>ERZ1066116.92-NODE-92-length-56881-cov-12.708971_pt1 | contig 56881 bp, 40 predicted proteins | sample MGYA00382763_ERZ1066116 | MGnify/ENA primary metagenome ERZ1066116 (study PRJEB33369, sample SAMEA5778346) | biofilm metagenome | biome: Industrial cooling water; feature: Water cooling tower basin; material: Biofilm | place: United Arab Emirates | collected...
CGTGTATTCTGATCGTTGATTCTGAATCCGCTGTTTGACGGCCAGCTTGTAGAAGTGCCTCCGTCTGCACGCAGCCATGTACCACTAAAGCCCTGCCCGCCATTTAGTGTGCTAACATCTGACGTAAAACTGTTACTAAACGAGAAAGTAGAGGGATTTGTTTGTAGGGCGTAATCAAAGCCTTCATAAATCAATAGCCCTTGTGACCAAGAATTTGATGATGCAATCGTTAGCATCAAAATTAATAAAAACGATTGTACATGTCTAATTACATGTTTTCGATTTTTGTACGTGTAAACCATAATATATTTATAATTTAAATAAGTTTAGTACAAAAATTGAAGTTTTAGTGGTATTCTTCGCTATGTGATGTGTATTTTCAAATGCTTTATTCCGTAGAAATAAAGTCAAATGGATTTTATTAAGTATCTAAAAATGAGATATTTACATTGGTAATAAAAAGTATGATAAATTAAATAATCAATCGTTTTGAAAAAATGATTTTGAAAGAAATTGGTAAAAATTAGCTTAAAATTAGCTGAGTCCAATCGCCTTCTGTTTTTTGAGCAGGTTTGAGTTTGGTGGTTTTTTCAGCTATTTTTTTGTAAAAGTTATGGGCCGTAGCTTCTCTTAGGTCTATATTTTCAGCTAATTTATGGATGTTGGGTGATGGATTTGCATAGGTGTAATACAAAATGTAGAGTGCTTTCTGAACAGGGAACTTCACATTGTCAAGAAAAGTATTGGCCGGAGCACTTTCTATATATTTACATAATTTGCATTTGCGCGAATGGGGCAAATAGCCCATGTAGAATTTTTTGTAGCCACATTTTTTGCATTGGTAGCCATTTTGCCATTTGAGTCCGGCTATGAAGCCAAAGCATTTTTCATCATCGGGGAAAATTTCTTTAAATTCCTCAAAGCTCATGTTCTTGTCAAGCAATCTGATTTTATTCAGTTCTTCTACATGAGAGGTGAGTTTTTCATTGTCGGTTTTGAGCATATTGTTTATCTGCTCTATTTCTTCGGCCTGTTCTCGAAGGGTTTCGTTGGCTATTCTCAGCTCTGCGGTACGCTGGGCTACCATGGTTTCCAGCTCTCTGTTTAGCATTTCTTTGAGCTGTTCTTTCTCTTTCGATTCGGCCAAAGCCATTTCTTGGTATTTGATAGTTTCCAAATGGCTGCGTTCATTTTCTTTTTTTAACTGAATGTATCGTTCTGAAAGCGCAATCGAAAGCATGATTACTTCCAGTGCCGTGAAAATAAAGAAAAGAAAGTCGTTGTCTTGTCCAAGCTCATAGTCTGAAATAGGTAAAAATGTTTTGATTACCGATTTTGTGGTGTAACCTACGAAAATGAGGGTCATTGATAATAGTAGTATCAATGAATAGTTTGACCTATACTTAAAGATGTAAATTACACAACAAACATAAGCAGGGAATAGACATATATAATCGATGTATTCGTTGTGAAGGCTGTTTATTTCAAATATAATCCCTATGAATAAAATGCCGATTCGCACAAAAATTAAGAAAAAAATAATTTTCCGGAAAAATGGCATTTTGCTTTTTAATTCGAGCACTCTATTTACATATAGCAACATGTTTATGGTCATAGCTGCAAAAGGAATGGTGAAAAAATAATATCGGAAAGTAAATTTTTCTAGCAAAGGGTATGATAGCCCAAATAAAAACAGGCTGAATACCAACAAACTGATTAGATAAAAAAGATAATATGCATAGGCACGGTCTCTAAGTCTTACCAGAAATACACTATTATAAATGAGGGCAATGAGTATGATTCCAAGCAATAAAAATATTTGAATATATTTTTTCATCGCTTTGTTATGAGCAAACTGGGTATCGTAGAGTACAAAACCTAGCCCTATGCGCAAATCGCTGCTGATTCTTAGATAAAAAACTTTGTCATTTTCGGTGTAGGGTATGGTAAAGGATGGGTTGTTAAATAAAAATGTATTCCCCTCCCACGGCTTGTATATATTATAGCTGATTTTTTTGAAACCTGAGTCAGTAGGTATGTATAGTTCTGAAATGCGATAGTCTCTAGGTGTTTCTATCACTATGCTCTCTTTGGCTAAATTATTGATGGTGAAGCGAAGCCAATAGACTTCTCCGGGCTTAGTCAGTTTTTTTTCTGTCGGGATAATCTTAAAAGCGCTATCGGGAAGATTAGCTATATGTTTAATGTCAGCACTCCGAATTGAATCAATGTATAATTCATATTCTGCATAGACAAGTATGGTGTCGGAGGTAAAGTTGCTGCCTATTATGGTTGTGGCGATCGAAAGCCTTACAAAAAACAGCAAAAAAAGAGCTTTATAAATTCTCATTAATAAAAGAGTGCAAGTAGTAATCTTTAGTTTTTTGATTTTGCAAAGATAAACAATAGAAATGATTGGGTGTGATTAATTATTACGCCTTACTGATAAACTAATGTGTTGATTTTCAGTCTATTTTAGAAACTCATTTTTTATTAGCCATTACTTTTTCCTATCAAATATCTTTTCAGAAACCCGGCACAAAGCTTTTATGCACAGTATGAAGGCTTATAAATTTGTACAAAATCAATTATTAATTTAATTATTCTATGAAAACGAAAACTAACACACACACATGGCGATCTTTATTCAGTAGAATGGCTCGCATAGGGTTGTTTAGCGCAGCCCTAAACTCATTTCTTTATTTGCAAACGTTTGCTCAAATGGCAGTTGGTACAAACTTGTCCGATATTGGATATGGAAGTTCAGACTGGGTGTTTGTAGATGCTTTCAAAATGTCAGATGGTTGGTGGCTTACCAGAAGCGTAGGTGGTAATGAATGGACTGCAAATAGAGGCGATGAAGTACCTCGTGATGCAGATGGGTGGCCATTGTATGTTCCATTTACAGCATCAGATAATAAACAATATTTTGTTCACACCATTGTGCCCATGTATACATCAGGAACTTACAAGCTGATATTGCAAGGAACAGGTACTATACACATCTGGGGTGGTGCCGGAACTAGAGACTTTACCCTTACCGGTGGTCCACGAACTATAGATTTGGCCGTGAGTACTACTTGGGACAGATTATATCTTGAAATCAGGACTTCAAGTTCTAGTGACCCCATTAAAAACATCAAATTGATAATGCCCGGTTTTGCAGACAACTATGAAACTCAAATTTTTCACCCTCTTTTCCTTGAAAGGTTGAATAAATTTAAAAATTTACGTTTCATGGATTGGGGCAAAATAAATGGCAGCAACTTGAGCACTTGGGCGCAGAGAACTACTCCAAATACATTTAGCCAAGCTCGTTCTGAGGGCGTAGCTATAGAGCACATGATTCAATTGTGTAACAAACTAAATGTAGATATGTGGTTCTGTGTTCCTCACAAAGCAGACAACAACTACATTACCCAAGCGGCAAGGCTAATAAGGAATAATTTGAACTCCAATTTGAAGGTTTATCTGGAATATTCTAATGAAACTTGGAACTATGCAGGGCCTTTTACTCAAACACAATATTGCCAATCGGAAGGTTTGCGCTTGGGATACGATACGGATGCTTTCTGGGCATTGCACAAATTTCACGTAAAACGTTCTACTGATATGTGGAAGATTTTTCAAGATGAATTTGGGGGTAAATCAAGGTTGTATTTTGTAATGGCTAGCCAATCGGCTTGGACAGACGGTCCTTCTTCAGCTCGTTTTTATGCTCTTGAGCAATCGGCCTACAACCCCAATAATTTGAAAGCTGATTTCTTAGCTACTGCTCCCTATTTCGGTGGACTATGGTCTGCTGATGATGTGTGTAATGGCTCTTGTGTGCCGACACTTGATAATTTAGTAACTACAAGGTCATACGAAGCAATTAATACAGCAAAAAACGAAATAATAGCCTCTAAAGCACTTGCTAACCAAAAAGGAGTAGGCTTAATAGCTTACGAAGGCGGACAACATTTTGTAGGATACTTGGGTGGTGAAAATGTAGATGCTTTAACAAATAGATTGATAGAAGCAAGCCGCGACCCACGCATGGGAACTCGTTATACAGAGTATATGAACATGATGAGGGATAATGGCATGCAGATGTTTTGTAATTTCCAATACATCACTACATGGAGCAAATGGGGTACTTGGGGAATTTTGGAAAGACAAGATTCTCCTTTGGCAACAGCTTACAAATATAATGCTGTAATGAATTGGATAGATAATAACCCAACTTCCGGAGGAGGGGGCGGTGGTGGTGGAAGTACCTACACTACCATTCCAGCCACTATCCAAGCAGAAGCGTATTCAGCGATGTCTGGTATTCAAACAGAGACAACTTCTGATGTGGGAGGGGGCCAAAACGTAGGTTACATGGAGCCAAATGATTGGATGGATTATAACATCAGTGCACCATCTGCAGGTACTTATAACCTCGCATTGAGAATAGCTTCTCCAAACACAGGAACTCAGGTTTCGGTAAGAAGTGGTTCTACAACATTGGCTACTGTTAATGTGCCTAATACAGGCGGCTGGCAGTCATTCCAAACGGTAACAGTTAATGTAAACTTGGCATCCGGCAATCAAACCATTCGTTTAACGAATGCAGGTTCTGCAACGGGTTATTTATGGAACTTGAACTGGATACAATTCTCAACGGTGAGCACTGGAGGCGGAGGCTCATACACGACTATTCCCGCTACCATTCAAGCAGAAGCCTATACAGCAATGTCGGGAGTTCAGTTAGAGACAACCACAGATGTGGGAGGAGGTCAAAATGTAGGTTGGATAGATGCCAATGACTGGATGGATTACAACATTAATGTACCCACCGCAGGAAGTTATACCCTCAACTTGAGAGTAGCGAGCTTAAACGGAGGGGGACAAGTAGCTGTGAGAAATGGAAGTACCACATTGGCAACAGTGAATGTTCCTAATACTGCAGGATGGCAGACATTCCAAACGGTTAGTACAACAGTTAACTTGAGTGCAGGCAATCAAACGATAAGGTTATTGGCGAACACAGGCGGATTTAATATCAACTGGTTACAATTTGCCAATAGTGCTACTACCAATTTGACAGTGAGGGCCAGAGGAATAGGCACAGGAGTGAACCTGACGGTAGAAGTGATAGATGCAGCTGTAGCAACAGGGGGTACAGTACAACAAACCCAAACAGCTTCAAATATATCTACAAGCTTTACAGACTATAACTTCAGTTTGTCAGGCAACATTCCAGCCAACAGAATCAGGGTACGTTTTGCCAATGACAACAACAATGATATGGAAGTAGATTACATCACTGTAGGCAGCACAACATATCAAACAGAATCTACGGCAACATACTCGGTAGGAAACTGGAATGCAGGTTCAAACGGATGCAGCAATGCAGGCTATTTCCAAGTGATATTATTGCATTGCAATGGATATTTCCACTACAACATAGGAAGTGGAGCTACAAGAGAAGGTGCTGAAGAGGCATCAGAAAGTGGTGTAGCAGCAGTAACACTGTATCCAAATCCGGCTACAAGTGAATTTTATGTATCTACCGATGGCGATGCCACTGTGGAGCTGATAAATCCACAAGGTGCAGTGCTAAAATCAGGCCATGTAGTTGACGGTGTACCAACTGTGTTTTCTACCAAAGATATTTCATCAGGAATTTATATCGTGAAAATTATCCAAAACGGAAATAGCACATTCAAGAAACTCGTAGTAGAGTAGTAGTATAGTTTATTATTATCAAAAACCCTTCTGTAGTTTATGGAAGGGTTTTTCTGATTTTTAGCAACTGTTTTACTAATACTTTAATTAAAATTTCAAATCATTTTCATGAACACATTCAACAAAAACATTTTAGAAGGGCAAGTAGCATTGGTAACTGGTGCGGCCAGAGGCATAGGCAGAGAGTGTGCCCTCACGTTAGCTGCCGCAGGAGCTGATTTGGCTCTAGGCTTGAGAGACATAGACGAAGACGCTGGTTTGGCTTCAGAAATAGAAGCGATGGGCCGAAAAGTACTGAAATTGCAATTGGATGTGAGAAACATAGCCCAAATCGAGGCTGCTGCCAATTCCATTGCCAAAAATTTTAAAAAAATAGATATTTTGGTTAACAATGCCGGAATAGGGCCGCCAAACCCGATAGAAAAAGTTACAGAAGCCGATTTCGACTATACTTTGGATGTAAATTTAAAAGGTACATTTTTTGTAAGTCAAGCCATTGGCAAGATGATGGTAGCCCAAAAATTAGGTAAAATCATCAATTTAAGCTCGCAAGCTGGCTTTATTGCTTTGCCCACCGAGTCGGTGTATTGCATGACCAAGGCAGCCATAGCCCATCTTACTAAATGCTTTGCTGTGGAGTGGGGCGTACACAATATCAATGTAAACGCTGTAGCTCCTACTTTTATCAAAACTCCCGGAACTGAAAAATGGCTTTTGAATGAAGATTTTAAGAAGCAGGTGTTGTCAAACATCGTGCTCGGCAGGGTTGGAAGTCCTTCAGATGTGGCTTCTGCAGTGCTTTTTTTAGCTTCTCCGGCAGCCCAATTGATTACAGGCACTACTTTGATGATAGACGGAGGCTGGACAGCTCATTGATTTTTGATTGTTGATGGATGATTTTTGATTGAATTAAATGAAATTTATTAATAAAAAAAACAATTAATATTACTTATTAAAATAGTTTATGCTTTGAAAACGAATTTTAAATTTATCCCTTTTGTCAAGCTATTTTAGGCATGGACAATGGACAAATCAACACTTAAAAATCACAAATCAACACTCAAAAATCCTCCACCATGTACATAGTTACCGAATATCCCTTGGCTGTTTTTTTCTGTTTTATCACGATGTTGGCTTGGGGTTCGTGGGCTAATACCTACAAGCTGGTAGACAAAAACTGGCGTTTCGAACTTTTTTATTGGGATTTTGCTTTGGGCATTCTGCTTTTTGCCTTGGCTTTTGGTCTCACGCTTGGCAGCAATGGCATGGAGGGACGGAGTTTTATTTCTGATATGGCTCAAGCTGACTCGAAAAACCTGTTTTCAGCAGTTTTCGGTGGATTTATTTGGAACTTGGCTAATTTGCTTTTGGTGGCTGCTATGGCTTTGGCAGGATTAGCGGTAGCGTTTTCGGTTGGAACCGGTATAGGCTGGATGATGGGCATTTTGATAAACTACATTTCCGCACCCGTGGGCAACGGATGGATGATTTTGTTAGGTTCTCTTTGTATTTTAACAGCCATTTTAATCACCATGCAAGCCTATAGAAATAGAAGCTCAGACACAAAACCTTCGCCCAAAGGCATTGTTTTGGCAGCTTTGGGTGGTATCATTATAGCATGGTATTACAGTTTTGTGGCTTCGTCTATCGTCACCGATTTTGCCAGTCCTGAAGCGGGAAAAATCACGCCTTACACGGCTGTATTCTTTTTTGCGGTTGGAGTATTTATGAGTTCTTTCATTTACAACACTTTTTTGATGCGAAATCCAGTGGAGGGAAATCCTGTTTCGTTTGCTGATTATTTCAAGGCTGATTTCAAAACCCATTTTGTTGGCGTTTTGGGTGGCTGCGTTTGGTGTTTGGCTCTTTCGCTTTCGTTTCTTTCTGCTGGAACTGCCGGATACGCCATTTCCTATGGCTTGGGGAATGGAGGCACGGTAGTGGCCATCGCTTGGGGCGTATTTGTATGGCAAGAGTTTAGAAATTCTTCGATGCAAACGAATGCATTATTAACTTTGATGTTTACTTTTTATATTTTAGGGCTTACGCTATTGGTGTTTGCCAGGTATTTTTAAAATTTACAATTATAATAATTATGAGAAAAATAGTTTTATGGAGTTCATTGATTTTGGGTAGCGGTATCCAATTTTCAACTTTTGCCCAAAAAATCCAATGGGTGCAAACTACCCAAGCCAAACCTTGGCAAACGATGAGTTATGTGAAGGAATCGAAAGCTGATTCTACCATCGTGATTGATGTAACCAAAAAGTTTCAAAAAGTAGATGGCATTGGTGGCTGCTTCAACGAAATGGGCTGGGAGGCCATGCAAAAACTTTCAGCTACCCAGCAGAACGAAATTTTGCAATCGCTCTTCAACACGGTGAGCGGATGTGGTTTTAATATGTGCCGTATGCCGATTGGAGCCTCCGACTATGCACTGGAATGGTACTCGCACAACGAAAATTCGGGCGACTACAAAATGGAAAAATTTTCTATCGATAGAGACAAAAAATATTTGCTCCCTTACATAAAAGCGGCTCAAAAAATACGTCCCGACTTGCGAATTTGGGCTTCGCCTTGGAGTCCGCCATCATGGATGAAGCTCAACAACAGCTACAGATGTGTGTTGCGACCAGAAACAGGCTATGCTTGGAGCAAAATGAATGAATATAGGTCGGTATGCGAAATCATGCACGATTCCACCACTCTGTCGAGCTACACGCTCTATTTTTCAAAATTTTTGCAAGCCTATAAAAAAGAAGGCGTGAATGTATATGCTATTCATGTGCAGAACGAACCCGATGGCTGTCAGCCTTTTCCAAGCTGTATTTGGAACGGAAGTCAGTTGAGAGACTATGTAAAAAACTATATGGGTCCGTTTTTCAAAGCCAATCACCCTGATATTGAAATTTGGCTGGGCACTCTCAATTCTGGCAACTATGAAGAATATACCGCTAAAGTGCTGAACGACAAGCAAGCTGCTCAATACATTACTGGTGTGGGCTACCAATGGGACGGAAAGAGAGCCATAGCCCAAGCCTATAAAAATCATCCGGACAAAAAACTGATGCAAACCGAAAACGAGTGTGGAGACGGTAAAAACTCGTGGGACTATGCCGAATATGTGCAAGGACTAATAAAACACTATTTTGAAAACGGAGTGGAAAGCTACTTATATTGGAACATGACTTTGCCACAAGGCGGAGTTAGCACTTGGGGCTGGAAACAAAACAGCATGATAACCATCGACACTACAGCCAAAACATTTACCTATGCTCCAGAATTTTATGTGATGAAACATTTGAGTGCGTTTGTGAAAAAAGGCTATCAAAGGGTTTCTGTTTCGGGAGATGCTTCGCAATCGTTGGCGTTTTTAAGTCCTGATAATGAGTTGGTTATCTTTTTTGCCAATAAGTCGGACAAGGCAAAAGTATATGCTTTCAAATCAGGTAAAAATGCGTGGAGCACCAAGGCTGAGCCTCATAGCTTCCACAGTTTTAAAGTGAAATTGTAAGCGAAAATGAAATTTTCATTCACTATATTATATATACACAAAAAAAGAATATCCTTGGGTGTGTTCTTTTTGTGTATCATTTTTTCTGTTCAGGCTCAAAAAAATAACTCTGTTTTAGAAATTGCCGAGCAAAAAGAAAGATTAGGGAAAATAGATACAGCCATAAATCTGATTTCGGAAAATATTCCTTTGGCAAATGCTAAAACCGAAGTTTACAAACTGCTGGTAAAGCGTGGGTATTTGTTCATGTCTAAAAATAAAAATAGCGAGGCGGAACAAGATTTTGACAAAGCAATCAACACGCTTGCAGACTCCAATCAGGCTTATGCGGCTAAAGGATATTTGTACCTGAAAATAGGCAAATTTTTTCTCTCGATTGAAAATTTTGACAAAGCTATCGAAAGAGGTAGCAATCATATTTCAGTGTATTTTTGCCGAGCTCACGCCCTTTGGGACGTGAAAGACTACGAAAAAGCCATGCAAGGCTTAGAGAAAGTTTTGCTGCTAGATAAAACCCATCCTGATGCTAATTACCTCAAAGGCAGGATATTAGCCCGAACAGGAAAGCATAAAGAAGCCCTGCCTTGGTACGATAAAGCACTTTATTTGCAACCTCAATCAAAAATTGCTGAGGTGTCTGGCTACAGAGTCGTGGCTTATTATTCAGTGGGCGATTACCAAAAAGCAGAAGAAGACCTACAAAAATCGCTTGACGGTGGCATGAACAGAGACGAAATCACCTTTGCTATGACGGAAGTTCAGCGGAAAAAATACTATAAAAAATAAACCATACTTTTACATTTTACTAACAATACATTTTTATGAAATTGAAAAAATACGCATTTCTGCTGCTTTTACCAGCAATCATTCCGTCTTTGTTTGCCCAACGAGTAGATTTTGATACCGACTATATTCCTTACAGTCGCTATGGGTCGTATATGTGTTTTACGCCACTAAAAAACGATGTTTTTCCCACCAAAGCCATTTATCTGTGCGATGTGTCGGGCAATAGGCTTTGGGGTTGGAACGGTATTTTCAGGTTTGAGACCATTGAAAACGGAAAAGTGGTTGAGCCTCAAATCATTACAGATGCCCACCTGCTCACGTTGAAAACTCCCAATGGAAAGCTGGAAATCACCTACCAAGACACCAACACCGTTAGGATAAAAGGTACAAATATAGGTTTGAAAATTTACCAAACGCTCCAAGAAGACAACAGCTACCAAATTCCGCTTCCAAACGACCAATGGCGTTTCAAGATGGGTAGCAACTGCGAATATGCCTTTTCAAAAGTAGCAGGCATAGTGTCAGTATCGGGTAGCCGATGGGGCGTACGTTCGTTTGAAAACAGAGATAGAAGACCACTTATTGTTATTGATATTCAGCCGGTTAACGGCTCGTTTGAAATCGTGTTTGAGCAATACAATTCGGGCTGGAAACCAAGGATTTACAACAATTTTAGCTTTGAGCAATGTGTGCAAAACACCAAAAGCGATTTTGATAATTTTCTAAACAAAATGCCCCAAGGTGTAGCCGAATTTGAATCTACTAGACGCTTGGCTGCTTACACCAATTGGTCGAGTGTGGTAGCTCCAAAAGTGAATATGAAACGCCACGCCATGTTTATGTCAAAACGGGTAATGCGTTCGGTGTGGAGTTGGGACCATTGCTTCAATGCCTTGGCAAGCTATCAATTGCCTCAATTTGCATGGGAAAACTACGTAACGCCTTTTGATTACCAACATCCGCAAGGAGCTTTGCCCGACATCATGAACGACAACAATTGCACTTGGGGCTTTCTGAAACCGCCCGTTCATGGACTTTTGCTGAGAAAATTGATGCAAAAAAGTACTGTTTCAGACAAGCAACTCGAAGAAATATATCCCAAATTGGTAAAATGGACAAACTATTGGTTTACCTACATGGATGATGATGCCAACGGATTTTGCCAATACAACCACGGAAACGACTCGGGCTGGGACAATGCCACTGTTTTTGACTTAGGTTTTTCGGTCGAAAGCCCCGATTTGAGTGCTTTTTTGGTTTTGCAAATGGAAATGCTAAGCCAAATAGCTGAAAAACTGGGTAAAAACGATGAGGCTGCCACTTGGCGATTTCGGAGCGAAAAGCTTACCAAAGACATGCTTAGCTACTTTTGGAACGGAAATAAATTTGTTTTCAAACGCACATTCGATGGTGCTGTGAATGAAAAAAACCAAAGCCTATTGCCCTACATTCCCTTGGTTTTGGGCAAGCGACTGCCCGAAAAAGTGAGGACAAAAATGATTTCAGACCTAAAAAACAATGGTTTGTTTACAGCTCACGGATTGGCAAGCGAAAGCCCTAAAAGTTCGCTGTATGAAAATGACGGCTATTGGCGTGGCCCCATTTGGGCACCTACTACTTACTTAATGGTGGAGGCACTCATCGAATGCGGTGAAACTGCTTTTGCGAAAGATTTGGCAAAAAGATATTGTGAAATGTGTAAAAAAAGCGGATTTGCTGAGAATTTCAATGCCACCACAGGCGCACCTCTCAAAGATTCGGGCTACACTTGGACAGCCAGCGTCTTTTTGTTGATGAATGAATATTTAAAATAACCTAAAATCTAAAAAATATACTAATGCGAACCCTACTTTTAATTGCTACTACTGTAACTCTTTACCCTTTATTTGCTAAAACCATCACATATAAACCAGCTGCGGAGGTAAAACCATCGGAATGGTTTACCTGCAAAGTAAACGGACAAAACAATTTTGTGTATGACAGCGAGATAGCACCCTTTACATATTTTGACACCAATGAAGAAACGGTGATTGAGATTGTAAGCAAAAGAGAGATTAAATGGCTGGAAATCAAACCCAAAAGTTTGGGTCTATCCTACACTTTCAGTGGTTACAACATCAAAGTTAAAGTAAATAAGCCCTGTCAATTTGCCATAGAAATAAATGGAATGCCTTACAAAGAGCCTTTATTGGTATTCGTAAATCCTCTTGAAACATATAAGCCCTCCAAAACCGATACCAATGTGATTTATTTTGAGGAAGGCAAAATTTACAAGCAAGGGAAAATTGAACTCAAATCGGGAAAAACACTTTACATAGAGGGCGGGGCAGTGGTAGAAGGGTTTATAAAAGCAGAAAATGCAACGGACATTAAAGTTATTGGCAGAGGAATATTAGATGGGTACAACAACATAAACTATAACAATGGCAAATGGCATCATTTTTTACAGTTTAAAGACTGCAATCGCGTTACGGTAAGTGGGTTCAATATAGTGAGGGCTCGTACGTGGGAATTGGTTACGCTTCATACCAAAAATATTACCATAGACAATATTCACATCATCAGCGAGCATGGAGGCGATGATGGAATAGACGTAGTGCGAACGCAGAATCTGCACATTAAAAATTCATTCATTCGCTCAAAAGACGATAACATTGTAGTGAAATGCACTTGGCCATACCCTGACTCTGCTCGCACTCAAAATGTGCTGGTCGAGAACTGTGTTCTTTGGAACACCATTTGGGGCAATGCCATCGAAATAGGCTTTGAATTACAAACCGATACAGTAAAAAATATCCGATTCCGCAATTGCGATGTCATACATTGCGAAGCCGGCTCTGTATTTTCTATCCACAATACAGACTATGCAGTGGTAAAAGACATCGTTTTTGAAAACATAAGAGTAGAAGAAGCCAATCAGAAACTCTTCGATTTATCTATATTTTTGAGCAAATACAGCAAAGACAATTCTTTCTCAAAAGAGGAAACTGCCAATCGCTACTGGCATGGTGTGTGGGACAATGCCATCAAACTTACTGATGAAGAAAATTTATTAAAAATTAAACCTTCTGACCTAATTTTGGCAAATCAGGAATAATACTAATTTTTACAGAAGCACCCAATTTAGCTCCTCAAAAACTATTTATTAAGGGTTAATCTTTTTTTTGCATCTACTTATATATAAAAAAAGAAAGCCTAATAGTTTAATAATATATAGTGGCTAACAATTATTAACCACTATACCACTTTTAGTTTATGAACGCCACTTGATAGTACATCCTATGGCTTTAATGGTTTTAGTTGTCACCTCTTTTCCTGCCAGTATTTCTTCTATTGCTTTTTCTACATATTTATCTTTGGCTGCATTAGCATCTTGGGCATTGTCGTCTATAGCACCAATAAATTCCACCGTAAAATCATTGCCTGCTTTTTTTAGTACATATACATGCGGTGTACGCTGCGCACCATAAGCCTTCGCTATTTCTTGCGATTCGTCATAAACATAGGCAAAAGGAAAGCTTTTTTCTTTCGCCCTTTTTTGCATCATTTCATAAGAATCCTCAGGCTGTGTTTTTGCATCGTTGGGGTTAATGGCTATTACAGGGAATCCTTTATCTGCGTATTTTTTATGAAGTTCTACGATTCTATCTTCATACATTTTAGCAAACGGGCAATGATTGCAAGTAAAAATCACCACCACACCTTTGGCTGAAGGATAGTCTTTTAACGATATCATTTTGCCATCAATATTTTTGAGGGAGAAATCTTTGGCTTTGTCTCCGGGCTTATATCCTTGTGCAAAAACGGTGAAAGTGCACAGAAGTGCCAAACATGCTAATTTGAGAGTTTTCATAGAGTTTGATTGTTTTTAGGGTTGTAAAATAGGTTTAATTATAGATTCAAGGTATTCAAAAGTTGTCTGTTTTCCAATAAATTCTATTTTTTGTTTGTTTTTAACAACGAGAGTAGCCGGAATTTGGCCTTCCCACGAAGCATCTATTTTATCTATCCATTCATTATACTTAGGCTCATCCAATAGCACTACTTCAGGGCTAAGCATTCGCTTATTTACAAAATTATTTACTTTGGAAAGCTCATTTTTGAAGTCGATGCTTACTAATAGCATTTTAAATTTTTTGTTCTTATGAATTAGGTTAAGCTTGTCAAAATCAGGAAGTTCTTTTACACACGGACCGCACCAAGTGGCCCAAAAATTTACTACATATACGGTATCTGATTCAGAGTATATTTTTGAAAACAAATGGTCTAGCTTGATGACATCTACCCGTTGTTGAGCAAAAGAACAAACATTAATGGCAATAACTAAAATGCTTGCGATTAGGATTTTATACATAATTATAAAGGTTATGGAGTATATTTAGGTGGAGTTTATAGATTTAAATTACAAAATTACAACCCTTCGACCTCTGCTACCACAAATGTACTTCCTCCTACAAATATTAAATCATTAGAGCCGGCAATAGATTTTGCATAATTTATAGCAGAATTTACATTTTCTATCACAATCCCTCTTAAACCAAGCAAATTTGCTTTTTCTGATAACAAATGGGCTGAGAGCTTGCGTTCCACTTTTGGTTCTGTAAATATATAATCGGCATTTTGGGGAAGCATTTTCAGTATTTTGTCGTGCTCCTTTTCTTTTACCATTCCCAAAATCATGAAAAGTTTCGTGTAGTCGATTGATTGTATTTGTTCCAATATTTCTTTAATCCCACCTTCATTGTGCCCTGTGTCACAAACCACATGAGGGCTTGTACTTATCGTTTGCCATCTTCCTTTTAACCCAGTAGTTTCTACTACATTCGACAATCCATATCTAAGCTTATTTTCATCTATGGGAAAATAGCTTTTATCAATTACATCAGTAACTTTCAGAACTCCTTTTATGTTTTTTAATTGGTAATTTCCTGCCAATCCTATTTCCAAATTTTCATATTTTAGGATGTTTTTAATAGATATATCAACCATCCTTTTGGCTTTATGATTAAATCCTTTGTTTTCTACACCATATTCATTAGCAAAAAATAAAGGACTTTTCTCTGCTTCTGCTTTTTGAACAAATACATTTTCAATTTCTTGTTGTTTTTCGCTAATAACAACAGGTATCCCCGCTTTTATGATTCCTGCTTTTTCAAATGCTATTTCGGGCAGAGTATTGCCCAGTAAGTCCATGTGGTCGTAACTGATATTTGTAATGAGGCAAATCTTGGGATTTACTATGTTAGTAGAATCAAGCCGTCCCCCTAAGCCTGTTTCTATTACTGCCCAATCTACTTTTTTTTCACTAAAATATGAAAAAGCCATGGCTGTAGTGATTTCAAAAAAGGATGGTTGTATTTCCTCAATTAAAGATTTATGCTGGTTTATGAACTTCACTACAAACGCTTCATCTATTTCACTACCATTTATCTTGATACGTTCGGTGAATTTTTTTAAATGTGGCGAAGTAAAAAGGCCCGTTGTTTTCCCATGAGCTTGCAAAATAGCAGAAAGCATGTGTGAACTTGAGCCTTTGCCATTGGTTCCTGCTATATGAATGATGTTGAAATTGTGTTGTGGATTACCAAGTTCTTCACAAAGTTTTTCAATGTTTTGCAGCCCCGGCTTGTATGCCTTGCTACCAATTTTGTGGTACATCGGGAGCTTTTCGTAGATATATTTTATGGTTTCATCGAAGTTTAACATCATTTTCAATAAAAATCATCGAAAGTTGCAACAGTGAATATTACTATTCGTATATAAAATTAAATTATTTCAATAAAAAAGATATAAAATATATTAACGTAATTATACACCTTTATAATTTAACTAGCCATGGAAATTGTATATACATTCGGAGCGTTTTTGGTAGGTGCCATCATGTTGGTTTTTCTTTCAAATTTTCTCATCAGGGATACAGCTTTGGAATAAATTTAGTCTGTACATGCTGCTTAACAGTCGACCACATCAGTCATTGATGTAGTGTTTTATGCGTTGCCTTTAGACATTATTTAAAATATAATATATACGGCAATGGAAACTTTATATAGTATGGGATTACCAATATTGGCATTTATCTTGTTTTTCTTGATATGCAAATCTGCGGTAGAGGGGGGCGGTAACAAATATACTTATACTCATTAAATAACCAGTAAGGGTCTATTTCGCAAGATTAGGCCCTTTTTTATTTGGCTCTGATGATAAAAGTAATCTTTCCCGTAGAAGTGGGAGCAGGGGCCTTGTTGTCGGTTTTGATAAAAGATAGTTTCTCGATCTCTTGTCTATACAGTTTTTCTACCGCAGGGCTCACTGTAGTTTCTATAACTTTAATATTGATAATTTCACCTTGGTCATCTATGGTGATTTGATACACTATTTTGCCATTTTCATCTTCATTCTCATCTTTTACCTTTGGTCTTTTGTCCCATTTCCAGCCTGCCAAATCCAAAGATGCTCCTCCGCCAGAACCGCCACTGCCATCACCCCCTGTACCTAAATTTCCGTAGAGGGCCTTTGAATTAATATCTCCTTGAGGATTGCCTTGGTCTCCAACTGCGCCTTGTTTATCACCATTGTTATTGCCACCCTTGGTGGAAGTGCCTGATTGTCCTCCAAAGAGAGCTGCCGGATTTACTTTTTCTTTTTGCTCTTTCTTTTCAGGTTCTTTTTTAGTCTCCGTTTTCTTGGTATTATCTAAGGTTTCTACGGCAATTTCTTCTTGTTTTTTTGCTTCCGTTTTCACTTCCGATTCTTCTTCAGAAGTGATTAAATCTCCATCAGATTGAGGTTGCGATTCTGTAGGTTCTTGGTTTTCTGGAGTGTTTTGAGATTCGGTGGGATTCTCCAAGGGCTTGTTTTCTTCATCTATCGGACTGTTGTTTGCATCGTTGAGTGTTTGCAATTCGCCAGTACCTTCGTCTACATAGCCTAAGTTTAATACTACTCCACTGCCTCCACCGTAGGGTGGTATGGGTGTACGCAATACAAATAAAAATAGAAATGCCAACAACAAAGTGTGCAAACACAAAGAAATGACAAAAGCCGATGTTTTGTTTGAAGTGTCTGAGGCCATGTTTTAGGCGTTTGTAGAAGGTGCTTTTGTAGCCAAAATCATTTTAATTTTCAGCTTGCTGCCAAGCGCCAATACATCTACCAAGTTTTGTACCTGTATAGAACGATCTACTTTCAACACAATGGTAATATCGGCATTGGACGAGACCATAGATTTTAATCTTGCCTCCAATTGGTTGAAAGCCAAAGGGGTTTTGTCGTTGTTGATATAATATTGTAGGTCTTTGGATATAGATATGCTGTATTGCTGTTTGCTTACCGTTTGTCCGGCTTTGGCTTGGGGCAAAAGCAATTTAATCACATTGGGATTGGCCAAGGTACTTGCAATCAAGAAAAACAGCATCAAAAAAAACATGATGTCGCTGAGTGCGCCACTTTCTACCGCCACATGCGATTTGTTTTTTCTACGTAATTGCATTTTATAATATTATAATATCGGATAAGAGTGATTAGCAGAATGTTTACAGGCTATTCTGTAAGTAATTCAGTAAATTCCAGTGAGGCAGCTTCCATTTTCAATACCACATTTTCTATCATAATATTGATGTAGTGATAACCTGTATGGGCTATGATACCCACAATGAGACCCGCAGCACTGGTAACCATTTTTTCGTATAATCCTCCTGCAATAAGTCCAATACTGATGTTATCGGCTAAAGATATATTGTAGAATATCTTGATAACACCTGAAATAGTACCCACGAAACCCAACATAGGTGCTATGGCAGCAATAATACCCAACAAGCCTAAACCTTTTTCCATTTTCATCACTTCCACTTTGCCCACTGCTTCCATAGACGTTTCTATTTGTTTAATGGGGTTGCCAATTTTGGATATTCCTTTGGAAATCATGGCCGATACAGCCGAATTTTCTTTGCCCAACATGGCATTGGCCTTACCCAAATCGCCTGATTTTACGGCAGATGAAATAGAGGGAACAATCGAAGCTGCATTCTTTGCTGCTTTTTTTATGTACATCAGCCTTTCAGCTATGATATAAATGGCCACAAACGAAAGTAAGAAGATGGGTATCATTATGATACCTCCCTTCATGATTAAATCTATAAGAGTGAGGCTATCCGTAGCTTCGGGTACATCTACATTTTCTATTCCCAACTCAGACTGTGCGGCAGTAATTTGTAATAAGATGTTAAAAAGCATTATAGAAAGTATTAATTAGTAAAAATTAGTAGCCAAGCACCCACAAATCGCCGCCATACGATTGAAGCATCTCTGCTTTTTTTGCTGTGGCTTCTTCGTAGGTAGCAAAATCGGCAATACTCACTCTGTATACACCTTTTTCTCTGTATGTATCCAAAAGCTTTGATTGATTGCCCGACTCTAGCAACGTACTTAATAACGTTGCTGCTTTATTTTTATTTCTAAACCCACCTGCTATTATATAAAACCTACCTGTAGGGCCGGAAATCAGATTCTCAGGGTCTATTTGTACTTCAATTGGTTTCGGCTTGGCTTTGGCCGATGTTATGGCAGTAACTGGTTCTGCCGAATTCAAATCGTCTTGAGGTTCAGATGATTCTTCTTGAACATTGGTTTCATATTCAGAAGCCTCGCCTGTCTCTTCCGAGGGCAAAAGCTTGTTCTCAACATCTCCTGTAGGATTTTTATCTCCTTGCAAAAACGAAAACGGATTAAAGCTTCCTATTGCGTAGGTCTCTTTGTCCATATTTAGATAATATGCCGTGCCTGTAGTGAGCACCAATGCCAAGATGGCAAGCACATAGTATATTGCTAAACTTTCGGTTTTTTTCTGTTGACGCTGTTGTTCCAACTCTTCCATATCTACTTCTTCCATTTCATCGTCATGATGGTTGTCTAGTGTTTCGTCATCATCAGGGGTGTTGTAAATATTCGAAGCCATAAGTATTTGATTTTTAGGTTTATATATTTTCTTATTATCGCTTGTTCTATCTATTGGTTTGAAATAAAGGTCTGGCAATCCATAACTTTCAGGCAGGAAGTTATACCTTAAATATTGCTCGAAATTAAAGCCTGACTCAGCATTTTTATAGATTCTTCCAAGTCCTTCTATGGTATATTGAGAGTGCTCATTTATTTCTGTGCTTACTAATTCTCTATAGTTTTTTACCCAAAGTTCTGCCTCTACCTTTGTAATGCTTTCTTTTTCAATTAATCTATTGATTAGTAAATCATCGCCCGAGGTAAGTTTGTCACTAAAGGCTATTTGTTTGCGTGGAGGAGAGATTTTATTTTTTGAAATGCTGATTTCTGCCCCTAAATATGTGCATATAAAGCCTCCAAGCGAAGGAATAACGACACAATCGTGGTCAAATAATAATTCTTTGATATGTTGTTCTACTATGTTATTCAAAATTTTAAAATGTATAAGTTAAACCTCCAACAATGGTAATGCCTCGAACCGGATATTGGTAATATCTTTCATACTTTTGTGCCAATATATTGTAAAAATACAAAAAAACCGAGAATCTTTCATTGATTTTGTAATTGGCACTTAGATTTATATCAATTATGTCATCAAGTGTGTACTCATTACCCGATTGGTAGTTTTTGGCTTTGATTCCGGCCAAATAGTATGCTTCGGCAGAAAACCATAGTTTATTAAACATGTTGTAATTTACGTAAGCTGTGGCATCAAATGCAGGACGATGCCATGCATGGGATATCGTATCTGTTTGGTAATGAAAGTAGGTGGCTCTCAATCCTATTTTTAAAGCCTGAGAAGGTTCATAGCCCAAATCTGTCCTCAATTTTAATACGGAAGCATTTTTGGCATAAAACACATCGAATCTTGAGCTATCTGCCACACCATTGACATATACCGACATGTTTTGGTAATTTGCATACGATAATAAGGATTTAAAATTAATGGTAGGGCTAATATTTCCTTCAAAGCCACCATAAAATTCATATCGTTTGTTGGTGTGTAAAAGCAGTGGATTAAGTCCCAAAAATGGATTTTGAGTTGCGTATTGCCTGTATGTATTTTTTTCCATACCCCCGTCTACTCCTGCCAAAGCATGTAGTTTAGGCAGAAGCTCGTAATCTAAATGAACGGTGGGATAGACATGAATACGTTTAGTGCTTTGCAAAGTATCGTTGTCGTATGCAAAGTTGATTCCACCACGTGCAATAAGTTTATTATCCAATAGTTTACGTTCATATTCAGGTTTTACATTAAACAGGTAGCGAGGAAGCGAACCCGAAGAATCGGAATAGTTGCTGGCTGATAAATTACCATTGATTCTTATTTTACTTTCGGGGTCTATTTCATAGCCTACAAAGCCCAAAGCTTCTACCTCATTCTCTGAATTTTTGTAGCGGTTTCCGAAAGTATAATAATTGGCACGGAAATAATACTGCTTTTTGGTGAGGGTATCTATTTGTTTTAATTCGGCTGTAGCATGAAATTGCTGATAAACCTGGTAGATTGAGTCTTGAAACTTGCTATCGTTGTTGTTTTTTAAAGATTGGTTGTAGCCATAATAGTTTATTGCTGAACGTGTGTAATGTAACGAACCTGAAAGGATGGATTTTTTGAAGAAATATTTGGCATTGCCTTCTATCAGATTGCTACTGTTGCCTGAGTTTTTTACGGGTCCTCTCATAGCACCAAAATGACGTGCATGCAAGCCTGTTTGGAACTTAGGGTTGGTTTTGTAAAGCAATTGTCCTTCGAAATAGCTTGTAAAATAGTTTCCTGCCCCCGCTCTCACATAATTATTTTTTTTGCGGCTGCTCAATTCATCTTTTATTGTGGCTATTTTTATTTTACTTTCTAAATCAGGCAATGGCGTTTGAAACTCCTTGTAGGTATATTCCTTGGGTTCTACGGTGTTCTTTTTTGGTGCAGGAGGAATTTTTTCAAATTTTCTCGGAGCTTCAGGAAAAGTGATTTTTTTATTTTTTTCTATGATGATTTCAGTAGATTCGATGTCGCCATTTTCATCTATTTTAACTTGGGCAGAAACATGCAAGGCTAAAAATATTGCGCTAGATATTGAAATAAGCTGTCTAAAAGCCATTTTAGGTAAAAAATCCACTATATTTTTTAAAAGATTACTCATCTATTGGCTCTCTAGTTTTGCTAGTTTTTCTTTGGCTTCGTCAATTAAAGATTGGTCTCCTGCTTTTTCTACAATAGAAAGTAAAGTGGCTTTGGCTTGGTATATTTCCCCAAGGGCAAAATAATTGTCAGAAATTAGTATAAATGCTTTCCCTATCCATTTGCTTTGCGAACTATGTCTGCCGGCCATATCAAACAGCACTTCAAGTGATAATTTATTGAGTTTGTCTTCGTACAACCGCAATGAATATAAATACATGGCTTCGGCACCGTTGGCATCTTCAGCCCTATTGAAGCAATTTATTAAATAGTCATTTGCGGTGGGTTTGTCCTCTTCTATGGCAGCTTTGGCTGCAAAAAGCGAAGCTTTGTTGATTACGGGTAGGGTTGCTTTTGAGCCTGAAATGATTTTATTGGCATATAATAAGGTAGAATCATAGTTTTTTAACTCAAAATGGGCCGTCATCAACCCGTTCCAAGCATTGGCTTGTTCTTTAGGATTTGCGGCTGCTTGTGACAAAGTATTGTACATTATGGCAGCATCGCTATATTCTTTGTCTTCGAGTAAAATATCGGCAAACTTCAATAGAGAACGATTGTAATAGGTAGATTTTTTATGGTTTGTGATGATGTCATCAAAGGTTTCCTTGGCCAATTTGCTATTTTGGTTTCTCCAGTAGGCATCAGCCAGAAAATATTTGGCATCGGCTGTAAAATTAGATAGCGGGTATTCGGCAGTAAATTTCTCCAAAGAGCGAATGGCAGCATCATATTTTTGATCGTAATAAAGGTTTTTTGCCTTTTCAAATTCAAGTTTTTCCAGTTGGGCATCTTTTGGATTGATGGCTTTGTAGCTTTGAAGTACAGTGTCCATTTGGTCGTGTTTGCCCAGACGTGAAAGGGCATCGTTCAGACCCACAAGCGCATTGGCAGCCACTTTGCTTGTGGGATATTCTGTTAAAATGGCTTGATAGTCGGCAGCCGATTTTTCATGTTGCTTCAAATTGTGGTAAGCTACGGCACGTTTTTGCAGAGCCAAGGGAGTGTATATATCAGATTTTTTGTCAGCTATAATCTTGCTAAAAACTGGGATGGAGGCCGAATATTTGGTGTTTTCAAAGTCAATCAAACCAATATTATATAATGCATCATAGTAAAATTTCCCTTGACTGCCCATGTCAGCCAGTTTGTTCAACACATTTTTTGCCTCTTCTTCTTTGTTGTTCAATGCCAAGCAAATACCTCTTTGCAAATAGGCATATTCGAGCTGATCGCAATTATAGTCTATTGATCTTTTGTAAGCATTTTGGGCTTCATTATACTTTTTTATGGCATAGTAGCAGTCTGCCAAACGAAGTGCTGCATCGCATACCATTTCCTTTCTTTCTGAAATAGACATCATGTCTAAAAAGTCTTTGAAATAAGGAAGTGCTTTTGCGTATTCCTGTCTGTTAAAGTGTGCATACCCTAGCCCGTAATTGTTTTTCGCTGCAATGTCTTTGCTCGTGCGGTTAGTAGACTTGTATACCCTCAAATAGCATGCAATGGCCTCATCGTATCGCTTTTGGATAGAAAGCGCCTCGCCCAACCAAAAGTTGCATAGCACAGTAATTTCTCTGTCTATATCGTTTAAAAGCGATTTTTCAAACATTTCTATTGCTTCGGGGTATTTTTCTTCGTTGAAAAGCTCCTCGCCTCTGTAAAATGCAATAAGTTGATAGGCTTTGTTTAATACTCCCGTTTTTACTTTTACCGATTCTATGTGTTTTAAGGCAGAAACATAATCATTCGTATTCAGATAAGCTTCTCCCAACAAGCCGTTTGCCGTTTCTACATCTTTGCCATCGGAGTATTTTTTGAGGTATTCTTTCAGGGCTTCTATGGCATCGGTGTGTTTTTGCAGTTCGATGGCTAACTTGCTGTATTCCAAAGTAGATTGTGCCGTAAGCTCAGGTAAAAAGTTCATTTTTCTTGCTTGATTGAAAGCGTTGAGAGCAAACGCCTTATTGTCGGTTTTGAGCCATGACATTCCCAAATAATAGCCTGCCGCCTGCCCAGTGCTATCGTATTGCTCTGCAATGGACTTGAGTTGCAAAATGGCTTGATTATAGTCTTTGGTTTTGTAAAAACAATATCCGTATCGATAAATGGCTGCATCGTTCATTTTACCATTTGCGGCTTTGAATTTTTCAAAATACACCAATGCGTTTGTATAATCTCTTTTATTGTAGTAGGCTTCTGCTGTGTATAAATATACTTCTTCAATGTTTTTAAGATTTGGGATTGCTTCCAAAGTACGTGTAGCATAGGCTATGAGTGTGTCGTATCTCTTTTGTTTGTTGTAAATGTTCACCAACAGCTGAGGAACGAGTAGCCGATAGGAGGCATTTTCTGATGCTTTTTTAAGATTTTGCTCGGCAATATCGTACAGCTCGTTTTTGTAGTTTACATAGCCCAGATAATAGTTAGCAGCATATGTATATTTGTTTTTTGTCGACCTTATTCGTTGAAATACTGCGCCAGCCTTATCAAAATCTTTGATATTCATATAAGAATAGCCTAGTTTGAAATTACACTCCAACTTGTCGTTTTCATCGAGCAAAGTGAGGTTTACTTGTTTGAGATATAATATGGCATTTGAATAGTCTTTGACCGAGAAATAATAGGTGCCTAAGTCATAATTGGCATAAACTTGTTTGGGGTGATTGGGGTAGTTTCTGACAAAATTTTTAATTTGAAGTTCGCCTTGGGGGTTGTTCATTCTCAGTTTGCAAAAAGCTTCATAGTATGTGGCGTCTATGGTCTTGGCTTCGTTTGGGTACAAACCGATGTACTTTGAAAAGATAATGTGGGCAGCATCATATTCTTCAAGTGCTATCAGCTCCAAGCCATGATTGAACAAGGATTCTCTGTTGTCAAGATGCTGTAAAACAAAGTTTTGAGCAGTTAGGGACTTAGTTAGGGAAAAAAATAAAATAAATATGAGCAGATTTTTAACCATCAACTACAAATTTGAAAAAGTAAAAGCTAAATATATCCACATGACCATTTTTAGCTCATGTTCGATGTAGATAACGAAGGAACTGTAGTTTAGATTGTGGTTAGGCGGAAGTGACCCTGCTAATAATAAAAAAAGCCCACATAGGGCTTTTTAAGAATGCAGAAAAGATAGCTTCAATGTTATTTTTTCTTTTCTGTACTTTTCTTAGCGGAAGAAGTCTTTTTCTTGTCTGCTGTTTTTTTAGCAGGTGTTGCTGATTTCTTTTTGGCCGGTGCAGGTGTCGGTTTTTTGGCTGCAGCCTTTTTCTTCTCCGCAGATTTTGCAGGTTTGGCTGTAGCTTGAGTTTCTTGTTTTGCTTCTTTAGCTTCTTCTTTGGCAGGAGCAGGAGCATTTTTTTGAGTGAGATAATATACTGCTCCCGTACCATATTCTTTAAACACCTTATTGACAGTGGCTACTATTTCGCCCGATTTATCTTTAATCAAACAAATTACCAACCCTTGGTTTTCAGGCGGAGACAGTTTCCAGCTAACCACCTTTTTATTGACTACAGCCATAAAATTCCCATTGGCATCTTCTTTGCCAAAATTGGTTTCCGTACCATCTTCGATAATGTTTTTGAAGGCATCAAACTTGGCTATTCTATTGCCCGAAGCATCAAAAATTTCTCCATCGTGATTGACTTTCCCCAGTTTATTTCCTTTGGCATCGAACACTACTCCACCACCGTCTACTGTAGGGACTTTAAGTTTGGCATAATTGAGTACTTGCGCAGGTGCAAGCAGAATACTCGCACTCAAGAGCGATAATGTGATAAAAAGGTGTTTCATAAGTTGTGGTTTATAGGATGTGTATTAAATTGGTTGTTTTACAATATCAAAATTATTGTTTCAAAAGGGCCGTTTCTCCATTGTCTTCAGCCTCTTCTTTTTTGCAACAATCGGGCAATTCATCATGTGCCTCTTGGTTCATGGGTACAAACTTGGTGCCGTGGCCTTGTTTGGCTACAGCTTGGTGAACTTCAAGTATCTTTGATTGGGTGGTATCTATTTCTACGGTTAGAGTAGAAGTTTCTATGTCCCAATCGGCATCTTCTACGCCATCAAGTTCAAGTGCTGCTGTTTCTATGCGTTCTTTACACATGTCGCAGTTGCCTCTCACATAGAACGATGTCGATGTCGTCTTGGACTTATTACAGGCCATAACGAGTGCCACAGAAATAAAAAAAGTGGCTATGCTTTTTATTTTCATAGGTAAGGAAAAATGTTGTTTTGAGTGTTAATTTTAGCAATTAAAGTTTTAACTGGCAAATTTTAAAGCCTATAATTTGCAGAAACACAAATTGGTAGCGAGAAAACAAACAAAAATGGAAGAAAAAAACATTTTTCTATGATATAACTGAGAAATTCCATCGGCCGAATGAAAATTATCGTAGCCGATGGAATGAATTTAAGTTTTGATTTTTGCAAACTATTGTTGTCGATATCCGGTGTTTATCATAGCCTTCAAATCGTAAAGAATGTGATATAAGCCATAATAAGTGCGGTTTATATATAAAGAATGTCTTGAACCACGTGCTTTTGGGCTATTTTTTACTTCGTCTAGATTTGACAAATAATCGACATACTCATAAATGCCCCCAAAATAGCGCTCATCGCTGAAATCGAATATTGATTGGGTAAAAGGCTGGGTAAGCATGTCTATCATCTTTTTGAACAAGGGGAAAAAGAAGTCAATTTCCTTCTGTGTATCAGTAGGGTGAATCATCTCCAATTCGTTGTAGATTCGATAAATGCTGTTTTTGTCATTGTAGATAGTTCTATCTATCAACGAAAAATAAGCTTTGTAAAAATCCAAAGGGATTTCTTTCACACAACCGAAATCAAAAATATTGACAGTGCCATCGGGCAAAAACAAAAAGTTTCCGGGATGAGGATCGGCATGAACTTTGTTAAGTTTGTGTACTTGGTGATCATAAAAATCCCATAATGCTTGCCCTGCTTTGTTTCTCACCTCTTGGCTTGGGTTTGTGGCCAAGAATTCCTTCAAATGCAGCCCCTCGAGCCAATCCATTGTGATAATTTTTTTTGAAGATAGCTCGGGGTAATACACAGGAAAATGAAGGTTTTTTATGTGCTTACATTCGTTTGAAAGCTCAACCGAACGCTTTAATTCCAGTTCATAATCTGTTTCTTCCAAAAGTTTTGATTCCACCTCATCAAAGTACTTATCAGCATCAATAGAACTCATGCCTACCAATCGCAAAGCAAAAGGTTTTACCAAACGCAAATCTGAGCTTATACTATTTGCTACACCGGGATATTGGATTTTTACAGCTAGTTTTTTACCATTTTTTACAGCTGTATGAACCTGACCAATCGAAGCTGCTGCTGTAGCTTGGTTCTCAAACTTATCAAACAACTGAGAAGGCATTTTTCCAAACGACTTAACAAATGTTTGCGTGACCAAAGGTCCTGAAAGCGGAGGTGCAGAATATTGCGACAACTGAAATTTGTCTTGATACTCTTTCGGGAGAAGTCCGCGGTCCATGCTTAGCATTTGAGCCACCTTAAGTGCGCTTCCTTTGAGCTTACTTAGCGTACCATAAATATCTTCTGCATTGTCTTTATGAAGTTCGTCCTTGCTGACGTCTTTGTTTACAAGCTTTTGAGTATAATGTTTGATATAATTACCGCCTATTTTCACCCCTGTGCCTACAAAATGTGCGGCACGCTCTACTTTTGTTGTAGGTATTGTTTCTTGTATTTTCATACTATTCCCCGAAAGGCGCTTGTTTGTATAATTAGTTTTGTGGTATTGTAAGCAATGTATTTTACTCAGTTAATGAAATATTCCCAAAGGAACTTTGTCAAACAGCTTTTTGGAAAATGAATTTGCCAAAGTCTATCACATTGTCTATCACATTGTCGCTAATGAGTTTGAAGCTTAGATTAACAGCTTTTTCTATAGCGGCATCGGTCATCTCAAAGTTCTCTGAGCTGTCTCCAACCCAATAATTAAGCACAAACATGGTTTGTAACCAAAATCCGTGGGTGTATTTATCAGTGATATATTTTCTGAATTTAATCTCGTTTTTGTCCACCCCTTCTGAAATAATATTTTCGGCATATTTCAGAAACTTTTGTCTGAAATCGTCAAACCCATTGATATTCATGGGTATAGACTTGATGTTTTGGTCTTTGAAACTCACTACATAGCTGCGGTTATCACGAAGTTTTTGAATCCACAAGTAATAGAATGCAAGCAGTTTCTCTCGAGCAGAATAGCCTTGGTAGGTGGTATCAGCTTCAAGTTGTTCTAAAGTTTCGGTAAAGATCGAACTCCAAAAATCTTTTTCGATGGCTTCAAACGAGGAGTAGAATCCATAAAAATCAGATTCATTCATTTTTAGCTTTTTAGCAAACGAGAAAACTGATGCCGGCTTTTTGCCTTCTTCGAGCACAAACTCTATATATTTTTTTCTGATGGTTGATTTTTCCATGGCGTACAAAATAGGTTCTTTAATTTTAACACATGTGATAAGATGAATGTTGCGAAAACTTAAACTTTAAGTGTAAATAAATCTTCTTTCTCCTCAGCAGCATGGATAGAGAGAATTCCTGCCACACACATATTGACCAATAAATCAGACACCATGCCCTCAGACCAAAGCTGTTTTGCTGAGCAGGTTTTAAGAGTCACATGGCCTTCTTCTGTAATTTGTTTGATGACTTTTTTCTCATTTTCGCCATAGGTAAAAAGTACTTCTTTTTTATGTAAATCAGCTTTAAGGATTTTTATCATTTCGTTGCTGGCTTTCACACTTTTATCGGCTACTCTCACATAGGCTATTCCATATTTTTCCTTTCTATTTTCCAATACAAAATTTGGTTTGCGTTTTGCCTCAGGAATATATACACACAATACCTCCTTCTTTGGGTTAATTTTGATTTGTTCTAAGGTGTAGTCCAGACTAAACTTTATGTGGTTTTTCATAAGGTTTTGCAAAGAAAATACTTCCTCTTCAATGTTCTTCAATCCAAAAATCTGTTTGTTGTCATCAACACCAATAAGCAGACTGCCGCCTTTTGTGTTGGCAAAAGCCACTATTTCGCGAGCAATTTTTTCCGGAAAATGTATTTTGTGCTTAAACTCCACAGTGAGCGATTCCCCGCCTGCTACCATATTTTCCAGCTGTTTTAGGGTCATGTTTTGTTTCGAATTTTAAATGTATTTAAAATAAAAATTATATTTACTTGTAACGTTTGACCCAAAATTCTTGTCTAACAAATAAATTTAGAAATTTATAACCTACCCAATTAAGTCAATATGAAAAAAGTATACTTGTTTGCACTCTTTTCACTAACTACAGTTTGTTTATACAGTCAAACTACCGTTCCCGGAATATGGTTCAGCAATAATAAAACGGTTAATGCTATTTATAACACATCAAAGATAAAAATAGATGGAGACCTTTCAGAAGATGTATGGACAACGGCAGGCTTCAATCCTAATGATGTCAGCTTTCCGAACAGCAATAAATTATCCAATAAAATTAATCCATTCAGTAATAGGGATTTGACGGGAATGCCAGCCGACTCCGAGTTTGATGCAGATGTAAGCTTTGGTACTACTTGGGATAATGATAATCTTTATATCGCTGTGGTTGTCAAAAGTCCTTCTTATGTTAATTCAAGTGGTATATTTAATAATTACATTGAGGGTGTTTCGCTGTTCTTTGATGTAGATAATAAAAGAAGTTCCCATTTTAGTATTGACCAAAATTTCCCAAGGGCATACGAATCAAGCGATTTTGATATTAATTTTAAAGTAGAATTTAGCGATCTAGACGCCAAATTGAGCTCATGTAACAATGGAGTGTTAGCTGCTACGTTTCACGCATTTAAAGAAAGCTCTTACAGTGCTCATACCAAAAGTATTTCAGGGGGGTATATATTAGAAATAGCATTAAAATGGGTAGATTTATTAAAGGTATCTCATTACAATCATCTTAAGTTAGAAAATAACACAAAAATTGGTTTTGATATAGGGTACTCTATCCCTAATTCAACAGGTACTAATAGAAAAGCTGTTGTTAGTTGGAATGCATGTTGTGTTTACAGAAATTGGACTGAATCAATAAATTTTGGAAACTTACTATTAAATGGAAATACCAATCCATTACAAAGTATAGCTTTCAAACAACCAGTAATCAATATTTCAAACTCTAAACAAACTTTTGAGTTAGAATTTAAACCCCAAAACGCATCAAACCCTGCTGAATATTTATTAGTTCATTCAAACCCTAACCTACCGAGTGTGAAACTAGAAAATAATACTCTGATTCCACTTAATAACGGTGTGTCAACATTGATAGGAGTAGTAAAAAATGGCAATTTTTCTTCCGATGTTATTTCAATTACAAGTGCTATTGTGAGTGTGTCAGGAAAAAGTGCGATTTCATTGACTGTAGACCCGGTTGTAATCAATAAAAATTATGGTAAATCTGATATTAATTATTATGTAGAAAACCACATCAATAATAATGTTAGAGTAAAGATATTGACAAACGCCAACTTAATTGAACTAGATACTACGAACTATACAATTAAATCTAAAGGAATAGGAAACGGGGTAGTAAACTTTAAAGTAATGCTAAAAGATGATACTTCCAAAAGTGCAATTTCAAGTTTGACATTAACAAATCAAATGCCTGTTACAACATCAATACTCACCATCACTTCTCCTAATATCACCTTATGTAATCGTACAAAGAAATCTATTACTATTACAGGTGTTAATTCCACACTAGGCTTTTCTACAAGCCCCTTATCTTCCGTTCCTTATCCTTCTTTCTCGTATTTGAATACGTTATTAGGTCTGATTGATTATATAAGTAATGATAAACAATCATTTCAAATAATTGCTGGTTCCGGTACTAATCAAATTTTCCCGGGTTATTTTGGTCTTGCTAACAATGCAACTTTCACTTTGGTAGGTACTTATCTAAGTTACAAAGACACCGTGTCAGTAAAATTTATTTCAAATTTAACCAGCGAAACATGCAATTCTCGATTTTCTGATTGCCCTGAATTAATTTATTTTGGTACAGAAGAAATCTTTTACCCTGGTCAAGAAAGAGTATACAATAAATTCTGTACAGAAAAACCTTTTCTTCTTGATATTGGTGCAAAAGGCAAAGTTACTAACTATATGTGGTCTAAAAATGGAGAAGCACTACAGCAATTATCAAGTACTAAAGAAATAGGCGAAAACACATATTTTACTATTACTATGCCGGGAGTTATCAATAGTATAGGTACCTATCAAGCTACAATTACAGGAGCTTGTGGCAACTTAATAAGTAAAAAAGTTGAAACTAATATTGAGCCAAATGTGTCTATAGCAGGTAGTTCTTATAATATAAAGGTCTGCACCTCTGAGTTACCAGTAGAAAAAGAAATAAAATTGGTTGACAAATCTGAGTTTTTTGTTATCAATAGTAGATTCAATAACTTTACAGATGTGTCAAAATGTAGAATCAACAATAATTCAATTAGCATAGATAACCCTTCCCAGTTTGGTGTTTACTTGCTCACAGTAGAGGGCTTTTGCAATAATTTGTATTCTGTGCCTATAACTATCAGTGGTGTTGAAAGCCAACTTTCTGTTACAGGAATTGAAACTGTATACAACTTGTGTCCCAACGAACAAAAAACCATTACAATTTCGGGAATAGGTTCAAACGTAACAGAAGTAATATGGAATAAAGGCATTGTAAACATAAATGGTAGCGATGCTTATGTAAATATCAATTCTAGCTCTTCTTTACTAGGTAACAACTTGTTTACTGTTTTGGGGCAATGTGGAACACAAGTGTCAAAAAGTACTATAGTCAATAAGCTTGAAGTAGTATCAAACAGTATTTCTGTGAATAATCTGACAATGTGCATGGGGAACATTTATTCTATTACAGGAACAGTGTCGGGAAGCGGTGTTAGTGGCAGCATTTGGATAAAAAACAATAGTTTTTTATCCAATAATTCTATTATGACCGTATCTGGAAATAGCACAAATATAGGTTTATATGTTTTCAGTTCAACCGGTATATGCGGTTCAGACACTAAAACACTAACAATATCAGGTATACATGAACCCATTTCATTTGTAGGACTGCCTGCAAACATTATTATATGCGAAAACTCGCCATTTAGTCTAAATGCCACTGCCACAGGTGCAAATATTGCTTATAAATGGAACAAAGGCTCTGAGACTTTTTTAGGCGCAAATGTTTCACTTCTTGGCAATTTAGCTGAATCAGGTAATTACGGGGTTGAAATTTATAATCAATGCGAAAGTATAAAAGACACAGTTGATGTTCAAATAAAGCCTATTACTACTGTGACAAGTGCTACTAATGAGCCATGCACATTTTTGGTAACTATGTCGGGCGGTAGCCTTTCGGGTGTGAGTATGGAAACAGAAACTATAAAATATAAGCTATACCCCAACCCAACTACTATCGGCCAAGTTCACTTCGAGGCAGATTTAAAGTGTGAGTTTAAAATTATTTCATCTGATGGAGTAGAAGTTAAAAAAGGCTTTTGTGGTACTTTTCACACTTTTGAATTGCAACAGAAGGGATTCTACATCGTTTTACTTGATTTTGGTAATGGTAGAATCAGACTGGAAAAAATCGTTTACAATTAGCTAATTTCCCATAGGTGTGCTTGTTCGTGTTGCCAAAATAGTTTTTCACAAAATAGTGTAAAACAAAGAAACATATAGAGTTAGGTGTGAGGCAATATTGTGAAGAATTAAAAGTGTTGTTGACTTTCAACGTGTTACGTTCTATCTGACTACAAACAAAAAATCCCGGTTTAAACCGGGATTTTTGTTATTATATGATTGGAAAATTTAGTCTAGTGTAAGCTCTAGTGCCAAACCTCTCAATTCGTGAACCAATACATTGAATGATTCAGGAATGTTTGGTTTCGGAAGGTTTTCACCCTTCACTATGGCTTCGTAGGCTTTAGCACGACCTATCACATCATCCGACTTCACAGTCAAGATTTCTTGCAATATGTGCGATGCTCCAAAGGCTTCGAGTGCCCACACCTCCATCTCTCCAAAACGCTGACCACCAAACTGAGCTTTACCTCCCAATGGTTGCTGTGTAATGAGCGAGTATGGCCCGATAGAACGAGCATGCATTTTATCATCAACCAAGTGACCTAGTTTCAGCATGTAAATAACACCTACTGTAACCGGTTGGTCAAATTTCTGACCTGTCAAACCATCATAAACGTTGGTTTTGGGTGTTAAACCTGCCAATTTCAATTCATTGAACACTTGGTCTTCGGTAGCACCATCAAAAATAGGAGTAGCATATTTCTTGCCTAATTTTTTACCTGCCCAACCCAAAAGAGTTTCATATATCTGCCCGATGTTCATCCTCGAAGGTACACCCAAAGGGTTAAGTACGATGTCAACAGGAGTTCCATCTTCTAAGAAAGGCATGTCTTCATCACGAACGATTTTTGCTACCACACCTTTGTTACCGTGGCGTCCGGCCATTTTATCACCCACTTTCAACTTACGTTTTTTAGCGATGTAAACTTTGGCCAATTTCACAATACCCGTAGGCAATTCGTCACCTACTTCTATCGCAAAGCGTTCACGTTTGAATTTACCTGATATCTCGTTGCGTTTGATATAGTAATTTTTAACCAATTCAATGAGCATTTTATTCAATTTCTCATCTGTAGTGGCATTTTCTAATATCAAATCGGCAATCAAGTTTACCTCTTCCGGAACATTGTAGTTGCTCTCGTCACGATAAACGTTTTTCTCAGGGAACAAATTCTCTGTGATGTTTTTGCGATTGAATTTCACCCCTTTAGAAAGGATTTCATCTCCAAATTTATGCTTGATACCTTGACAAGTTTTACCATCAAGAACAGACACCATTTTATCAATCATAATTGAACGAATGGCCAACAAATCTGCACTGTATTTTTCACGCAGGGCATCGAGTTGCTTTTTCGATTTTCCTTTCAAATCTTTGTCTTTGCGCGCCCTTGCAAAAAGTTTGGTATCAATTACCACACCTTTAAGCGATGGATTGGCTTTCAGCGAAGCATCTTTTACATCTCCTGCTTTGTCACCAAAGATAGCTCTCAAGAGTTTTTCTTCCGGAGTAGGGTCGCTTTCACCTTTAGGTGTGATTTTTCCTATCAAAATATCGCCTTCTTTCACATCTGCACCCACACGGATGATACCGTTTTCATCCAAATTGCGCACCATTTCCTCACTCACGTTTGGAATTTCTGATGTCAATTCTTCTTCGCCACGTTTTGTATCGCGTACCTCAAGTTCAAATTCTTCAATGTGGATAGATGTGTAAATATCATCACGTACCACACGCTCCGATATAACGATAGCATCCTCAAAGTTGTAACCTTGCCAAGGCATGAATGCTACTTGTAGGTTTCTTCCTAGGGCTAATTCACCATTATTTGTGGCATAACCTTCTACCAATATTTGACCTTTTGTCACTCTCTCACCACGTTTTACAATAGGTGTCAAGTTGATACAAGTATCTTGGTTGGTTCTGCGGAATTTAATCAAATTATATGTTTTATACTCATTATCGAAGCTCACAAACATTTGATCTTCGGTCAAATCGTATTTCACAACTATTTTACGAGCGTCTACATAATCAATCACACCATCGCCTTCGGCTGTTATTAGAGTGCGAGAGTCTTTTGCTATACGACCTTCAATACCAGTTCCTACAAATGGTGCTTCTGCTCTCAACAATGGCACACCTTGGCGCTGCATGTTCGAGCCCATCAAAGCACGGTTGGCATCATTGTGTTCCAAAAAAGGAATCAATGAAGCAGCAACAGATACGATTTGGTTAGGAGCTACATCTAATAGAGTCAGTTTTTCAGGCTCTACTACAGGGAAATCGCCTTCGTAGCGAGCTTTAATTTTATTAAGGTCAAAAGAGCCATCAGCTTTTATTTCAGAGCTGGCTGTAGCTATGTAGTGACCATCTTCTTCTTCAGCAGAAAGATATTTGATAGTTTCATTTACAACTACTTTACCTCCATCCACTCTTCTATATGGCGTTTCTATGAAGCCCATGCTATTGATTTTAGCATGTACACACAAAGAAGAAATCAATCCGATGTTTGGACCCTCGGGCGTTTCTATGGTACAAAGACGGCCATAGTGTGTATAGTGAACGTCACGAACCTCAAAACCAGCACGCTCACGAGAAAGTCCACCCGGGCCTAGAGCTGAAATCCTACGCTTGTGCGTGATTTCGGCCAAAGGATTGGTTTGATCCATGAATTGCGAAAGCTGATTGGTTCCGAAGAAAGAGTTGATTACAGACGAAAGTGTACGAGCATTAATCAAATCTACAGGCTTGAAATCCTCGTTGTCACGCACGTTCATTCTCTCTTTGATAGTACGAGCCATTCTAGACAACCCTACACCAAATTGGCTGTAAAGCTGTTCGCCAACAGTACGCACACGTCTGTTGCTCAAGTGGTCAATATCATCAACCACGGCACGAGAGTTGATAAGACCAATCAAATATTTTACAATGCTTACAATATCTTCTGTGGTGAGTACCCTCACATCCATACCGATATTTAAGCCCAATTTTTTGTTTACTCTGTAGCGACCTACCTCTCCCAAATCATAGCGTTTGTCTGAGAAGAAAAGGTTTTGGATAATCTCACGAGCAGTAGCTTCGTCCGGAGCTTCTGCATTTCTCAATTGGCGGTAGATTTGCTCTACGGCTTCTTTTTCAGAGTTCGAATTATCTTTTTGAAGCGTATTATAAATGATGGCAAAATCGATTACGTTCACATCTTCTCTGTGAAGAATAATAGATTTAGAACCCGATTCAATGATAATATCTAAGTCTTCTTCTTTGATAACATGATCACGCTCAAGCATGATTTCATTTCTGTCAATAGAAACTACCTCACCTGTGTCCTCATCTACAAAATCTTCTGTCCAAGTTTTAAGTACCCTGGCAGCCAATCTGCGACCTACTACTTTTTTAATCGTATTCTTGTCGGCAGGAACTTCTTCAGAAAGACCAAATAAGTCCAATATATCCTTATCAGAACCAAAACCGATAGCCCTCAAAAGAGTGGTTACAGGGAACTTTTTCTTCCTGTCTATGTAAGCATACATCACATTGCTTACATCGGTAGCGAATTCTATCCAAGAACCTTTGAAAGGTATAATCCTGGCAGAGTAAAGCTTAGTACCATTGGTGTGCTTGCTTTGCGCAAAAAATACACCGGGCGAGCGATGCAATTGGGATACAATTACACGTTCAGCACCATTGATAACAAATGAACCACGCTCAGTCATGTATGGGATGTTTCCCAAAAACACTTCTTGTTCGATGGTTTTAAAGTCTTCATTGTCTTCGTCATTACAAGACAATTTTAGTTTTGCTTTGAGTGGTACAGAGTAGGTTAATCCTCTGTCTATACACTCGTCTACAGAATATTTAGGCGGGTCGATGTGATAATCGATGAATTCCAACACAAAGTTTTCCCTAGAATCAGTGATCGGAAAGTTCTCTGCAAATACTTTGTACAGTCCTTCTTTTGTTTTGTACTCAGCCGAAGTTTCGAGCTGGAAAAAGTCTTTGAACGACTGAATTTGGATATCTAAGAAATCTGGATAATCTACCGTGTGTTTTACTTTTGCGAAGTTGAGTCTTTCGCTTGAAACGATATTAGCCAAAGCTGTAGGGGTTTAAAATTTGGAGAAAGAATACTTTTTTGACAAAGTAGTAATTAAACAGGAAATGGCCTGACATAGTTCTGCCAGGCCTATTTCTTTTGGCGAAAAGCTTGAGATTACTTAACCTCAACTTCAGCACCGGCTTCAACAAGTTGTTTCTTGAGGTTTTCTGCATCCTCTTTAGAAACGCCTTCTTTCACTGGTTTTGGAGCGCCATCTACTAAATCTTTAGCTTCTTTCAAGCCAAGGCCTGTAAGGTCTTTCACCAATTTAACTACTGCCAATTTGTTAGCACCTGCATTTTTCAAGATAACATCAAAAGATGTTTTCTCAGCAGCAGCAGGAGCACCACCACCAGCAGCAGGACCACCGGCTACCATTACTGGAGCAGCAGCAGCTGGTTCAATTCCGTATTCGTCTTTCAATATTTGAGCAAGCTCGTTTACTTCTTTTACTGTCAAGTTTACTAACTGTTCAGCGAAGGCTTTTAAATCTGCCATTGTTGTGTTTAATTTAAATTGTTAAATAAATGTTACAAAATATAGTGGAAGCTAACGCGTAACAATCCAAGTGTTAATATTAAGCTGCTTCTTTCTTTTCCTGAATGGCTTTCACCAATCCAGCCAGTTTGTTCTCGCCCGATTGAAGTGCAGAAACCACATTTTTCGCAGGAGATTGAAGCAATGCAATGATATCGCCAATAAGTTCTTGTTTCGACTTGAGAGCTACTAGTGCATCTAGTGTATCTGCACCGATGAAAACCGATGAATCTACAGAAGCTCCTTTGAAAACAATTTTATCAATATTGGTGGTGCTTTTAAATTCTTTCAAAAGCTTTGCAGGCAAGTTTCCCGTAGTGGAGAAAATAATACCTGATGAACCTTTCAATACTTTTGTATTGAATTCAGTGTAATCAGTTGATAGTTTTTGAAGGGCTTTGGCTATCAAAGTGTTTTTAACTACTTTGTATTCAACACCTTTCTCAAAACAAAACTTTCTGAATTTGTTGATCTGCTCTACATTGAGGGCAGAAGTGTCAGTAATATAAAAATAGTTATATTCCTGAAATTTTTCTGATAATGCGTCTATAACAACGCTTTTTTCCTCTTTAGTCATTTTCTTATATACCTGAGATGGTGTTTACGTCAACTTTAATACTTGGGCTCATGGTGCTTGAAAGGTAAAGACTTTTGAAATATGTGCCTTTTGCTGTAGCGGGCTTCAAGCGAGCGATGGTTTGCAATACCTCTTGTATGTTGTCGGCTATTTTCTCAGGTGAGAAAGAAACTTTACCAATAGAGGTGTGTATGATTCCGGTTTTATCAACTTTGAAGTCAATTTTACCTGCTTTTACTTCTTTTACGGCTTTTCCTACTTCCAAAGTCACAGTTCCTGACTTAGGGTTTGGCATCAAGTTACGTGGGCCAAGGATTTTACCTAGTTTACCAACTTTTGCCATCACAGTAGGCATGGTGATGATAACATCAACATCTACCCAACCACCTTCAATTTTTGTAATGTATTCGTCTAGGCCTACATAATCAGCACCTGCTGCTTTAGCTTCAGCTTCTTTGTCGGGTGTGCAAAGCACCAATACTCTTACGTCTTTTCCTGTACCGTGGGGTAGGGCTACTACGCCACGCACCATTTGGTCTGATTTTTTAGGATCTACTCCTAAACGCACATCTACATCTACTGAAGCATCAAACTTCACGGTAGAAATTTCTTTTACCAAAGCAGCTGCATCTTTCAAAGAATATTCTCTGTTTTGATCCACTTTTGCAAGTGCTGCTTTGTACTTTTTAGTTAATTTTGACATTTCTTGTTAACGAACTTTTATTAGGTTCTCAGAATTCGGGCTGCGAAATTAGAAATAATTATTTATATATAAAAAGAAATTGCAGAAAAGATTGATAAAACTTTAAAAACCAAGTGAGTATTGTATAATCGAATCATTGGGTTATTTCTAAAATGTAGTTTACAATAGCTTCTATCTCAGATTTTTTAAGATGTGTTTGTGCAGGCATTGCTTCGCCTCCCCACACTCCGGTTCCGCCTTTAGCTATTTTTTGAATGAGGTATTGTTTTCCTGAAGGCTGAGATTTATATTTTTGACTTACGGCTTCAAATGAAGGACCTATGACATTTGTTTTAATATCATGGCATTGATAACAGCCTTTTTGTTGCATTAAGCCCTGTATTTGCTTTTTGTTTAACTGTACAGGAGAAGTTGGAACCTTTGCAACAGATTGGGTTTGAATGAATGATTTTTTTCCTTTTGGTATTTTATTTACTGTGTACCATGCTTGAGAAGTCCATAGTTTTTGGTTTGAAGAAGAAATAATTTGTTTGTCATTTATTTGAAAATGAACTACATATCCTTCTTTTATTGAAGGAATCTCTAAAGTAACTTTTTTCCTGTCGGCAGAAAGATTGACAGATGAGATTGCCAATTTATGTTCATCGATTTTTGGGCCACCATATTCTTCGGTAATTTTATATGTCCACGTATTTATATCAAATGTAGAAGGCTTTATAATCACTTTTGAAGAAATGGGTTCTGTAAAGTTTAGCTCAAAACCATTGGATAATATTTTAATATTTAAGACTTCAAAAGCTGTTTTGCCATTGAATTTGAGTTTTTGCAGGCCATACCAATGTTTTCCTTCTTGGCTCCAATTTCCGGCAGAGCCTATGGCTCCAACATACAGGGCACTATCGGGCCCAATTTTAATGCGATTTATACCGCCTTCCAAGCCTTGGGTAAAATTGAATATACAACCCTGATATACAGTGTCAACTTTTTCTAAAAACACTCTTTTAAGCCCTCCGTGAGTGACATCGCCATGTAGAAATTGCCCTTTATACATTCCAAACGGCAAATAAACCGGTTCTGATGGAGAGTTACCGATTTCATAATGTGGCATCCAAATGACAGGTTTTATGTCAGAAAGCCCTATCGTAGCCCTAAAATCAACATCTCTGTAGCCATAAAAGCCCCCTTTTTGTAATCGAATCATTTTACTTGTAGGCACATATTCGCCTTGGTTGTCGTTTATGAAGATTTCATTATTTGCGCCAAAGCCAATGCCGTTTGGTGTGCGAAATCCGCTAGCTAGGTACTCAATTTTGCCCAAAGTATCGATTCGGAATGCCGTTCCTCGGTCAGGAGGTGAAGGCCGCCTAGTTCTTCTAGGAGTAGAGAGTGTGCCATAAAACCAGCCGTCTTTGTATAAAAGCCCGAAAGCGAACTCGTGATAGTTCCCCGAAAAGCCAAATTTATCGCATACGGTATGGTATTCATCTATTGTACCATCTTTATTATTGTCAATAAGTTCTGTGAGTTCGGGGCGCTGGAGTACAAATATTCTGTTTCCCACAGTTTTTATACCTAAAGGTTCGCAAAGTCCTGATGCTATTTTTCTGATTTTTATATTTGTGCTATCGCCCTTGAGCACATTACTGAGTTCAAAAACATCGCCTAAACTATCCCATGTACAAACAAGTAAATTTCCATTTGGCAAAAAATCTATTCCCCCTACTTTAGGTTTAAAATCAACCTTGTGAAGCGGAATAAGGCTTAATGATGGATGTGTGTAGGGATGTTTTGAAACATCGCCCGGAGCTTGGTAAAAGTCTTTTTCTATTTCTTGAGAGTAGCTAATGAAGCTGAAAAATGCAGATATAAAAGCGAATAGCCTGATGTACATTATTTAATGAATGTATGAGAAATGGTAGTAGTAGTTTGTTTTGAAAGAAGCAGTTTCCCGCTAATGAAATAATACGTTTTACCTTTGATTATTTTTTGCGTTTTTTCTTCTACATCAAAAGTAGAATTGGTAGAAAACGCTCTTTCTTGAGGCATGAAAAAGAGATTTATATCTATGGCTATCTCTTCTGAAATAGTATTTTTTAAAACTTTAAAGCTGCGTATAAAGGCATTTGCAGAAGTATCTAAAGTAGGGATTTCTTCTAGTATTGCTTCAGAGCCGCTAGGCGTTTTAAGAATATATTTTATAGATTTTTTTGTAGTGGTAGATATGTGTCCATGCCATTGAAAATCAAGTGTTTCCCACTCTTTACTTTTGAAATAAAAGGGGCTTGGACTATTGAGCTGTTCTAAGAAAACATTTCCTTTTGCTGTGGGCTGAACTACTTTTTCTGCTGTATACACTTCGCCCCTAAAGTCTATGTCGCCTTGCCAAAACTTAGATAAACGACCCGTTTTAGTATTGTATGTGGCCCAATATTTGTTTGGATACGAAAAAGTTATAGCTCTTGGAATTTCATCTATTACCGAACGAAATATAGACGGCTCTCTGGGTGGTTGTGCACTTAAACAATGCACAAAAACTAGTAGTAGGATATTTAATAAGTGATTCAATTGTACGAAAATATTACTATTTATAGACATTTTTTCTGTGCCCAATCTTTTTTATATCTACAATTCGCACTTTATCTTCGATTAAATAAATCACACGATAATCAGCAATTCTCATTCTCCAGATATCATCTTTTTGCGCCAACTAATTTTTTACAGTTTATTCTTCTAGGATTATCAGCTAAAGTATCTATCTCCTTGGAAATTTTCAAAATTACATCAGTAGGTAGTCTTGAAAGTTTTTTTTCAGCGCTTTTTGAAATAATAATTTTATACATGAGTTATAGCTTTCCTTGCTCCTTCAAAGACTTCTTCACTTCTTCCCAGCTTTTTGAGGACTCATTTTTTCGTGATTCAGCAACAATGATATCTAATAGATCTTCTAGTTTATCTCTATTTTTTTCAATTGTTTTTATATCTATCTGAACAGCAATTTTTCTGTTTTTGGGGTCTGTAATATAATTAATGCCTCTCATGATGATTTGTTTTTATAAAGGTACAGACTTTAGTTTTAAATCTTTATGCAAATTCACTCAATTCAAGCCATCGGAGCGATTTTTCGTCAATAGTCTCAGTGAGTTGTTGTATTTTTACCGAATGTTCCATCAAGATTTCATGGGCTAAATTGCCCGAATTCATTTCTTCAACCAATTTGTTTTTTTCTTGTTCCAATTTTTGAATATCCTTTTCCAAGCTCTCATATTCGGTACGCTCCTTATACGAAAGCTTTCTTTTGTTGGCAGAATTTGTATTGGCATTTTCTTGCTTTTTTTCGACCTCCTGTTTTTGCTCTACAGGTACAGACTGCTCTTTATTTTCAGCCAGCGACTCTCTATAATCTGTGTAGTTTCCGGGAAAATCTATAATATTTCCTTTGCCATCGAATATAAACAAATGGTCTACCAAGCGATCCATAAAATAGCGGTCGTGCGATACGATGACTAAGCTGCCTGCGTATTCATTCAAAAACTCTTCCAATACATTGAGTGTACCTATGTCCAAATCGTTTGTGGGCTCATCGAGAATCAAAAAATTGGGATTTTTGATGAGAACCATTAGTAATTGAAGCCTTTTGCGCTCGCCACCACTCAATTTTCCTACAGGAGTGTATTGTTGTTCGGGCGGGAACATAAACATTTTTAAAAACTGAGAAGCCGAAATTTTTTGCCCGTTGGCCAGTTCTATATACTCTGCTATGTCTTTTACTACTTCAATTATGCGTTTTTCAGGAGGCAAAGAAGCATCTTCTTGTTTGTAATGCCCAAAAAAGGTGGTCTCCCCAGCGTCTCTATCCCCTTTGTCAGGTTGAATGTTTCCTGTAAAAATGTTTAACAAAGTGGACTTCCCTGTGCCGTTTTTGCCTACAATGCCTACTTTGTCGCCTTTTTTGAAAGTATACGTGAAGTCATTAATGAGTTTAAGTTCATCATAAGCCTTGGATACACGTTTTAATTCCAAAATTTTGCCTCCTTGTCTGGTCATTTTCATTTGGAGCTCCAGCTTTTGGTCGGGGCGTTGCTGGGTGGCCTTGGCTTTGGTTTCTTCGAAAGCATCTACTCTGTATTTTGCCTTTGTGCCACGGGCCTTGGGCTGTCTGCGTATCCACTCCAGCTCTTTGCGCATCAGGTTGCGAGCCTTGTCTATTTCCGCATCAAGTATTTCTTCTCTAGCTGCTTTTTTCTCCAAATAATAGCCATAATCTCCTTTGTATTTATACAAACTTCCATTGTCCAACTCCCAAATTTGGTTTGATACATTGTCTAGAAAATAGCGGTCGTGGGTCACCAAAAGAAGCGTAGAAAATCGGCTTTTTATCAAAGCCTCCAGCCACTCGATGGTCTCTAAATCCAAATGGTTTGTAGGCTCATCGAGGATTAGTAAATCGGGATTATCTATGAGCACTTTGGCCATAGCCACACGCTTGCGTTGGCCTCCGGAGAGCACACTCACGGGGCGTTCTATGTATTCGCCAATGCCTAGTTTTGAAATGATTTCTTTGATTTGCTGCTCGTATGTCCAAGCATCGGCAGCGTTCATTTTTTCTACGAGTTCGTGTAGTTTTTGGTCGTATCCCGGGGCGGATGAATCAGCCTCAAGTTGTTTTTCATAATCTTTGATGAGCGAAAGTAGGGTATTGCCCGAGTAAAAAACATTGTCAAATACGGTTTTTGCCTCATCAAAAACAGGATTTTGGCCTAAAAAACCTACTTTTAAGCCTTTTCTAACAGATACAATTCCGTCTGATGGATTTTCTAGGCCTCCTAATATTTTTAGTAAAGACGACTTTCCCGAACCATTGATACCGATGAGTGCTACCCTGTCGCCTTCGTTTACACCTATGTTTAGATTTTTAAAAAGCCATTTTTCACTATAGCTTTTCGAGAGGTTTTCTGCTGATACAAAATTCATGCTGCAAAAATGCACGAATAAATCGTATTAGGGAACTAATTTTCTTCTTGAGCTTTATTTATCAACTCTAAAAGTTCCTTGTCTGAGATATTTTCTTTCTCAGATTTGTCGTAGATAGATAGGAGAAAAACTGTTTCATTAATAATCTTTACCAATGTGATTACTCTTGCGCCACCACTTTTACCCTTATTTTTACTTTTTATTTGTAGTCTTATCTTGTAACAATCATTGCCTAAAGATATACCTTGAGTAGGTTGCAGCTCTAAGGAATCTACTAATTCCAATACATCTTTACTTATTGAAATATATTTTTTGCTGAGCTTCTTTATGTCTTTTTTAAAAGGCTCTATTACCTTTACTCTATAACTCATTTAAAAATGCTTTGGCGTCTTTAAGTTCTATCTTCCCTTCTTCATATTCTCTCACCTCTTTAAATGCCTGTCGTAGCTTTTTTTCCAGTTTGGCTTTGAATTTTTCTTTGGCTGATTTTTTATCGCTGTTTTTTTTCTTTTTGGAAACAGTGATTTCATTTCCATTTTCTACGAGCACAAAATCTTTTTTTACAGATTTTGCAAATCTAGAAAAACTTTTGTCGTCAATATGTAGTGTAAGGGTTCTCATTACTCAAATACATTGCTATAGTCAACAAATTTAAAAATTCATTCTTTCTAATTCTCTTTTTGCGTCTTTTTCTTTCAAATCTTCGCGCTTGTCATAGAGCTTTTTACCTTTTGCTATGGCTATTTCCATTTTTGCCAATCCTCGCTCGTTTACAAAAAGCTTTATCGGGATTAGTGTTACGCCTTGGTCGTCAAGCTTTTTAGATATTTTATTGATTTCTTTCTTTTTCAGCAGAAGCTTGCGCTCTCTCAATGGCTCATGGTTGAGATAAGTCCCTTTTTCATAAGCCGATATATGTAGATTCTTAATAAAAAGTTCGTTGTTGCTCACATAAGCAAAGGCATCTTGCATATTTACTTTCTGCTGACGAATAGATTTTATTTCTGTCCCCCTCAACACGATTCCGGCTGTGTAGGTATCCAAAAAGTGGTATTCAAAAGAAGCTTTTTTGTTTCGTATTTCAACAGTTTTTGCAATATCGCTCATAGTTTTATGGAGGGAATTCTACAAAATTACGTTCTGTTTCGTAAAGTATTATCTTTAAATCGTAATTATTATCTAGCTGTTTGTGATTTATAATTGCGAACCTATATCTTAGGCTTTCTAGGCCGAAGTAAAAATAGATTGAAAATCTTATGATATTGTTTCGGAATTCCAAATAGCTGGGTAATTGGAATGAAATCAATTTTTATTTTACAATTCTACCTTATCAATTCCGGCTTGTTTGAGAATACCAAGGAAAGTGCCTTTTTTGAGGTCTTTGGCATGTACAGGCACAACTACGGTTACGTTAGAAGCTGAGTTATAGTAAATGTGGTGAGAGCCTTTGGCACGTTTGTAATAAAAGCCGTGTGCTTCGAGGAGCTTAATGAGGTGTTTGGGGGATAAATTCACGCAGTAACTAAGTTTAAGGAATATTCAAAAGTACTGCTATCGTCAGGGATAGGCTCCCCGCGTTCTTGCAATTCTTCTATGTAGAGTTCTATTGCCTCCTTAGCCATGGCAATGGCCTCATCAAGGGTATCACCCTCAGTAATGCAACCGGGTAAAGCAGGAACAATAACTGTAAACCCTCCTTCTGGAGCTTGATGTAAATGGATTTTGTAAGTAAGATTCATAACTATTGAGCAATTAAACTTTGTGAATTATCTTTCATTCACTTATTGTAGTGAGTCAAATTAATCATTTTGAAAAGAGCCTGTTTCTCATCCTAAACTAAGGTTTTAATTAGTATTATTTTTGTGAAAAATGCAAGTTTCCGTCTTCATTAATTTTTGAATCCTGCTTCTTACTTCTACAGTTTTTGCAATATCGCTCATAGTTTTATGCAGGGAATTCTACAAAATTACGTTCTGTTTCGTAAAGTATTATCTTTAAATCGTAATTATTGCCGATTTGCGGTTTTAAAATATTATAAAATACCACTGCCATGTTTTCGGCAGAAGGTATGAGGTTTTTAAATTCTTCCGTATCCATATTCAGATTTTTGTGGTCAAACTTATCTGTAATATGGGTTTTGATGAGTTCACTCAAGTATTTCATATCCATGGCATACCCTGTTTCTGGGTCTATTTCACCTGTTACTTTTACTATCAGTTCGTAGTTATGGCCATGAAAATACTCGTTGCTGCACTTGCCATAGTATTGTTCATTCTTTTCTTTGCTCCAATTGGGATTGTACAATTTGTGGGCGGCATTGAAGTGTTCTTTTCTGCAAACAGTGATTTTCATAATTGTTTATTTTCAAAATATTTGGGTCAGATATTTCAATATCAAATTTCAAAATACCCTTCTTTTGATTAATTTTTTATCAAATCTCAAAAAACGTGATTTGCGCTTGTACAATAATATATGATATTTTTGTACCCTTCCCTTAACCCCAAACATGAACTTAAAGTTTAATTGCATCAATGTTAGCATCTATTCTTTTTTATTGGTTTCATTTTTTGCAAATGCCCAAAAATCTGCCGTGCAATTGGGCGCACACTATCACTACGGTTTTTTATTGAACCACAATCCCGGTAGAACCAATATTGAAGGTCCTGTGCTGAAGCCTGTTTCCGGTTTCGAGCTTACTGCTTTGTGGCAAACCAATGGCAAACGACCTTGGCACAAATATTATGGTTTTCCCAAATGGGGGCTTTCTGCAATGTATTTTAATATTGGAAGCAAAAATACTTATATAGAATATTCTCGAGGTAATTTGAATAAATACGATGTGAACTGGGGCGATTGCTACGCATTGTTGGTACATAGTTCTCTCAAGCCATTGACAACCAGGTTTTTAGAGCTAAATATCCGTTTAGGAACAGGCTTGGGTTATTTTACGGAAGTGTTTGACGAAGAAGATAATCAGGGAAACTTATGGATAAGTGGCAGGCTCAATTCTGCTATGCACATGAACTTGGAAGCTCAATTTAATCTTTCGCCTCGTTCTGCCCTAGTTTTAGGCGGGGCTTTTACGCATTTTTCAAATGGTGCTACACGTATGCCCAATTTGGGCGTAAATTTCCCTACTTTAAACATTGGCTACCGCTACACTCCATTTCCCGATTATATTAAAATCAAAAGAGACAGTGTGTATCCGGCTGCTCGAAAAAACTATTTTCATTTTTTAGTGGCTGGCGGAGCCAAGGTATTGGCCGAGTTTGGCACTACATACTATCCTACCTATGCCGCAAGTGCTCAATATGGCAGGCGAATCAATAAAATCTCAAAATTTTTAGTTAGTCTTGATGCATTTAGAGACGAATCTTTACTAGGGGACAGCCTAAAATCAAATGTGGGTAAAGATTTGAACAGATATGGAATCTGGTTGGGCCATGAATGGATGCACGGCCGTTTGGGACTTGTTTTTGGTTGGGGCTATTATTTTTATAAAAAAACCGACCGAGATGCCAATAATTATATAAAAGTGGGTTTAAGGCATTATTTCCACAAAAATATCTTTGGCGGACTTACACTTAAAACTCACTACGGTCAAGCCGATTGCTTTGAATGGACAATCGGGGTTACGCTTTAGTATTTATTTATGTTATTAATCGCCTCATTTTCAACGATATATACTATTTTTGTTATGGTATGTTCTCATGAAAAAATAATTTTTCATTCATATTTTCATGAAATACTGAAGTTTGTATTCGTTTTTTCATGAAATACTGAAGTTTAATTGCCGTATTTGTATGATAAAAATTCGCAAATATGCTGAACCGCACACAAGGATTCCCATCTGTAGGTAAACAAAGTTTTTTTCAGTGGGGTGCAAGACAAACAGGCAAAAGCACACTTCTTAAAGCAAATTTCAAAGACAGCTTGTACATAGACCTTCTGCAAAGCAACGTGTACAAAAGATACCTTGATTTTCCTGAACAATTGCGAGAAATGCTTTTGTTAACCGAACCCAAGGACCCTATCATTATCGATGAAGTGCAAAAACTGCCCATTTTACTTGACGAGGTACATTGGTTGATAGAAAACAAAGGTTTTCAGTTTATCCTCTCCGGTTCTAGTCCGCGCAAGCTGCTGCGTTCCGGTGCAAATCTGCTAGGCGGCAGAGCCTTGAGATATGAGCTTTATCCGCTTTCATTCAGTGAAATACCCAATTTTGATCTAATTCGGGCACTTAATCACGGCCTTATGCCTCGTCATTATCTCAGCAATAATTACATACAATTGATAGATGCATACTTGGGAAGTTATTTGGAAGATGAAATTGTGACTGAGACTAAAATAAGAAATATTGGGATATTTTCCCGCTTTTTGGAAAAGGCTGCATTTTCTAATGGAGAGATAGTGAACTATACCAATATCGCTACAGACTGTGGTGTGAGTGCCAACACTGTGAAAGAGTATTTCCAAATACTGAAAGAAACTCTAATAGGAGATTTTATCCAACCTTTTCAGAAAAAGCCTAAAAGACGCATAGTAAGTAGTCCTAAATTTTATCTTTTTGATGTGGTTATAGCCAATCATCTGTTAAAAAGACGAAATATATTGCATGGAAGCCCTGAATTTGGCACAGCACTAGAACATCTTATATATCACGAACTGAGAACTTACAGCCAATATTCAGGTAAAAAATTCCCTATTTATTTTTGGCGTACTACATCTCAATTTGAAGTAGACTTCGTGCTAGGCGACCATGAAGTGGCTATAGAAGTAAAATCTACAGACAATGTGCAAATGCGCCATTTGAAGGGACTAAAAGCTTTTCAGGAAGAATATAATGTAGGTAAAAAGATTGTGGTGAGTCTAGATACCATGCCAAGGCTTTTGGAACAAGACATACAATCGTTGCCTTGGCAAATGTTTTTGAACAAACTTTGGGAGGGGAAGATTATATAATAATTTTTTCGTTTATAATATTAGTCTACTATCTCTCCAAACAAAGTAGCTTGTGTACAATCTTTTACCAATACATTCACATAATCCCCCTTTTTAAAAGCCTTTTTGGGGAAAATTACTACTTTATTTTGTGAATTTCGCCCTGACAAATGCTCTTCTGAGCGTTTTGAAAATCCTTCTACCAATACTTTAAATGTTTTACCCACATCTTGCCTGTTTCTTTTGATTGACAATTCATTTTGCAGGGCTATCACTTCTGTAAGTCTTTTCTTTTTCACATCTTCTGCAATATCGTCTTTCAGTTTTTTAGCAGCGGGTGTATTGGGGCGTTCGGAATAGGCAAACATATAAGCAAAATCATATTGTGCATATTCCATGATGGAAAGTGAATCTTTGTGGTCTTCATCTGTTTCTGTGCAAAAGCCAGTGATTACATCTGTAGACAAACCACAATCGTCTCCTAATATATTCCTTATGGCATCTACTCTTTGCATATACCATTCTCTCGTGTAGGTACGATTCATCAGCTCGAGAATACGTGTGCTACCACTTTGCACCGGCAAATGGATATATTTGCAGATGTTTTCGTATTTTTTTATAGTGTAGAGTACCTCGTCTGTTATGTCTTTGGGGTGCGAAGTGGAAAATCTGATTCTCAAATCAGGGTGAACAAGTGCTACTTTTTCTAGAAGCTGAGCAAAATTGGTTTTAACTTTTGAAGGGTCATTTTCATCAATATGTTTGTAAGAGTCTACGTTTTGCCCAAGCAAAGTTACTTCTCTATAGCCTTGGTTGAACAATTCTGTTGCTTCTTTCACAATCGATTCAGGGTCGCGACTGCGCTCACGACCTCGGGTATAAGGCACTACACAAAAAGAGCACATATTGTCACAGCCACGCATAATGCTTATGAATGCTGTTACCCCATTTGAGTTCAACCTAACGGGCGTTATGTCTGCATAAGTCTCTTCCCTAGATAGAAATACATTGACTGCTTTTTGACCTTCGTCTACTTCATCCAGCAAGTTGGGTAAATCTCTGTAGGAGTCTGGCCCGGCTACCAAATCAACAATTTTCTCTTCTTCCAGCCACTTTGATTTAAGCCTTTCTGCCATACAACCCAATATGCCGACTGTCATTTCAGGATTTTTAGTCTTCCATGCGTTTATTTCTTTCAGCCTATTTCTCACCTTTTGCTCTGCATTTTCTCTGATGGAGCAAGTGTTTAGAAACACTACATCAGCCTCTTTATAATTTGACGTAGTGTCAAAACCATTGTCCATCAACACAGAAGCTACTATTTCCGAATCAGAAAAGTTCATCTGACAGCCATAGCTTTCTATATACAATTTCCGTTTTTTACCGGTGTTTGTATCTGCCGTAATGTGTTTATTTTCTGTTTCGGTATGGTTTTCCTTGGTCAATACAGGTATGTCGGCTATCAAATCGCTGTGCATGATGTTTATTCTTAAATTCTAATCGCAAAAATACAAATTTTTATCTGAGACAGGGCTTTTTTAGGCGATATATCGCATATTATAATCCATCGAATGTTTTTGTACTTTCATCGATATTTACAACATTGTTGTGTTACAAAATCGTTTTTAATATTATTAAATATAAGAATTTCAAGGCATGTTTTAATAAATCGACAATCAAGTTGGTATATATAAATATACATTATTCTTGGGAATATTAAAATGTGGAATATTTGAAAAGTTCAATTTGTGCCTTATATTTGCAATCTGAGTTACCATATACATCAATTTTGTATAAATACTACGAATAGAGATAAAATAAATTTTATTTATAAATTATTACTAACCATGATTAAGTTAACCAATAGGTTATTTTACCTAGTTATTGCATTGAGTTTAGGATTATGTTTTTCTCACGCTCAAACTACTCTTTATTCATTTCAAAACGGTGATATCTACGCACCATTAACTTGGACACAAGATCCTTCGGGAGAGACAATGGTTCCAAGCACTCCAACAGCAGGAAATATCCCTACGGATAATACACGTTTGGTAATTTTGTCGAACAGAAGGGTGAGCTTGTTTTCAAATGTTACCAATACAGGAATTAGTGTAAACATTAATTCAGGAGGTGTACTCGACTTGAGGTCTAACACATTTACTAATGGTATTTCTACTCTCTCAGGACAAGGCAATCTCATTAGTAGGATAAATACTTTGCCAACCATATCATCAGGTACATTCTTTACTTCAAACGGTGGTACGGTTGAATACATACTTACAACTCCTTCTGCACCCATATCAGCTACAACCATTACAAGTGCTGTTGCTACATATAACAATTTAATTATCACAAAAGAAGATAATGCTTCTGAATATGTAACTAGAATAGACAGAAATACAACCATTTTGGGAAATTTCACCACAAGAAACTTCGGAACGGGTATTTTAAGTGTAAGAGTAGGTACTGGTACCAATGCCAGAACACTAGATGTGTATGGAGACATTAATATTGGAGAAAATACAGAGTTCAGGCCCAATTCATCGGCAAACAACAGGCTTCATACACTTAACTTTTATAAGAATTTCTATAATTATGGAGATGTGGTATTCGCATACAGCACCCAATACGATGCATCTGTAGATGCAAATGAAAGAATGACGCTTATAGCTAGGGGGCAAACCAATGCAACACTGCTTTCTGCCGGTATTAAAACTAGGCTGTATAATTTGGTCGTAAATAAAGGCTCTGACGCTACATACTCACTTAGACTAGAAGCAAATTTATCTAATAACCTATCATTTTGGACTCCCGGCACAGTTTTAGACATTTCTAATGGTACACTTATAATAGGAAATAATATTTCTATCAACAGATTGCAAGCACCTTCGCCTGCCGATAATTTTGATTTGGGAGTCTCAAATCCAAATACTGAGTTAAGAATTGATGGCGGGACTCTTGATTTGTCAAGTGGAAACGTACAATCGGTAGTCATATATAACAAATTAAGAATAACAGATGGGGTTTTCAATTTTAATTATACTAACAATGCTTGTGTACTAAGAGAAACCGGTGTTTTTCAATTGGACGGTGGAGTGGCTAATATGAATGGTTTGGGTACATCAAACTCGAGCGGTACACATAGAGGAGCTGTGATAATCAATGGAGGTACTCTCAATTTAAGAGGAACCGGTTATACAGGAACAAAATCTGGTTCTCCGGCTTTTAACCTCGTTTTCCCTGATCAAGTTTTTCAAATGACAGCTGGGGAGGTCAACATATTTCAACCCACCGATGCAGGTTCTGTAGTAATTAATATCAATAGTGAAAATTATATCGTTACAGGTGGAACCTTCAACATAACTGCTTCAGGTGGAACTTTTGCAGCTAGACCTTCAATTATCTCGTCTGTTGCCCCTTTTTATAATTTGAATTTATATCGTGCGCCAAGTGTAGGTACCTACCATATATTTACCAACGTAAGCCCTGCCATTACAGGTTCACCAAATCCCATAACAGCAAAACCTCTCAAAGTACTGAATAATTTCTATTCAGATGCTGCAAACATTAACCTTGTGAGCATGGGTGGGCAAAATATGGAAATACTAGGAAACGCCCAAATTAATGGTCGAATTGGTTTGGTTGGTAGTTTGATATTAAGTGGCTCTTCTACTCAAACCATAGAAATTAACGGTTCTTTTACCGGAACAAACTCTAGTATTGAGGCTGCTATCCCTACATTGGAAGTGGATAATTCTTCTGCACAAGTAATACTTGCAGGAACAAAAAGTGTAATTTCGGTTACGTCACTTAATTTGCTTAATGGAACATTAAACGATGGGGGTAAGCAGATTGTAGTCACAGGTAATATCACAAACAATGCAAGGCACTTTGGTAGCGGTAAGATTACACTGGCCGGAACTACAGCTCAATCTATATCAGGAAATGGGAATGGCATATTTTATAATTTAGAGTTAAACAATACTACGAGTGTTACAGGAGCGGTAGCAGTAAGCTTAAATTCAAATATCACTGTAAGAAACAGGCTTAGTTTTATTTCAGATAGAATTTTATTTGCCAATACTTTTTCTTTAACTCTAGATAGTAATCAAACAGGCGCCCCCACACTAGAAACAATAGGTACTCCCTTTAGCAATGTAAAACATATAAGAACAGCAGGAAATTCATCAGATGGAGGTTTTAAGAGATATATCTTCAACCTAGGTACAAATAATTTACTTTTCCCTATCGGTACTGGCTCTATCTATACACCCGTTACTGCCTTAGTTACTACAACATCAGTTCCTAATGAACGGGGTTATCTTTCTGTTAGTGTTTCACCTCAACAGCTGTCATTTTTATCTATAACAGGTACAAATACTAGATTAAATTATTTCTGGAGAATAATGGGAACGGGCTTTACCTCTTTTCCACTTGTTAGTTATCAGTTAGAAAGTGTTGCATCTCTATGGCCTGGTGGAAGTTGTGCAAATCCTAGTAGTTTTGTAGGTGGTAGAGTTGTAATCCCAAATAGATTTGCATCAGCAAATACAGTAACAGGTTGTTCTATTTCAATAGATCCTCATAGCATTGCTAGTGATGGTTTTTATACTGCAGCTGTAAGAGGTAGTTTTAATGGAAACGTTACTCGTTATTATAATAGAAATACTGGGGGTATTTCAAATTGGAACAATTCGAATACATGGTCAACTGTAGATCATACCTCTTCTACAAATACTGGTTCTTACCCACAACAAGGAGATTTTGTATTTTTAAAAAACCCTAATGGTGCGGGAAGTGGAAATCATTATGTTACTATGAATTTAAATACCACAATAGCAGGTGTTTTTTTTGATAATTCAGCTGGGGGTTGGAATCCTAGAATTGTTTTTCCTAACAATAGAGTTTGTGACTTAGGTATAGTTTCTGGTGTAGGAGACATTTTTTTAGAAGTTATACCTACTCAAGTTCCCAATATAAAAGCTGATTATGGAGGTTTTTCTAACAATAGCAGTAGTTATTTTATTTATGAAGCTAATGCTAATGGCGATATTAATGTACCTTCTTTTCCCTTAACTTATCCTCAACTTAGGTTTGAAGCAGCAACTCCCAACGCTAACGAAAATGCTAGAAGATTTATATTACCCCCTGTAGATTTATCTATCAATGGTGATATTTGGCTTGATTATGGTGCTACTGTAGAAACTAGTAGTGCTGTAGGTGGAAATTTAACTATTAACGATGATTTAAGAATAGGTTCCAATAATACTAGAGCATATTTTGTTATTAATTCTGGTGGAAGTCAAAGAAATATTTCAGTAGGTAATAGATTAAGATTCGTTGCTGGTAATGATCAGGTTCTAAGAGTATTAAATAATTCTTCTAATGGACCATTGTTGCACAAACTTTCAGTAGCAGGAAATATTGAACAGGAAGCTAATACTTCAGTTTTTTCTTTATTCAATGGAAATAGTGCAAATGATGACAATTGTATTTTAGAACTAAATGGTAATGCAAATGGCGTATATACTAGAGTAGGAGCAACAGTCCCTGCGTTTTATCGCATTGAAATGAACAAACAAACTTCTAATAACTTTATTTTTCAAAATAGTTTTACACTTAGCCAACCGTCAAATTTGGCATTGAAGCCTGTTACTTTCACCAGTGGTTTTTTGATTCTGTCAAATAGTGGTATTAATCTTAATCTTAGCTCCGGTGGTGGAGATGTAGCAATACCGGCAAGTTCGGGACTCGTTATTGATGGTGGTTCTACTGTGAGTATGTCCAGTACTACAGGTATCCAGTTGGATGGTACACTCGAAGTAAGAAATGGGAATGCAAGTTTTAATGATGGAGTTAATAACACATATATAGAGTTTACTTCATCCGGAAATTCAAGTATCAATATAGGAAGTAACGGGTCGCTTAACTTGGGAGGGCAAATTCGTCAACCTGTATTAGAGACAACAGGAATTTTGAAATACTACCAATCAGGGGGTAATGTGACAATAGCGGGTACCAATGCTGTAGATAAACCCAAATTAGAAATTGCCAATAGTGGAAGTATAATCAGTATGACGGGTGGTAACCTCTATTTCCATAGAGGAAACAGAACTACAGGTGACTTCGTTTTGTCACCTACATTTAGTCTAATTAGTGGTGGAAATATTCATTTCGTAAATGTTTCTACTACCGGAACAAATAATCAAAACTTTAGAATTAATAGTACAGCAGCCTTAAATAATGTTTTTGTTACAGGTAGCAATGCTACAAATACAGCTACATTGAGTTTGCTTTCCAATCCTTTAACAATAAATAATGACTTGACTGTCAATGCACAAGGTGTAATCAGCAGTGGTACTAATTTGGATTTAATTTTGAGAGGTAGCACTACAATTAATGGTACATATCAAGCAGGAACAAACACCACTTCAATCACAGGTACGGGTTTCCAAAGGTTTGTGGCTGGCAACAATGTACTTTTTAATAATTTGGTAATTTCAAAATCAAATGTATTATCATTTGCCGGTATTGGTAACTTTACCGTGGCGGGTGCTACTTCGCTTCATAATGGTGAAGTAAATCTTGGTTCTAAGACTATTACACTACTTGGTCATTTATTAAATAACTCTACTTTTAGCGGAACAGGTGCTTTAGAGTTTAGGGGTACTACTCAACAAGACATCACAGGAAATGGAAGTGCTGTTTTTAACAATATTAATATAGCCAGTTCTTCAGAAGTGTTTTTAAAATCAGCTGCTGTTATCAACGGGACACTTAATTTACTTTCAAATGGGTTGTATATCAATAACAATGCATTGACTTTTGGTGCAAATTCTACTTGTATAGGATTGGCAACTTCTCGATTTGTAAGAACAAATGGTGTTATCTCAGATGCAGGTATTACCAAAATATTCCCTGCTACATCAGCTAGATTTAATTTCCCAACCGGGATATTCGGGAAATATACACCTACGATACTAATCCTTAATACAAATAATGCAACAGGAAGCGTCACTGTAAGGCCTATTTCTCAATCTCATCCATTGGCTACCGACATTAATAATAACAATACATTAAATTATTATTGGCAAGTAGAATCAACAGGTCTTGGGAACTTGAATGCAAGCCATCAGTTTTTTAATTCAGACATTGTAATTGCTTCTACTACAGGATATGTGGTAGGTAGAGCTACTAATGGTGAATGGTTGCCTTATTTGGGTGGATTAGGAGCAAGTATCTCCGGTATCAATACTACTAATAATTCATTTTCAGTATTTGGGGTAAATTTTGTTTCAGGCGATTATACAATAGGTACACCAGCCGAATTTCAAGCCGTGGTTACCTATTACTCTAGAAATGCTACCAATGGTGGCGATTGGTTCAATTTGAATTCTTGGTCTACAGACCAAACATTGAAACATGCCGGAGCTGCCGCAACGGTTTTACCATCAGGTCAACCGGTAGCTATTGCAAGCGGACACACAATTTCGATTAGCAGTGGATTTGCATCTGCTTATTACACTACCATCTTAGGAACACTTGATGTTAACACCTCTATAGGACACCAATTGGGCGTAATATTTGGCAGAGGTACATTAAGAATTGAAGCTACTCCTGATAACATATTTAAAATCCCTTCTGGTAATTTCACAAATTTCTTTGGAACAGCCGGAGGTACACTTAATCTTAAATCTACTGCACCTGCTCCAAGTTTCAGCTATTTCCCCGACAGAACAAGCTATTACAATTTAGTGTTGGAAGGCGTTGGTCCCAAAAGGGTTTCTGCAGTTTCTCCAACCATATATGGCAATTTGGTGATAAATGAGGGTACATTAAGCAACGAAGAGTTCAATACAGAGATAAACATTAGAGGTAATTTTGTGAATAATTCATCTGCTAATGCTTGGTTACCCGGTATTTCAAAAATTATCTTGTCGGGTACAGCACAAACTGTAGGTGGTACATTTGGCTTGAATTTCAATAAACTGTCTTTAGAAAACTCGGGAGTAAAAACATTTTTGCACAATGTTTCTATTACAGGAACTGATTTCCCTTCATTGGCATTGAATAGCGGAATAGTTAGTCTTGGCTCAAATACTTTGTACCTTAATTTAGGTGCTGCCATTACCGGAGGAAATGCAAATTCATTTGTTGATGGAAAAATAGAACAAGTGATACCGACAGGTACTAATTTGGTGCGAAATTATCCGCTTGGAAATCAATCGCCCAATAGCTATGTACCCATTTCTCTCAGATTCTCAAGCGTTTCTACTTCAGGTAATATACTGGTTTCTACTACCAAAGGGAATCATCCTCAAATAGCCACATCATGTTTAAGTCCTACTAGAAATGTAAATAGATTTTGGTCTATTACTAATGTAGGAACTTCATTAGCTACTCTCAATTACGAAGCAACACCTACCTTCATATCGTCTGATATTATAGGTGGGGCTAGTCCTACTTCTTCTACATTTATTGCTAGTTTGTATAATGGTTCTACTTGGTCTATTCCTACCATTGGTACAAAAAATGCTTTATCTTCGAGAATACCCAATATTACCAGCTATGGCGACATTCAACTTGGCGAAGCTAATGCTCCTGTGTTGGTTACACTCACTAGCAATGCCATGCCTGTATGTACAGGAAGCACCATTAGCATCACAGCTACCGGTACAAACGGTGGTGCTTCACCAACTTATTCTTGGAGGCGCAATGGATTGACAGTCAGCTCTGTTACAGGTCAGGTTTGGTCTTCTGCCACCGATTTTAGCCAAAATGATGTTATTTCTGTAATATTTACTTCAAACGCTACAGGCTGTATATTTGGCAATCCGGCAACTTCGTCAGGTTTAAATATTAATATTTCTGCCAATGGTGGTTGGGTAGGCTCTGTAAGCAATGATTGGGCTAATGCTGCTAACTGGTGCGGTGGTGCACCACCTTCTTCTACCACTGATGTCAGCATCAGTTCCGGTTCAGCTTTCTTCCCTGTGTTATCAAGTGTAGGCTCCGTGAGGAACTTTACTGTAGGTCCTGGGGCATCATTCTCTCTAACCGGTACAGGTACACTCAACTTCTATGGCGACTACACCAACAACGGTACTTTTGCCCAATCATCAAGCAGCACGGTGAGCTTTGTGGGCAGCAGCCTACAGAATATAGGCGGCAGCAGCAACACCAGCTTTGGCAACCTAGCCATAGCCAATG
>ERZ1066116.93-NODE-93-length-55219-cov-14.056831_pt1 | contig 55219 bp, 40 predicted proteins | sample MGYA00382763_ERZ1066116 | MGnify/ENA primary metagenome ERZ1066116 (study PRJEB33369, sample SAMEA5778346) | biofilm metagenome | biome: Industrial cooling water; feature: Water cooling tower basin; material: Biofilm | place: United Arab Emirates | collected...
ACACCATAGAGCCCTTTGCCGTAAGTGCTAATTTATGGCAATGGGAAATGTCTGTAATACCACCTTACAATTATTTTTCTTGGTTTATGGTGGGTATTGTACTTAGCATTATTTACAGCTACACTGTTAAAAATTTGTCTAATAAAGTGTCTCCATATTTTATTATAGTCCAAGTTCTCTTCTTTTTATTGTATCAATTAATTAACAATGGCATATCTTTGAGCCCGTTTTAATAAAATTAATATGGCTTTAGTCGAAATTTTTACTGATGGTGCTTGCTCCGGCAATCCGGGCAAAGGCGGTTATGGTACCATTTTGCGCTTCGGCCCACATGAAAAAGAACTCTCAGAAGGCTACAGGCTTACCACAAACAATAGAATGGAGCTTATGGCAGTGATAGCAGGCCTGGAGGCATTGAATAAAGAAGGTCTGCAAGTGAGAATCACATCAGATTCAGAGTATGTAGTGAATGCGGTTTCAAAGGGCTGGGTGTTTAATTGGGAAAGGAAAAATTTCAAAGATAAAGCCAACCCCGATTTATGGAAGCGTTTTTTGGTGTCGTATAGAAAACAGCACATTGAGTTCAGGTGGATTAAAGGCCACAACGGGCATGCAGAGAACGAGCGCTGCGATAAACTGGCAGTAGCGGCTTCACAAAAAGCCAATTTGTTGGTAGATGCAGGGTTTGAAAACAGCAAATAAATCGAAAAGCCATTTTAAAAGATGGTTTTTCGATATTTAAACTAGCTGTTTATCAGCAATTTCCACCTATCTCACAGGCGTTTGCTTCGGTTTGTGGGAAATCTTCATCTTTCAAAGAAAGAAATGCGTTTTTAAATGTTTCAGACGCTTGTGCGCCCGATACTCCATATTTATTGTTGATAATAAAAAATGGAACTCCGCTGATTCCCATTTGCTGAAATTGTCTTATTTCTTGCGAAATGGTATATTTCAAGTTATCATCTTTGTAAAAAGAAACCGTTTTCTCTTTACTCCAGCCAAATTTTTCCATCACTTTGGCAAGGTTTTCTTCAAGGGTAAGGTCAATGGGGTTTACCATGTAGGCTTCAAACAATGCTTGTTTTACTTCGAGTTGTATGCCTTCTTCTTTTGCCACATGCAAAATGGCGTGTAAACCTAGTGTGTTTATGGCTTTGGGAATTTCTCTAAATTTAAAATCTATCCCTACAGAAGCACCTGCATGTTCAACATGGCTGAAAATCTCTTCCATTCTATCCGCTCCGCCAAATTTTTTGATAAAATATTGTTTTTGTTCCACTCCGGTCTCAGGAATGGTAGGGTCTAGCTGAAAGGGATGAAAGTTCACTTCAAAATTATATTCATTTCGTAGTTCATTCATGGCCTTCTCCACACGTTTTTTACCTACGTAGCACCAAGGGCATACCACATCAGAAACTATGTCTACCGTGATTGTCTTTTTATCGATATTTAATAACTCCATATTCTTTTCAATATTTTTAAACTCTAACTTCAACACCTGAAACAGTCAAATTAATTCCAAATTAGAAAAATTAAAAATCTAATGGTTTTGAATATTTGGGGTTAGACACCATGCTTGAATCGGTGAGCGTGTGCAAAAATTTGATGATGTCTTGCTTTTCTTTCTCTGTGAGGCCAAGCGAAGTGCCGTCTAGTTCGTTGCTGGCAGCAGTGATTAATGGGTCGAGAGTAGCACTCTGCTTTATGTGTTCGTTGTAATGGTCGAGTACTTCTTCCAGTGTTTTGAATCTTCCATCGTGCATATAAGGTGCTGTGAGTGCAATGTTTCTCAAGCTCGGCACACGAAATTTGCCCGCATCAAAGCTCCTTTTTGTAATAGATTTTCTGCCTTCGTCCGTGAAAGTTTCATCGAGGCCGTTGTTTCTAAACACGGCTTGTTTTTCCATGAAAGTCACTGTGTTGTGGCAGTCTCCACAGTTTCCACCACGCAATTTTTGCTTAGGCTCCGGGTGCGTTCGGAAAAGATTAAAGCCATTCAGTTCTTCTCTGCTGAGGCTTAGCTTTCCCACAATGTACTTGTCGAATTTAGAATCTACTGAAATTATCGACCTCTCAAATTGTGCTATGGCCTTGAATATCAAATCACCGGAAATTTCTCTTGTGCCAAATGCTTTAAAAAACATGTCAGGATATTTTTTGTCTGCCTTCAATTTGCTGACTACATTCGGTAACGCTTCGTTCATTTCTACCGGATCTTCTATCGGAAAAAGTACTTGATGTTCAAGATTTCGAGCTCTTCCGTCCCAAAAAAATATAGAATCTTGAAAAACCAAGTTAACCAATGACATGGAGTTCCTTTTTCCCAAAAGCCCATTAATGCCTTTACTAAATTGTTCAGGGTCAGAAAAAGCATTTTCTTGCTTGTGGCACGATGCACAAGACACCGTATTGTCTATCGATAGTTTGGGTTCATAAAAAAGATGCCGTCCCAGTTCTATTCCTTCTTTAGTAAGTGGATTGTCGGCAGGGATGGTGTAGGGTGTATTGCTCAAATGAAGAGGCAAATCCAATGCAGCAGGAGTAGGGGTGTAAGGCTGTTCATTTTGAGCCGGTTCAGGCTTTTCACAGCTTATCAAAAATCCCAAAACCGCAATTGTTATTATTGTTTTTTTCATCTGTATATAAACCACAAATTTAGACCTAAATAGCCGTGATAAAAAATTTACCCTCATTGTTTGTTAATCAGATGTTCAAATTAAAAGTTTTGTGAGAAGGAAGCATTATTTTTGGCATGAAATAATGCAAAGGAAATGATAGAAAAAAAGGAAGGAAAGCTATACTTGGTGCCTACACCCATAGGAAACTTAGAAGACATAACACTTCGTGCGCTAAGAATATTAAAAGAAAGCGATTTGATATTATGTGAAGATACCCGCACAAGTGGTCATTTATTGAAGCATTTCGACATTTCTCGCCCTTTGCAAAGCTACCATGCCTATAATGAGCACAAAACACTTGAAAATATCATTTCAAAACTAAAAAGTGGCTTACAAATAGCTCAAATTTCTGATGCAGGCACTCCGGCCATTTCCGATCCGGGTTTTTTAATCGTAAGAGAATGTATCAAAAACAACATTGAAGTAGAATGCCTGCCAGGCCCTACGGCCTTTGTTCCTGCATTGGTAAAATCGGGCCTTCCGAGTGACAGTTTTGTATTTGAAGGCTTTATACCCGTAAAAAAAGGCCGCCAAACATTGCTTAAAAAGCTGGCTCAGGAAGAGCGAACCATGATTTTTTATGAATCGCCCTACAAACTTTTAAAGACCTTAAACGACTTGAGCGAATATCTTGGTGCCGACCGACAAGCATCTGCCTCTAGGGAAATATCAAAAAAATTTGAAGAGACCATCAATTCTACTTTGGCCTCACTCATAAATCACTTCTCTACAAAAGAGCCCAAAGGTGAGTTTGTGTTAGTAGTGGCGGGCAAATAGGTTAATTGGTTCAATTTTAATCTACTTTTAATTCTGATTTTATATTTCTTTAATGTTCTAATATTTAATTGACATATTGTTAACCTTTTAAGTTTTTATTTATGAAAAAAATCATTTTAATATCGTTTATTTCTTCGCTTTTATTTGCTTGTAGCGACCCTAAAGTTCAAGAAGATCTAAAAGCAGTAAGGTCTGACTTGGAACAGCTTAGAAAAGATCATCAGCAGCTCAGAGAAGACCATGAAAAATTGGTAAAAGATGCTATAAAAGCAGAAGTAAAAGTAGAAGATAGGTTAGAAGGCAGTAAAATGGATTGATAAAAAAGGGCTCCAAGCCCTTTTTTTATTCCACTCCACCACCCAGCACTTGGTACATTTTCACTTGGGCATTCATCTGTTGCTTTTTGGTTTCTACCATTTCCATTTTGGCCTCAATAGCATCTCTTTGGGTCAAAAGAATCTCTACATAATCGGCCAAGGCTGATTTGAAAAGTGAAATAGAAATATCAATAGAGCGAGTGAGTGCAGCTACTTGTTTCGATTTAAAATCATAACTGTCGGCAAGGTTTTTAATATTGTTTTGGTTATTAACTACTTCTGTATAAGCATTTATCACTGTTTGCTCATAATTATAGACAGCCTGTATTTGTCTCGCATTGGCGTTTAGGTAATCGGCTTTGATGGCGTTTCGGTTGATTAAAGGCGCTACCAAACCTCCTGCTAGGTTGTAAAGCATAGATTCGGGCGTGGTAAGCAAATATCGCATACTAAATGCTTCATATCCCAAGTTGGCAGTGAGGTTCAAATTGGGGTAGAAATTAGCTTTTGCCACTTTCACATCTAGTTTGGTGGCAGTGAGGGCTTGCTCTGCTTGCTTTATATCCGGACGGTTTTGCAAAAGCTGTGAAGGCACTCCTGTGGCCAGTGGAAGCGGGTTTAATTGATTAAACAACTCAGGATTTCGCTTAATGGGCTGCGGAAAACGGCCTAAAAGAAAGTTTATCCTGTTTTCAGTTTCTACTATTTTTTGTTGGATTGAAAACTGGCGGCTTTTATTCTTGGCTACCTCAGCTTCAAAACGCCTCACGGCAAGCTCAGTTACTGTTCCTGCTTGTTTCTGTAAGGTAATGATTTCTAAGGCATTGGTTTGAATTTCGATATTAGCCTTTAAAATAGTGAGCTGGTTATCAAGGGCTAAAAGTTCATAATAATTGTGTGCCATCTCAGCAATAAGCAAAGTAGCCGTGTAGTTTTTGCCTTCTGTGGTGGCAAAATAGTTGTATAAAGCAGATTTTTTAGCGTTTCGGAGTTGTTTCCAAATGTCTATTTGCCACGATACATTGGCTCCAAACAAAAAACTTGGTAGATTTTCTGGGATGGGCTTACCGGGACGAATTTCTACATTTCTGTTGCTTTCTAAAGCTCCCAAAGTAGTATATTTCCGTACTTTATCTATGCCTGCTCCTGCAAAAAGCCTTACAAATGGCAAATACATCCCTTTTCTTGCCCTCACTTGGTTATTGGCAATGATTACATCTTGCAGCACGATGTTAAACTGCTGGTTGTGTTTTAGGGCGGTGTCAATCAAAGCTATCAAATCGGGGTCGGTAAAAAACTGCTTCCACTTCAGCTTGGCAGCATTGGTGGTGTCTACTCTGGTAGAATCATACATTTTGGGCACAGCCTTATTCACGTCTCGCTTCACAAGGCTCGGAATGCAACTTATTGTAAAAAGTGATATAAAAAGAATAGATATTTTATATTTCATGTTAATTATTTTTTTAACCATTAAGAAGTTAAGAACTATTAAGTTTTTTTTATTTGTCATTATCAACGATTTATTCAAAAACCACTAAGATTTTATGATGCTTTAAGCTTATAATTCTTCATTCAATGTCATCTAGATAAGAAGAATTTCTAGTTTCTACCCCCAGCCCTCAACTCATTTAAAATCCAAAATCCAACATTCAAAATCTCATTCCTCCGTCAGCGGACTATGGTCTTCATGTTTAATCATCTTTTTGCCATCGGCCAGTGAGCCAAATATGTAATACAAGCCTGGAATCACTATCACCCCGAAAACAGTTCCAAACAACATGCCTCCCAGTGCACAGCTTCCTATGGTTTTGTTGGCTATTGCTCCCGGGCCGTGTGCCAATACCAAAGGAATCAAACCCGCCATGAAGGCGTAAGAAGTCATTAAGATGGGTCTAAATCGGGCTTTTGCTCCTTCTATGGCAGCTTCGAAAATGGTAGCTCCCTCTTCATGCTTTTGAATGGCATACTCTACTATCAGCACGGCATTTTTACCTAGCAAACCCACCAACATCACCAAGGCTACTTGGGCATAAATATCGTTTGCCAAGCCCATCATTTTGATAAAGAAAAATGCCCCGAAAATACCGGCTGGCAGTGAGAGAATCACTGCGAAAGGCAGTATAAAACTCTCATACTGAGCCGATAATACCAGATAAACAAATATCAATACGATAGCAAAAATAATGATGCTTTCGTTGCCACTGGAGCGAATTACTTCGTCTTTTGTCAATGCAGCCCAGTCTATATCATAGCCATGAGGCAGGGTTTCTTTGGCCACTTCTTGAATGGCTTTGATGGCTTCTCCACTGCTATATCCGGGAGCAGGTGAACACCTGATCGAAGCTGTGGTGTACATATTGAAACGGTTTATTTCATATATGTCTTGCACTTTTTTCATTTTGAGAAATGCAGAATAGGGCACCATTTCTCCATAGTCGTTTTTTACATAAAGCAGATTGAGAACATCAGAGGGCATTTTTCTAAAGGCAGGGTCGGCCTGAACAAACACCCAAAAGAACCGCCCGAATTTGATAAAACCTTGGTCAAACGAACTACCAATCAAGATACTCAAATTGTCCATGGCCTTGCTAATGGAAACTCCTTTTTGCATGGCAATATTATTGTCAATTTCCAGCTCATATTGCGGATAATCGGTTCTGTAAAAGGTGAATAGAGCGGTAAGTTCTTCTCTTTTTTTGAGCTCCGCCATGAACTTGTCGGTTATCTTGCCAAGCCTCACATAGTCTATATCAGTATTTTTGTCAAGCAATTGCAGAGTGATACCTCCTGCTGCACCATAGCCGGGAACTGCGGGTGGGTCGAAAAATTCTATTTTAGCCCCCGGAATGTCTTTTACACGCTCTTCCAATTCTAAAATTATTTCAGCGGCCGTGTGCTTGCGTTCATGCCAAGGTTCTAGATTGATGAGGCAAGTACCTGATTTTGAGCCTCTTCCTTGGGTAAGAACTTCATATCCTGCCAACGCTGAAACAGATTTCACACCCTCTACTTTTTTGGCAATGGCTTGCAACTGACAGCTCACATCAAAAGTTCGCTCCAAAGTAGAGCCAGCCGGAGTTTGCAAAATGGCGTAAATCATGCCTTGGTCTTCACCGGGTACAAACCCTGCCGGAAGTTTGGCCGTGATGCCAAATATCCCCAAACCGAAAGACAAAAGTATGCCCCAAGTCACTACTTTTCTGTTTACTATATGCCTGAGTAGTTTTACATATTTATTGGTTATTCTATCAAAAACACGATTAAAAGAGTCTAAAAAGCGATTGAGTAGGTTTCTCTTTCTGGCTACACCGTGTGTACGCTTCAATATCATGGCACAGAGCACAGGTGTGAGTGTGAGAGCCACAATACCGGAAATGACAATGGCAGAAGCCATGGTAATAGAAAATTGTCTAAAGAAAATACCCACCGGCCCCGACATGAAGGCTACGGGTATAAAAACCGAAGTCATTAACAATGTGATGGCTATGATAGCACCGCTTATTTCACTCAACACTTGCTTAACAGCCTGATAAACAGATATATGATGGTCTTCCTCCAGCTTGGCATGCACGGCCTCGACCACCACTATGGCATCATCGACCACAATACCAATAGCCAAAACCAATGCAAAAAGGGTAATGAGATTGATAGTAAGTCCAAAAGCTTGCATCACAAAAAATGCTCCAATTAGCGATACAGGCACTGCTATGATGGGGATAATGGTAGAACGCCAATCGCCCAAAAAGATAAACACCACCAAGGCCACCAAAATAAAAGCATCTCTCAAAGTGTGGATTACTTCATCAATAGAGGCATCCAGAAAGGTAGATACATCATAGTCTATATCGTACTCCATTCCGGCAGGAAAATCTTTTTTAAGCTCTTCCAGCTTGGCTTTTACATTTTCAATTACTTCTGTGGCATTGCTGCCGTAGGTTTGATTCAATAAAATAGCTGCCGATGGATACTGATCTTTTTTAGAATAAATATCGTAGCTTGTGCTGCCAAGCTCCACATCAGCCACATCTTTCAATCTAATCAATTCCCCATTATTATTTGCTCTGATAATTACTTCTTTGTACTGTTCAGGGGTGCTGTATCTGTCGGTGTAGGTCATTACATATTCAATGGATTCAGAGCGTTTGCTGTCTGCGCGTCCCAATCTGCCTGGAGCAGCTATTATGCTTTGTTCATAGAGGGCTTTTGATACTTCATCTGCATTGATATTGTAAGCCCTCATGCGGTCAGGATTCAGCCAAACACGCATGGCATATTGCCTGCTACCAATTATTTGTGCCAAAGCCACTCCATTGATACGCTGAATTTCAGGAAGCATATTGATAAATGCATAGTTGAAGATGAACTTCATATCTGCATTGGAAGTGTCTTTGCTGTATAGATTGATATACATGAGCATACTGGGCTGCACTGGTTGCACAACTATTCCTGCCAGCTGCACCTGTTCCGGAAGCATACTTTTCACAGCTAGCACCCGATTGGTTACGTTAACCAAGGCACTATTCGCATCTGTACCCAAGTTAAAAATGATTTGTATATTGGCATCGCCCGAACTGGCAGCGGTAGAAAACATATATTTCATGCCCGGCACACCGTTTATTGCTTGTTCCAATGCTACTAAAGATGAATTTACCAATACCTTTCCACTCGCACCGGGGTAGGAGAGCCTCACGATAACCATAGGTGGGGCTATGGAAGGAAATTGAGATTTTGGCAAAGAGGTAATGGCCAATATCCCAACAAAAACTATCAAAAGCGATATAACTATGGCTAAAGCCGGACGTTGAATGAATTTTTGGAACATTTTTCTAATGAGGAATGATAAATGCGTAATGTTTAATGAAACAGATTCCAGTCACCTTGCGAGCAAAGAGATATCATTTCATTATCTTATAAGTATAATTGATTGTTTTAGAGTGTATTGCAAACGCATTACGCATTTATCATTACAAATTTTCTCTTACTCTGCGTGCAGCTTGAGGCTAGCCATCACCATTTTGGGGTCTTCGAAGTTGAAGTCTATTTTTTGATTTTCCTCTACCTTGCGGTGACCTTCTAGTAGTATCCTATCTTTTTCTGTTAATCCACTTTCTACAACATAGATGTCGGGCATTTCGCCTGAAACGGTTATTCTTCTGGCTTTCAGGGTGTTGTCTTTTTCTACAACATACACATATTTTTGGTCTAGTACTTCAAAAGTAGCTTTTTGAGGAATTAGAAGGGCGTTTTTCAATGGTACGTACACTATCACGTTGCCCGTTTCTCCGTGTCTTAATAACGCATCGGGGTTTGGGAAAGTGGCTCTAAAGGCTATGTTACCTGTTTGGTTGTTAAAATCTGCCTCTATAGTTTTGATTACACCTTCATGTTCATAGATTTGATGATTGGCCATGCGGAGTTTCACTTTAGAGAGATTGTTGCTTTTTTCACTCAATTTATAATCAAGGTATTCTGCCTCCGGCACATTGAAATACACCCAAAGTTCGCTAATGTCAGACAGGGTGGTAAGCAAGTCGCCATCGTCAAGCAAGCTGCCTTGACGCACTTGAAATCTGTCCATCAATCCACTGAAAGGAGCTCTGATTTCTGTAAAGCTCATATACACCTCTGCCAAACGAAGTTCTGCTTTGGCTTTTTCAAATTTGGCTTTTACTAAAGCCAATTGATTGGGGGAGATGACATTGCTGTCGGCCAAAAGTTTTGAGTTTTTATATTCTATCTCGGCATAGTTTGCCTCGGCTTTGGCCTTTTCGAGCTCGGCTTTGTATTTGATGGGCAAAATTTGGAACATCAATTTTCCTTTTTCCACATATTTCCCTTCATCTACATATATGCCTTGCAAATAACCTCTATCCAAAGCCCTCAACTCGATGTGTTGTATGGCCCTGATTTGGCATACATATTCTCTGGTGGTGAGTGTATCTTTTCTCAATGGGCTGGTTACTTCAAATATCTCTTCTTTTTCAGCCGCATGATTTTCGTGGCATCCGTACAACAGTACAGAAATTAAGATTGACGATATGATTAATGCATGTTTCATATTATAATTAGTTTTATGTTGAAAATATATTTACTATTTATTCCCTTCTATTAAGTTTAATTTTAAGATCAAATATTAATTTTCGTTGTTATTTTGACACAAACTAACGTAAAATTGAGGCATAGCTCATTAAAAACTGATTAATTTTAGGGGAACTAGTTAAAGTTTAATGCCTTCTTAATTTGAGATTAAAAAATCGAGATTTTTTTTTAATACTATCCCATTACTATATATTGTAGCATATCATAAATTAAAAGTCATCTCTATTTTTTTGAACATCATTTTTTAACTAGCCCACAACTTTACAATGAAAAACAATATGCCATAATTTGATGTTAAAACCATACAAATCCTTTGTAAACGCTTACGATTTATTACAATGTCATAATCTTGTAGGTAACATGGTTTAAAAATTCAAGCAATTTTTCACATTATTTTACTTAATAGAGCAATAAAATTACTTATTATTAAACATATAAAAAATAGTTGTTTTATAAATATTTTTACAGAATAAAATGTTTAGCAACTTCGGCTTGGAATCACAATTCAAAAATATATTGATGTAGACTATTCAAATTTTAAAGTACAAAAAACCCCTTAATTTGCTTTAATTTTGATGTTTTTGAGATTACGAAGATTTTCAATCTAAAATAATCAACAAAAAACAATGTAATTATATTTGTTTATATTTAATATTTTAATAAGTTTGTTCATCAGTTCTAGTAAATTTTTCCATCTAATTATATATGTCAAAACTAAAAAATATAATCAAGCAGCTTTCTGAAAGCGACTATCAAACTATTTTTTCTAATTTGATGGATAACAGTGCCGAAAAATCGGCAATGCTTTTGAAACATTTAAAAGAAAAGCAACTAAATGACGCCAAAATAATGGCTGAATTGGATGTAAATCCTAATGCTTATTACACACTACGCTCGAGGCTTAATGAGAAGATAGAAGAATATTTGGTGGATAAGATGGATGGACCCAAAACTGATATTCTAAGAAAAGTAGCCAGCATCAGCGAAATATCTTTTACACAAAAAAGAACCATAGTACTCGCCACCCTTAAAAAACTTGAAAAAGAGTTTTTAGACTACGATTTGTCTAGCGAGCTCACTTTGGTATATAAGACTTTAAAAAAGCTTAACATCAATACTTCTGATCAATATTATTATTCTCAATTGTATAACAAGCATGTGGCCTACACCCTTGCGCTTGACAAAACTGAAGATATTTTGGCTGAGTATTTTAAAAAATACGGCAACTACTTCCTTGCAGCTGAAGACGAGGTGAAAACCGAACTGGATCTGTTAATGAACGAAATGTACAACATCTCTAGGCTATACCAATCGCACAGGATGTTTGTCTATAGTTGCTTCATGAGTATTTTCCACAAAATGTTTGTTGATGCAGAGGTGAAAATCATAGATGTGGAACAAAACTCAATCTCTATTGAAGATGCATTTGAAAAAATGGACCTGATTATGGAGACTTACGAGGCCGACTTAAATTACAGACATCTACGTCTAGTGCTTGATTTCTTGAAAATGTTGTATTATGGTCAGAAAAAGCAGATAAGACGTACGGAGAAATATTACAATGACGTAAATGAGTACGCAGCTCAGTTTTTGATGAACTATTCATTTTATACATTCCCGGGCATGTTTTTACTCACCAAAATGGAGTATAATCTACGCGAGGAGTCTTCAACAGAGGTGATGGAAAACTTTAAAAATCAGTTTTCTGATTTTGAACTCGATGCTAACGATTTACCCAAATGGATATTGTTTAATTTCTATCGTACTTTTTGCTATTTCAATGCAGAGAAATACGAAGCTTGCGCCAAATCTATCAACAATTTGTTGGCCGAAGTGAGCATGAAACGCTATCAAGATACCAATTTGGAAATAAAGACATTCCTTGCCTTACAATATTGTTTGATGGATGATTTTGATTTGTTCAATCAATTAATGAACAGCATAGCCAGACAAATAAGAATGATGGGTAAAAAACGCCTAGAGCACATTGTACTTATTACCAAAATAATGAAAGTATCGTTGAGCGCAGGAGCTAATAGGCAAAAAGCTGCAAAAATTAAGATGTTCTCTGCCAGAATTAACATGGACAAAGTAAAATATTTCTCTCCGTTTAAGTATATAAACTTTAGAGATGAATTGTTAAATAAATTGAGTTTGTAGAAAAAAATGGCCAGCGAAGGCCATTTTTTATTTCATATTGTTGCAAACTATTTAAATTGAAATTTACTTTTGTACCTAATGTATAGAAGCCTAAACACTTAAGTGAATAAAATAGACATCGTTTATCAGATTGCTGAATTTTGTTCAGAATATGGCATCAAAAATGCAGTAATTTGTCCTGGTTCGCGCTCTGCACCTTTGACAATTTCTTTTGTCAGGAATAAAAAAATAAAATCTCGTTTAGTTTTTGATGAACGTTCGGCAGCCTACATAGCCTTAGGAATGGCTCAATTATCGGGCCAACCAACCGTATTAATTTGTACTTCGGGTACAGCTGCTTTGAATTTTGCCCCGGCTGTTGCTGAGGCATATTGGCAACAAGTTCCATTGCTTGTGCTTACGGGCGATAGACCACCCGAGTGGATAGGACAGGGCGATGGACAAACCATTAGACAAGGGCACATTTATCAGCACAATGTAAAAGCTTTTTTTGAACTGGCTGTAGATAAAACGCATAGAGATGCCCGCTGGATGTTTGAAAGAACGCTTAATGAAGCTTTGTCAAAACTTTTTACTTCTCCTGCCGGACCTATTCATATAAATGTCCCTGTGAGAGAGCCTTTTTACCCTCCACTAAACGAAAATTGGAACTTTGAGTATCAATTGAAAAAAATAGAATTGATTGAAACCCAAGCTTCGCTTACTAAAGAACAGTGGGACAAAGTGATTACTCTTTTGCTGAGTTCTGATAAAATATGCTTGTTATCGGGTCATATGCTACCAAATAAAATACTCTGTAAGGTAGTAGAAACATTTACTGATTTATCAAAAATACCTTTAATAGCGGATATAAATAGCAATTTGCACGCTGCTTCTACCTTAGTAGGCTATGCAGATATACTCTTATCATCTGTATCGGATGACACCAAAGTATTGCTTGCACCAGATATTATTATTTCTTTTGGAAATGAGTTTGTGTCTAAATCCACCAAACAATATTTTAGAATACATAAGCCTAAAGTTCATATTCATATCAGCGAAAACGATGCGTGGGTAGATACCTTTCAGTCTGTGACTCATTTTTTGAAAATTTCTCCTACCTATTTTTTTACTGAACTTATCAATAAAATTAGAATTAAAGCTAATAAAGATTTTGCGCAACGATGGGGTTCTTTAAGTAAACAGGTTCAGTCTTCAATATTTGAATACATTGAAAATCAAGAGTTTAGCGAGTTGAAATCAGCAGCTATGGCACTTGATTCGTTGCCTCCAAACTCGGTTTTGCATTTGGCAAATAGTCTGCCTGTGCGTTATGCTACTATCTTCGGAGTAGACCCTTCTGTAGATGTTTTTTGCAACAGGGGAACAAGTGGTATAGACGGAAGTGTGAGTGCTGCTTTGGGAAATGCGCTTCAAACCGACCGACCGGTAACTCTATTGACAGGTGATGTTGGCTTTTTGTATGATAAAAATGGTCTTTGGCACCAATTTTTACCAAGTAATCTCAAAATTATAGTGATAAATAACGAAGGAGGGGCTATTTTTAGAACCGTAGAAGGTGCAAAAGATCAACCCGAGCTGGAAGAATATTTTGTTGGAAATCAAACTTTTGACATTAAATCAGTTGCCATTTCTATGGGTTTGGAATATTTGTATGCTTCAGATCTAATGTCATTGAATATTCAATTGCATAATTTGTATAAAACTGATAAGAGAGCCACGCTTTTGGAAATCAAAACAGATGGAAAACAAGCGGCTCAAAAGCTGTTTGAGCTTAAATCTAAAGTAAAAAAAGACCTTGAAAATAAAATTTAAGCCTACAAACGATGCTTTTTTTAATACAAGGGCTCAATATGTTATTGAGAATTTCCTTCTTAATTATGAAAGTGTTGATGAACACGAAATAGTACTTTCTGTTGATTCGGGAGCTGATATTCTAGCTCCTTCTTTGGCAGGGCAATATTTTGCTAAAGAAACAGCTGTATTTGATGATATTCCTTTAGTTAAGAGTATTTATAAAGAAGAAAATATCCCTTTTTTATTTCCCCAAAATAATTTTACAGAGCCTTTCGAATATAGAAATGGAAAAGTGTTTTTTAATTTTGATATCATTTCCGCTATTTTTTTATTGCTTTCAGGCTATACCGAGCTTGAAGAAAAAGGGGCTAAACCAGACGGTTTAGGCCGAGTAGAATATAAAAACAGCTTTATTAAGTATCTGAATATCATAACTTTACCTTTGGTAGATTATTATTATATGCTATTGGTAGATGCTATTGAGCTTGCCTATGGGGTAAAATTTAAACAAAAACTCTCTAAAAATGCCGGATTTACAATATCTGTGACCCATGATATTGATTATTGGAGTACTATTTGGCGAAAGACTTTTAAAAATGCACTAAAAGAGTTGAATTTAAGGGTTGCCTTTCAATCGCTATTCACTCACAAAGCCAATAATTCTCCTTTTGAGAAAATATTTTCTTTCGAGAAAGCATATAAATATGTTTCTACTTGTTTTTTCCTTCCGAAGCAGGGCAAATATAAGTGTTATGAAAATGCAGATTATAATATTCAACATTCTGATTATAAACATTTTATACAAAATAAACTAAATGAAATAGGCATACATCCGGGCTTTGGTTGCCACGATTCTGAAAAGGAATTTGAAGTACAAAAACAGCATTTGGGAAAAGCAACAGAAAAAATAATATCTATTTCACGATTTCATTTTTTGATGTTTTCTCGGGCCCAAACTCCAAGTATTTTGAATTCTCAAGGAATAAAAATAGATTCAACTTTAGGCTTTAATGATGCTTGTGGATTCAGAAATGCCACTTCTTTACCTTTTTATTTATTTGATTTTAATACTTCGCAGCGCACCAATGTATTAGAAATACCACTTGTTGTGATGGATGCCACGCTTTTTTATGGTCATTATTTGGGCTTTGAAAACAAAGAACAAGCAATGGAATATTTAAAGCCTGTTTTTACCCAATTAGCCAAAACAAAGGGTTGTCTGGTGCTGAATTGGCATAACGATGCGTTTTTACCTGTAGGAAAATCCCTTTGGCAAGTTGTATTGAATGAAATATTAAAGTACGGACAAAAAAATAATGCGCAATTTCTCTCTTTGAGCCAAATCAGAAATCTATTAGAGGGCGAAAATGATTGATTTGGTTATCTATTTATTGAAAATTAGGCCACAATATTTAATAATTCTAAATTTTATAGCGTAAACACAATATTCTAGCCAATGTGAGAAACCGAAAGCCCGCTTTGCCTTTTTGTAAATCAAAGATTTTTCTTTGATGTGTTTTTCAGATGGAGTAGAGCTAGTACCACCCAAGCTGAAATTGGCTATGATTTGCTCTAAATAAAGTATTTTGGTATCAGAAAAGAACATCCGAAAGTTGAAATCCAAATCGGCAAAAACAGGGAATGATAAATCAAAAACGCCCAATTTTTCAAATATAATTCTATTATAAACAATACTTTGGTGTGAAATATTTTTTCTAAATAGATTCATTCGATCAATTTTACCCATGTGAATTTTTGAAGTTTCTACCATTTTCACATTTCCATAATAGCAATCGGCCTGTTGATTGTTTATTTCGATGGATAAATTTTCAAATACATTGTTATCATAAATAAAATCGTCTGAACCTAGAAAATAGAGCCATTGGCCATTTGATAAAGCTATTCCTTTATTCATGGCATCGTATATGCCCTTGTCTTTTTCTGAAATTAACTTAATGGAAGGATATAAAGAAGTGTATTTTTGTATAATATATAAGGTTTTATCGGTAGACAATCCGTCAATAATTAATATCTCGATTGAGGTATATGTTTGATTTACAATGCTTTGAATGCAACGTTCAATGGTTTTTTCTGAGTTAAAAGTGGGTATGATGATGGAAAAAGTGATAATACTCATTCAGACAAAAATTCAGTTTTTGAGATAATTTTATTCGAAAATGAAAAGCATAACTACAATTTAAGGTCTAATTCTAATATCAATAAAGGGTTCATCAAACGGCTTTTGATTTTTTGCCAAATAGTCCTTTTGGGTACTACTCTTGCCCTATTAAACTCAAAAATAGTCCCATAGGGTGAATTTTTATAAGGATTTTTGCTGTAGCCCATTTTTATCTTTTTCACATAGTATGGGTAGCAAACCAACTCTTTTTTTACTCTAAATTCTGTTAATTTTAAAAAATTACCCCATTTACTTGGGTTTCTATAGGTTTCGATGTTGTATTTTTTAATGAGTAATGAAAAAATAGGTTGGTCGCCCTGATGAAGTACATAGTCAGGGTAGTTTGGTTTGCCGTTTATATTCTCTTCATCGGTGATTGAACTTCTCACTTTACAAAAGCCAAGCCATTCCTCTACAAACTTCAATACAAATTCTGTTTTTTTAAATAAGATGACTGTAGCTATCACATGTGGTGCCGATGCATATGAAGAATCATCACAATTCATGTTTATAAATGTATCTCTCTTTGTCATTTGACTGTTTGTGAGCGGGTAGGCGTCAAATGCTACTATTCCGGTTTGGTTTTTTCGGCAAATGTCAATTAATACTTCCGGTGAATCTAAAAACAAAGAACCACTATCTGCATATATCAATATATCATCATTGTTTAATTGATAAAGTGTTTTCAATATAAAATAGGGCTTCCATAGCCAAAATCCTGCACCTCGGGCGAGCATTAAGATTTCTTTGTTCTGCTCATAAAACTCTGTGTTGATTAGATCTTGCTGTGTGTATGAAAAAATGCTATTTATACCATACTTTCTTGCTGACTCATTTAGCTCCGCTTGGTATTTTAAAAAATTATCTGTAGCGTAATTGATTAAATGCACAGCCATTTAGAGTCGATTCTTAATTCAAATCTATGTTTGTAACTAAACCTACATCGTGGCTTATTTCATGTTGACCAAGCCACCCATTTACCTTTACAAGAAAAATATTCTCTTTTGTGAGTTCATATTTGTTTTTTAAATCTTTAGAAACTGAATAAAAGGATTTTTCAAGACCGTGGTTTAAATCGTCCCAGAAAAAAAGAAAATCATCGTCCAAAAGATTATATTTTTTAATCATTTCATATTCAAACAAAAGTGCTTTGGGGTCGTGCAATGCATCTGAAAAAATGACATTAAATCTTTTGCCTTGCAGCTTTTGCCAACATGTTTCGTCATAAATATCACCTGCTAAATAAGAAACTTTGTTTGAGTTGTGTGTATAATGATTAAAATAACCATCTTCGGTTCTTATTGATTTAATACCGAGTTTAAATTTTTGTTTTGATTCTAGTTCAAGATTCTGTTCGATTGTAGGGTTTATATTTTCTATATCAAAGCCTACAATTGATGCCTTTTCCCACACATTCATGAGTTGATAAAAATTTTTACCCACAGAAACCCCAAGCTCAAGGTAGGAAACAGGTTTATTCAATTGTTTACTGTAGTATACAATGAAGTCTGTGTAAGTATAATTATTATCGATAGGTTTATCCAATAAAGGACGTATGTAGTCGGGTACCCCGTATCTAAAATAAGAGTTGTTTAAAACATCATCAGAAATCCAGTTTGTGATATTAACTGTACTTCTTCTATTAACGGCTACTACTTCATCGAGTAACGTTTTTTTAAATGGAAAATGGGAGCTTGTTGAGAATTTGAGTTTTAAAAAAAGCAAAAGCTTTTGAAGTTTTTTCATTAATCTATTTTTGACCTAAAAATTAAATTGCTGCTTATACCTTTATATTTGCAGCCACAAATATGAAAATAAAACAATTTATTAAAAAGAATTATAATTTTTTGCACCACATGGCCTCCAGCTACGGTGCCATAGGAATAAATATTCTCATTTTTGCTTTTTTAACACCCTACATGCTCAACAATTTGGGGAAAGAGCAATATGGAACTTGGCAGTTGGTTTCAAACATCACCATGTATTTCTCTTTGGGTTCGCTTGGTTTGGGCAGTGTTTTTTACTTGGAATTTACTAAACATAGAGCTGACGCATTGATGATGAACAAGTTGATAAGCACCCTATTTTTTGCCTTATTGTTTGTTTCTATAATAATCAGCGCAATTTTTCTTTTTATAATATTTCAATTTGATTCATTATTTATTATCTCTACTGAGTTTTTACCAAAAGCAAGAGTTACATTTCTAATATCATTTTTTGGCTTTATTGTTATATTCCTTTTCAATTTTTTGGACATTTCTTTGTTCTTAAACCACAAAATTACCACCAGAAACATATCAGAAATTATTAAAATAGTAATTAATGGATTAGGTAGTATCATTCTCATATATCTGGGATTCGATATAGTAGCCATTGCATTATTAAGCATGGTTTGTAATGTTTTACAAATGGTTTATTATTATGCTATTGTCAGTCGTATTCAGCCTTTTACCATTAATTTTTCATACTTCGACAGAGAATATCTGAAAACAATGTATAAAAATGGAGTCTATTTTTTTATTTATACTTTAAGTTCATTGGTAATAATGAATACAGACAATATTCTCATTTCACACTTTATGGGTGCAGTTTATGTGAGCTTATATGCGGTAATTTTTAGATTTGTCACTATTTCAGAAAAATTTATTTTTGTTTTGAGTACAGTAAAAGGACCGAAAGTATCCACTTTCATTCAACAAGATAATTATTCCGCAGTGTTTGATATTTATAAAAAAGTATGGCTTGCCACATTGGCTACTTCGCTGGTTGTGGCCGTTGGATTAAGTACTTTTGGGATTGATATACTTCATCTATGGATTGGTAATAAGTTTGAGTATGATGCGGTATTAATATACATATTCTCAATATTTATTGTAATTCATTCTTTATCATCAGTCACATCTTGGTACTTGGGTATTCTCAATAAAGTTAAAATTCAAAGTATGGTGAGCTTAGTAGAAATTGTAGCTAATCTTTTTCTTTCCATTGCTCTTTATCCACATTTAGGCCTTCGTGGAATCGCTTTAGGCACGCTTATTAGCCATGTATTAGTAGGATCTTGGTATCCGACTTTATATTTACATCGGTTTTTAAAGGCTAAAATTTAAAGAAATCTTTTGTGATGTTAACATAGCCTCCAAACTTATGTGCGTATAGATTTGTATTTTCGTACCGAAAATGAAAGAACCATTAATATCAATCATCACTCCTACCTACAATCACGAAGCATATATTGAAAAATGTATTAAATCGGTGATTGCTCAATCGTATCAACATTGGGAAATGCTAATATTGGATGATGGAAGCACTGATAATACAGCCCAAATTGCCCTTAAATACTCCGATTTAGACTCCAGAATAAAATATTTTTACCAAGAAAATGTTGGGTTGAAAAGACTTAAAGAATCATATAATTTTCTGCTTAGCAAAAGTACAGGAGATTATATCGCCATATTAGAGAGTGATGATTTTTGGTTTGAAAATAAATTGGAAACCCAAATTCAGTATTTTTTGGAAAAACCTGATCTGGTCTTGTGTTGGTCGAGAGTGAATGTGTGGCTGGACGACACCAGATATTTGCTCGATTATCCACGCTTTTTCGATTCCTCAAAGCTCGATTATTATACAAACACTCCTAATGGAAGCATTTTCAACATGCTTTTCGAAGACTTTCCTGTTCCTTTGTCTTGGCTTATCAATAAGAAAAAACTAATAGAAATCGGGGGATTTTTACAAACTTTTGGGATGCCTACTGTTGATTTGAACACTTTGTTGGTTCTTTCTCAAAAAGGTGATTTTGCTTATGTAAACCAGTCGCTTGGTGTTTATAGAAAACAGTATAAGCAGGCCACAAGTATTTTTATTTTAGACATAGCCAATGGCAAAGAGAAAATTATACTTGATTATTATGACAATTTGACCGAAGAACAGAAAAAGCTAATTATATACAATAGGTCTGAAATTAAATCGAAACTGGTAGAAAATAGAATTTTGGCTTTTTCAAAACAAGGACGGTCATTCTTAGTGCAAAAAAAATTTAAAGAAGCTCGCAAAAGCTATGTCAAATCTCTGACTATTTTGGGCAGTACCTCACTTATGTGGAGGCTTAGGTCTTTAATAGGGTTGGTATTTTCTTTATTAAGACTTAACGTAGAGGGGCTGGCCAGAGCATTAAAAAAGGAAACACTTAACTGAGTTTAAAATCTTAAAATAATTATTTTTAGAACATCAAGTACATGAGAAAAAATATACTATTTATCTATCCGGAGTTATGGTCGTTTGTAGCCTGTGATAAAGCTATTTTAGAAGAAATTCACACAGTTTTACCTTTTTCTTATCGCCCGAGTAAATCTTTAATAAAAAATATATTTAGTCAATTCAGGCTCTTAGTGTTTTTGATGAAAAATATTCGAAGAGCCGATGCTGTTTTTATTTGGTTTGCTGACTATCATTCATTTTTGCCCATATTAGTTTTTAATACATTATCAAAAAAAACCTATCTGGCTTTGGGGGGCTATGATGTTACCTATATCCCTAAAATAAAATATGGTGCTTTTTCAAATCCCTTAAGGTCGTTTTGTGCGGGCTTTAGCATAAAAAATGCCAATGTATTACTTCCTGTGGATGAATCATTGGCTGTAATGGCTAAAAAGAAATTAGGTAAAATAAATGGAACTTCTGAAGTTGTATACTTTGGTTTTGATTCAAAAGACTGGTATTGCGATACTACAAAAGAAAATATGGTACTCACAGTAGCTAATATCAAGGATATGCAAACCTATTACAGAAAGGGAATTGATTTTTATGTAGAAGTAGCGCGATTGCTGCCTCAGTTTAAATTTATTATCATAGGACTAAGTCCGAGTTTGAATATAGACAATAAACCAACGAATGTGGAATTAATTCCAAAAATGGAACGCCCACTTTTAAGGGGCTTTTATTCAAGGGCGAGGGTATACGCACAATTTTCCATCCACGAAGGCCTCCCAAACGTTTTATGTGAGGCTATGATGTGCGAATGTGTGCCTGTAGGGACAAATATATGCGGAATTCCGACCGGAATAGGCCAAACCGGTTTTATTGTAAACAATGTAGAAGAAGCTCAAATGGCCATCATCAAAGCAATGGATGATAAAACGAAAGGCAAAGCAGCCAGAGAAAGAATTCTGCAATACTTTAACCTATCAACAAGAAAAGAAAAGCTATTTGAGCTTTTGGGGTGATAGATAATTCTGTTTAATACAACCAAAATTAAAAAAAGATTCAAAGATATTTTTATTTATAAAATATAATGCTACTTTTATCTATTTAAAAAACAAAGTAAGAATGGAACGCAAATATAATAATTCTCATATCCTCTCTTTCAACGCCAAAGGAATTGATTTATTAGGCATTATATTTAGTAATATCTTTTTATCAATTATCACTTTGGGAATATATTACCCTTGGGGAAGAGCTAAATTATTACGTTATAAATACCAATCGACCGAGTTGGATGGAAATAATTTTAGTTTTCATGGCACTGGAAAAGAAATGTTTTTAGGTTTTTTGAAAGCAATCGGCATACTTATTACGCTTTACAGCATTTATTTTGGACTAATATTTGCAGGATTACCAATAATTGCAACAATAATTTTTATAATATTTATTTTTGCACTTATACCGATTATAATCTATGGTACCCTAAGGTATAGATTGTCAAAAACTTCTTACAGAGAAATATTTTTTTCATACAAAGGAAAACTTGTTGAACTTATAAAAATCTATTTAATACATGGATTATTAGGTGTGATTTCTTTGGGTTTATATGCACCATGGTTTTCAATAAAATACTATAAAGAGGTTTGTAAAAACATCAATTATGGAAATATTCGATTTGAATTTACAGGGAATGGATATCAATATTTCAAAATCATATTTGCAGGTCTCCTGCTTACAGTAGTAACTTTTGGGCTGTATTTATTTAGATATTCAGCTACCCTTCAAAATTATCTTTTTAATAATATTCAGATTTTTGATGAAGAAGATAATCTTAAAGGTGAATTCTCTATATCTTTATCAGGCTGGGATATATTTAAAATGGGATTTCTAAATACACTTTTAGTAGTATTTACACTTGGTATTGCTTATCCTTGGGTATTGATTAGAAATATGAATTTAGTATTTTCTAAACTAAATATCCATTCAAATATAGTTTGGGAATCTATCGTTCTAAACAATATTGAAAATCCTTCATCAACAGGTGATATTTTAGGAGAAGGGTTAGATATTCAAATTGTTTAAAGATTTATTTACATTTTTTTAGTGGATACTGTTCAACTAAAAAAATCCCGCCAAACACTATTTTTTGGAACTGTATTGGTAATGTGCTTATTTTGGATACGGTTTTTTGCTGTGGCTAACAATGAAATATAGAATAGATATCACCACTCCTTCACCCAAAGGCTGGATACAAACAGTCATGAAAGACTTTAATAGTTTCATCATAGACCATGCCAACTGCGAAAGAAAAGCCTCTGCTATGGCCATGAGTTTTGTGGCAAAATATCCCGATAGGCTTGAAATCATCCCGGAGATGATAGAAACAGGCATAGAAGAACTGGAGCATTTTCGTGATGTATATGCTGTGATGGAAAAAAAGGGAGTGACCCTCACACATGAAATGGAAGAAGATAACTACATGAAACAACTCCTTGCTGCTTGCAGAACAGGCAGGGATGAGCGTTTTCTTGACAGAATGCTCATAGCCTCTATTGTTGAGTGCCGCGGTGCAGAACGTTTCAGACTTGTGTATGAAAATATAGATTTTGACGAAGAACTCAAGGAGTTTTACCATAAGCTTTGGGCTTCGGAAGCCAAGCATAGCGAGGTATTTATCAGATTGGCATTGAAATATTTTTCAGAAGAGGTGGTTTACAAACGCCTAAATGAATTAAATGATATAGAAGGGAAAATTATTTTATCACTACCTTTGAGAGCGGCTTTGCATTAATGTAAACTATTTTATGTTTGGTAAAACGGAATTTAAGCATTTCTTGATTCATTTGGGATTGGCATTTGCCTTGTTTTTACTTTTGTGTTATTTGTTTTTTTATGTGTGGCTTCCTTCAAGTACCAATCACGGTGAAGCCATTGAAGTTCCTGATTTAAAAGGACTTACACTTGACGATGCTGTGGTTTTGGCTGAGAGCAAACAAATGAAAATAAAGGTGTTTGACTCGTCCTATGCTCCTGAATATGCCGCACATTCGGTCATATCGCATTTTCCAAAGCTAGGCGAAAAAGTGAAGAGTGGACGCAGTATTTATGTGTCTATCAGCACCAAGTTTCCTCCAAAAATCAAAATGCCCAAGTTGTTGGGCAACTCTCAAAAATCTGCAGAACTAACGCTCAAAGGGTATGGATTGATACTTGGTGATGTGTCGTATACCTATGGCCCACACGAAGGCGAAGTGTTGAAGCAAACCTACAATGGACAATCTATAGAACCCGGAACCTATTTGGAAAAAGGCTCTACTATCAATATTTTGGTAAGCTTAGGACCTAGTAATGAGCAGATTATTATTCCAAATTTGGTAGGAATGAGTTTATCAGAAGCAAAAAGTTTACTGAGAACACAAGGATTGGATATCGGCAGCGTTGTTTATGACGAAAATTCGAGCTTTAAAGAAGGTACGGTAATAAAGCAAAAGCCGGAAAACCCTCGTGCAGATACTACTTATAAAATTTATATTGGTGAAATAATAGACTTGTGGGTATCGGGAAGCAGCCAAAAATAAGATTACTTTAAGAATAACCATCATTTGAAACACAAGTTGCGCTTTTTTATATTTTTTGGTATTACTCTCATTTTCACCTATTTGGGTATGTCACAACCTAGACTTTACCCGATAGGGAAGGATGTATCAAGGTCGGGGCACAGCTTACAGACTAATCTCAATGCCAGATTGGAAGCAGTAAACAAAGATTCAGTGAAAGCATCTGTTTTCATAACTTTAGAAAGCGGCAACAACCCCGTGTGTGCCACAGACAACGAAAAAGAGCTTACTTTTAAAGCTCGAAGCTTTAATACGGGTACTACAGCCACATACGAATGGCTTATTAACAATATCGTACAAATTTCCGGTACAGATTCTATATTTAGGCACTCTTCTTGGAACAACAACGATATGGTGCAATGTAGGGTAACAAGTTCTCTCTCATGCAACATTGGAACAAGCGCTACATCATCGTCAATTAAAGTAGAGGTATCGAATGATTTAAAGCCTGAATTGGTAATTGGAGCCATAAATAATTCAAATACTGTTTGCGAGCAAAATGACTCTGTTACTTTTACGGGTATTTTAAAAAATGCCGGAAGTGGAAACACCATCGAATGGTTTTTAAATGGGGTGAAAACTGAGATTACAGGGAATGTTTTCATTGCCGATACCATGAGCAACAGGCGATATGTGCAAGCCTTTTCGAATACTTCTTCCACTTGCAACACTGTATCTACCGTAGCCTCTGATATCGTATTCAGGGATGTAGTACGAAATTTGTCACCAACGGTCTTTTTGTCGATAGACAACATCTCAAACCCCGATTGCGGAAATAATCTCTACACTTTCAAAGCCACACCTCGATATGCGGGGAAAGAACCAGTTTATAGTTGGTTTTTGAACAATGTATTTGTAGCGTCTACTACTTCACCTATTTTTTCTATCTACTTACCTCAAAATGGTGATGAATTGAAAGCAAGACTCACCTCATCGCTGTCATGTGCCAATCCTGTGTCTGTATTTTCAAACATATACCAAAAAGCAGACACACTTTCTATCCCGTTTTTTGATGATTTCAGCACTTCTACCAACCAACCATCTCGCCAAAGATGGATTAAAAACGAGGGAACATATATTAACAATACCTATGCAATAAATCAACCTACCTACAACACAGCCACTTTTGATGGACTGAAATATAATGGTTCAGCATACGATACAATTAATACAAACACCAGAGGAATAGCAGATAAACTCACTTCATTACCCATAAATCTTTCGCAAATAACCGAAGAAAGCAAAAAAACTGTCTTTCTAAGTTTTTATTGGCAAGCAAAAGGGCTGGGCGATGCACCCGAAGGTCCGGAATCTGATGCTCTTACGCTTTATTTTAAAAATATCAATAACGAATGGATACGCGTTTGGGAAAAGATAGGTAGCATGGACACCAACTTTACAAAAGCAGTAGTTCCCTTGGTCGATACCACTTCGAACAACTACTTTCATCGTTCTTTTCAGTTCAAATTTGAAAGCACGGGCCGATTGTCAGGCACGTTTGATGTTTGGAATGTCGATTATATTTATCTTAATGCCAATCGTTCATTGGGCGATACTTTTTTCTTAGACCAAAGCTTTAGCAAACAACCCATAGTGGTGCTGCCGTATGGATACAGTTCCATCCCTTATAAACACTTTGCAGTACTGGAAGATACACTCAAAACCGCAAATGTGGATTCAAAACTCAAAAATCTGGGTTCTAGTCCAAACAACATCACTTACAGAGCTGTCGGTAGGGTTGACGATTTTTCAAAAAACTTTTTGGAAGTATCTACAGAGATTTCTCCTTTGGCTATTTTTTCTGTAAGAGCCAATATGGATAAATTGTTTTTTGAAAACATTCCGACAGATACAAGAAGCGAAGCCTATTTGGACTTTAATGTTGTAGGCGATTTGGATAATGTAGACGGCAAAGGCATTCCTTATTCGCAAAACAACACCTTATCTACAAAAATTATTTTTGATAATTTCTATAGTTATGACGATGGTTCGGCAGAGTATGGGATAGGGCTAAATCAAAAATTTGCTGTTATGGGCTACAAATACCAAATGCTTAAAAAGCCCGATACATTGCGCCAAATTGCCGTTCATTTTACTCAACTGGGAAAGGTATTGGTAGACCAAACAATTAATTTTTTTGGTGTGACCAAAATTCCAACATTGGGAGAATTAAACACCAGTAACTTGCCCGCCCATGTATTGTTCAACGAGAGTTTTACTATCAAATATGCCAATGGCATGAACTCTTGGACAGTGTACGAACTAGATGAACCTGTGATAGTAAACTCCGATACACTTTACATAGGCTTTAAACAAATCACTGATGATCCCTTGGCCATTGGTTGGGATAGAAATACCAATTCGGCTGATAAAATAATATACAACATAGGCCGAAGTGGTACTCAATGGGACTACTATACCGACAGCAAGGGAAGCTTAATGCTCCGTCCTGTTTTTGGAAATTTTAATTACGTTTCATCTATAAGTAAGAATGATTCTTTTGAAAAAATCACGCTGTACCCAAATCCAATAGGAAAAATTCTATATTGTTCCGAGTCAATTCAAAAAATAACGATATATAACACATTAGGCCAGGAAATACTGAAATATGAAAGCGGTGGAAATGAATTTGATGTTTCAGCACTATCTCCCGGAATGTATATAGCTGTAGTAAACAAAAACAACCGCTCACTAAACATAAAGCTATTTAAAAACTAAAGAAAGTGCTTTATCAGACTAGAAAATCACTTTTTATTCATTTCTATATACTTATCAATATTCTGCTCCAAAACATCGAGAGGTAGCGCACCTGAGCGCAAAACTTCATCGTGAAAGGCTCTGATATCAAATCGGTTACCAAGCGATTTACGGGCTTTCTCTCTCAGCGACAATATTTTAAGCATTCCTACTTTGTAAGCAGTAGCTTGTCCCGGCATCACGATATAGCGTTCTATCGATTTTACACATTCACGGTCAGACGAGGGTGTATTTTCTTGTAAATATTTAATGGCTTGTTCTCGTGTCCACTTTTTGTGATGAATGCCCACATCTACCACCAAACGGCAAGCCCTCCATAGCTCCATAGAAAGTCGTCCAAAATCTGAATATGGGTCTTGATAATAGCCTATCTCTTTGGGAATAAGTTCTGTATAAAGTGCCCAACCTTCTACATAAGCGGTATAGCTGTAGTTGTATTTCCTGAATTTGGGCGTATTTTCTAGTTCTTGGGCAATGGCAAGCTGCATGTGGTGTCCGGGAATGCCCTCATGATAGGCCAATGCTTCCATTTCGTAAGTAGGCATGGCGTTCATGTCATACAGATTTACATAATAAATGCCGGGACGGCTGCCATCGGGTGCAGGGTCTTGATAAAAAGCACTTCCGGCAGATTTTTCCCTGAATGGTTCTACTGCTTTTACAATCATCGGAGCTTTGGGCTTGGTAATAAACAGTTCGTCCAGTTTGCTTCGCATGGTGTCTATGATGGCTGTGGCTTGCAACAAATATTTCTTTTTTCCGGTGCTGTCGTTTGGTAAATAAAACTGTTTGTCCGTTTTCATAAATCTGAAAAAGGCCTGCAAACTATCGTTTTTAAAGCCTGTTCTCTTCATGATTTCTCGCATTTCATCTTGTATTCTAGCTACTTCCTTGGTGCCTAAATCAAATATTTCTTCAGGCGACAGATTGGTAGTAGTTTGGCTTTTGAGTGCAAAAGCATAGTATTTATCGCCTTTAGGTAGCTTCCATACACCATCATCTGTTGTGGCCCGCTCTTGCAATTCAGTTAAGTAGTTTATCAACTTTGTATAAGCAGGTTTCAAATTGCTAACCAACGCATCATCAAGCGATAATTGAAGGTTTTTTTTAGATTCGCCCCTCAGCGTCAATGTGGAAATTTTTGAATTAAAATCTTCTGAAAGTGTGGAGCGAATAGCCGAAGTAGGCTCAAATGGCTTGTCTCTCAATAAATTTTTGCAATCATCTATCACCATAGGATACACAAACTTGGGCGCAACTATTCCTTTGCTTTCTCTTAATTTAAGGTTTTCGATGAGTTGAGAGATGAACTTATCAGAGGCTTTTATCCTCGAAATATATGCCACTGCATCGCTACTATCGGCTATTTGATGAATATTGATTAAAAATGAAGGCAATTCTGAATGCCAACCAAACATCTGATTGACAGGATAGCTGTGAAAACGCCATTCAAAACCCTCTATTTTCAATTTGGCATTGTACTCAAAAAGTCGGTAACTTAGTTTGGTGTTTTCATCAAGCAAATTGTAATCTATGCTGTCTTTGAGCCATTTTAATTCTTTTTTGGCTATTTCCAGTTCTCTTTCTTCTGATTCGGGAGAAAAATCGTCCCATTTGTCATAGTCTTTCTTTATTCCCAAATAGCTTTGGTAAATAGGACTGCGGTCAACGCCTTCGTTGAATGATTTTTCAAAAAAATCGTTGGCTTTTTTTACTTCTGCGGTAGATATTTCATTTTTCAGCTCTATTTTCTTGCAGCTTGATGCCAAAAATAAGGCAACAAACAATATTTGTATTGGTTTTTTCATAGCCCGTAAACGTGTAAAAGGGGAGGGGAGAAGACAATATTTTTATGAAAGAAGATTGGTATTGGTACTTATTTTTTTATGTTTCTGATTTGGAATAGGCGTATCAATTTATTTACATAATCTTCGTTGGTGAAAATCTGTAGATAGCTGGAATTGGTCTTTCGGCAAGTCGTTTCTATTTGGTTTTTACTTAGGGTAAATTTGTGGGCGATTCCGTTTCTGAATGCCGATGAAGAAGTGTTGATCCAAATCGTTTTTTTAGCTTCTTTGTCAAATACGGGAATAATACCCATTTTTGGTAGTCGGGCCTCGCGCCTGTCTGATAGGTGTATCACCACCAAATCATGTTTGTTGGCCAGTGCTTGAAGATTGCGCTGGTATTGGTCGTCAATAAAGTCTGAAATAAGTATGAAAACGCTGCGCTTTTTCACCAAATTGAGCGCATAGCCCAGTGCTTTGTTGATGTCAGTCTTTAAAGATTTTGGCTTTAGTTTATAAATGCCTGCTATGAATTCATAGCCAAATTTCATTCCTTTGCCCGGTTTTATGTATTTTTCTTTGGTGTCGCTAAAGCAAAGTGCACCTATTTGGTTCATTTCATTGATGGCAGAGAGCGCCAATACCCCACAAATTTCTTTGGCAATGTCTATTTTCTTTTGGCCTTGCTTGCCTATGTCTTGCGAGGCACTCACATCAAGGATAAAGTAGACTGTTTGTTCTTTCTCCTCTCTAAAGGTTTTAATAAAAGTTCCGTGACCTTTGGCCGATACGTTCCAGTCTATCGTACGCACATCGTCACCATACTGGTATTCTCTCACATCGTCAAACTCTATACCGGAACCCTTGAATACAGAACGAAAATCGCCATGCATTTGCTGATTTACCGCTTTTCTGATTTTTATTTCGTAGCTGCGAAGTTTTTTAAGTATGTCTTTTAGAGCAGGGCTTTCCATAGGCTATATCCGCATTGTTTTCAAAGACAAAAATAGAATTTATTTTATCACAATGTTATTCAAAAAAGCGTATTAAATGAAGCATATATCAACTTCGTTTCAAAAATAAGTTGTACTACATTTATAATTATAAGTTAGTGACTTTGGCGTAAACATTCGTATATTTATATCTGTATTATGAACGATAAAAATATACTTAATAGGCTGGCATCGGTGGGAATAAGGCATGCAGAAGACGAACCTTCGATGCAGTTGACACTCCTTACCAACTATATTATCATTTTTTTAGCATTAATATCGAGCATTGGCATGGCGCTGAGTGCCATAAACAGCTACATTGTGGCCACCATCACTTATTTTACGCTTTTGATGGTACAAATCTTGTCTTTGGTTTTGCAAAAAAAAGGCAGGGGCTTGATTAGCAGGATACTTTTGTCGTTTCTGCCTTTGTTTTTGATAATTATACCACCATTTTTAACAAAAAGCCACCTTCAAGAATCGGGCGTAGAATATTATTATGCCATTCTGGGCTCTAGTGTGTTGCCCATTATTCTTTTTAGTCCCACAAAAGACAAAAAATGGCTTTACGCCAGCATAGTATATCATTTGCTGGGCATTCTCTCCTACGACACCCTGTTTGGGCTGGATACTCGGCCGGGCGAGGTGTTTGAAGGACTTTCACAAGCCTATTTATTTTTAAAAATGAAGCAATTGATGCTTTATTTTGTGATTTTGGGCGGTTTCTTGGCCAAAACGACCCTCAATCACTATTTTGAGCAAAAACTCAATGAGTACAATAAAATATTGGGGGCAAAGCACTCAAATATGAAAAATGCGATGGAAGATGTGCAGGCTTTAAATGAAGAACTCCATTCGTTGACAGAAGAAATGCTTCGCCAAAACGAAGAATTGAACAAAAAGCAATACGAAATTCTTCAAATCAATAGAAGAATAGATAATTATACCCAAATGTTGATGGATTTGGCCAAAAGCAAATCGTTGAGGAAAGGCGATTGGCGGCAAGCATCGCAAGAAATCTGTAAGCTGGTTTCAGATGCGCTAAATGTCAATAGGGTAGGGATATGGGAGCTGGACAGGCGCAGAAACCTTTTGCTGTGTATCAATTTATTTGATGCCAACCAAAATTTACATTCATCGGGCATGGAATTGCAAGAAAAAGATTACCAAGCCTATTTCGAAGCGTTGTATAGAGAAGAAATCATCATAGCTCCCGATGCAGTCTCTCATCCTGATACAGCCGTTTTTGAAAACACCTATTTACAGCCATTTAATATTAAATCGATGCTGGATACACCTTACTTTATCAATGCTACGCTGGCAGGGGTGATATGTTTGGAAGCTACAGATGAAATAAGAAATTGGACAAACGATGAAATTTCGTTTTGTAAATCCATAGCCGATATGGTGGCGTTGGCTACAGAATCGGCAGAACGAAAACGTGCCGAAGACAGAATAAGGCTCCAAAAAGAAGAAATTTTGGCCAAAAATCAAGAGTTGCAACAGCAGCAGCAAGAAATAAAAGCAATAAATGAAAATTTGGAGCTGAAGGTAAAAGAACGTACGCAATCGCTTGAAAAAAGAAACTCTCAATTGCAAGAATATACCTATGTAAATTCACACTTGCTTCGTGGCCCTTTGTGCCGGATATTGGGAATTATATATTTGTTGGAACACAACATGATAGACGAATCGGAAATAGATTTTTTACAACACTTGAAAGAGTCGGCCTCTGAACTAGACGATATGGTAAAGAAAATCACCCATACTTTGGAAATAGACCAAAGTGCGATGGAAGTAATTTCAAATGACAATATGCTGAACTAACGCTAATTACTCCTTCTCGATGAAATTTTATAGGTGTAAAAATTTGATACCTAAGCACTTATAATGATACCAAGTTCTTTCGCATAGTGCATTTGATAGTTTTTTAACACTATTTGAGTATCTAGTATTTCTCCTTCCTTCTTTAAATCGTCTTTATCTATTTTGGCCAATTCTTTTTGGGTTTCCCTAAATTGTGAACTGATTTTTTCAAAATTCAGCCTTAAAATGGTTTTATTGAGCAGCAGAAGTTTGTCGTTATCTTTCGGAGGAATATAAATATTGTGTTTACTCTCCCACTTATCAGAAAGTTCGTGCTTTTCAGAAAAAAGGTCTACCAAATATTGCTCTATTTCTTTTTCCGGATGTGCCAAAAAATAATCAAGCCCCGGCACGTTACCATTGATGAGCTCTTCTTGAAAAAGAGAAAAAATTCGGGCTACAATATGGTTTTTAAACTCAATGTTCTGCACATACTCAAACAAAGCGTAATACAGCGGCTTTTGCTCCTCTACGGGAAATTCAGCATATTCTAGCAATATCCTCAATATCTCTTTTTCTGCATACTCATCGGCAAAAATATCGGGCATTTGCGATTGAATTTGTACTATTTCCGTATTTAATGCAGCATTTGCACTGTCTGCCTCAGCCACTTTGCCTTCCTCTTTTTTCCGCTCGGCCAGCCTTATTTTATTGTATTCCGATATAATTACTTGCTCGTCTATCTCCAACAACTGGCTGCATCGCTTAAAATAAAGTGCGCGCTGGATATTGTCTTTCACCTTAGCTATGCTATTCACCACTTCCTTTATCACTTCAGCTTTTTTCAAAGGGTCGCCACCAGAATCTTTTAAAAGCGACTCGGTCTTGAAAGTGATAAAATCTTTGGCATTTGATTTGAGGTAAAGCTTAAACTCCTCTGTACCAACTTGTTGTACAAAACTGTCGGGGTCGTGGCCATCGGGAAAAAGCAATACTTTGATGTTCAACCCACTATCCAATATCAAATCTGTACCCCTAATGGCGGCTTTGATGCCTGCCGCATCGCCATCGTAGAGTACTGTCACGTTTTTTGTGAATCGGCTAATGAGTTTCACCTGCTCTTCGGTGAGCGATGTGCCGGACGAAGCCACCGCATTGGTGATTCCCGCTTGATAAAGCGATATCACATCCATGTAGCCTTCTACCAACAGGCAGTTGTCTTCGCTGCGAATGGTGTTTTTGGCTTGATATAAGCCATAAAGAACTTGGCTTTTGTGGTAAAGCTCTGTTTCGGGCGAGTTGATGTATTTGGCCGTTCCTTTTTCGTTGTGCAATATTCTTCCTGCCAAAGCCACCACTTTTCCACTGGCATTTTGAATCGGATACATCACCCTATTTCTGAAAAAATCAAATTTTTTGCCCGCTTCCGACACCTTTACCAAGCCCGCTTTTTCCAAAATTGCTTGGCTGTATTGTTGTTTCTCGGCCTCTTTTATAAAATTGTCCCAACCATCGAGCGCAAAGCCCAACTCAAAATCTTTGATGGTTTTTTCATTGAGGCCTCGTTCTTTAAAATAGCTCAATCCAATGGCCTTTCCGTCTTCATGGTTGAAAAGTATGTCTTGATAGTAGTTTTTGGCATATTCCATTACTATAAAAAGCGCATCGCGTTCCGACTGCTCCAGTTGCTGCTCATCGGTGATGGTTTTGTCATATTGTATTTCAATGCCATACTTATTAGCAAGATACTTCAATGCCTCAACGTAAGTCAGCTTTTCGGCCTCCATCAAAAACTTGACAGCATCGCCCCCGATGCCTGTAGAAAAGCATTTAAAAATTTGTTTTGAAGGGGAAACAGAAAAAGAAGGTGTTTTTTCGCTGGTAAATGGCGAAAGCGCCATATAATTAGCCCCTTTTTTCTTTAAAGTCACAAAATCACCAATTACCTCCACTATGTCGATGGCATTATAAATTTGCGCAATGGTGTCTTGAGTGATTTTCATAAGATGCAAATTTAGAAATAGACTCAACAAACAACGCCCCAAAAGCAAAAAATAAACAAAGCGGGTGGGGAAGGAGAGGGGGAAATAAAAAGCCCCGCATTGTAAGGCGAGGCAGCTTGATTGTTTTCATCCCGATTCTATCGGGAGAATAATCCTTATTGTGATTTCGTAAAAAACGGAACAAGTATTGCTTTCAGAATTCTTATTTATTATATTTGCATTGAAAAGTAGAGCTGTCAAAGCTGGTGCTAGTTGCTGCGGTGGCTAGCCCTTTTCATTTATAAATGGAATTATTTCCTTTAAGTATACATTTTTTTCGAACATCTCCCTTGTAATTTTTATCACTGTTTCCTTTTTAACAAATATCACATAGTTGATATAATTATTCTTTGAAAAACCATTTGAGATACCGAACTCAAAATCTTTTAATGAAAATTCTAACTCTAAATTGGATACAAAACAGTTGATACCTTGGTTTTGTGCATGAGCAAATCCGTTACCTATGGATCTGGTTTTGATAGGAGTTTTTATATCGCATAATTCACCATTTAATAGGAGTTCTGGATTTTTTCCCTTTTTTTTATGCTCACGGATTACAACTTTGTAGCCATTAGTAGCTAAAATGCTGCTTATTTTTATGTTTAAGTCTAAATCAATATTATCAGCTTTGTTATGAACAAATACAAATCCACCGCTATTTTCATCTAAAAGCAGTAAAGTATAGTCTGGGTCTTTGTTGTATAAAGTGAATTCCAAATTATTATTTTTTAACAAATGTAAATATTTTTATTTGAATGCTATATTATGAAAACAAAAATTTATATTTGTATAATCAAAGTAGGCAAATACATTCCTAAGACCACATTAGAGTTTGATATATTGTATAATTTTCATAAAAAATTTTACAAACTACCATTTGATTTTAAAGTGTACTGTACACAAACAATGTGCCAAAAGTCCAAGCTATATTTAGTTTGAAATTATGCTATATTAGTTGTGATTTGCTTTCAAAATTTGCATTTAAAAGTACAGTATAACTTTATAAAACAAAAAAGCCTCTCAGGAATGGGAGGCTTTATAAAATAACACAACGGCATAAGCCTTATTGTGATTTGCTTTCGGAACAAAAATATAAAATTATTTAAAAATGATAAAATATATTTTAGGATTGGACCTTGGTGTATCTAGCGTAGGATGGTGTTTGATTAAAATTGAGAATGGCATTAAAAATATTGTTGCCATGGGAAGCAGGATTTTGCCTATAGACGGTGCCGAAATAATTGAATTTCAAAAGGGAAATGCCCAAACAAAGAATGCCGATCGCAGAACATTTAAGAGCATCAGAAAAGGGAATAAACGCTATAAAGTGAGAAGAAACAAACTCATTTATGTACTCCAAAAATTGAATATGTTGCCTGAACAAATCTTGTTAAGCCATCCGTTTGATGATCCAAACAAAATAGAAAAAGTAAATATTTTACCTATAAAAGCGGGGCAAAAGCAAATTACTGCTTTGGATTTACTACAGCTTAGAGTGAAAGCTTTGAATGAAAAAGTAGAAAATCCAAAAGATTTAGGAAAGCTATTTTATTTATTCAACCAGCTGAGAGGCTATTCAGGTGGTGGAAATGAACCAGAAAAAGAGGAGCAAACCGATAGCGAGCTGGAAAATTCAGATAATCAAGTCAAGAAATATGAGAAACTTATTGAAAAATGTAGAATAACACAGATTTCAAAAATTGAAACAAAAAAAACACTTAACCTAACAGATGAAAAAAAGCCAAAAGACAAATTTAAGATACATGTAGTAAGTGAATCAGGGGAAGAGTATGAAGGAGAGACTGAACTGGAAACTTTGGTAATAGATGAATCTTATGAGTTTCAAATAACGATAAGGCGAGATAAAAAAACAGGAAAAGAAACATCGGTTGTCTTTACGCTTCCTAAGAAAACTAATTGGAGAAAGAAAATGGAAGACTTAGAAGCTGAACTGGAAAAACTAAAAAAAGAAAAAGGCAGAGAAGTATATATTTCAGAATATTTTCTGGAAAAACTAAAAGAAAACCGTTGGAAGAAAATTAGAAATAATGTGATTCTGCGTTCACGTTATCAAGCTGAGTTTGATAAAATATGGGAAACACAAAGCCGCTACTACACCATTCTGAAGGAAAAGAACTCAACTTTAGTAGCAGAAATTGCAAATTTCATATTCCCAGGTCAAAATTTGGACAATAATCCCTTGAAGAAGCAAAAAGAGTACAGGGAAAAAGCCATACAAAATGGTCTAAAATACTTGGTGCGAGACCAAATCATATATTTTCAACGTGAACTCAAAGACCAAAGCGATTTGATATCAAATTGTAGATTTGAAGAAGGGAAAAAAGTAGTATCAAAAAGCCACCCTACATTTCAAGAGTACAAAATTTGGGAGCAAATCAATAAGCTTTCTATCAATACAAAAACAGAGAATGGATATAATAGAAAAGGAGAAATAAGATATAAATATGAAGATAGGCCTATTCCTGCAAAGCTCAAAGCAGACCTCTATGAGCTTCTTCAAGAGAAAAAGGAAATAAAATTTAGTGAAATACTTAAAAAACTAAAAAGTGAATACGGTTTGCGAGAAGGTGTAGATTTTCTTAATGGTATAAATCCAAAAGCTGCTATAAGAGGAAATGACACCAAACAAACATTAAAGAAATCACTTGGAAAATTGTGGGACGAATTAAAGTTGGATGACGAATCAAATCTAATTGCTTTATGGAAAATATTATACAATGGAAAAGGGAATGAATATGACATAAATAGCCCTCGAACCTCTCAAATATTATCCATTTTGAAAGAAAACAAAGTTAATACAGAAAATCTTGAAAAAATTGCCATTCAAATCTCAAAAATAAAATTTGCCAGAAACTATGCCTCTATGTCTTTGGAAGCCATAGAAAAAATATTGCCTTTGGTGAGAGCTGGAAAATATTATGAAAACAAGCACAAAGGATTTGTAAAAGAAAGAATTTCAACATTGTATAATGAAAATCTAACCGATGCTTTTGAAATAGCAGTACAAGAATTTTTTCATAACAACCCTGTAGTATTAGAAGAAGGTGGCATACAAAATAGCTATGCCACCATATTGGTATATGGAAAACATACGGAGAAAGAAATTACTGCTGATATGCTTTTAAAAAGCCCCAAAGAAATAAAAAGATTGGAGCAAAACTCGCTTAGAAACCCATTGGCCGAACAAATCATAAATGAAACGCTAATGGTGGTTAAAGAAATATGGAAAGAGCATGCTAAACCTGATGAAATAAGAATAGAATTAACAAGGGAGTTGAAAAACAATGCCGAAGAAAGAGCCAAGATTTATAAAATGAATCAAGAAGGGGAAAAATTAAACAAATCGGTAATTGACCGTTTGGTTGAAGACAAAATAGACCCAACATTAGGAAATATCGAAAGGTATAAATTGTGGCAAAGTCAAAATCAACAATCACCATACACAGGTTCTACCATTCAATACAGCGATGTATTTGACAAAGGAAAATTTGATATAGACCATATTCTTCCTAAATCTAGGTATTTTGATGACTCTTTTTCAAATAAAATTCTAGCAGAAACAGATATAAATAGAGAAAAGGGAAATAGAACTGCAATGGAGTATATCGAACAGGGTTCTGTAAAGTATTCTATTTTGAATAAAGAACAATACATTGACTTTGTTAATGCAACATTTAGCCGAAAAAAAAGAAAAAATCTTTTAGCTACGAAAATTCCACAAGACCCAATAAATCGCCAGCTTAAAGACACACAGTATATTAATGTGCGTGCTAAACAGGAGCTTTATAAATTGGTAGGCAATGAAAATATTAAAACCTCTACAGGTGGCGTAACAGACTATCTAAGACATATGTGGGGATTAACCGAAAAATTTAAACATATTACCAAAGAACGATTTGAGGCTTTAGGTAAATCTAAAAATGAGGTATGGGTGGAGAGAGTCTTTGATGAAGAAAAGAAAAAGCATGTTTTAAAGGTTAAAAACTGGTCTAAGCGCATAGACCACAGACATCAAGCGTTAGATGCATTGATAGTAGCTTGTACAGAGCCTTCTCACATTCAAAAATTAAATAACTTAAATAAAGAACTTCAAAAAGAAATAGCAAAAGAAAAAACAAAGCTTTTTGGGGATAAACCTATAGAAGACGACAATTTACTTGAAGAATTCATGCAACTCTCTCAAGAAAAAAGAAATGATTTTATGAAGTCTCTCCAAAAAAGCATACGAAAAATTGAATTACCATGGAAAGGATTTATTGAAGAAGCAGAAAAACATCTTTTAAACACCATTATCTCTCAAAAATCAAAAGAAAAACTCATTATTCAGCCCCAAAAGGGCTCTACAGAACTAGGTCTTAAAATAAGAGGTCAGTTGCACAACTCTACTATTTATGGGAAATCAGAGGGGAAAGAATGTTATAGGATTCCTCTAACAAAACTTGCTGATAACAGCGTAAGCACAGAGAAAACGATAAATAAAATTGTACACCCGTTTTTAAGAGAAACCATATTAACTCATTTTGTTAAAACATATAAAAGCGATAAGAAAGAAGCATTTTCAGCAGAAGGTATTTTAGAGCTAAACAAAACACTTCAGAATAGAAAAAAGCTAAAGAATGGTGTAGAGATAGATGTTCCACATCCCCCAATAGATTCAGTAAAAATATTTTATCAAGAGATAGGAAAAAAGAAAACCGATGATGATACACTCCAAAGATTAGAAAGAAAGAAAAGCTTCAATAGTAATCAATTTGTGGAAACCGGAGGCAATTATGCTTTTGCTGCATTAGAAAAAGAAGGTAAAAGAGATTTTGATTTGATTTCATTTTTTGATGCTGTCAATTTGATAAAACTCAAACTAAATGAGACAGAGCAAAAGCAAAATGTGAAGATAGAAAAAGTGATTCAAGAATACTTTGAGTTGAAACATGGTTGTAAAGTTCAATTTACCTTAAAACAGGGAGATTATGTGTATTTACCACAAACAGATGAATTAGAATTAGTAAACAATAGTGATTTCTGGAAAAATAAAGCCGAAAGAGCTAAAAATGTATATGTAGTGGTAAAATTTAGTGGAAAAGTAATCTATTTTATAAAACACGATGTAGCAAAGCCTATTGAAAATAAAGTAGAATTTGGGACACAAAATTGCTTTACACAAATAGATGGAATCTCAATCAAAGACCACTGCATCAAACTCCGAATAGACCGCCTTGGAAATATCTCCAAAGCATAGGGATTTATCCATGAAAATTATAAACTCAAATATCAATTTTTCATGGATAATTTTAATATTTATCCATGAAAATTATATATCGTACTTGTTATTTTTCATGGATAAATTTAGTACATTTGTACCATGATACCAAGGCACGACACCAACGAACTAGCTGAATATCTGACTTTTTTCCCTTCCATCATGCTTACCGGCCCTCGCCAAGTAGGGAAGACTACTCTTGCCAAAGAAATAGCAGAAAAACTAAACAAGCCCGTCTTGTATTTGGATATGGAGCGAGAAAATGACAAAGCCATACTCAAAAACAATGCCCATGATTTTTTGATGAACAAAAAAGACCATTGTGTGGTGATAGACGAGGCACAAGCTTTGCCGGAAATATTTACCATGTTGCGCCCCATGATAGATGAACATCGGGTGCCGGGACGATTTATATTGCTTGGTTCTGCCAATCCTACCTTGGTGAAAAAGATATCGGAGACATTGGCAGGACGCATTTACTACATAGAAATAAGCCAAATAACGCTGGCAGAGGCTGAAGAAAATGGCATCTCTATGGAACACCATTGGTTTAGAGGCGGCTTTCCTGAGGCTTTGTTGGTTAAAAACAATAAGTTTTGGGCGGCTTGGGCCGATGGCTTTATCAAAAGCTATGTGTACCGCGATTTGAACTTTTTGTTTGGCATAGACCTTTCGCCTGTGATTGTAGACAAAGTGTGGAATTTGCTGGCTCAACTCAACACAGGAATAGAAAATGTAGAAAATTTCAGCCGAACATTGGGCGTAAGTAGCATTACCGTAAGGAAATATATCGATTTTCTGGAAGGTGCCTATTTGATTCATCGTTTGCCGGCACTGTATATCAATAACAAAAAACGGCTCGTAAAATCGCCCAAAGTATATGTACGTACTGCGGGAATTTTACACTATTTGCTCAAGATAAAAGATATAGACGGCCTCAAAATGAGTCCACATTTGGGCGCTTCATGGGAAGGCTATGTGGTGGAACAATTGTATTTGAACAAACCTACCAATGCCAATTGGTTTTATTATCGAACCCACAATGGTGCAGAAATAGACTTGGCATTGGTGGTTGGCTCCAAGCCCGTGCTTACTATAGAAATCAAATATTCCAATGCTCCCGACCTCACTCGTGGGTATTATGAATGTTTAAGCGACCTAGCTACTCGACACAATTATGTGATAACACCCGGTTCTCATCATTGGAATTTGAAAGAGAATGTCACAGTATGTTCACTTTCTCATTTTTTGAAACATGAGATAAACAAATTTGGGAAAAATTCCGACTTTTTCGAGTAGTATCATCCATGAAAATTGTATATTGAAGTATATAATTTTCATGGATAATCGAGCCATGTGTTCAAGAAAATTCACAACCATTGAAACATACATTCTTTAAAGCATGCAGACGGGCAGAAACAAAAAAATCTCCTCAAAGGAGATTTTTTTGTATGTTGACTTATTGAATTTTTATTTGTGTTTTTTGGTATAAGTATCTGATTTATAGAAATTTACACATATCGTTGTTGTTCAATAAGTCAAATATCTATTTTTTGAAAGCAAATCACAACGCAAGGGCCGCTTATTCTAACTATTGTTTTGTTGTTCAATAAGTCAAATATCTATTTTTTGAAAGCAAATCACAACTATTAAACAAGACATATCTGTATCATTTAAGTTGTTCAATAAGTCAAATATCTATTTTTTGAAAGCAAATCACAACCCCTTTGTGTCCATTCCAGTTCTTTGCCTTGTTGTTCAATAAGTCAAATATCTATTTTTTGAAAGCAAATCACAACTAGTTGAATAAAACAGGAGATTGGTAGTCTGTTGTTCAATAAGTCAAATATCTATTTTTTGAAAGCAAATCACAACACGTGCTGATGGCGTTGAATTTTGCCGGAGTTGTTCAATAAGTCAAATATCTATTTTTTGAAAGCAAATCACAACCCTGGTATTCACCGTTCCAAAACTTAGGTAGTTGTTCAATAAGTCAAATATCTATTTTTTGAAAGCAAATCACAACCGTATATTTGTACAACCTGTACGTTATGCCGTTGTTCAATAAGTCAAATATCTATTTTTTGAAAGCAAATCACAACTGCCAAGGCACTTTCAAAATCGAAAACCCAATATCAAAACAGCTCCAATTGCTGTGGATTGTAGTGGCGGCTTTGTTTTTCTTTACAATAAAATATTTTCATGTCACCAAATTGCTTGTCGGTGATTTTAGTTATCACTACATGGCCTTTTTCGGGTAACATCTCATTTACTCTATTGATGTGCACATCTGCATTTTCGCTGCTGAAGCAATGGCGCATGTAAATGCTGTATTGAAACATAGTGAAGCCGTCTTTCAGCAAATCTGTTCTGAATTTGGTAGCTTGTTTGCGCTCGCCTGTACTCATCACAGGCAAATCGAAATATACCATTATCCACATGATTCTATATTGATTTAAGCGGTCAAGCATTTTTACTTTAAATACTTATATTAAAATATAGAAAAAATTGTTTTTAGGCTTATACGTGATATTGTGGATAAATGATTTTGCGTATTTCTCCTTCAAAACATTTATGCAATGAATAAGATGTTTTTTGTATCCCAACCATGAGAGGGCTTTTCACTCCATCAATGTAAATATCCATAGCAGGAATTTGTAAAAGCCTTTTTTTGATCTCAACGGATATTTCTCTTTCGTTTGGATAGTCTATTATGGTTTGATACACTATGCTATCAACCAATGGTCTGAAAGGTTCCATAAGGTCATCGGCCAAGCAATAGTCATTATATTGATTACGGTGGTGGATGCCCAATAGCGGTAGCAATCCGGCACCTACGATGCTGCGCGCCACCACAGCCCTTAGTATGGCATATCCATAATTGAGCAAATTATTTGGGTAAGAGCCTTCTCTTTCTCTCACAAAATCAACAAACTGAGGGTCGATGTTTGTAAATATATTTTTCCAGTAATAAGCAGCAGCCCTCGCCTCATGATTTTCTGTATCACCCGATTTCACTTCGTCTTCCCAGCGCATCATGTTACCTGTTTCTACGCCTCTGCTTTTCAAGTGCGCAGCTTGGTTGGCTATCTTTGATTTGATTGTTTGTTGCCACAGCTGCTTTTTCAATGGTTCTGAGGCTTCAATTTGCGATTTACACCTTGCAGACTGTAAAGTATGACCATCTAAATTTAGCATCAAACCGGTAGGGTGGTGGGTTTCGTTACAAGTGACTATTGACACATTGTTTTCGAGCAATTTGGCAATCAGTCCATGAGTGATGGTGATTTGTTTATTGTCGAGTATCAATATCCCTATGTCTTCTATTGGAATGGTGTTTTGTTGGCTCAGATTATCTAGCCCTTGTGCATTGGGGATATTAAATACCAATTGATTGTGTTGCAAACTCAAGTATGCCGGATTTGAAAACGAAATGGTTCGCTTTAGCATAGTTTTAAAGAAATAATGTTCATAAAGTCCTACATAAACTTACCGAATATTATTTTAAGTTGTATACCTATTAGTTTAAAAATATTGTATGCAAACAAAAAAGGCGGCAAATTTGATTTGCCGCCTTTAGAGGATTGTTTCAGGAAGTTGTTATTTTACAAACAACAACTCTCTGTATTTAGGCAATGGCCAGTATTCGTCACCCACCAAAAGCTCAAGCTTATCGGCATGGTAGCGGATTACATCAAAGTAAGCACCTTTGATTTTGTGGCAATATGCAAGGGCTTTTTCTTTGGCATCTTCTATGTCGTTGGCTTTCTTTCTTTCCTCCAACATTGCCTCAGACTTCTCTATCACCGCATGTACATGCTCAGAAATAGATTTGATGATGTCAACTGTCTCGGCAGAATATTTAGGGTCGATACCGATCTCTTTCTGACCTTTCACGTTTTCAATCAAAGTAGATTGGTATTTCAAGGCAGCAGGCACTATTTGGTTCATCGCCAAGTCGTACATGCTACGCGACTCTATTTGAATGCGTTTTATATACGTTTCTAGCATGATTTCATGGCGAGCGTGGATTTCTCTTTCGTTGTAAACACCATGTTCTACAAACATTTTCACTGCCTTAGGCTCTAGGAATGCGTCAAGTGCTTCTGGAGCAGTTTTGATATTTTTCAAACCACGTTTTTCTGCTTCTTTTACCCACTCATCTGAGTATCCGTTTCCTTCAAAACGAACTTTTTTAGATGCTTTGATATATTCGCGAAGCACATTAACTATGGCCAATTCTTTCTTTGGCTCTTTTTTCAATTCTTTTTCTACATCTGCCTTAAATTTAATCAATTGGTCAGCCACGATGGTATTAAGAACTGTCATACCGTGTGCGTTGTTGGCAGAACCACCAACAGCACGGAATTCAAATTTATTACCAGTAAAGGCGAAAGGAGACGTACGATTACGGTCTGTGTTATCTAGTATGATAGAAGGTATTTTGCTGATACCCAGTTTCATATACATGTTCTCACCTTTGTCTACTTTCACTTTTCCGTTGCTTTCCAATTCATCGAAAATAGATGAAATAGTTGAGCCCAAGAACACAGAGAAAATAGCCGGAGGAGCTTCGTTTGCACCCAAGCGGTGCTCGTTACCTACTGTGGCAATAGCAGCACGCATCAAATCTGCATGGTCGTGTACCGCTTTTACTACGTTTACGCAGAATGTTAAGAAAATAAGGTTATCTTTTGGTTTAGAGCTAGGGCCCAATAGGTTACGGCCGTTGTTTGTAGCCATAGACCAGTTGTTGTGCTTACCGCTTCCGTTTACACCTGCAAATGGTTTTTCATGGAAAAGTATTTTCATGCCGTGTTTTTCAGCTACTTTGTCCATCACATCCATCAATAGGGCATTGTGATCTACTGCAAGATTTAACTCTTCAAACAAAGGAGCAACTTCAAATTGTGAAGGGGCTACCTCGTTGTGGCGAGTTTTTACAGGAATGCCCAATTTCAACATTTCAAACTCGGCATCGGCCATGAAATTCAATACTCTTGGAGGGATAGAACCAAAATAATGGTCTTCCAATTGCTGGTTGCGAGCAGAAACTTGTCCAAAAAGTGAGCGACCACACATCACCAAATCAGGACGTGCTAAAAATAAAGCTCTGTCAACCAAAAAATATTCTTGTTCAGGACCTAAAGTACAATATACTTTTGTCACTTCACTATCGAAATATTCTTGCATCACGGCTGTAGCCGCTTTGTCGATAGCTTCGATAGATTTTAGCAAAGGAGCTTTGTAATCGAGTGCTTCACCAGTATATGAAACAAAAATGGTAGGGATACAAAGTGTTTTGCCCACACCCATGTCCATAACGAAAGCAGGAGAAGTTGGGTCCCATGCTGTGTAACCACGTGCTTCAAAAGTGGCACGGATACCACCATTGGGGAAAGAAGAAGCATCGGGTTCTTGTTGAATCAAAGCAGAACCTTTGAACGACTCAATAGCACGGCCATCGGAAGTAGGCTCAAAAAAAGCATCGTGTTTTTCGGCTGTAGTACCAGTCAGTGGCTGAAACCAGTGTGTGTAGTGAGTCACACCTTTTGAAATGGCCCAAGCTTTCATTGCAGCGGCTATTGTATCTGCCAAATAAGCGTCCATTTTCTCACCTTTTTCAATACATGCCATCAATTTTTTGTATGTATCGCGGGGTAGGGTAGACTTCATGTTTTCAATACCATAAGTATTGGTACCATAGTATTCAGAAACTCTTCCTGCCGGTGGGGTTACAGTGACCGGAGTTCTGGCTTGCACAAACTCCAGTGCTTTAAATCTTAAATTCGACATGTTTTTGATTTTTTTGGTTTATTTGGTTAAAACAACGCCTCAAATATATAAAAATTAATAAAAAAAAATGTTTAGGGTCGATTTTTTAATAAAAAAAACTGAAATCAGTAGAAATTTTTGAACCAATGCCTAAAAAATGGACTTTTATATTGATTTAATGTACATCTCTAAAAAACAAGTGGTTAATGGTTTTTATTTGTAAAAATATACATATATGATATTATTTTACCCTTGTTTTTGAAAATGTTAAAAAAATACGCCCAAATTAATTTTTGCAAAAAAGAGAGTAGGGGACTGGAGAAAATGCCTATTTCATGATTTTCTCATAATTGTCAGTATTGGTAGGATCCATGGCTTTCAAGAGCTCAATAGCCCTTGTTTTTTCCATGGGAGTTGCATCTGAAAATATTTTTATCAACTCACCATCTTTTGAATTAAAATATGTTCTTATTAAAGTAGCATTAGGTTTTGCATCGTGTACATCTTTTATCGAAGCCAAAGCCTCTAAAATTTTCCCTCGGGCTTCTTCGGGTTTTTCTACAAAGGAATCCATTCCTTGTCTGTAGTATGTGTATGTAGCTTCTCTGAACTGTTTGAAAGTAGGGCTCATAAAATTTTCAATCAGCCAATACCTACTGTTGGGATTGTTTCCTATTTGTCTCCAACCGTTGTTTGGTGCGTTTTGAGCATTGGTCACTACCAAATTTGCTTTTTCAAAATAGGTATTTCCTCCCAGCTTGGAAAAACTATCATAGTCCTGTCCCAATCCTATGTATATATAAAATGCAATCATTGAGGAAATGTTTGTGATGAAAGCATTGTCGTTGTAATCAAGTGTTTGGCCTATGGTGTAGTCAAAGTCAAAGTCTTTGTCAAAAAAGCTTAATGTCATGGTTTCATAGCTTGAATTGTAAACAGGTCTGGAAAATTGAACCAAGCAAGAACCTTCATATCGGCCGGTGCTCACATCGGCTTTTTCTAACTTTATGTTAAATGTAGCTTTAATCTTTTCCGTTGGGCCAAATTTATCGCTTGTCCATCTGCGTTGGTTCACAAATTGGGTAATGTTGCTTTCCATATCTCTGAAAAAGCTCTTGTCTTGGGTCTGAATCAGCTCAGCGTCTACTTTTATTATTCCTTGAATTTCTTGTGAAAAAACCCTATTAAAACACAGTATAAAAATCAGAACTGATATTTTTTTTATATGGGCTAGCATATTCTAGAGTTTATTGAATTATTGCACAAAAATATACTAACGAGATTATTTAATAATATTATCTGAGATAATTGTTTAAACAGTATATAGTATTTGTTGTATAATTTACATTATGTTAAATACAATTAAGGGAATGTATTGTATATGGTACTTCTTAACTTAACTGTAGTAATATATGCAATATTGTCTTTGACAAACAACCCCATCCTGTATTCTCCACTTAGCCAAATTTTATATGCAGATGAATGACCTCTCATTTTTTTTGCATTTACTACTTGTTCAATATTTTCCGACTCAATTATTTCTTCTAATACATTTGCAGTGACTTCTTGCATTTTAAGAGATAGCTTCGATATTTCTTTATATGCCTTCTTTGAAATCAATATTTTCACTTCAAATTTGTTTTTAAGGTATTAAGAAATTTAATAGATTCCTCTTCAGATAAAAAACCACTATCTTCTCCCTCTTGCATCAATTTTAGCAATTGCAGATCTTCTACATCTTCTAGAGTTTTAACATCCATTTTCATTGCAGTAGTAACTGCTTTCAATGCCTCATATTGTGCTTTGGTTTTTGTTTTTACAATCAGGGTTTCCATGTCACATTTTTTATTTGAATATACTCAATAATACAATTCTATACAATAATTATCAAACCGTTTTGCCGTATTCCAATATTGAATCTATAAAATCGTAGGGTTTGTAACCATTGATTGCACTTTGGTGAAAAATACAAGTAGCAGGTGTCATACCAGGTAAAGAATTGATTTCTATAATAATGGTTTCGACCTTCCCATCGGCAAAAATCCTCACAAAAGCATCGATTCGGCAATACCCTTCCACTTTAATTGTCTTGGCTACATTCATTAATGTGTTTCGTACTTCGGCACTTATTCGTTTTTGTTCAGCACTATTTTTTGAAAAACGGGCAGGAGTGATGTTTTGGCCCTCCCCTGCCAAAAATTTTTCTTCTAAAGATAATATTTCGCCTGAAGCAAGTGTTTCCGAAGGTTCAAATACTTCATATTGGATGCTGCCATCGGCAAGCCTATGAGTGAGCATACCTCCGGTGATTTCCAAAAAATGAGAAGCACCGTTTGATGAAATCAATTCTTCTATCAAAAAGTGTTTTTTTCTTGGGAATTCTTCATGATATTTTAGGTTCAGAACTTTGGCTTCGTTTTCCAAAAATTGAACGTGGTTCCTAAACATCATGGCAGCGAAAGCCTCCAATTCTGCTCTGTTTTTGATTTTTTTAACGGCCGAACTACACCCGTCATCGTGTGGCTTGGCTATGAATGGATACGCAAATACTTGTTCAATATCATCGAAAAGTGCTTTTTTATCGCTCCCCCACTCTTCGGAGCTTACCAGTCGGTGTTTTGCAACTAAAAATCCTGCCTGGGCTAGTTTCTCATTGGTTTCGTACTTGTTGATAGAGATAGATGAACTCTCTACGTCTGATCCATTGAATTTAATGTTATATTTTTTAAGAATGCTTTGTAGCTCTCCATCTTCGCCCGGACGTCCATGCAGAGCGATGAATACTTGATTGTATTTTTTACCCAAATCATCAAATGATATTTTATTGGCTTTTAAAATCGAATTTGAGGCAAATTTTGCCCTTATGGTCGAGGTTTGCTCTAGTATTGCTTGAATTATAGGATGTGTTTCTGTAGGATTTTGAATTTTATCCTTTATGTCATCTGCATTGTCTTTTAACATGATGTTGGCCGGAAGCTCGTAGAGTTCATACTCCCCTGCTTTGGGAAATTCCACACCGTTTGGTAAAGCCAAAAATACAGGAACGGGTTCATACTTGGCCGATGAAGCCAGCTTTTCATATACATTTCGACCACTTTCTACTGAAATATGCCTTTCTGTAGAATATCCGCCCATAATCACAGCTGTTTTTTGCTTTGAACTTTTTGAATTTGATAGCTCAACCAACTGATTATCAAGCTGATGTAGCAGTTTTTCCAGCTTATGAATGTTTTTGCCTGTTTTTATTCTTTCGGCAAGCGAAGTACGAATAATATAAGTGATAAATTGAGAAGGATTTAGGCCTATTTCTGCTGCTTGGTGAAAGAAAAACGAGGAAGGCAACATTCCTGAAGTTGTATTGGGGTCGTTGAGGTATATTTTGCCATCATCGCCAAAAAAACCGTCTAAACGAGCGTATACATTGCAGTTCAACGCCAGATATAATTTTTCGCATTCTTCTCGTATTCTATTAATGAAGGGAATAGGCAGGTCAATTGGGGTGATTTTTCTGGTGATACCGGGCAAATATTTGGCTCTGTAATCAAATATCTCTTTGCCTTTCACAATTTGTGTTGGCGGCAATGCGATGGGCTTGCCATTCTCATCTTGAATAACAATACAAGAAAATTCTACTCCTTTTATGAACTTTTCGACTAAAAAACCACTTTCAGAATTTGAGCTTTCGAGAATAATGGTTTGATGACCGTAGTAAAAATGTTCATCCACAAATTCAAGTAAAGCCGATGGACTAAAAATTTCGGTCCCCCCTACCCCTTTGGTGTATGGAGATTTGGCCACTACAGGTAGACCTATTCCGATTCTTATATCGCATAAATTGAAAACAAACTCGTGCTTTTTTTCTTGGCTAAGTTGTTGCCAATCAGCTTTTTGAAGCACTTCGATAAACAAACTCTTTTGAACTGCTTTGCTAAATTCGTTTACATCGTTTTCCGTGACTACACTTACACCGATAGATGAGCCCTGATTGGGGGCTTTTACCACCAGTGGTAATCCCAAGTGGTTTACCAAATCATCAAATATTGCATTTCTGCTATCATAATCGCTTTTTTGCCAAAAATCAGCATTAATAAACTCATATTGTGGAACATCAAAGCCCGAATTGCTCATAATCTGTTTCTGAGCCACCTTGTTTACTCCAATAGCCGAGGCCAAAATACCGCAGCCTGAGTAAGGTATTTCGTGCCACTCTAATAGTCCTTGAATATTGCCATCTTCACCAAACGGCCCATGCAAAGCCAAAAAGGCAAAATCAAAAAGTTGTGAAAATTCATGAGGATATATTCTTTTGCCTATTTTTGAAATTATTTCATTAAGTTGCTCATTGTCAATGTTATATAAGCTTTCTATGTATATTTGAAATTGCTTTTCGGATTCGGGATAAAACTCAGAAGGCGGAAAAAAGTCTCTGATAGTGCCTTTATAAATATATTGCCAATCAAGAAGTATAAAATGGCCCAAGCTGTCGATAAAAACAGGTACAGGTTCAAATAAATTTTTATTTAGATTGTCGTAAACTGTGCGCCCTCCGGCAAAAGAAATTTCTCTTTCACGCGATTGACCTCCAAAAAAGATACCTACTTTCATCGTATATTATTGCCTCTGAACCCACGAAGAGAGCTAATTATATTTTTTTGATATTCAAGGGTCGGTCCCGAAACAGCGGGATGAATATTTCTATTTGAATTTTAAAAGAATAGACAATTGAAAACACTGTCCAAGGAAGCGCAAAGCTATAAAAAAGGATTTATTAAAAGCTGTATGAATATGTTTTTGTGCTGGTGTGCTATGATTTTTCTTTCTTCTTATTAATTTTCACTACAGGATTGTCTAGAGTTCCGGTGATGTGCATCGGAATTTTTATTTTGTTAAATGGCGGAACTCCCAATCGCACAAAATAATCGATTTCGTTTGAAAAACTGTGAGTTCCTTCGAAGTGAGTGGTGTATTTACCCAATTTCACAATAAAGGGCTTGATAAATACTTTAGCGTTTTTTATCTCGGTTTCAATCGTGGTTTCTTCTATTTCTTGGTGGTGCAAATCTTGTTGGTTTGCAGCTTTGCCTATATGTCCGGCCACTTTCAGACCCTTAATTCGGGCTTTTTCTACCGATATTGTTCCATTTCCTTCCAAAAGTTCAAATTTGGGTTTAAAATCACTGTCTAAATTTCCTTTTAACTTGTAATTGATGCTTACTACGGCACTCGATTCGTCTTTTGTGGTGTCTTTGGTTGTTGTTGGCTCTGTATCTGAAATCAGTTTTAGAAGTTTTTTTGTGTCAAGGCTTTTTATATCAAAATTCAATGAGAAATTTTTAGGTGAAATTTCCGATTTTGAAATCGTGACACGAGATTCTAGTGTAGAGAAAGCTACGTTTTCCAACTGAATCAGTTTTTCATCTGCCTTGCAGCTCAGTACCAAACCTGAAGCATTGTACTTGTTGTATTTGACATGTTTCGCATTAAATTTTAAATCAATAGATATATTTTTGAATACTTCGAATGATTTTTTAGGCTTTATGTCCTCTATTTTAGCATCGGTAGAATCGTTTTGGGATTTTGGTGATGAAGAATTTTCTCTAATAAATCTGTTCAAATTTAGCGTATCAGCATTTATTCTGAGGTTGGCATATAGTTTTTCATTGCTAGATGTCAAGTATTGGTAATAGTTTTTGAACGTACCGTTTACATCAAAGGTAAAATCATGGATTTTCATATCAAACCGCGAGAGAATGAGTTGTTCGGGCGAAAAAACTGCATATCCCTGTTTTATTCTAATATCTAAATCGTCTTCGGCATCAATCCAATGCACATTTGCAAAAGATGCAGTACCGTTTATGTATACATTTTTTATATCATTGAGGCTGCCTTTGGCCATCATTTTGGTTGAAGTAGTTCCCGTGATGGTTTGATTTTGTAGAGAAAACAATTTGGCAAGCTTTTCTAAATCCAAATCAGATTTCATAAACAAGTTGAAGTTATACTTTTTAAAGTCTTCAAGCTTACCGTACATTTGGAGTGCTTCGCCTCCTACATTAAAATTCAATTTTGATAATGTTAAGGCTGTGTTTTGTACAAAGCCGGTTGAATTTCTCAGACTGGTTTCCAATTCTATGTTTTCCATAGCATAGGGAATGTTAAAACGCTTTAAAAATCCCTTGTTTAGTGCCACATTTCCATACATTTTCGGGAATCGGCTAGAATCAGCATCGTAAAATCCGTCTACTGTCATGTTGGCCAACATGTGCCCACCTATTTTTATCGAATCAATTTTGATGTACTGATTCAATTCATGAAGTTCCAAAATGGCATTTAACTTTCCTGTGATATACGGTTTTTTAGTACCCACTATGGTAACTACAGCGTCAAGGTAATTGCTATCGAGCTTGGCATGAAATTTATTTAGGGTAATGATTGGCTCTAAATCTTTTGATTTTTTTTCAAAACGCAGGTCTAAAGACAAATCGGTGATGGGTTGTGGCAAATCTTTGTATTTAAACTCAGCACTATCCAGCTTGAAGTGTACAAAAAATGAGGGTAAAAGCTTTTTTCGTTTATTGTAAATCCCTTTTATCTCCCCATCCAAGCCAAAACTCCCTTTCATATCAAATTTTTCGTACTCTTTCTTGTAAACACCGGGTATCAAGCTGATGATGTTTTTCAGCTGGGTTTCTTGGGTTTTGAATTTCAAATTCATTTCCAACTCTTTGGGTTTGCTAGTGATGTAACCTGCAAAACCAAATTTGAAATAGTCGATACTAAAAAAATGATCTTCTAAACTTATGGTATTGGTTGAGGTATTGTAATTAAGATTAATGTCGGCAGCAATGGTGTTTCTGTAGAGATACAATATTTTTTTATGTTTAAATAAAACATCGTGGGTCTCGAAATTGATTTTTATTTTTCTCAAATCATTTCTTATGTCTATACCTCCGCTTAGCTGTATGTTATGGGCTTCAAAATTGTTTTTTTGTTGTTTATCCACATAAAAAATACTACCATTCGTAAGTGTGAAAGAATTTATTTTAAAATTGAACTGAGCAGTATCTTTGTCCGATTGCCCCGAGGTGTCTTGCTTGATGATATTCAGAAAATTTGATGTGCCGTCTTTCAAAACCAAGGCTTTTACCACCGGATTGTCAATGTTAATTTTTTTGACAACATACCTGTGGTCAAGAAGCCAATCCTTAAGACTAATAGAAAATGCCGCTTTCGTGCATTGAAAAACAGAATCAGGTTTGTTGTTTAAAGTATCGGAAACAGACACCTTTCCCAGGGTGATTTTGAGGTATGGCAAATCTGCGTAAGAACTTACCGATATACTCTCATAAGAAGCCTTGCCCATGAACATATCGTCAATTATGCCTTCAATTTCTATTTTTATCACACTTTCAAAGAAAAATGGCAATGAAAAATATCCACTCATCGCTATCAAAACCACAATAGAAAGCGCCAAAGCAGATAATTTTATTCTTTTGGTCATGGGGCATGAACTTTTTTACAAATGTAGCTTCAAAAACCAAATATTCTAAAAATTACAAAAACTGGTAAGAATCTCCGAAAACAAGGTTTTTATATTTATAGATATCTTAAATTTTTACTAAGAACACAAAATAATAAGTTTTTTATAGTTTATGAATATGATAATAAAAAACATGAAATATTACCCATTTTTTCATGTCAAATGCCTCATTTTCAAAAAAAATCAGATATTATTTTGTAAAATATTATTTGCATTTTGTAATTTAGTGTTCGTTAAAACCACCAAATACAAAACAATATTACACCTATGTCTCTATTAGACTTATTTATTTCTCCGGAAAAGAAAAAGGGAAAATCGCATTTGAGAAACCTTATGTCAATGGCCATGGCTGATGGCAAGCTTGAAGACACCGAGTATCAGTTTTTGCTTAAAATAGCCAATAGGTACAACATTTCTTCAAACGATGTGGACAGACTTAAGGCTGAAATAGCCCAAAAAGGAGGCTATTCTGTAGAAAAAGGAAGCACAAAATTTGAGCAAATTTTTGATTTGGTTAAGATGATGATGATAGACAACAACATCAACCCCAACGAATTGAAAATGTGTAAAAATTTTGCACAGAAAATTGGTGTGGCCGTAAACAAAGTTGATGAGCTCATCGAATCAATCGTTCAGAACATCTCTATAGGTCACAATTTTGAAGAAACCAAAATGCGTGTAGCTTATTTGGTGAAGGATTAGAAGTAGCTTTCTAAAATAAAGAGCATAAAGGCTTTATGTTTGTATTGAAGCTCCTCCCAAAGGGTGATTTCTTAAAGATTATCTTCAAAATTAGCTTAAAACGAAGACATTTTTATGACCTTTTGGGAGAGCTGCAATATTTTTATATAACTCTTTTTCGCATTTGAAATTCCTTTAATAAAGAGCAAGGTGGTTTTGTGTTATAGTTTATTCAACTCACTTTTGATAGTAGCTGCATACTCTTCCCCATCAATAATAATTTTTCCAGATGCATCAATTTTTAGTTTATTATTTTCAAAGGAAATAAAATATTGATTTCTAATATACACTACAGAAGTTCCATCTTCTAGCTTTTCTGTAGTAGTCTTTTCGGGCACAACTATAGCACTTCCACTTGAATTAAGTGAATATACATCAACCGTATTATCATCCATATTTGTAATTGACACTGAGCTTTGACCCGATTTTTCAATTTTGTAATCTAGAACGTCTGTTTCTGTTAATTCGTTGGGTATTCTAAATTCAGCATTTCCTCGCCAACGACCAACAAATTTATCTCTTTGGTCAACAGGCTTAGGATCATCATTAGAACAATTAAGTAACAAAAATAGTACAGGGATTAATAAGAGAATTTTTTTCATAATAAAATTGAGTTAAAATTACTTTTTTGCGAAAATCAAAAAAAACTTTAACAAAATCAAGACTTGAATTGATTTTTAAGTTAGCTCCCCATTCGTCCGTATTCGCTATCAAATCTATATATAAATTTATTTAAGCGAGTGCAATCGCTTGACTCACCCGACCGAACTTTAATTGGGGTTGATTGGGTGATATACCGGAGGCTTTTTTATTTGGCGGTGATTTTTATTAAGTTCAAAAGACTTGTAAAAATCTTTTCAGGAAAAATTGAGATTTTTCTTTTTTCATTTTTTGCTCAAAGAATTTTAAAATACTGCGGCTATTACTATTTTAGAAGTATAAATTTATAAAATGAAAAAACTGGTAGTTCTTTCAGGGGCGGGTGTAAGTGCCGAAAGCGGTATCAAAACTTTTAGAGATGCCGGAGGCTTATGGGAAGGTCATGACATCATGGAAGTGGCTTCTCCTGAAGGGTGGGCTAAAAACAAAGCCTTGGTACTGGATTTTTATAACCAGCGTAGACGCCAAGCCCACACTGTGAAGCCTAATGAGGCACACTATGCCTTGGCAAAACTTGAAGAAAAATACGAAGTGACTATTGTTACTCAAAATGTAGACAATCTTCATGAGCTAGCCGGTTCCAGCCACATTATTCATTTACATGGAGAACTTTTTAAATCAAGAAGTACGGCAAATCCATCGTTGGTTTACGATATTAAAGGAACAGAACTGAATGTGGGCGACAAATGTGAGCTGGGTTCGCAGCTAAGGCCGCATATCGTGTGGTTTGGGGAGGAAGTTCCTGAAATTCCCAAGGCTGTGAAAATTGTTCAGAAAGCCGATATTTTCATTGTGATAGGTACTTCCTTAAATGTCTATCCTGCGGCCGGACTGATAGATTATGTACCTTCAAGTTGCGAAACATATGTTATAGACCCCAACATGCCTTACCTCTCCCCTCGCCCACACCTGACATTGATAGAAAAAAAAGCCACAGATGGCATGAAACAGATTTTGAAACTGTTAATGTAAACGACAAGGATAGCTTCTTTTCGAAGGTATATTGTTGATAACCAATGCAGTAGCAAAAAGAATTAGCACACCTGATAATACGGGGGAAAATACAAAATAGTAGCCCAGGCTCTTGATTTTCTCAGAACCTATGTTGGCAATCAAGGCAGTAGCACCACCGGGTGGGTGCATCGATTTAGTGATTTGCATAGCTACTATCGACAAGGCCACAGCCAATGCCGATGCCAACCAAAGCATGTCGGGGAAAAACTGATGAACGGACACCCCAATAAATGCTGAAATCAAATGGCCCAAGATAAGATTGCGAGGTTGTGCCAAGGGGCTGGAAGACGCTCCAAACACCAATACGGCAGATGCCCCAAAAGAACCAATCAGAAAAATGTTATCCTCACGCAAAAAATCGCTTCCTTGAATGATACCTATAGCAGAAATACCAATAAATGCACCCACAAATGTCCAAAAATGGTCACTTGGTTTTATGAGCGTTTGTTTATAGATGATATATTTTGAGGTTCTTAACACCCTGTTCCCTTTTCGCTTCATATCAAATAGTGTGTACAAACACGCCCGATAATGATTTTCAGGCATGCTTAGTGAATACTAAAACTAAATGTTGCTAAGGTTTTGGGGATAGCAAAAGTGCATAAAAAGTCTGTAAAAAAACCGTTTGGTCAAGATAAAATCATTGACCAAACGATTTGGGTAAGGAATCCTGAAGCTACATTTTTTCTATTTTAATCAATATATCTTCTTGGTATTCAGGCGTTAAGAAGTTCATTTTACCTTCTTTAACAATGTGGTTGTTTTTCATGATGACATTGCCATCGATGGGGTTTATGTAGGTGAACTTATAATTTCCATCTTTCAGTTTTAAATATGCTCGGGTTCGGTAAGAGCCTTGTAAATAAATAACATAAAAATTTTCTTTTCCGAAAATCGTAAATCTTTCATCCCCGTGGCATTCTACCATGTCTTTAGCAGAAAGTGGTCGCATATTTATAAAATCTATCGATTCCATAAAGTTTTTAATGGCCTTAATTGACAT
>ERZ1066116.94-NODE-94-length-55037-cov-12.516951_pt1 | contig 55037 bp, 43 predicted proteins | sample MGYA00382763_ERZ1066116 | MGnify/ENA primary metagenome ERZ1066116 (study PRJEB33369, sample SAMEA5778346) | biofilm metagenome | biome: Industrial cooling water; feature: Water cooling tower basin; material: Biofilm | place: United Arab Emirates | collected...
ATCTTCATCGCTGGATTCATCAGACTCCTCCTCCTCCTCATCCAGGTCTTCGTCTTCTTCTTGACCTTCTTCTTCTCCTTCTTCTTCCTCCTCCATAAGTTCACGATATTCTTGAACTTCATTAATAGTTTTTGAACTACTGTAAATTTGATCATAAGTATCATGTTTATCTTTCAGATATTTGACTAGAAATTCACGAGAGTAAGCTTCAGTTTCCTCAGAAAATTTAGAGGGACGCGGTTCAAGATCAAAAGCGAGTTCGTCATTTTCAGCAGAAGAATCTTCTAGCGTTACAGCCCCCTCCATCTGGTCATCTAGTATAAGTTTTTGAAACTCTTGCAAATCAAAATCAGTAATATTTGTACTGTCTCCCGGGGTGTTTAGGAGTTCAATAGAAGGAACCTTATCCTCGATATTTGTAAAAAGAAATTTAAATCGAAAAGGTTTACCATTAATAATAACAGAATTTTCTTGTTCAAGATTTGAAACCTCAATATCCGAAAATTTCGGCGCTTCAACCGGTTCCATCTCAAAATTAGAATCATACTCGCAAATCACGCCAGCAGCATCGCTAGCCATAACTTTTATAATATCAGCAAAGTCATCTTTTTGAAAATTTTTTGAAAAAATACGTTTATCAAGAGAAGCTAGATAATTAAGATTATTTTCAGATGAAGAAACAACAGTATGAGTTTCTTCAACAAGGCGTGAAAAAATATAAAAAGCGAAAAAGCTGTAGTAAAAAAGAGTGTTGACGTTATTACGAGAATTTTTCAAGTAATAGTCACGAGCAAAAATAGAAGTAAAAAGTGTAGGAACAACGTATAGCTCAATGGTTAGGTAAAAAAAAATAAAAGACAGAGAACCAAAAACAAGTTGATTTGCAATACTATAAAAATCCAACTGTGGCATATTTAAAATACGGATTTAAACTGTATTATATTAGATTTAGAGATAACTATTTTTGGATCCTTGAAAATCAAACTGTAATCTGGAAGAGAATACATAAAAGAATGAGAAGTGGGTGGCGTAACCAAACCAAAATAAAGATGACGATAAAATGAAAAAAAAAGAGTATAAAAACCCTTACCGTTATAAACAAATTTAAACAAAAAAATTATAAATTTCTTACGCAACCTAAAAAATAGTTGAGAGTTGCGGGAAAAAGTCAAGCAACGCATTATCAAAGCAAAAAAAGTAAAAAATCTAAAAAGTCTAATAATGTATCTACGAAAATAAATAGACCAAAATCTAGATCTACAATTTCTTTTAACAGTAACATGATAATTAATTTTAGAAAGAGCATCAAATTTTTTAAATAGCTTACCTCTAATACCGGCCGAAATATTAGAGGTAAACGTAGATCTCAATTTTATTAGATTTATAAGAGCAAGAAATTTTTTAATATGAAATGAAAATACGCTATTGCGCAACTTGATAATCGGCCGGAAGGAAGGGTTAAAAATCAAATACAGATATCTCAATCTGGCAACACCCCGGAACAACCTAGCAACCAAAGAAAAACCAAAATTGGATGCAGCTAGGCTATTAGAATTGGATTTAGTAAAAATTTGTTTTTTTTCGGATCTAAAAAAACGAACCCGAAAATATCTTTTTAGCAAAAAAAGAAACTTATTCTTATTTGTAGCTACTTCAAATTGCTTAAAAAAACGCTTATAAAGCAAATATCTCTTTATGTAAAAAGGAAGAAAGCAGCTAGCTCTGAAACGCCCCCCAATACCACTAAAATAAATACGCCAAAGGGGATTGTGCAGGTAATACTTAAACTGTTTAATACCAAAATTATACCGCCTAAATTTATAAAAATTTATAGCTTTAAATATAAAACCCCGACCTTTGAATATCTTATTTATAGCTGCCCCGTAAGAATTAAGAGCAACAACGTAGACATACAAACCGTATTTAAGAGAAACTTTTTTTAGAGCAAGCTTTCTAATAGTTTGTTTAATAATAGGAGTTAGAATAGAAGTTATTCCAGTTTTGCGCCTATACCTATTAATCGATTTTGTATGAAACATACGCAATTTATTAAGAGGAGAACCAAATGGATTTTTACGAAAATACCGACGAGAACCAAAACGGGCAATACTATAAGAAAAACGATTTATGCGTTTGTCAAATCTTTTCGGAGACAACCTAAAAGATCGAAAAATACTTTTTTTTCGTTTTATAAAAGATTTAAGATATAGGAAAGAGCGATATTTTTTTTTAAAGTAACGTGATTTAAAACCAGCCGCTTTAAAATCGTAAAAATGAGTAAAATCACGAACAAAATTCGGAAATTTATTCGGGTTTTTAAAAATTTTAGCGTAATTTTGACGAATCTCGTATCTTCGCCAATTAAGAAAAAAATATTTATAGCTAAAATCGTAAAAAAAAGCATTTTTTAGAGTATGCTTATATGGCAAATAAAATCCCGAATAAGGTTTTTTAAGGGAAGAAGGAAAAGAAAATAGTGAAACTTTAAGAGGGGTAACTGGTCTGGAATGTCTAACCCTATACAAATAATACGGAAGTTGGGAAGAAGGAAATTTTGAAGGCACAAAACTACGCATTAAAATGAATAAAATTTATAAATATAAAAAAACGGTGAGCAGCGGGAATTGAACCCGCATCATTGGTGCCACAAACCAATATTCTAACCAGTTAAACTATGCTCTTACCACTAAAGATTTTCAGGGTGACGGGAATTGAACCCATAGCTTTCGCTCCCAAGGCGAATATGTTACCATTACACCACACCCATAAAATTAAAAAAACACTAAACTCTTCTGCTAGCGGGTTTTCTAAGCCCGTTATGCGGCCTATTAAGATAGTAATTAAAACCAGAAAAAGACAAAGAAGGTCGGAGATTACGAATTATACCTCGAATAAGATAATCAACCGGGCTATGAAAAACCAACGACACCGCGGAAATGCCTATATTTTTCAAAGACAAACCAATTTCTTGGGCTATAGTTTCAATAGCGATCGGGGACATTCGCTTAGAGCCAGTATAAAAAGTTCTACCGGCGGAATAAACCAACACAGATCTACCCTTAGGGGCGGTAACATTAACGAAGATATTATTAACAGAACGAAAAATGTGAAAATAATATTTAATGCGTGAAAGTTTTTTAAAAGTTTTATGAAATTTGTAAGAATATCCAAAACGAGTATACTTATGATTATTAAAAAAACGTTTTATAAACTTCAAATAGCGTTTACGTTTAGATTTAAGTATAAAACGACGAGAACCAAAACCAGCAAAAAATCCCAAAAATGGGAAAGACTTAACCTTTTTCTTTCTTACAAAAAGAATTTTGTTAAGAAATGCATTGCTCCTTCTTTGAGAGATAATATATCTAATTTTACGTTTATTTAGGCGAAAACTAACACGCTTCTTAAATCGATTAGAAGGCGAAACAAAATAGCGTTTAAAAGAAATACGCCTTTTTTTTTCTGATCGTATGTAAAATGAAAATTTAAATCGAGAAGAAAAAAGCTTATTAGGTGGAAAACGACGAAAAGAATAATTAATAGGCTTGAGAAAAGTGTATTTTGAATGTGGGAATTTACGATCGGCAAATCTAGAAGAAGTAGCAGTAGGATAATAAAAATTTTTATTAAAATTAAAAGGTATAGTGCCAGAAGTCAAAGAATTTGGAACAAAAAAAGAATTGAGAGAACGTTTCAATTTAAAAATATATCGAATATGGGGAAGCGAGATTCTATAACGAGTTCGAAGACGTCTTCGAAATTTACGGACAACGTAAATAAATCTACGCCTAATAAGAGCTTCGCGAATACTTTTTCGAGTTGGGTGCAAATAACGCCCATAAAATGCAGATTGATAAAAAAGTTTATTGAACAAGCGACGATACTTAAATTTAAAATGGAAAAATTGATGATCAAATTTTCTATTAAAACGTTTTCTGAAACGAGCAAGGGAAAAATTAAGGGAGCGTCTAACATTTTCCCTTGATTTAGAAGAAAGAACAAAAAACTCTCGTTGAGGCGGGGGGATAGATTTGTTAAAAGATCGGCCGTAAATACGAAGCAACTTAGATACCAATTTAGGCCGAAAAGTAAAAAATTTTTTAAGACGAAGACGAAGACGAGTTGGAAGCCGTGACTTACCCGCAAAACTGAGCGCATATTTCAACTTGCTAAGTCGTGATCTAGGAGGTTTTTTAACAAACCGAATAAATGTTTTCAATTTCATTTTAAAATTTAGTTATTTAATAAAAAAAATTATTTTTTTTTTACAACTACAGGTTTCTTTTTTGCACCCGGTCGTTTACCTTTAACTGTTTGAGCATTTGTTTTCGTCCGTTGGCCGCGTGAAGGAAGATTTTGGCTAATACGCAAACCTGTATGACCACCGGCTCGAACTTTATCAGTAACACGATTTTGAACCAAACGTTGAAGGTCAAGCCCCAAAGTAAGAGTGGAAAGATACGACTCAACATAAAGTCGCTTATCAACCGAAATTTGCTCAAAAGTATCTGAATAAAAAACGCCTATTTGACGGCAAATACGAACAGAGCTTTTACAACTAATACCATATAGGGAAGAGATGAATTTGCCAATTTTCTGTGTGGCAGAAACGGAACGATTCAAAAAAGCAATTTGCACCATTTTTATAAGAAAAAATTTAACGTTGTTTACCCGGTTTAGGCAAAAAAACAAAATTTCGTGGACGAATACCTTTACCTCTATAAGGATCAGGGTATCTAATATGGAAAATTTCATTTGCATTCATATTAAGATCGGTATAAAAAGGCAAACTATAAAGCAAAAGATGCTGCTTACGAACTTTAACAAATAGGGATTGGCCCAAGAAATAACGACAAAAATGGTTGTAACCAACGTTAAAATAAACTGAATGGTCAGTTAGGTAATAATAAAGCTTATACCCAATACCCTTAATATTCATAATTTGAAAACTCGAGGCCAAAAGATCTTTAATTTTTGACAATGAGTTCCAGACAAATTTAATTTGAGAACGAGAAATAATAAAATTAGGGATGAAAAAAGATTTAAAAAACCCTACAACAATGTAGTAACCTTGCGAAAAATCAAAGGCCTCAACAAATGGATGTTTAGAAATATAAGCAATCATAAAATAATCAAGAGACAAAACTTAGTCGAAAAACAGGCGTCACAATTTGGCTGGTTATCCAAACGTTAACAAAAGAGTAAGTTTTTTTATGCTTACAGACATAAACCCTACCTGCACTAGAATTTTTTCTCATTTCGACGTAAGAAAGAGCTCTCTTTTGATGATGCGACGGAACAGGTTTAATAGTAAAAGAAATTGCTGTGTGGTTAGGGTAAACAATAATGCCCTTAGTGGGCGCTGTACTATAAGTAGGCACAGCATCAAAAAGGAAACCCTGTGAATAAAAAAATTTAATAAGCTCACGGCAAGCAACAGTATTGGGAACCTCAAAAGAACGAACCCTGCGCTTGACTGAGTCATTAAATCGAGAAGCAAAAATAATATGACTTTTTGGCATAATAATAAAATAATAAAAAATAACCAACGGGACACAAAAAATCCAGTCAAGGATCCAGCCATAGCATAATTTTTAAAAGTCAAACGAGATATTATGAACGGAGAAATAACACCGCGAGACCGGCCAGTAACAAAACAGTTAGCTTTATAAAAGCTCGGAAAGCCACCAAACCCCTTATAATAATAAAAATAGGTAAAAGACCGAGTATTAAGATCCAATTGTAGTTTGTTTCGATAAATTGCACGAGCAGTGAGTGAAAGCCGTGAATGAGAATAGCAGGTAGAAGACTTAAAAATATTTCTATAAATTTTAGCTTTTATCATATTTAAATTTAATGTCAGCATGCCCAAACAAATTCCAGTACAAATCAATTATTTTCCAAAACTGAGGGTCTTCTCTATGATGTCGACTGTAGTCACGACCAGTTACCTTGTAACGCCAACTGTAAAAATCGTAATCAAAAACTTTAAAAGGATATATTGTAGTAAAATCGTTAAAATGAATGTAAAGCCTACCATCATCATTTTCGTCAAATTCAACAAGTTTAAATTTAGGTGTCCTGCTGATACGCTGAAGTGTTCGGACAAAAAGCCACCAATCCATAGAAGTTTTAAGATTAACAATAAACCAAGCGCCCTTATCGTATCTTCGTTTATAACCTGGCTTAAGATTTCGACCCTTAGCAATAACATATGGGCGTACGTCAAAAAATTGTCGAAGGATAGACTTTGTTTGCAAAATTTGAAGCCGAGTAGGATTTGCAACGAAAAACTCGAAAATCGGCAATACTTTAAGCTGTTTGGGTGGAAACAAGCCGATATAGTCCCAAGCTCGAGCCTTACCAGTCCAAAAAATACTTTCGTCTTCAATAGGAAAAAAATAATTACTGTACAAAACATGATTCTCTATTGCGTGCCAATTAAAAAAATCAAGGTAATTATGCTGGATTGTTCCTACCATTGTTAAATAAAGCAATATAAACAGTCAAGCTGTTAAATTTATACTCGCGAATGAGTTTTATTTCGTAAAAAATAAAACCATTAACTCTGTTTGACAAGGGCATATATTCATTTCGCTTAATTAGGATAGAACGGGTTGCCAAGCTACGAATGTAAGCACCAATTTTACGGAATACAAAATTACGAGTCTGTACCAAAATAGCCCGAAAAATTTGGCCCCGTTTAATTTTCCTTTTGGGCTTAACTCGTGCAATACTACCAACAAACAAATCCGTAATGATACCAGGGCGATTACGATACAAACCGATTGATCGAATTCTGCTAGCTCCTGTATTATCAAGAATCCAGACCTTAGAGTTATTAGAAAGAAAAGTAGAAAGCATTTTCAAATGTAAGAGATTTTAACCGGCAAAGAAAGTTTACGACTAGCATAGGTAAGGATAGAATAAGTAGACTTGGGATTTCTAGCAAGAACTTCAAAAATAATTTGACCTGGCCGAACGGGAGAAAAAAATCCCCGAATTTTAGCTCCTTTACCCCCACCCATACGAACCTCAGCAGGTTTTTTAGTAAGAGGTATATAAGAATAGAGTCGAATAAGAAGCTTACTCGAAGTAATTTTCTTTTTGCGAAAGTAAGGGGCGAGGCATTTTCTAAATGCCTCAATTGAGTTGCTAGAAACATATGCGTACTTCAAAGCACGTACAACAACTCGACGCGGCCGCTCGTAGGTTTTAAAACTGAAAGAAAAAGGTATAGCATAAGAAGGAAACAGAGATTTGGGTGTGTAAGCAAACGAGTTTCTAAGGTTAACGTTGTAACGCTTATTGCGAACCCAAACTTTAAAGGGCCTTCGTTTCTGATTTGTATAAAAATTATTTTTAACGCTTAGCATAACTTGTTAATATCTAATCCAAATTTTGAGATTACAGGTACCATACTTCAAGACAACAGATTTTTGAGCGTAATCAATAGGACTGTCTACACGACTATAAGAAACAGGCCGTCTAAAAAACTTTTTCTTAACGGCCATTTGGGCTCTAGTAAAACGACCATGGCAATTAATAACAAAACCGCGGTAAAACTTCAAAGACATACGAACAATTGGTTTAACAATATCAGAGAGAATATAGCGATAATACAATTTAGTAGTAATGTAATTCAAAAAAAAAGTAGATTTGGCTTTTCGGAGCGGAAAAAAATGAAAATTAAAGATAACAGGGATTTTCGTAGACGAATAAATTTGAGACGATACAAATTTAGATATAAAATGATAAAAAGCATACCGGATGAACTTAGCCGCAGCGTATCCAGAAGATTGTGTAAATATAATAATTCTATCTGAGAATGATGGAATTCGGCGAAAACGATTTATATATCTATTATTTTTAAAGTACCAAAAAGGCTTTTTATTATACCTGTTATTATATGGTCTATTATACCTGTTATTATATGGTCTATTATACCTGTTATTATATGGTCTATTATTTTGATAAATAGAATAAGGAGAAGGTTTTGGAGAGTTGAAGCGTTTATGGTTATGGGGACGAAAAACGTGCTTATTACGATGAAAGTTTGGTTCATGACTACTCCTTTGATTACGATTAAAATCGGGTTTATTTCTATTAATAAATCTATCAGCTTTACGAGTGTGAAGAAAACGTCTCCTAGTATTTGAAAAATTATTATTATAATGTTTTTTTCCAAAATGATTAAAGTAACGATTTTGAAATGGCGGAAATTTTTTATTATTTTTATAAAAACGATTTCTATTTGAAAATTTTTTTGACTTGTTGCGATGAAAATAATTAATTTTTGAAGATTGCTTGTTCAAAAATCGAATAAATTTTCGATTTATATTGTAACGAATTTGATAAGTTGAAGACAGAAAAATCCTAGAACGCTTTTTCATAATACGAGCACTAAAACTATTAAACTTTTTGAAAAAATAAATTTTGAAACGTTTAGCTACTGCTGCTATAGATCTATTAGACAAGTAGGATGAATGGGCAATGACAAATCTTTTCAACACGTTAACAAAAGCAAGGGCAAAACGGTTGTTAGAAATAATTCTATAACGTTCAAATTTTTTGATAAGCCCCAAAGTTTTTGAAAAGCGCGTTTTTCGTTTAATATAGCGATTCAACCCACGTACCTTTACTTTTTTTTTCTTAAAAGTAGAAAGAGATATATTAAAATAAGATCGATAGGTAGCTCTTTTGCGTTTAGCCTTACGAAGCAAATAAAATTTCCTTTTCAAACGGCGATAATCTTTTTTGTATCTAGAATAAAGACGGGTAATCCGAGGAAAAATTTCGCGTGGTCTAGACTTATAGTATCGAGCAAATTGATGGTAAGGCTTAATAAAAAAGTATCCTTTCCTAAAAATAATTGGGACTCTTTGTCTTCTTCTTCTTGCACGCCGACTGTTTGGGTGAACGTACCGGTGAAATCCGTATGTTCCAAAATCGTGCCAAACTCTACGGTAACGACGACGACGCCTCTTTAGTTTTTCTTTCTTCGTTTTCAAAAATTTTTGAAAACGAAGAAATTTTTTAGTTATATAGCGTTTTAGCCTTCGACGAGAACTATATTTCCTAAGAGTGTTAGTAGTTTGCTTAGATTGCTTCCTAAGAACCAAATATTTAGTTTTATAATCACGTTTTGAAAAAAAAAGCTTTGGTTTTCTTTTCTTAGAACGTTTAGAAAATTTCTTCCAAATTTTGAAACGAGGATAAATACGACGCTTCGGGAGGATAACCCGATAAGTTGGACGAAGAAGGGTGCGATTAACAATGCCAGAGGTCCGTCGTTTAGGAAAATTTACAAGATCACGCCACTTTCTTTTTTTATTAAAAAAACGTTTAAAAAAGCGTTTAATAATTCGAAATCTATAAAATCTTTTCTTAAATCGATCAGAGGTATAATAAAGAAAATGAGGCAGCCTCTTGTAACGAAAACGCTTTTGGCTAAGATATAGTTTCGACAAATTAGATCGGATACCAGAAATAGAACGAATAAGATTAAATTTTTTGGAAAGTCTTAGAAAGGAATTCATAATTGGATTAGAAAAAGTTCTAAAACGAGTTGCATGTTGGCGCAAAAGCCCAGAGTGAGACTTTTTAGTAATAACATTAGATTTAAAAAAAGAAAACTTCTTAAAACTACGACGTTGAATAGCCCTATACTTAGGAGCTTTAGAAAAAAAGTCATAAAGTTTAGAATCATGCAAAAATACGTCAGCCCTAAAACCAAACAAAAACTGTTTCAGAATAATGTGGCCAAACGAAATACCACGACTTTGAAAAAAACGATCATTAAAAAGTTTTTCAAGAAATTGCTTCAATTTAATAAGCAAGTAATAATGATACCAAGAAGCCGGAAAAGATTTTGACTGCCAAAGAGCGCCTGTAAAAAGCCTAGTTGAAAGAGACTTATTCGTAACCATTACTTTTTCTTACCACGTCGTTTTTTTTCTTTTTTCTTACGTTTTCGTTTATGGATAGATGCGCCAGTAATTTTTGTAAAAGAATAATGGCCAAGCCGCGTACCAACCATTTCCTCTCGGGGAGTGACGGATTTAAATTTATGACCATCATAAACCATGTGCTTTTGACCAATTATAAAATAGTTAATAAGTGAAGAACGTGAATAAACGTAAGTTCTAGATGATGGACGAACAAATTTCGGATCAACAAAATGTATATACTTGTAATCTTTAACCATTAGATAAAATAATCGTTTAATTTGCCTATCGTGGAACTGTTGAGCAGAAAGTACAATGCGGTTCTTATCCAACTTCTTAGTCCGAGTACGATAACCTTTTGTGAGTCTAGCCCAAGGAGACACAGAAGGTCTACTCTCACCAGTTCGTCCACCATGGGGGTGATCCACAGGATTTATAGCGCAACCTCTGACGCGTGGGCGAAAACCAAGCGAACGTGTGTGACCTGCTTTAAAGCCAATGGTCTTAATAAGATTTACATGGCCTTTATTAGGGCAAAGAGAAGCAACACAAGAAGATTTAAATTTACGAATTTCACCTGAAGGTATACGCAATGTAGCACGTGTACCAAACCTTTTTATCAATAGAGCTCTAGAGTAACGGCTACGAACATACTTTGGAAAACCTTTAGGTGTACCAGCAATATCACGAACAAATGTACCAGGCTTGAATGAATAAAGTGGGCCTGAAGTGCTATTTTTAGAAATACCAAAAGTATAAATGGAAGAAATATTAAACTTAACATAAAGTTTTGATTTACCAAACAACATACGCCGAAAAAAGTATCTAGTAAATGAGTCGTCTGAAACAGAATAAGGAGTGAAAAAATTAAAAGTTTTTTTAGAAAAAGCAGCCGGACCGCGGTGGCGGACAGTAATAGAACCTGAATTGTTACGACCTGAAGAAGAACGAATAATTGAATAAAACTTAAACATTAAAATCGATTATAACGAAGAAATGGACGATTGAGAAGAGCGAGTTTATGATACTCATCACGTTTTTTAAGAGTTAGATTAGTAGGATTTGAATAAATATCCATAAGCTCATACATTATAAGGTGATTAAACGGCTCGCCTGAACGTTTAGAAACAGAAGAAAGAAACCATTTAATAGCTATTGAATAAGACCTTTGAGTACTAATAGGTGAAGGAATTCTAATTGTAGAGCCAGCAACCCGCTTTGGGATCAAAAAGGTCTTTGGACGAATATTCTCAAACAAACGAAGTAGAAAATCAATGGAATTAACGTTGTAAGCATATTCGATATCAAAAAGGAAACGCTGAAGTATATTAACCGCACGGGTACGGTTTCCGCTCTTAATAAGAGAACCAACAAAAGTAGAAACCAAGTATTTTTTTTTATTAAATTTTTTTGCGATCATATTACTAAAATAAATAATTTTTTGGGTCTAGGAGTACCATATTTTGAACGGTTGGTTCGTCTATCAAAGCTTTCTCTGGAAGTAAAATCATGCTTTCCCCTAATGGCTTTATACGAAATTCCCGGACAATCTGGAGTTCGGCCGCCACGAATAAGAATAACTGAGTGTTGCTGAAGACTATGACCCTGCCCCGGCAAATAAACCAAAGTACGCTGGCCAGTAGAAAGACGAACCTTAGCAATTTTTCTAACTGCAGAATTAGGCTTTTTAGGACTCATTGTATAAACTCGAATACAGGTGGCCCTTTTTTGGGGACAACCACGAAGTCGTGGAGATTTTGTACGACGATGAAGATACACTCGAGCACCTTTAGCAATTTGAGAAAAAGTAACCATATAATTTTATAATTTGCCTAAACGAATTTGCAACACAAAAAACTTTAGTAAATTTAAAAGAAAAATTAATTTGAAATTTAAGTCTCATAAAGAGAATGATAAAATTTTTAAAAAGATCAAATCTATTTATATAACTAGACCAATAAAGATCATAAGTAAGTTTATTGTCAGTAGTACTAAAATAGGTAAAAAACGCTTGGAAAAGAAATTTGTTGTAAGGGGTTACGTTAATTCCCATTTTAAAAACTTCTGAAGATAGATTTCTAGAAAAATAGTAAGAATCAGAATAAAAATAACCATGCTTAGACAAGTTAATAGAAGAAGGCGTAACGGAGTAAGCCGTTGCTTTTTTATAAAAAGGGTAAAAATAACGAGAAAAATAAATTCTAAAAAAAGTTGCCTTATTATAATTGCCAAAATACCGAGTCATAATTTATAGAATAACGTTAAACCCCATAGCGCGAGCAGAACCAAAAAGCTGTTTTGCTGTATTATAATCCAACTCTTTATTCATGGACGAAAGCTTAATACGAAAGGCATCATAAAGGTGTTCCAAAAAAATAGAACGATTACGATCAGCAATTTGAAACAAAATATAAGGAAAGCAAATACCACGAATAATAAAGTAGTAACTGTTATCCGACCTGCGATAAAGATCGATATTCAAAAGAACGCCTAGCTCATATTGTTTCGAACTAAATTCATTAAAGACTCGGCAAAACTCAGATGAATTAATCTGAGCTTGACCTAGAATAGCACTCAATGGTGGAGCTGAAACTGCTTCGCCAGCAGGCAGTTGAAGCCTAATATATGTAATTTTATTTGGATTAAAAACAATACGTTCTTTCTCTCTAACCATAATATAAAAAGTAATGCCGCCTATTTTTAAAAAGGAGGCCGGGCGAAGAGGAGTTGAACCTCTACAATCGGTTTTGGAGACCGAGACTCTACCAATTAAGCTATCGCCCCGAATTAAAAAGTAAAATAAATAATGTTGCGTGTAAAATTAGATCAATTCGTTAAAATAATAAGAAATAAAAGGATCAAAGTCATCAGAAGAAAATTCAGTAGCAGCATTGTAAAGTAGTGGACCAACTACAGGTGAATTTTCTGAAAACTCCAAAAACTTATCTTGAACTGAGAGAACCTGTTTTTCGTCAACCTTAGTAAAGTAACCTTCGGTAGCAGCATAGAGAACCAAAATTTGCTTCTCAATTGGCATTGGGTCATTATTTGGTTGAGCCAATAGAGCATTCAAACGAGAACCATACTTCAAAAGTTGAGCTGTAACGTCATCAACTTCAGAACCAAATTGTGCAAATGAAGCTACTTCCCGGTATTCGTTAAGCGAACGCTTAAACTTAGCAGCAATTTTTTTAAAATTTTTATTTTGAGCGTTACCACCAACACGACTAACTGATAGGCCAATATGTACAGCAGGCCTAAATCCACTTTGAAAAAGTTCTGTATCAGTAACAATTTGTCCATCAGTAATGGAAATTACATTTGTAGGAATATAGCCAGAGAGGTCGCCAGCTTGAGTTTCTACAATAGGAAGAGCAGTTAGAGAACCCGAACCGTTCTCATCAGACATATTTGCTGCTCTTTCCAAAAGACGAGAGTGAAGATAAAAAACATCTCCAGGATAAGCTTCACGACCTGGAGGACGACGCAAAATCAAAGAAATTTGTCTGTAAGCGTTAGCATGCTTGGTAAGATCATCATAAACTACGATGGCGTGATCACCCTGATCTCTAAAAAATTCACCAACCGAACAACCAGTGTAAGGAGCCAAATACTGAAGAGCAGCAGGAGAACTTGCATTTGCTGCAACGATTACACATCGATCTATTGCGCCTTCCTTTTTCAAAGTCTCAACAATTCGAACCAAAGAAGAAAGTTTTTGACCTACAGATACGTAAATACAATAAACTGCCTCATCGTTCAAATCAGCTACTCTACACTGATTGATAATTGCATCAACTGCAATAGAAGTTTTTCCAGTTTGACGATCACCGACAATAAGTTCACGCTGACCCCGACCGATCGGAAATAGGGCGTCGACAACCTTCAAACCAGTTTCAACTGGAGTATCAACTGGTTTCCTATCAATAATACCAGGAGCGTCTCTTTCGAGAAGATACCACGCAGAAGTGGTATCATCATCAGAAATTGGATCGAGGTCGCCCATATTATCCAAAGGTTCACCAATTGAATTAATAACGCGACCCAAAAGATGGTAACCAACTTGTAGACCGCACTGTACACCCAACGAACGCACAGAATTACCAACCTCAACACGGGTATCTGAATCGAGGAGAAGAGCACAAATTTGATCGGGTTCCAAATTTAGTACAATTGCATTAGTTAGAAGACCTGAGTTATTAATTTCTACGAGCTCACCAGAACGGGCTGAATTCAATCCATCTACCCTTACTACTCCATCTGCGACAGCAATAACAGAACCATTAAAATTACTAGTTTCAGCAAAAAAATCAAAATCTACAGTTTCTTCTTGAATTTGGCTAAAAAAAAAATTAAATTTCATTGTAAAGAATTTATTAAGATTGATTTAAAAAAATGTGATTTTTTTAATTTTTTGGGTTACATAAAAAAACAAAAACAAAAAGCGGCCCTTGGGGGACTCGAACCCCCTTTTCTGCCGTGAAAGGGCAGTGTCCTGACCACGTAGACGAAAGGGGAAACTGAAAAAAATTAGTTAATTTCATAACGTATATAACCCTAGGGGGGGACTGAATGGAAAACTGAAGAGAAGAGAAGAGAAGAGAAGAGAAGAGAAGAGAAGAGAAGTACGAACCTCTAAGTACTGGCCTCGGGAGGACTCGAACCCCCACTACCAAATCCGCAATCTGGGTTTCTAAGCCAATTAAAATACGAGGCCTGTAACTTAAAGGTTAGAGTGCTCGCTTGATAAGCGAATAGTGACGGTTCAATTCCGTCCAGGCGCAAAGCGAGCACGAATAGTTTTATAGATATGAACGACACTAGATCCCGGAAACGAATTGAACCAGTATAAAAGTGCAATAAGCTAAAAGCATAAGTTCGAACGATATTATGCCCAAATTGTTACTCAATCTTTTATTCATATTTATAAAATGGTTTTGTTAGCAGTCGGTAGAGGGACTCGAACCCTCACACAAAGTTTTGCAAACTTTTGCAATACCATTATGCTATACCGCGCCAACCATTTATTGTACAAGCAGCTGTTTTAAAAATTCTTCACAGGGTGCTGTATACATCTAACTTGGATTTATACAGGATAGAGTCTAAAAAAGTAATACGGTTTAAAATCGAAGGGGTAGAAAGTGTTGGTCTCATTAGGGGATTTGTACATAATAGCCCTCAATATCCTGTAACTAATCTCAAGAAAATCAGTAGTAGGCTGAAAGATAATTCTCTTTTTTACAATAAGTCTAAACTGCGTTTCAACTTTTTGCTTAATGTACCAAGGAATATAGATATCAATGTAACTCTGAGGCTTAAGCTTAAAGCTTGGATTTTTAACTGGATCTCCATTTGGATCTGGTTCGTATTCCTCGCCTTCGCGTGGCTCATCATCTAGTTGTTTATTTACGTAGACAAATCCCCATTTAATTATTTTTTTGCGATAACGTGGAACATGTACAAGATTTATTCGATAAAAAACCATATCAAGTCTTGACTCAATAAAATCAAGCATTTTACGCATTGGCGAACGATTTTTTGTCTTTGATATACTAACGTAATGATGAAATTTTTTTGCACTTACACCGCCAAGAGCGAAAGAAAGCTTTTGTTTTATTTCTAGGGCTCTGCCGTACTTTGTTTTTCTTTTAACCATTACTCTTGGTTTTTTAACATCAATTCGAAGAGTATTGTTTCTTATTCTATAGCGTTTAAATAGTTTTTGGTAGACTTTATAACCGTACCTAATTTTCTTAAGTTTATCTTCTGAAAGATAAACAAGGATATGCGAAAGTCTCGCATACCTCTTTACAAGTCTGTATTTAGAAACGGGGACGATCATCGGGGGGATAGCTCAATGGTAGAGTTCAAGCCTGAAAAGCTTGCTGTGGTGGTTCGATTCCACCTCCTCCCATAATAATTTGCTGTTTATTCTGTGCTTGTTGTTTGCAAACCAAATTCTTCTTTTTTCTTTTCTCGTTAGCTTCTTTTTCTCCTCTTCGGACATGGTTTTAAGGTCTCTAATTTCATTCTTTTTATAATAAGGTTTGTCATAACGCCATCTATTTATTCTTTCTTGTCGTATTCTTATGTCATGTTCTTTTTCTTTGGTTATATTATTGATTCGTTGTACCAATAGCTTTTTTATTTCTTGAACTACCAATTTAGGATCTATCTTTTTCTTGTCGGACCTGCCCAGCAACTCTACAAATTTTCTTTCTTCTTCTCTAATCGGTTTTTTAGAATTTAGTAGAAAACCATAGCCCTTTTCTCTTGCCAATTTAGCAAATTTTTCTTCTTTTTTAATCCTTGCCTTCTTTTTTGCTATTAGTTTTGCTATTCGCAAACGTTCCTTATTAAACTTTTTGTAAGCAATTATGTCTAGTAGCCTTTTATACCTTTTCACTTGCCCGAACCATTTTTTTTGTTTCAAAATTCTTACATTTAGGGCTACTCTTCTAACTGGACTTTTTGGGCTTTTGATTTTAAATTTACGTTTATTTTTTTTTTTGTAAATTTTAGAAAAACTTTTTGGGGTTCTTTTAATACCAAATTTAATCCTTTTAATTGTTTTTTTACGCTTAGTCAATTTTGATCTCCACTTACCTCTCCATCTATAAAAAAATCTCTTTTTCTTAAGCCTTCTTAGAATGTGTTTTGGGAGGAACTTATCTTTTTCCTTTCTGAACAAAAAACCTTGGCCAGTTTTACGTTTTTTTCTTTTGACCGCCAAACGCAACCATTTAAGAATTCGTTTACGCCAAACACCTGATTTTTTACCCCCCCTCTTGATTTTGATTTTAACGGATTTCTTTTTTTTACGCTTAATAGATTTAAGAATAGACTTGTTCTTCTTTATTTTTTTATAGATCTTCTTCTTTTTTTTAATATGTTTTTTTTTAACTTTAATAAGCTTACGTATTTTCTTTTTCCTTCGAGCTGCCGGATTTCTTTTTTTACGCTTAATAGATTTAAGAACTTTTTTTTTGAAGTCAATAAATTTTTTTTTTTCGAACCATCCTCGTATTTTGTTAAGTTTGCGATTTCTATATCTTTCGATATACTTCCTTGGCACTTTTAGCTTTGGTTTTTTATGAACCGCGCCTATTGCGTAGAAAGCCACATCGTATATCATTTTTACGCGTTTTCTAGTCACAAAGGGATATCTTTTGAGTAGGGGAATAACTTTATCATCCCAAGCTTTAATTTTTTTTTTTTGTTTCAAAATTCTTTTTGCATAGACGTATTTTATTTGAATTTTTGCTCGGTTATAAATTTTTTTTGGTTTTTGCGTAAATTTAACATATTTTATTATTTTGATCTTTTTTTTTGTTCTCCTTCTATTAATTCTTATTAGTTTTTGTTTAAGTCGACTTTTTTTTTTGTTACTAACCAATATTTCTGATATTTTTATTCTAAGGAGTTTTTTTATAGATGAAATTCGTTTCAAACTTCCACGAAGTTTTATTGTCCAATGGTCTTTATGATATTCGTATATATCTCTATTAATGGTTTTGTAAAGTTTAGATTTACCTCCAAAAAATAGGTTTACGAAGCTTTTAAATCGAGACGCTTTTTTTGCAAGCGCTTTTACTTTTTTTCGTTTTTCCTCTTTCTTCTTTATTTTTTTATAGATCTTCTTCTTTTTTTTTAGAAGACGTTTAAAAGTTCGCCTTATTAGCCCTTTAAATACCGCGATACCAAAATTCAGTGCTATATATTCCCGCATTTCTGAATTTACTGTATTAGCTGGAATCGGATAAGTAAAGTTTTCAGGGTTTACGCTGCTATCAACCGGACTAACAATGGGCAATCTTATTAGACTGCTTTCATGTGAAATAGAATAATTTTTGTGATCATGTACCAAACTTACTACAGCACTAAAACTTTTATTGTTTTTAAAATATTTTTTAAAAGTTCTAAAATTTGTGATAAATCCACCATGCCAAGGTTTAATACAAACAACTTGATCTATGCGTCTAAATATATTAATATTTTTTGAGTCATATTGTTTTATAAGACCATAAATATATACTCTTCCAAAGTCAAATACGCATCGTTCTACAAAGTTTAGTGCCTTTTTTATGTAAAAATTGGAGAATGCTATATTATAGATTATTAGACCGTTTCGATAACCAACAGCGAAGCGCTCACTAATTGGTTGCCAATTAAATTTAGGGGAACCAATGTGGCCCCCAGTTGCTATTATATTTCTTGCTGTGTTAGTTTTCATTTATTTAAAAACGTTCTGCTTAAAAATCGCAGTTATGGAGATGGCTGAGTGGCTTAAGGCGTTGGCTTGCTAAGCCAATGATAGTAATATCCATGGGTTCGAATCCCATTCTCCACGTGCATGCTGTTATTTTACAATAACAAGTCTTGGATTATTTAGTATTACTCTAACCTGAGTTCCGTATCTTCTGTTTCGAACAAGGATACTTTTAGCCCTTCGACTCTTAGATCGAATAGAAACACATCTTCCGGAAAAACTTTGAGCATATTCTAGCCTTTGTATATAAGCAACCAACATACATCTATTTTTTATATTTACACGTACTTTTTTTTCTTCTAGATCTGTAAATTTTTTATTGTACCAATTTAGTATATCTCTTTCTCTACAAAACATTTTTATGCTACTAAGAAATAAACATCTAACTTAAATTTAAGAGTTTATAATTACGTACAATGTAATTAGAGGCAAACTTGTAAAAAACAAAAAAGTTGCAATGTATGCGAACTCGTAACTAGTTATTCTTTCTTCGACCGGCGTTACGTAAACGTAGTCTGTTCGAACTTTTATTTTAACTAGAAATTGAAAATACGCATAAATATTTACAATAGGTATAAACATTATGACAAAAATTCCCAACCCTGATAGTACAGGACTTACTATACCCGCAAACATTCCAATTGCGATAAATTTATAGATAAAAAGTACAACGGGCGGTATACCACTATTTGCAATAACAAGAGCAGTAATTCCTGCGTTAGCTACGCGATCTTCTTGTCTAAGTACCGCATACTCTACGCTTTCTACCTCTGACAGCTCACTGGCATTCAAAATTGAATGCCAGATAAAAAATGCAAAATGACCTGCTAGATAAGTCGTGATTAGAACGTAGAGATATACTACAGAAAAATGTGCCGAAAATCCAACAACAGCCAAGTTTATCGTAATACCAGAACTGTAAGCTATAAGATCTCGAATATTTTTAACGTTATAGATTATTACAGCGTTAATTACTATTCCTATTAGCCCAAGAATTATTATAATATTTGTTGTGGTTGTATGTTCATATCCGATCGTAAAAGGAACCACTCTGGTTTGAAGTAGTGGAAAGAGGTAAGGAATCTTAATGATTGTTGATACATAAAGAAACACTGAAGCTGATGTAGATCTATAAACTTCGGGTACCCAAAAAAATGAGGGTCCAATTCCGATTTTAATAAACCAGCCAAGAATCCAAAAGAAAAGCGAGTAGCCACTGGAGAATAGCCAAGTACTTGTCCAGGGCGTAAAAAGAAGGTCTTTATAAGAAACGTAAGAGGATACAAATCCAAATAGGATAAAACTTGTTCCCAACACCGAGTATACAATATATTTGAAAGCTGCCGCGACGGCTTGCTTGCTACCTTCATGTGCAATTAGAAAATATGTTGAAAATGAAATCATCTCTGTTCCAACAATAAGATGAACCCAATTTGTCGATGAAACCATTATCAAACCTCCTGCTAGAGCAAGTTCCATTGCGCATACTCTTACATGATCTTTGATAAAGTTTGGTTGATTATTTTCTAGATAATAGTAGTAAAAAAGCCAAAAATAAAGAAGAAGTGCCTTCGTTATTTCGACTGTGAGACTCAGGTGGGTACCATTGAAGCCAATTCCAAAAACCTCTAGAAGGTCAGCTTCAAAGTGGGTAATAAGGCCTACGTACTCAATCAAGATTACTAGAGCAATTACCCATTTATATACCCGATCCATAAAGCCGTTTTCATTCAAGAACCTGCCGAAAAATCCGGCAGCTCGAAGGAAAAAGAAAAAAAAAATGACGTTAAGTTCAAAACAATTAAATACATATTCCTGAATATCATTCATAAAATTGATAATCATTTATTTTTGGTTAATTTATAATTTTTTTTATTATAGGATCGTAAATTTTAGGATAAAGTTCGGATAAAAGCCAATTACGATTAGTGGTACCAAAAGTATAATCAGCGCAAATTTTTTAAAGTTGTTTGGTTGTGTGAAGGTAATTAGAGTTTCTGAAACAGGTCCAAACAAAATACGAATTATTAGGATAAAATTTGAGAATCCACTTATAAGAATACCGAATATTGGTAGAACTATGAGACCGGGTGACTCAAGTTTTGCTAGACCAAGTATAACAAGCTGTTCTCCGATAAAATTAGCGGTGCCCGGAAGGCTTGCGTTTGCGCAAAAGAAGAAGAAGAAAAGGGTTGCAAAATAAGGGGAAATTGTACTAAGACCCCTGTACGCTATAATAGATCGTGTGTGAGTTTGCTCATACAGGTAACCAACGCAAAAAAAAAGTCCGGCAGCGCTTAGTCCGTGACTAACTATAGTTATAATCGCGCCAGAATAGCCCTCAATTGTGTTAGTAATAATTCCAAGGGTTACAAATCCTATATGACCAACTGAGTAATACGCAATAGTTCTTTTAATATCAAGTTGCGTAAAAACTATAATATTAGCGTAAATAATTGTTAGCACACTAATTACGTAAAACAAAGTAAAATAGTTTATGATGCTTATATTCCAAATTGGATTAATGAATTCGTAAAAAACCTGATAAAAGCCATAACCTCCAAGTTTTAGCAAAACACCAGCCAAAAGAACAGAACCAAAAGTTGGAGCTTCACCGTGAGCTTCAGGCAACCAAACATGTGCGGTAAAAAGTGGAATTTTTACGGCAAATGCCAGAAATGCAGATAGATAAAAAAGTATTTGTACTGTAGTGCTGTTCGCTGAAAGAGTTGCGAAAAGTATATTAAAATCAAAACTAAAAAAATTATAGTAAAAATTAGCTGCTATTACGGCGGTCAAGGGGGCGGAAAAAGCCAGTGTAAAAAAAACAAGCCTAAAAGCCGCGTTAATTCGAGAATCCCTACTACCCCAAATGATAATAATAAAGAAAAATGGAATAAGAATGAACTCAAAAAGCATATAAAAAACGAAGAAGTTTGATGTGAGAAATGTAAGAAAAAGCGACATTTCAGAAACAATCAAAAAAAATAGAAACTTTCTATAGTTTGGAATTTGCGTTTGATCGTTAAAATAGTAAATGGAAATAACAAAATACAAATAGGATGTAAGGACTGAAAGTATAAGCCCCACCAAGCCGTAATTAAACGTATTGCTAAGAGTAATCGTAAAGGGTTGATAGTAATCAGGACCAGACCCACCAATAAGAGTAGCAGAAAAAAAATTATAAAGAACGTATATAGAGTATTTTGCCGTTGTGATGTAAAATAGTAGCATTTTTTTTAGTATCCTAATTGGCCCCAATATATAGTAAAAACCTACAATAATTGTAAAAACTAGACAAAAAACTAGATCGTCGTTACTAGCATTACGCACGGTATCTGCTAGTTTTTTTATTTTTTGTTCTTCTTTTGCAAAAGCCCGGATTGGACTATATGTGTGTTCATACACATATTTCAAATTTGATACAAAATCCCTAATAATTTTATTAAAAAATTCTTTCATATTTTTAGTTTTGATTAACCAAAAAAAAAATAACAGTATAAAAAAAATATTGCAAACGCAACACATCACTATTTAAGCGATACAGGTGATAATACTACCGAAAGAGAGGAGAAGAAATAATTATTTCTTGTTAGTTTTAGGTTTATCTTCTTCGTCATCCTCATAATCTTCGATAACGATATATTTGATTTTCCCCTCCTCCCTCTGGCGTCTAAGCTCAAGTAGTGCTCGACGCCGTTTAGCCCGCAAGAGCAAGGTGTCGGCGTCACCCCGTTTAGCATCAAATATTTCTCTACCTGCTATTTTATTTATTTCAGTATTAGCATCTTTTTCGTTTACAAAATCAAGAAGTCCCCTAACTTCAAACGCAGAGTCACTCTTTACCTCCGAGTAAACTTCAGAGTATTCATAAAAATCTTCTCGCAAATCAACGTAGTAATCTTTTTGCTTTTTAATCTCTGCATTTGCTTGTTTTACCAGATCTTTGATTTCTGGTGTCTCGTCAACAATTTTAGTACGACTATTCGGTCGAACTGTATAAGGGTAACCATCCCAGCCCTTGCGCATCAGGTCTACAAAGCTATCGTTATTTTGCTTAAAGGAAATTGGATCTTTACCAAAGTAGCGACGCCACTTATGGGGGGTCCTTTTAGCTATTACGACTTTAAAGTCATTAAGATAACGGGCATTATCTTCAACCGACGTGTATAGGTGGTTTTGAAACACTTGACTATGAGGAACACCATATTTCTTACCCGGAAACTGAACCCCAACTCTTTTTTTAAGGCCAATAAACGTATAAACATTAAAAATAAATCGTTTACGCAAATTAACATTTACGGATCTTCTTTTCTTTTTTACCACGCCTTTGTAATAAAACTTACTCTTACCCCTTGCACCATTGATACCTGCAAATAGCCTCTTACGACGATCTCGAACGAGAGCTGGACTTTTTACGAAATCAACCCAAGCTTTATGGCGAATTCGTGTATAAAAATGAGATTTTTTAAAGTTCAATCTATCTCTTCTCACTTCTGGCCTGGTTTTAGTTACCTTCTCCGGATACAAGTAATAAGCAACGTGTTCAATAGGGGTAAACTCGTATCCATGCATACCCGGATATTCCCAATCTCTCAAAACCCTTCTAGGGCCCCTTTTCTTTTGATGATCGATATATTTAGCAACAAAAGAAGGAGTTTCTAGGTCACGGGCAAGCATTTTATTACCTAGATTAACGGAACGAATAAGAGGCCTTGACTTCGTGTTAAGATAAGGAAAAGAATAAGAAGGAGGAAAAGCATTTAGGTCAATATCTTCGTCACGAAATTCCCAACTCTTATATTTATAAGGGAATACATTACTAGTCGGTGCATCATCAGGTATTTCAGAATTCAAAACTAGATCTCTCACAAAAATTATATCTAGAAAAATATTCCACCACGTAGCTTTAAGATCAATAACTTGGTAAGAACCAAACCAATAAGCCGTTTCTTTCTCATCAATAATGCGCTCATGCCTACCATACAATATAGAACGTCTATCCTTTGTGTAAAAAGGTCTAAAGTAGTCTTTATTAGAAAGCTGAATCGAAGCTCTGTCATCAAGCTTAGAGAAATAAAAATCTTTTTTATTAGGAGAAGTTATAAAAGAATCATAAATTTTATCTTCAAGATCATAGCGTTTTGGTAGACCATTCGCAAAAGAATAGTAAGCTGCGTCCATATAGGCTCTTCTTTTAAAGGAATAGGGCTTAATGTAGGAAACACTTTCTCGAATGTAGTCTTTTGTACTCATTTTATTTATAAATTTAACAAGTTTGAAATGGTCGGTGAGCAAACGCGCTCTCAAAGCTCTATTTACGTTTGCAAGTTTATGAAGGTACTCTTTAAGGGGCTGATCATAGCCAAAGACTTCATCAGGGTCATCAATAGACGTAGCCCTAAGAGTTTCAAGATATTTTTCATAAAAATCAGTTATACCCGCTGCGTCTATTCTCTTATCACGAAGATAATTTGAAAAATCAAGTTTAAAATTTTGATAGTGATATTTAAAATCGAAACCTGGAGTGACAACAATTTTTTTCCTCTTTTTTTTATAATTGGGATTGTACTTTTTATCCCATCCATAAGCTACAATTTCGTAAAAGTTATCATAAAAGTTATCGCCCTCAGCAATTCGAGATCCAATTATATTGTTATAATATGGATAATGGTTAAGATTGATCCCCGGTTCTTTAGATTTAGCCAACAACAATTTTGCACTTTCAAGATTTTCAAGTTTATAAAAAGCAACGAGAGCTTTTTTTTGTTTTTGAGATATGCTTTTTGGATCACCAAAAAGCATATTAACATCAAGATTATTAATTTCCGGATTCGGATAAACATCCCTTAGAGACAAACCGTAAAGCTCTCGCATACTTTGATTACGAAGAGGGTTATAATAAAACATGTACTTTCTAAATACATTAGAATATTTAAGCATAAAATTTCTTTCAATAAGCTGAGATCTAACCCAATAATCCTTTATCGATTTTTCGTAAAAATCAGATGCTTTAAAGGTATTAGAAAGATTAGAACGAAGTCCTCGATAAAAACTACTTCCATAAACATTTTGCTGAAGTGATTTCTTCGTAGCATCTTTTGTAATATCAAGAGGAAAATCGCGATCACTTCGACGAAGGGCTGGAATTTCATCCAATTGTTGAACGATACCCTTATTAAACTCCAACTTTTTAAAAGAATTGTACGCGCTGGAATTGAACTTAAAATAAGAGTATTCCGGATAATGTGTGGAAAATTTAGGACGAACGTCATAGGGGTGATGCGCCCGACGTTTTGACAAAGTAGTAGCTGGGGCAAGAGTAAACGGCCTTTCATTAATATAGTTAGCGTGAATAACATTTCTTATTTTTCGCCTATCGTTAGTTTTTCTTTTGTAACCGTATGGCCCTTTATAAACTATACCCGCGAAAGTCTGCTGCATGAGAAGGTCTTTAACGTACTTATCTGAAAAATCACTTAGTGTATGCTGCCAATTAGCACGTTCTGGACGATGGAAAAGTTGAAATACACTTTTTGTGGTTGATTGCCTAATTATTGGAATAACTTTTTTTTTATATCTTCGATAACCAACAAGTGTAGTCCTTCGAGTACGAGTTTTAAAGTAATGGCGTACAAAAAAATTATAAATTTTTTTAGGGGTAATTATTTTGAGATAATAATCGCTAGGCATGTTTCCATAACCATAGACTTTATTCCTATCTCTTTTTACTGGAACCGCATTCGCAGTATTTTTAGGTGGATAGTAACGTCCACGGTGAAGAGGGCCGGACGTGTTAGATTTCCAGAGCCAACCTTTTCTACCACCCAATTCATAAGGACGACTATAAAAATTCTTTTTATAATTCCAATCTCTTATATTAGACCGTTGTTTAATAATATTAGGTGGTGAACGCAGCCTTTTTTCGTGTTTTATGTACCAAGGGAGAGTTACTGTATCGTGGTAACCTTTCAAAATATAACCGTACCAAAATAGAAACAAAAATAGAATGAATTCAAACTTATCAATACCTGAAGTAGATTTATAAAAATCATTAGCGGGTTTAAACATAAAACGACTCAAGTAAAAGAAAAAAATAACACTAACAGAAAATATCAACAAACTATAAAAATAGTAAACAAAGTATTCACCAAGATACATATAAAAAATACGTGATAGTGCAAAGAAACCATAAATAAAAAAAGTAAAAAACATTGCCAAACCAAACACGTTACGTACAATTAGTACCCAGATACCATAGCGGGCAGCAAACTCAAACCAGTAGTTTTCAGATTTTACTTCCCAATATTTATAATAACTTGTAACATATCTTCTAAATTTAGAGTGGAAATAGTAAACAAAATAATCAGAAAAAAGATCAACCAAGTCCTTAACTGCATTTACAAAAATATCATATTTTTCGCTAAATTCATCAACATGTGAAGCAACATCATCATTAGAATACGAAATCAAAGTACCAATATCCCAATCCTCTTCCTCGATATCATATGCTTCAGTATTACTTCCTGCAGTGTATGAATGATCGAACGTCACCTTATTTTTTTTAAATCTATTGTTAAATTCTTCGTCACTACTAATTATTTCAGACATATACTCCTCATGGCTATCAAAAGATTCCTGATCGTAATCAGTCCAATCATATTCGGTTGGGAGCGGTTCAAGAAAGTCAAGATCAAGGTAAGTAAAATCTGAACCCACGCCGTTTTGCCTATCATCGGTAAAGAACCAAGGATAGGCAAAAAGCCGATCAAAATTCTCGCGGCCATTTTCATAAACCCAACCCAAATCGCTTTCAAGAGGATGATCCGCATAAAATTTGTAAAGATAATTATCTTCATCGTCTCGAAAAAGGCGTCGTTTAATACCCAAACCAGTTCTAGGATCGATGCGAAAACCAGGATCCTCAAGGTCATCCTCCAAACCAAAAACCTTATCAGAATCATAATTTGGAAGATTGTCTTTATATTTTTCACGGGTAAAAAAAGGTTTTCCATCTTTAAAATCAAGATCAGCATCTTCGGCTAGAAAAAGATAACGTTTTGAAAATTTAAAATTAGTATAAAAAACAAAATCTCTAAAATATGTATTATTTGGGTACTGAAACCAGTATTTACCATAAGAATTTGTAAGAGCAGATTTCGTCTCCGGCTCAATAGTATGCTTAATAGAAGTTATAGCTTTGTAACGTTCATATTCTCCAGGCTTAAGAAAAGTTTCAAAAAACTCAATCCAATTTTCTAGTTTATCTTTATATTCAGTAAAGGAACTGTACTCCTCATGGTATTTTGCATAATGCTTATAAAAATTAATTTTTTTTACCAAATTGAAATCGTATCCTTGAAAAAAATAAACACTCAATAGTAGAGCGTCAAAATAATAAAGGATATAAACGACAAATTTATAAAAGTAAATAAAACTAAGTTTGCTAAAAGTGAAACTAAGCGGCTTAACTTGATCTGTAAGAAGAGGATCTGCCTCGGAACCAAAGTAAAAAGGCTGAAGCTCCTTAGAATTGGCATTGTTTTTGGCAACTTTTAGATCAGCGGCGTAATCTAGATCAATATCCAAAGTTTTATTTTCAGAAAGGGGACCAAAAAACAATCTTTTATCAACCGCGGGAAAATCAGAACCATTGCGTAGGCCTCCAAAAAAAAGACGATTAATTGATATATCAACGTCGTAAAAACTGTCAAACTCGTCAAACTCCCATTCCTCGATCCCCTCATCATTATCCAAATGTTCTTGGAGCCAAAAAGAAGGATCATTGTACCAAAGATCATCTTCAGGAGCAATATATTCTTCATTATCCAAAAACATCCCACTTGACTTATTAAAGTCGTTCTCCGAAAAAAAATCACCAGCATCGTAATTGTCAAATAGTTCATCGGGATAATCGAGAGTATCTGGATCATCGGCGTAAAAATCAAAGTATTCTTCCTGTTCAAATTCATCTCCTTGACCTTCTGTAAGTGTCTCATATGGTGGAGAAGAAATTGTAATATATTCATCATAAATATCAGTAGAAGAAGTTATAGTTTCATCGGGAAAAACTTCCTCAAAGAACTCGTGAGACATAGAGGAAGGAAAGAAAAGGTTATTAAAATAGTAAATTTCATAAAAAAAATCATCAAATGTCGGATTAAGGGATGACCAAATATCACCTTCAATTAGTTGATCAAAATGAAAATAGGTTCTTTTTCTTTCTCTATAAGGATCAATTTGCCGTTCAGTAAGATGAAATTGATAGTCTTCGCCATCCACAAGAGCGTTAATAAAGTCTTCAGATTTTGTAGGTTCCCGAAACAAAACTCCGTTAATATGATTGAAAAGTTTTGGGGTTTGCTTAATTTTATTATAAATAAAGGAATTCTCGGCAAAAAGAGAAAAATAAGATTCATAAACACCAGTTTCTGAGTCATTAAAATCAGGATTAGAATACAGCTCATGTGATTCAAGCATAGCTGGCTCCTTTTTAGTTGTATATAGATCAAAATCTAGAAGATTATTTAGCCGCTTGCGAAAACGTTCATGAAATTTAGGAAAAAATCTTTTAATACCGAACTCTATAACAATTTTAAACGGCAAAGAACGAAAGAAATTACCAAAAATAAGAATAGGAGCCTTATCGGTTAGCTCGGCAGGTGGCAACTGAGGCCAACTGTTAGGCAAATAATAATAAACAAAATTAGCACGACAAACAAGATCAAAATCAGTTAGTTTTTTTTCAGATTCTTCGTTAGCTAGACCAGAACCACTGTGGTAAGGAATAGCATTAAAAACATGATTCAAATCCTTAAATTGATTTGTTGCTATAAGAATTAGCAACTTTTTATAAAAGCCATCAAAATCATACTTAGCTCGCGAATTAAGAAAGTAGTAACCATACAAAACATCAAACTTACTGCTTCCAAATCTATAATCCAAATTTTTAGAAAGAACAGAACGATCGCTAATATTATTAACTGAAAAATAGTCAGAAAAAAATTGCAACAGATTACCACTATTCTTCGTATTACCGGTAAGGAAGGGGATATACTCTTTAAAAAAATTAAACTTATTAAAAAAAGAAGATTTTTTAGGAAAAATTATATCGCTAAAAGCATCAAACTGATCATTGCGATCAAGTAGAAAATCATAAAGTTTTTGGGGATTTTTTTCTATTTCATATGAAACCCTAGACCAAACAGTTTCTATATCCGGAACAGTTATTTTTTTTTTACTAAATTTTTTAGAAAAATCCGAGTGTTCTTTTTTTGGTAGAAAAACTTTAGAAACAGCCAAAGTAGCCTTACTCCAATCTTCAATCGAGACAGGAAGGTGAGAAGAAGGTATTGGTACAGACTTTAGAGCATCGGGAATTTTATAAAAGTTATTTGAAACTTGATAAGCATGCCATCGATCGAGCTTATTAGAGTAAACCGAAACAAAATGATTAAATCTCTGTCTATCTACATCTTCAGGAATAGGAATAGCAGCAATCTGATGCATGTAAGAAGACGTTTCGTAAGTATTGATGTCAGAAAATTCGATTTCGTCTTCATTCGTTTCAAGATGATTCATAACATCTTGTGGAAACCAATGGCCACTGGTCGAAAGTCCGCTTGCGTGTGAATAGGTTGCATCCCAAAAATCTTTTTCATATGCAACTGGTTCTAGAAAATCATCGGGTGAAATAAGGGAAGCGAACCAAAGGTACATAACTTTAGAGAAAAGGTGTTCTTCATGAGAAAGATTATCTTCAGAAAAAAATTCCAAAGTTGGTGGCTGAATCTTATTCACGCCAGTCTCCATACTTTGCGGCAACCAATAATCAAAGTAATGATCTACATTAGCAGTAGTCCAGTCATTATCCTCCTCGCGATAACCATCATCGTATTCATCATGACTTCCATACTGAAAATCATAGTAGGCGCTAAAATCCTCAAATGTATCGAGTAGATAGTTATCCTCAAACTTCATATCGTTATATGCAGATTCTTCAAAATCTTCACCGATTTCGCGAGTAAAAAAGCGTTGAAACTTGCTCGCAATAAAAAAATTTTTAAAAGTAGTCCAATAATCGTAGATGGATATAAAATAATAATACTTTTTAGCATAAACGTTAAAAATTTTAATGTAATCGACGATAAAAATAGATATATATTTAATTTCGTAATATAGAATAAAAAAAGGGTAAAAAAAAAGATGAAAGATGCGATCTACAAACAACTTATACCATCGGAAAATTGTAATAATATAAGTTTTATAGAAATGTTTAAAAAAATAAGAAATTTGAGAAATTTGAAAAGAGATAAGCTCATAGAACTTGTCAACAGTAGCAAGGTCTTTAAAATAAACAAAAAAGAAATAAAAAAAGCTCTTAAAGTTATGAAAAAAAAAAATAAAGAACCGAGAAACCACGTAAATCAAAGTCGTCGACCTAAACTTAGTAACAATTTCGCTAAATTCCAAAAATTTAAAATAAACGGTCTTAAAATGTTCAGGTACAGCGTCAAACGCATTGTAGAGGTGGGGGGTTCGATCACTGGTTGTAAATTTATGAATCTTAAAAAAATTGTAACTCTCTGTATAGCTCGAGAGAACTTTAAGTATACCGGCAAAAGTTGGAAAAACAACATTTTTAGAGCTCAAATGGGCCATATAATTTACTGTGTCAAAAGATTTAGTACCAAACTTCAAATTAGAAGGGATTACGTCTGCCTGAATCAAAATAAGATCCTTGTAAGTTTCTATTTTTTTTGACTCTCGAAGAGAGTAAAAACGCTTAGATTGCTCTGGGGTAAAAGCAAAAGAATAAAAACCAAACCGAGAAAAATAGGTAAAAAACTTTATATATATGTACTCCCTGTAATTAAAAGTAAGGACGTAAAAGCTGGTACTGATAAGTGAAAATGCGCTAGGAAGCGGGATAAGCGTAGGATCAATTATATCAGGATATTTTGGTCTAAAAAATTTAAGCGAAGTAACTATATAACGACGGTAAAGTGTGTACCAAAAACGATCAATAATAGCTTTACGGAAACGTTTGCTTTCCGAAAAAAGCAGAAAACGACCGAAAACAGCCATAATATAAAAAAAAACAGGCCTTAGGATAAAATGGAAAAAGCAAACTGGGATAAACAAAACAAAAAATGAGAAAAAAAGGAAAAAAATATAAATAAATCTAAAAAACTTGTTATAACGGGCAGCACTATTGGGTGCATTTCGAGAAGAGGAAAACAGCCCATAACCAAAAATCAAAGATTTTTGGTTATTACAAAAATAATCTGGATAATCCTGTTCAGAAAACAGATTAATAAAAATTCCAAGACGATAATAAAAATAAAAAATGAAAGAAAGTGGGGTGATCGCAAGATCATAAAAACCAAAACCATGAAAGTACTGGCTTGGGTCATGAACCGAAGAAAGTCTACGACCACCACCCGCACGCCAAATAAGCCAAATGTAAAAACCCAAAAAAAAATTGTAAAAGAAAGTGTTAGGGGCAAAACCCATAAATTTTGACTTTCCAGCAAGCAATGACGCAATGTAATTCTTAAATTGATTAGGAAGGTAAACGCTTACGCTTACGTCTAGTGAATCAAAATCAGTAAAATTAGCAGGCAATATTTTTACGATAGACGATCTATAGTGCTCAAGGCCAATATATTTTACGTTTTTACCAAGACCGTATCCCAACATTTCATAAGCGACTGCAGATACGAAGAAAAAACCTTTATATATAGAGGTATTTTTATAGGAAGAGTCGCGATCCCAAATACCACCGGCTGTAGTAAAAAAATACTCGTAGGATTTTTTATTATTGTTACTATTCATCCAAAAATTTATAAAAAGCTACATTAAAGTTCTCAAAAAAATGATAAAGTTCTACAAGGAGCGTGAGGACAAAAAGCCACAAAAATAGTGGAGTTGGAAAGCTAGCAAGAACTGCAGTAATAAAAAACAACAAAGTAGCAGGATAATACATTTCAATTGAGTAAAGTTGAACAAAAAAATAATTTTTAATCTTATCAAAATAATAAAAAGAATTTACAAAAAAATTTTCCAGAAAAGCTCTATCCTGAACCTGAATAAGAAAAAAATTAGCGAAAGAATAGAAATATTTAGAAATATTGGCAATTTTTTCGTCATAAAACCAAAGCTCCATGTTAAATATAAGGGATTGATACCTGTTATCTTCACGTACCAAAACTGGATAAAAAGAAAAATCTTCAATTGAAGTGGATCTCGAGTTATCCCAGTCAGAAAGAATAATAGAAAGAAATGGAAGAAAAATAAGCATAGACCCCTTTGTATCAAGCCAAGAAAAAAATTCATTTGGAGACCAAGCAAATGATATATCCAAAAAGAATTCCTCCAAACAGCTAGCCGAAAAAATTGAAATGACACCCAAAGCGCTAACTGAAACGGTTATAAAATAAGGAAAAGAAGAAGGGACGTAAATATCATCAACATAATAATTATACGTTTCATAGTCGTCTTTATCGTCGCGGCCTTCATCAATAGGGCTGGCAAAAAGCACAAAAGTAGTAAGAAGCATAAGCGAATCGCCGCCGCTCTCTGCTCCAGATAGAAGCATAAATTCTTTAGAAATAGAAGGTGAAGTAAATGGGATAGCATTAATTGAAACAAAAACAATTGAGCTAAGAACGTCGTAATAGCTGTACGAATTATTGGAATCAAGTGAATCGGCCTCACCATCTTGTTCGTCCTCAAAATCAAAAAGCTCAACAGCTGACGAAAGAAAAGCAAAAGATTTATAAAAGCCGTGAACAATAAGATGGAAGAGAACGGTTGCTCCAGACAAACTAGCGCAACCAAAAAACATAAAACCCAATTGATTTAGGGTAGTGTACGCAGTTGCACGCTTGGTATCATCGGAGACAGCTGCGATAGACATTGCATAAAGTGCGGTAATAAGTCCAAAAAATGTAATTAGATAACGAACTACCTCAAATGAAGCAAGTATATCCATAAAACGAAGTATCAAAAATACACCGGCAGTTACCATAGTAGCTGAGTGAAGCAAAGCTGAAACAGGGGTCGGACCTTCCATTGCGTCTGGAAGCCAGCCTTGGAAAAAAAATTGGGCTGATTTGGCAAAAGCGCCGATAGTAATAAAAAGAAATCCCAAAGCAGTCCAAAAATCTGTAACGTAAACTGAAAAAAGGAGATCAAATTCGATCGTTTTGTAAAGATAAAAAAAGATAAATATTCCCAAAAGTAGAAAACAGTCACCGACACGGTTGACAGCCACAGCTTTATAAGCAGAAATATTGGCATCCAATCTTGCATACCAAAAATTAATCAACAAAAAAGAGGCAAGACCAACAAGTTCCCATCCAAAAAAAAGCTGCAAAAGATTAGCCGAGCCAACCAAAAGGAGCATTGCGATTATAAAAAAACACAAATAAACTATAAACCTAACAAAAGAAGCATCTTCGGACATATATCCTATAGAAAAAAATTGAATAAAAAACGAAACCAAAGTAATGAGGCAATATATTGAAAGAGTCAAAAAATCAAAGTATGAATGCCAATTAACGATCAAAAAATTCAGATTAAAAAGAGTAAAAAGATCAACATAATAAACTAGAGAAAATTTTGAATTTACTATAAAAGTAAGAGCATCAAAGGAAAGGGCAACTGAAAAAAAACTCGAAACAATAACGGAGAAACAAGTGTAAAACCCTCCAAGCTTACGACCGAACAGCGACACCAACAAGAACATAAGAACCGGACCAAAAATAATCAATGAATACATCTAACCCTTCAAATTAATCAACTGTATAGAATTTATATCAATACCTTTACGATTAGCCAGAATAAGAATAGAAATTGCAATAGCGGATTCAGCACCAACGAGAGCCATAAAAACTACAGCAAGAAATTCAACAAAAAGACTATCGTAGTAATTGGCGGTAATAACCAAAAGTGAAGTAATGGAAAGAGCTGAAATCTCCAAGTATACTAGAACATGAAAATAGTTAAATCCAACGAAGAACATGAAACTAAGCGACAAGCAGAATATAGTAACGTAAATAAAATAAAGAAAATTAACCTCCAAACCTATTGGCATTACAATAAATTTAAAAAACTAAAAATAAAATAGAGAAAATAAATTTCCTGTTCCCGCTAGGACTTGAACCTAGATCTTAGCATTCGAAGCGCTCTGCTCTACCAATTGAACTACGGGAACAGGAAAAAGCCAGGTATTAAATGGGGCTACGTGGAATCGAACCACGATCAACGGCTTAAAAGGCCGCTGCTCTACCATTGAGCTATAACCCCATTTAATACCTGGCTGGGATAGAGGGATTCGAACCCCCGCATGGTGGAGCCAAAATCCACCGCCTTACCAACTTGGCTATATCCCGGTCGGGCAGGAAAGGATTTGAACCTTCGACCTTTTTTAGAGGTACCACCGTTTTCAAAACGGGTGCTTTGCCTCTCAGCCACCTAAAATCTAAAAAAAGATTTTACCCGAAGACCCCCATAAAAGCCAAGACAATTGTCTGATTATAATTAAGTCGCTGATTTTGTTTCGTTAAAATTAACGAAACAAAATCAAGAAAGCCATCATTAGGGCCAACAAACCAACTGCTTCAGTCAACGCAAAACCCAAAATTGCGTAACGGAAGAGTTCATCACGAAGAAATGGATTACGTGAAAGAGAAAGCAAAAAGCTGCCAAAAACAATACCTACACCTGCACCCGCACCTACAAGACCAATAGTAGCCAAACCTGCACCTACCAATTTAAAAGATTCTGTCATATTTACTAATTTAAAATTAAAAAAACAAATTATTTTTAAAACCAAATACTACTACTTGGCCTTAAGATAAGGACTATTAAGATGACGCACCAAAGCTCTATGATGCAATCTATCTTCCAAAGCAATGACTAGAGGGGCAAAAGACCAAATATACGCAAAATAGAAAATAGTTGCAAATTGGCCGATTTGAACGTATGGGTACTTGGCTGCCTGGCTACCAATCCAACCAAGAATAAAACAACAATTAACAAAACACCAGAACAAAATTTTGGAAAGAGGCCTAAATTCAAGAGCCGTTACACCAGGGTTATGAAGAATAGGCAAAACACCCAAAGATACAATAGCACCCAACATAGCCAAAACACCATAAAGCTTGTCTGGAATAGAACGAAGAATTGCATAAAACGGCAAAAAATACCACTCTGGAACAATATGACTTGGAGTAACAAGAGGATTTGCCGGAATATAATTATCAGGATGGCCCAAAAGATTAGGATAAAAAAAGACAACTACGCCAAAACAGAAGACGAACAAAACAATAGCAAAAATATCCTTAATAATGTAATACGGGAAAAAAAAACTATCATCAACTCCAGGCTGGATACCAAGTGGATTATTTGAACCATGTTTATGAAGAAGGTAAACATGAAGAAGTACAAAAGCAAGAATAACAAACGGAAGAAGAAAATGAAGAGCGTAGAAACGAGTTAGAGTTGGCGCACCAACAGAAAATCCGCCCCAAATCCAATTAACCAAGTCGCTACCGACATACGGCACAGCACTTACCATATTTGTAATAACAGTAGCTGCCCAAAAACTTATTTGGCCCCAGGGCAAAACATAACCCAGGAAAGCTGTAATAATCATAAGCAAGAAAATAATAATACCCGCATACCAAAGGTGCTGGCGGGGATAAGCGTAAGAACCATAGTAAATACCACGCAAAATGTGAATATAAACAACAATAAAAAAAAACGAAGCGCCATTCGCGTGAGCGTATCTCAAAAACCAACCATTATTAACGTCACGCATAATATGCTCAACACTAATAAAAGCGTCCACAGTGCTACCATGGTAGTGCATAGCCAAAAACAAACCAGTAATAATTTGAATAAAAAGGCACAAAAAAGCAAAAACACCAAAGTTCCAAAGATAACCTAGAAAAGTCGGAGCACGATGAGTAACAAAGTAATAATCGAGCAATTTAAAAATATCGTTTGAGTTCCAATAACGCATTAAAATCCCAGTTTACGTTTTATCAGCTTAGTTGTAAGAGCCAAAATTTTGTAAGAAGAACTATTTTTTTTTAGATCACCTTGCCTTAGTTCAAGATTAAAACAAATTTCCTCAAATTGACGAAAAATAGCGAGATAGGTGAAAAAATCAGTAGTTGGAAGTCTGAGCAAATTAGTATCGCCAAATGTAAGTTGAAAAGATACAATAGATCTATAAAGAAACTTTATCAGTTTAAAATAAAAAACGGGCGACAACGAATTTGTATTAATAAGAATACTATTAACTTCGGTAAGCTTAGAGGCAAGCTCCAAAGTATTGAAACCTACCCTAAAAGTATAACCCCGATATCGAGTAACAATGTTAAGAATTTTTTCAAAAAACTTAAAATATGTGTCAATAAAAACTACGAACCAACGCGGGATAATACCGTGAAGATTATGCATAGTTTGGGGGTCTAGAGAAGAGTTACGGAGAGGAATCGCTGTCAAACTCAAAGTTTGTTTAACGTCTTCGAGCTTATCAGGCCTTAGAGCCACAAGCCAGGAGACCAACCAAAGAGTAGGATAAAAAGTTTTAATCAAATGTTTTGAAGGAATACTAGAATAAAAATTACGCTCTTCATCGCTAATGTAAAGGCCAAGAGGGTTATCTCGAGCTTTAGACTTAGCAAGAAATTCAACAAAACTGACTTGGGAATAAGCATCAGAAGTATTCATGTAATCCCGAATACCACCAGGGATCTCATCTACTTCCCAAAGCTCAATCATTTCAATCTCTTCTGATCCACCAGTGGCCCAAGGAAGATAATCCTGTTTCATAGGATAGTCACGAATAGTCCGAATATGCTCTTTAAGATTATAGGCATTAAGATAACGAGACGTAGGAAGAATAAGACCTGTTGCCGGAAGAGCTAGATCAGTTTTCTTATCGATAAGAAAGGGAGTAAGTTTATACTTAAAATAATTAGAAGCCAAGTGAGCGCTTTGTCTTTTAAACAGAACGGCTGATTTAACATTCTGCGTAAACGGGAACCTGGTAAATGACTTGCTAGATTTACAGCAAGTTGAGGGCCAATTATAAAATCGGTAGTAAAATCGAGGCAAGAATATAAAATCATTTTTAGGAGGAGCGGGAAGATAATAACCACCATGGAAGTAACCAGACTGCGGGGCCCCAAAAAAATAAGGATTAATCTCAAAAATGTAAAAAGCAAAAAACGAAACAACGAAAAACGCAGAACAAAAGAAGTAGAAAACGGGGGTAATACCAGCAAGTATATAAACAGGCAACAGGGAAAAACCATAAAAAAATGTAACTATTGACATAATAACAGGAACGGAGTAATTAAAAAAAGAACGGAACAAATGATACTGAGAAAAAATAAACATAACAATAAAAGGCAAATAAAAACCTAGAAGAAGTTCATAAAAATTAAAATAAAGAGAATCAAATAGTATCCAAAAATTATAGTTCGTTAGAAGCTTTAGTATAGGAAAATAAAGAGAAGCATGAACAAGGATATATTCTGTAAAAAAAAAATAATAATAAAAATAAATATAGGTGAAAAACGATCTACTAATTTCCTCACCGCGAATAATATAAACCAAACCCCTTATAGCCCTAGTAATGGAATAAAGAATATCATAAGGGCTATAGTAAAAGGGAAATATATCTTTCCATTGTGGTCTAATCGTGCGAATTTTTATTTTACGTCTCCCTCTACGCTTTATAAGTTTAAGTTTATAAGAATCATCCTGAGACGTATCAATCCAACGTTCCATTGCAGCAGGCCGTTTTTTAAAAAGATCAACACCTTGAAGTATTGCCCGTCTATAATGCTCAGGATTGTTCGACTTCAAATAATTATAAGTTTGATACTTACGATTAGAATAGGTATAAGCGTCCCTAAAAAACTTATCTTTATTAAAACTTCCTGCATCTGGCGGAAAATCTGGATAACGAATATCAGGTGATGCAGAAGCTGACTTTGGTGGAATGCCAAGCTCAGTAGCACCATATCTATTAGATCTTCTACGTCTTACTACTTGCGCCATCATTTTTTTTTAAGGAACTTACAACATAAACTGGCATTTCTCAAGTACCAGTCTACAAAAATATCCGGCTTAACAGCATACAGACAAATAGGCATAAAACCGTGTTCTACACCGCAAAGTTCGCTACATTGGCCGTAATAAACACCTTGAAGAGGAATATAAAGGTAAAACTGGTTAAGTCGACCTGGAACGGCATCCATTTTAATACCCAAAGAAGGAATAGCCCAACTATGAAGTACGTCAGCGGCGGTTACAACTACTCTAATTTGAGTTTCGATTGGCAACACAAGGGGCTTATCTACTTGCAAAAGTCGTTTTTGACCGATTTGCAACTCAGAATCGGGCACTCGATAAGAATCGATAAGAACAGATTTGTTAGCATAGGAACCATAAACTTCTTTATCAAGCCTATCAGTGTACTCATAAGACCAATACCACTGGTGGCCGATGACCTTAACCGTCATTACAGGTTCAGTTAGCGGAGTTTCAATTGCGTAAAGTAGAATAAGAGCTGGCAAAGCAATAAAAAAGATAATAACACTAGGGATAATAGTCCACCAAAATTCAAGGGTCTCATTGTGCGTAACGCGAGAAAAGCCGATCATCTCACGTCTAATTTCAATATCGATTTCTGAAGGATCAATTACCTGTTTATAATAAAATTGCCAAACAATAGCAAACGTAGACCAAAAAACAAAAATTACAACTAGGGTAAGATAATAAAAAGCAGCAAAGTAAAAATCAAGAAAATAAACTATATAATAGCCCAATGGTTCGGAAAAATGTACTGAGAAGAGATGATACATAAATTCGTATACAGCGAAGGCAAAATTAAGAATCATTTTTATGAAAATTTTTAGAAACTGGATATTATAACCTATGAGTTCGAATATACACCAGTATAAAAATAACCTTAATTACTATATACAAAAAACAAAAAGTGTAAAAAAGCATAGTTTTATAAAGCTGAAAATACTGTATAAAGTAGGTATATAATAAAAAAAGCGAGAAAAATATAAATTTTTTTATTGAATATAAAAATTCGATAAAATTGAGCTGCCCTTTTCTTAAAATTTCTATATCTTATTGATACAGTAACTCTAATAGGTTTAGGAGTAATTACAGTGCCGGGAGGCAACCTACGAACTTGATCTGCGGTTAGCTTGATTGGCAAAGAAATTTGTCTTTTTTCAAAATAGCTAGACAAAAGTGGCTTAAATTTAAATTGATACCAATCATCAATGTAGTTGTAAAAACGAGAACTAAGAAATTTAAACCTGATTTTATAATAAAGTTTAACAATAAAATTATAAGTGTAAGTATGGGGGATTTTAAAGAAAAAAAGCTTAACGTCATCATAGAAGCTATCCGGCCAATAACTAGAAAAACGCTTCGGCCAAACTACGGAAAGATTCCAAAGCAGATCAATCAACCATTGAGGATAAAGTCCAGCAGACCAGTCTAGGAATTCAAGCCACTTTTTATGTATTGCTCTTAGTAGCCTAGCCAAAAGACTATTATTAATACTGCTGTAAATAATAGGATACCAGTAATTAAATTTATCTGTCAACCAATAAAATACAGTATATGCTATATAGATAAAGACAGCTCGAATAGTAAAAATCAAACGGGTATAAAAAATAATACCCCAAGGGTCAAAATAATCATTTCTCACGTATTCAGGAGCGGCTGCGCGGAGGATAAAGAAAAAAAGGAATGGTGTAACTACCCAACTTACCAAACATTGTGTGGGTATAGACCAATCAAAAAGTGAACCGTAGTAGTAAAGAATAACAGGAATATAAAGGGTACTCAAAAACCCTAGAACATTTAGGTAAGCTTGGGGCAAAGAATTTGTATAATATAGGTAAACAAACAAGGAGACGAAAAATACCTTAACGTACCAAACAGGTTCGTAGTTCCACACATTGACTAGCCCATCGCAAACTATTATAACTACAAAAACTGGAATAAGGAAAACACCAACAATAAGAGCAACAGCATCAGTAAAGGGGTATCTTGCATGAAGCTTCCAGTATCTAATAGAACGATATTTGTAACGCGTAAAGTCGGAAATAATGCGAGTACGCATCAATTCAAATTTAAATTGAATATATTGCGCAGAAGATGATACCAAAACACCAAAAAAATTTTTAATTTTTATCCAAAAGCGAATCATAGTTAGTTTTCTGAAGCAATGCAGTTACAAAAACTGTAACTGCAAACAAAATCAATCCAATAATGACAATGTAAAACGAAAAAATAGTAAAAAAGCTAGACAAAAAGACGTGGTCTTTAGAATAAAATGAATAGTAAAAAGTTGGCCAATCAAAATAAAAAATAAGTGTGTTATTTTGAAAAAAAAAAAGATAAATAAAAAAAGCCAAAACGATAGAAACAATATAAAAAGGAATATACGCATAATATCGAATTCTTTGAAACGAACTAATATCTGATTGAAGATTCAACAACATAACACAGAAGATGAAAAGTATAGCAACTGCGCCTACGTAAACAATGAAAAGCATTATAGAAACATATGTAGAGCCAACAATATAGTAGATAAGGCCAGAAGCGAGAAAAGTTAGAATTATAAAGTAAACTGCTGTGTGTACAAAAAAAGACGTTAGTGAAAAAATAGAAAACATAAAAACCATAATACCAATACTAATAAGCAAAATCATTCTAATTTAAATTTATTAAAAAAAAACATAATCCAGCACCCGTAAAAAATACGTTTTGTAAAACGTGTTAATAAAGCAAGAAATAAACTAAAAATTTTACAATTTATACATAATATTCTGCAAATTTGATCAAAAATAATTAACAAATTATTGAATAAAAGAATTCTCGCTTATTTGTTTTCAGCAATTATTCATTTGCGTGTAGCTTACCAACCATGCTATTTACAACTGGTACACAAGTGACGCACCCTAATCCGATCCTCTCGTACTAGAATAGGACTTTATTACAATAATAACTAAAAAAGCAGTAGATAGGAACCGAACTGTCTCACGACGTTCTAAACCCAGCTCGCGTACCGCTTTAATCGGCGAACAGCCGAACCCTTGGGACCGCCTGCAGCCCCAGGATGCGATGGGCCGACATCGAGGTGCCAAACGATTCCGTCGATAAGAGCTCTTAAGAATCATTAGCCTGTTATCCCTGGCGTACCTTTTATCCGATAAGCGATAGTCCTCCCATAAAGGGCTACCGGATCATTACGACCGACAACAAAATATGTCATCCCTTATAAACCTATCCGTTCATAAGTCAGGCAAGCATATGCCGTTATACTTATCCTGGAACGAGTTCCAGGAAACTTGCCTTCGCACACCTCCGTTACTTTTTAGGAGGCGACCACCCCAGCCAAACTACCAATCATACGTTTTTATTTTTATACATTAGTCATAATTCAGCAAAATTGGTAGTATTTCAATGACGCTTACTCTTGAAGCCGGGGCTAAAGAGTTCAAAGCTACTACTTACGCTACGAATTAGCCAAAAAACGACAACAAAAAAATGCAGTGAAGGTGCACAGGGTCTTCCCGTCTTGCTGCTAAAACTTCGCATCTGCACGAAGAATTCAATTTCACCGAACTAGTTCTGGAGACAGCGGAGCGGTCGTTATACCATTCATGCAGGTCGGAACTTACCCGACAAGGGATTTCGCTACCTTAGAACCGTCAGAGTTACAGCTGCCGTTTACTGGAGCTTATGCTACTAGCCGTTAGACAAGTAGGGTTAACTTATCAGCACCGGGCAGGTTTCAGACCCTATACCTCATCTTTCGATTTTGCAGAGTCCTGTGTTTTTAATAAACAGTCGCCACTCCCAATTTCATGTTACCTAACTATAAATCAGGAACTCCTTCTCCCGAAGTTACGGAGTTAATTTGCCGAGTTCCTTCAGAACTATTAATTCGAATACCTTAGTACACTTATACTAATCTACCAGTGTCGGCTTTAGTACGATTAAAAATTTAAGCTACTTAGAACACTTTAAATTTGTTAAAGAATATTAACTTCAATACCCGTCAAACATCAATTTAGAAAAATAACTTAGGGATCGACTAACCTTTGCAGGTAAATCCTTAGCAAAGAAACCTTTGATATACGGTAATAATAAAAATTATTTAGTTACTCATGCCAGCATTATAAGAAATAAGTAAATTTCGTTTCGGCTACCAAGTTTGAAACTTCTAGAGCTTCAGTAATAAAATTAAGTCTCGTATATTATCGTTCTAAAATACCAATCAATCATTGAACTGTTACGTTTTCATTATAGGACAGCTGTTTCCAAGCCCACCTCTTGACTATCATAGATATCCTAAAACTTAAATACACTTATAAAATCTAAAAGCCTTTAGCTACTAATTAGGGCTATCTCCCTCTCGAAAATGGACCTTCGCACCCACTTTCTGAATACCAATTATGCGCATCACACGCACCATAAACAATTCAGAGATTTAGTATGAACGGTAAGACTTTTACCTCCCCCGAAACACAACTTTACCTTACTGAGTTAGGGAAAAAATAGCTCTTTACCTGAATAAATTTCGCCGAAAACCAGCTATAACCAAGCTTGATTAGCCTTTCACCCCTAACCTTGGTTCATCTCAGCATTTTGCAACATACACGAGTTCGGCCGATAACTATAAGCGTTAACGCCTAACCCAGGTTAGATCGCTTGGCTTCGGGTCTACCTTTAATAATTAAAAAAAAAATTAGTATAACAAACTTTTTCAATACGTCTAAAAAACTATTAAACTTACTACCAAAGATAAGTTGCTGACCCATTATGCAAAAGGTACACTAGACAACAAATCTAATTGCTGGAAAACTTTTAATTTCAAGATCTCTTTCAATCCCATATTGTAGGGTTCTTTTCATCTTTCCCTCGCGGTACTAGTACACTATAGATCAATCAAATTATGTTGGCTAAGCAGATGGAACTGCTATTATCAAGTAGAACTATCGTAAACTACTTTACTCTAAATATTAAACTAAACGGTTCAAAAATTGGACAACCTCCACCTAAGGTAGTTTTTTTTGAAACTTTAATTAACCGAAAAATAAAAATTAAGGCCAAATTGCTTTTGCTCACCGCTACTAACAATACACTAAAAAAATATTTGTTTTTAATAAGTAATGCTAATGAGATGTTTCACTTCGCATAACTAAAATTGCTTATAAAAGCCATGTTATCATATGTTAACCTAAACGTATTAAAAATTCATTACATCAAGCAAACTCAAAGAGTTGAAAACACTTAATTTGAATGTCAAGATATTCGCTAAAAGACCGCAAAAAAACAAAAACATAGAGAAACTATTTAAAAAAATTAAATAAGTTTAATTTAAGTCAAGCAATAGAGATGGTCGATAATATTGCATGTCTCGAGTAGCGAAAAAATCCTCTCGAGAACCGAATCTTCGAGCCCACGGAGATTTAAATCCAGCAAGAGAAATATAAACGTTATAAATAAATACAAAAGTTCCAACAAGTGTTAGAAAGGAACCAAATGTACACCACCAGTTCCAATAAGAATAAACATCTGCGTAATCAGGAATACGACGAGGCATACCCATCAAGCCCAAAAAATGCATAGGGAAGAAGGTTAGATTTACGCCAGCAAAAGTGACCCAGAAATGAAGCTGACCTAGATATTCATCCAATTCATAGCCGGTAATTTTATCGAACCAAAAGTAAAAACCTCCAAAAAGGGCAAATACGGCACCCATAGATAGAACGTAGTGAAAATGAGCGACTACAAAATAAGTATCATGAAGGGCGATATCCAAACCTGCATTGGCCAACACAACTCCTGTAACGCCACCAACGGTAAAAAGAGTAATAAAACCCAGGGCAAAAAACATAGGAGTTCTCATAGCCAAAAATCCGCCCCACATGGTGGCTAGCCAACTAAACACTTTAATACCGGTTGGAACAGCAATAATCATAGTTGCAGCGGTAAAATAGGCCCTAACGTCAATATCCAAGCCAACAGTGTACATATGATGAGCCCAAACAATAAAACCAAGAACACCAATAGAAATTATTGCATAAACCATACCTAGATATCCAAATACAGGACGATTTGAAAGGAAACTAACAATTTGACTAACAATACCAAAAGCCGGCAAAATCAAAATATAAACCTCGGGGTGCCCGAAAAACCAAAAAAGGTGCTGATAGAGAATAGGGTCTCCACCACCAACCGGATCAAAGAAACTAGTGTTGAAATTTCTGTCAGTAAGAAGTATGGTAATACCGCCTGCAAGTACAGGAAGGGAGAGCAAAAGCAAAAACGCTGTAACCAAAACTGACCAAACAAAAAGTGGGATTATATTATAACTAACATCTGAGTCCCGCATATTAATAACTGTTACAATAAAATTAATAGCGCCGGCAATTGAAGAAGCACCTGCAATATGAAGACTAAAAATAGCCAAATCTACTGCCGCACCATTATGGCCTGGAACAGAACTAAGTGGGGGGTAAACTGTCCAGCCTGTACCTGCACCAACTTCCAAAAGTGAAGAACTAACCAGCAATAGAAAAGAAGGGATAAGCAGCCAAAAACTGAGGTTATTCAGTCTCGGATAAGCCATGTCAGGTGCTCCAAGATAAAGAGGTACAAACCAATTACCAAATCCACCAATAAGGACCGGCATTACTATAAAGAAAATTATTACAAAGGCGTGCGCTGTAATAACAACATTATAGTAATGATAGTTATTACCTATAAAAAGGGAGCCTGGATATATCAGCTGAATCCGAATTAGCATAGAATAAAAAGTACCCACCAATCCAGCCAAAAAGCCGAAAATGATATAGAGGGTACCAATATCCTTATGGTTTGTGGAAAAAAACCACCGCTGAATTGCTAGGGGGATATAAATTTTTTTAAGCAAATTTATAACTATTTGTTTATTCATCCCTGCAAATATTACATCAGCGTAGTGGTCACTTCCCAACCCACACAAAAGGGAAGCTAAGAAGAGCAAAAAGCCGCCGACTTTGATTGAAAAAGTTTACAAGGTCAATCAAACCCCCCCTAAAAAAATGATTTTACAATTGTAAGCACAAAAGTAAACCAGCCAAAAGAAATAGGCAACAGAACTTTCCAGCCGAACTGCATAAGTTGATCGTATCGCAACCTAGGAACAGTGGCACGAACCCAAACAAAAAGAAACATAAAGAATAGGACCTTAAGTGCTATGATAAAAGAACTATCCCAGATATAAAAATAAGAACCACCAAAAAAAAGGACAGTGGTTAGGACGCTGCTAATAATAATGTTCAAGTACTCGCCAATAAAAAAAAGAGCAAAAGTAACAGCAGAGTACTCAACATTATATCCCGAAACAAGTTCAGCTTCAGCTTCTGGCAAATCAAAGGGTGGTCTATTAGTTTCTGCCAAAGAAGAAATAAAAAACAACACAAAAGAAGGAAAAAGAGGAAATACAAGCCAAACAAATCGCTGCATTTCAATAATATCAGTCAAATTAATAGAATTAGAAACTATAAGGCAAGTCTGTACAATAAGTCCAATAGAAACTTCGTACGAAACTATTTGGGCCGTTGAGCGAAGAGAACCTAGTATGGCATAACGCGAATTACTAGCCCAACCAGACAAAATAATACCGTAAATACCCAACGAAGAAACAGCAAAAACAAACATTATACCAAACTCGAAATCAACCAAAACTTCATGGGAAGAAAATGGAATAACTGCTATAGAAAGAACAGCAATAAAAAAAGTAATTATTGGAGCCACGTAAAAAACAGCTTTATCAGAAGTAGTTGGATAAGTTAGTTCTTTTGTTAGCAATTTCAAACCGTCAGCAAGAGGCTGAAGTAGCCCAAAAAATCCGACGACATTGGGTCCAGTTCTAATTTGAACACTAGCCAAAATTTTACGTTCAAAAAGTGTCAAATAAGCAACCGCCAGTAGCATCGGAACAATAAGCGCGATAGCTCGTATGATATCAAAAACAATAAGATAAAATATAATACTCATTAATTAAATATAATAATTAAACGATGAACGTTCATCAATTTGTCTCTTAACAGAAAGCAAAATATTTGAAGAATAGCGGGCGGTAGAATTCGAATTCAGGAAATGTGAATAAAAACCAGAATAAAGAAAATTAAATTCACAAAAAAAATTAAAAGGGAGAAAAATTCGAAAGGAAGTATAAGCTATTATTTGATTAAAAAAAATAATAGAATTTCCGTAGTATTTTGAAGTAAAAATTGAAGGAATAATGGCAAATTTGGCTTCCCTAATTTGATACGCTACATATCTAAAGGGGTGCACAACAAATGGAAAGAAAGTATTAAAAGAAGTAGGTGATTGATTAAGCGCGTGAAAACTGAGCTCGCTAGAAGCCATCTCAAAAGGCTTTGTATAAACAGTAAAAATTTGCGACGAGGGAATAAAATCACCGAGATATGCAACAACCGAATTAAGAGATGAAGGGAGAAAAAAAAATATATCTTTAATGTTGCCAGAAATAAATCGAGATACACGAGAAGATCCCCTAAAAATTTTATAAAAATCTTGGTGGGAGTGGCCCAAGTTAACTTCGTTGAAAAGGTTATTTGTAAAAAAACCAAAACTAAAAACAGAAACGTCGTTTTGAGTTGCGAAACGACGCAAAAATACCGAAAAAACAGGAAATGAATAACGTATATTAAAACCCAAAAAAAAAATAAACTTATATTTGGGCAGAACGTCACCAAGATTATGCAAAGAAGGTAGCCCATAATTACGAAAATCAGAATTAACAATATAAGGGGGGAAAAATCCTGAAAAGTAGGTAAGATTTTTCAATCGATAGGTTATTGAAATATCAAATTCAAAAGAGTTAAAGCCAAAATTAGAAAAATTAAACCTTTTAGAAAAGAAATTTATCCAAAAAGAACTAAATTTAACTTTGCGAAAATTAAAGATATCAAAATCTTTAAAATGATTGATAGAATCATAAGAAAATCGAATTTTGTCCGAAATCCATTCGGAAAGTAGATTTTCATTAAGATTAGGCAGAATTCTTATAACAGAATTTCCTCTAATACTTACTTTAATGGGTGAAAGATACGTGTCACTTGTATCGTATGTTGAACGATCGGTAAGTTCCCACGGACGAGCAGTGAAACTATATGGTTTAGAAGTAAGAGCACCCATAAAACTTTAACTGAAATTGATAAAACAAATAACAGTTAGAGGACAGCCGGTGGCGGGACTTGAACCCGCACGCATGTTAATACATTGGAACCTCAATCCAACGCGTCTACCAATTCCGCCACACCGAAAGCCAAAACCCTCCTCTTGAGTTTGATTAAAAAACAGAACTAACAAAAAAGTTACTAGTTTTACAGCTAGTAACTTTGAGTGGACCCGATGGGACTTGAACCCATAACCGCTATGTGCAAAACAACCATTTTCCCTGCTTAAACTACGGGCCCGAAAAAATAGAATAGAACTTAATCCAGCCACAGGTTCCCCTACGGCTACCGTGTTACGACTTCGCCCCAGTCACCAATTTAGCCCTCGAATTCCCGTTTGAGAAGACTTCAGACCAAACCAACTCCCATGGCGTGACGGGCGGTGTGTACAAGACTCGTTGACAAATTCACCGTGCCTTTCTAATGCACGATTACTAGCGATTCCTCCTTCATGGCCGAGAATTTCATCGACCAATCCGAACTGAGGTAGCTTTTAACGATTTACTCCGTAATAAACTTCGTTACGTTATTGTAGCTAACCATTGTAGCACGTGTGTGGCCCAACCCATAAGGGCCATACTGACTTGACGTGGTCCTCTTTAAATCAAGTTAACCTTGATATTTTCAAAATAAAATATGAAAAGAGAGTTGCGCTCGTTACCGGAATTAACCGAACGCCTTAAAGCACGAGCTGACGACAGCCATGCAGCACCTATCAAAATTAATGTCGAACAATAATTATTCGCCAATGAGCAAATTTAAATTGCTTACAATTTCGTAGTTCAGGGTTGGTAAGATTCTGCGTGTTATATCGAATTAAACCACATGCTCCACCGCGTGTACAAGTCTCCGTCAATCTCTTTGAATTTCGACCTTGCGGTCATACTACTCAGGCGAGATCCTTAACGCTTTCGCTGAAATTAATGTTTAGGATCTATAGTTTAGGGCGTGGACTACCGGGGTCTCTAATCCCGTTTGCTCCCCACGCTTTCGTCCCTTAGCGTCAGTTTAAAAACCAGATATCAGTCTGCACTTATGGTAGTCCCTAAATTGATTTCAACGGATTCCACCCCTCCATCAAAAGTACCAACATCCTTGTCCAAACTCAAGATTGCCCAAAGAAAGCGAAAAATGCAAGTAAATTGCGAAGTGTCCCGCTAGTTGAAAAGCAAACCGCCTACTAACCCTTTACGCCCAGTTAAGACGAATAACGCTTGCCCCCCCCGTTTTACCGCGGCTGCTGGCACGAAGTTAGCCGGGACTTCTTCTTCAGTAAAATCAAACCTTTTATACTGCCGAAAGAGCTTTACAACCTAAGGCCTTCATCACTCACGCGATATTGCTGGATCAAGCTTTCGCCCATTGTCCAATATTCCTCACTGCTGCCTTCAATTGAAGTCTAGACCGTTTTCAGTTCTAGTGTGGCTAATCCGCCTCCCGGACCAGCTAGAGGTCGTCGGCTTGGTAGTCTTTAAACCACCAACTACCTGATCCCCATAAGAAACCCAGATTGGCGATTAATCTTTAAGTAATTTAAAAAAAAACTACCTTATGGTTAATTTAACAACATAGATTTGTTTAATAAACCACCAAAATACATCTCTTACTATCCTCACCCGTACGCCACTCGACCTGTTTAAAAGGTCGCGTTCGACTTGCATGTGTTAAGCATATCGCTAGCGTTCACTCTGAGCTAGAGTCAAACTCAAAACTCATTTAAAAGAATTAAATCTTAATAAAATAAAAATCCGGATTTTGTTAGAACAGTAAAGAACTTCGATTACCACCAATAATCTGGCCTCCTCCTTTTTTTTCGCCTATTGGTTGTGCCAGTAGAGGTCAAATTAGAATTTTTTTTATCCCAAACAGCAAAATGAATTGCGATAATAAAAATAGCGTAAAAAAAAAAAAGAACAATAAACCAAAAAAGCCAACGAACCATGTAAATATCTTCAAAACTATAGCCTGGCTTAGGCGGGGGGATTTCAAAAACAGGACCGCCTACCAGAAAGGGAAAAATAGTTATAAGAATAAAATTAATTATGGATTTAATAAGGTTATTTGTAGCAGTAACCTCATCAAGGTAAAAAATAATGGCAGCCCATGGATATATAATCAAAAAGAGTGAAACGCGAGAAGCGTCTGCGAAAAAACCAACCTCATACTCCAATTTTTGCTTAAAATTTTTAGGTTTACCAAAAAAAATCATCGTAAATAAATACCCCTATGACCTCCCCAAACATAAACAATTCCAAAAAGGAACAGCCACACAACATCAACAAAATGCCAGTACCAAATAGCAGTTTCCAAACCAATATGTCTATCAGGAGTAAATTGAAGTCTAGCATGACGAAATTGACAAATTCTAAGATAGATAGAGCCAATCAAAACATGAAATCCGTGAAATCCGGTTAGCATAAAAAATGTTGAACCAAATGCACTATCAGAGATATTAAAAGGAGCTAGAAGATATTCAAAAAATTGAATAGCCATAAACGAATATGCACAACGCATTGTATTATAAAGACCTTTTTGTGCCAAATCGAAATCATTCTGCAAGACTGCGCGGTGAGCGTAAGTTACAGTAACACCAGAAGTAAGCAAAAAAAGAGTATTTAGCAAAGGAAAACCCCAAGGATTAATAGCAGTAATTCCAAATGGAGGCCACTGACAACCGATAAAAATTGAAGGAGAAAGTGCTAGGTAAAAAAAAGCCCAGAAAAAAGAAAAGAAAAACATAACCTCAGAAACAATAAAAAGGATAAAACCAAGTCGAAGACCTTTAGCTACGGGTTCTGTATGATGACCTTCAAATGACTCTTGAATTACATCTGCCCACCAGACAAATAGTGTAAAAATTACGAATCCGATAGCGATTGAAAAAGAGATAAAGCCGATGGGAGACGGCAGGTAATTGTGAATGGAAGCAACAAATGCTATAACTGCAAAAAAGACAGCGAAAGACAAAACAATCGGCCATGGGCTAGGCTTAACCAAATGAAAAGGATGATTAGCGTTAATTGTAGTTTTGGGAGAATACGAAACAAATTTTGGCATAAATATCAAAAAATTCCAAAAAAATTAACCACACGATACTGTTGTGGAGGGTGGGATTCGAACCCACGAGCTTACGAACGGTTTTACAAACCGTCGCCTTCGACCACTCGGCCACCTCCTCAAACAATTTATAAAATAACAACAAAAAGTTTATTATTAAAATTAAACGCCAAATCAGTAGTCGGAAGATAAAAATTAATGGTAGAATTATTAAAAATATAAGATCTTTTTTTGGACAATATAACCACACGCCCATAATAAGAAAAAAAAACAAAAAAATGAAAGTAAGAATAAAAGTAAAAATTATCGTAAATAAGAAAATTAATGCCAGAATTACTAAAAGAAAAAAATCCAACTTGTGGCCTAGTAATAGCACGTGATATACCAGCTTGATAATTAATTGAACCAGAATAATCAAAAAAAACGGAACCTGTGTTAAAAAAAAACTTAGCTAGATTGGAAAGTCGACGAAAGTTTATAAACTTAAAAAGGAAAATAACTATAATAATTAGGTAAAACATAGAAATTTAAGGTGGTGATGGGACTTGAACCCATAAAAACTCGAGCCTAAGACGAGCGCGTCTACCAATTCCGCCACACCGAATCTTATATTTAAAGTAAAAAGGTCTCGACAGGAATCGAACCTGCAGCCTAAGGTTTAACAGACCTTCGCTCTACCATTGAGCTACGAGAGTTAATCAAATAATATTATACGGGAGAAACGGGACTTGAACCCGCACCTCGTGGGACGACAACCCAGTACTCTACCAATTAAGCTATTCCCCCGATGGGCAGTGCAAGAATCGAACTCACATTAACTCGGTGTAAGCGAGACGTGTTACCATTACACCAACTGCCAAACTGAGGGAGAAAATACCAGACAAGGCGGTGATGGGACTTGAACCCATAAAAAACTCTTTTTGAGAGAGCCGCGTCTACCAATTCCGCCACACCGAATCTTATATTTAAATAATACTACCCCCTTATATACGTTGCAAAAAAGGTACAAAACTGGGTAGGGGTCAGTTTGAAAAAATTATTTAAATCGAAGCAATTTAGTAAAGAAAAAATTAAAATAAACGGAAACAACGATAAATTATAAAAAATTAGCTTAGTAAATTGGTACAATAAAAAAATTTATAGTAGAATTAAACTAATACAAAAAAAGTAAAAACAGAAAGCGCGAAAATAACATAAAATATAGTAAAATAGTTTAAACCGCTTAAAACACTAAAAAAAATAACATCAACAGCGAAAAACTATAAAGTATACCAAATTAAAAGAACGGGGAGAGCGGGGATCGAACCCGCATATTCAGATTATGAGCCTAACGAGTTACCACTTACTCAACCTCCCCAAATAAACCCTTAAAAAATATAAAAAACGCATATAAACTATGCACAAGCAAAAATTAGCAAAAAAATTACTAATGGTAAGGATTAATGGCGTCATTCATGTAAACACAAAAAAGAACAGAAAATACATACGCTTGTAGAACTGCAATAAGTGTTTCAAGAATAATTACCGCACTAACCAACAAGATACCAACAGCAAAAACAAACGAACTACCTACAAAACCAATATAAAGAAGAGTTGTACAAATAAACAAAAGAGTGTGGCCGGCCATTATATTAGCAAAAAGTCGCAATGCAAGTGAAAATGGACGCAAAAGATAAGTAGAAATTTCAATAACAAAAACCAGAGGAACCAAAATTGGAGAAATACCTTGAGGAACAAAAAGTTTTAGAAAACTCAATTTATGTCTATAAAATCCTATAATAATTAGACCAAAATTTAGAGAAAAAGAGATAAAAAATGGCAAAAAAATTTGTGCTGTACTAGTAAAACTAAAAGGGACAAGTCCCAAAAAATTACAACAAAAAATAAAAGTGAATACTGTTATAACAAGTGGGACATATGGCAAACCTGCGGAACCAGTTTGAGATTTCACCATATTAACAATAAAAAGATAAAAGTTTTCGAGAACATACTGAGCTGGGGTAGGGATAATATAAACCTTAGTGAGGTTTAGCAAAAAAAGCAACAAAAAGAAAAAGATAGCAAATAGGAGAGAAAACGCCATGCTTGAGAAAGTAAAATTGAAAAAAGACCAAAAAACATGATTTTCAAACTGTTCCAAAGGACTAAACATTATTATTTACCCCAAGAAATTATAATACCTACCGAATGCCCAGAAGCGCCAGTAGTACTAGTCTTTACTTGAACAAATGCCTTGACCGTAACAGGATCTGAAAATACCCAACTAACTATATCTACAATAAATTGATACATTTATAATAATAATTCTATCTGTCAACTTCCCCAAATACAATATCCTGAGTACCAATGATGGTCACCAGGTCAGCGAGCATGTGGCCATGCGATATTAGATCCAAACCTTGTAGATGATAAAAACCAGGAGCCCGAATCCTGCATCTATAAGGCCGGTTTGTACCATTTGAATTAAGATAAACGCCAAATTCACCCTTTGGGGCTTCAACTGAAACGTAAGTTTCACCGGACGGAACACAAAAACCTTCACTAAAAAGCTTAAAATGATGAATTAGAGACTCCATAGAAAACTTTATCCAAGCACGAGAAGGAGGGGTAATTTTTTTATCATCGACCTTAATATGACCAACAGGAATATTGGAAACAAGTTGCTCAATAATACGTAGACTTTCGCGTATTTCATAAATACGTACCAAATAACGATCATAGCAATCACCATACGTTCCAACAGCAACAGAAAAGTTAGTTTGGTCATAAACCTCGTAAGGAACCACTTTACGCAAATCCCAAGGAATACCTGACCCGCGCAACATAGGGCCGCTAAAACCAAAAGAAAAAGCGTTATCTGCAGTTACCAAACCAACCCCAATCAACCTATTTTTCCAAATTCTATTATTAGACAATATTTCTTCAAATTCGTCAATTCGTTTTGAAAAATTTCGGCAAAAGATATAGAGGTCATCAATAAGTCCAAGCGGCAAATCCTGAGATACACCCCCAGGTCGAAAATAAGAAGAATGTATCCTTGCACCCGAGACTCTTTCGTAAAACTCTATGAGCTTTTCACGTTCTTCAAAGGCCCAAAGAAATGGGGTAAGTGCGCCCACGTCCAAAGCATGCGTACTTACAGCCAAAAGATGATTAAGAAGACGGGTGACTTCCAGAAAAATCGTTCGAATATACTTAGCTCGAATTGGAACGGAAATATCTGCCAGATTTTCAATCGCCAAACAATAGGCATGCTCTTGAGCTATCATTGAAACATAATCCAAACGGTCAAAATAAGGCAAACCTTGGAGATAGGTTCGAGATTCAATAAGCTTTTCAGTGCCGCGATGCAAAAGACCAATATGGGGCTCGGCTCGAACAACTGTTTCACCCGATAGTTCGACAACCAAACGCAATACACCATGTGCAGCCGGATGCTGCGGACCGAAGTTAATGTTAAAATTTTTTATTTCAACTGCAGAATTATTGAGCATAAAATTTAAACCAAGGATTATTAACATCAAAAAATCGGTATTCTTGAGCAAACTCAACAGGCTCAGAAACAATTCTCTTAATCGTTTCGTCATAGCGAATTTGAAAATAACCATTAACCGGGAAGTCCTTGCGTAGAGGGTAGCCATTAAAGCCATAATCCGTCAAAATTCGCCTAAGATCCGAGTGGTTATAAAAATAAATACCGTACATGTCGTAAATCTCTCGTTCCGCCCAATTAGAACCGAAAAAAACGGATTCAACGCTGGTTGTAAAAAGGTTATTGATAGACAAAGGAGTTACAATAATAAGCTCCTCCTCATAGCTCCGAACATAGAGAAAAACTTTAAAACGTTTAACAAGATGCAAAGTGTCCGAAGCAAATTGATCAACAAAATAACAAAAATTAAAGAGGTTCGAAGAAGACAAAAACTTTACGAAATTAATATCCCTATAGCTTGTATTAATTACAGCCAATGATCGATAATAAAAAGTTCTGTCTTGGCAAAATGAAAATATAGAAGAGACCAAACCAGGATAAAGTTGACTTGTAATTATTTGCAAATTCATTAATCTTTAGACCAATCCAAAGTACCTTTATGGAATTCATAAAGAATACCAGAAAAAAGAAATATAATAAAAAGATAAGTGTAGAATAGGGACCAACCATAAATATACGGTAGAGAGATAGAAAGAGGGAAAAAAAAAATAACTTCCAAATCAAAAATAATGTAAAAAATAGCCACTAGGTAAAATCTTACATCAAATTTAAATCGTGTATGCTCAAATGGATCAAACCCGCATTCGTAAGCGGAAAACTTTTCATAATCGAATGAAGTAACATTTACATTAAGTTGACCAAATCCAAAGTTTAGAACCAAGGTAATAAAAAATGCTACCAAAAAATAAACAAAAAAATTATAAATTTCAAACATAAAAAAATAAAGAATTACGCTCGTCGATAAATTGAGAAATAATTTCTTCAGAAGTTTCATTTAGCTCGGAGAGCAGCATAAAATCTTCAATTTGAACTACCAAAAGTCCAAGTTTAAGAATATAATCCTTGGTATCCTCAAAACAAGCCTCCGTTAGCTCGAATGCTCTGTTACGCAAAAAACCGTCACGATATTGATTAGCTTGAAAAGTATCTTCTTCAAGATTAGACAAAAGTTCATAATAGACTGCCAACAGCTCGCGCTGCTCTTCAAGGATAGAAAATTGCAACTCATTAACCTGAGCAGCCAGATTGGCATTAGCAAGACAAACGGCCTTAATCTCATCAATTTGTATTTCCAAACTAGATTTTTGATCTCCAAAGTAAAGCTGATAATACTTAACTGCAAAAACAATAATTGCTACCAAACACACCGCCCAAATTGACTCATTGGAAAGATAGATATGTGAAGAGCCCAAAAAAGTAGGGGAGTAAAAAATATGCAGTACGACACTAAAAAGGATAATATCAAAACTATTAAAAAACGCAGAAATATTTAGAAGATTAAAAACTCGCTTTCCGAAAAAAGAACTAAAAAAACCTACAGTATCAATGTAGCGATATTCTTGAATACGCAAAATAAATCTAAGATAAGTAGAATAAACATAGGGGATAAATGCAACAAAAATTGCCAAAACAGAAATCATAAGTTTGGTTATAGACAAGGCAAAAGCTTGAATAATAGCTGTAGCTTTTTCATTAAAATTTTTTAGAAATTTTGAAAAATCAAAATTAGAATTACTACCAATATGAAAAATCATTTTATTAATTTGAAAAATAGTCTTAAATGAAAAGAAATGTTAAATAACTCTTTTTCTTCTTCGCGGAGAAAATAGACAAGATCTTGATAATCTTCGTAAAATGAAGTATCGTCATCTGAATCATCTGAATCTGCATCTGAAAAGTAATGGTCATTATTGTAGTCAGAAAAATCTTCTACATTATCTTCATCGCTGGAT
>ERZ1066116.95-NODE-95-length-54891-cov-12.866785_pt1 | contig 54891 bp, 40 predicted proteins | sample MGYA00382763_ERZ1066116 | MGnify/ENA primary metagenome ERZ1066116 (study PRJEB33369, sample SAMEA5778346) | biofilm metagenome | biome: Industrial cooling water; feature: Water cooling tower basin; material: Biofilm | place: United Arab Emirates | collected...
CTACAAAGGCAACTGGGATTATCGTAAAACCGTCAACCTATTTCAGGACGATTCACAATACAAAAGATTGAACACTGTAACTTCATTATTTATATTGAATTACTAAAAAACTATCTATTATACATTAGTACTTAAATTATCTTTTACTTTTGGGCCAAAATAAACAGCAAAAATGATTCAAATTATTCCTGCCATAGACATAATAGGCGGTAAATGTGTACGCTTAACCCAAGGTGATTATGCCCAAGTCACTAAATATTATGATGATCCGCTCGATGTTGCCAAAATGTTTGAAGACAATGGCATACAAAGGCTTCACTTGGTTGATTTAGATGGAGCAAAGGAAAAGAAAATTATTAATTACAAAACGCTCGAAAAAATTTCCTCAAAAACCAAGCTTCATATTGATTTTGGCGGAGGATTGCAGTCTGACAAAGATTTAGAAATAGCATTTGAATGTGGTGCCAAGCAGATAACAGGGGGAAGCATAGCTGTAAAGAACAAAGAAATATTTGTCAACTGGCTCAAAAAGCATGGTAATGAGAAGATAATACTAGGGGCAGACACTAAAGATAAAAAAATTGCTGTACACGGCTGGCAAGAAACATCGGAAATTCATTTGTTTGATCTGCTTGAAACCTACTTGACTGAGGGAATAAAATACTGTATATCTACTGATGTGGCAAAAGACGGCATGTTGCAAGGCCCTTCCATTGATTTGTACAAAGAAATGAAGGACAGATTTCCCGCTCTACAAATCATAGCCAGTGGGGGAGTGAGCGAGATAAAGGACATAGAAAAGTTAAATGAAGAGGGTATATATGGAGTCATTGTTGGTAAAGCCATTTACGAGGGGCGTATTAGTATGCCACAAATTGCTTCTTTTTTGGGTATGTGAATAATTTTTTCCAAAAATTAATCGCAGTGTTTTGCAGATTCAAAATAGCTTTCTACCTTTGCACTCCCAAAACAAACACGGTCCGTTCGTCTAGGGGTTAGGACATCTCCCTTTCACGGAGGAAACAGGGGTTCAATTCCCCTACGGACTACATCAAAAGGCTTCAAATCAACAATTTGAGGCCTTTTTTTATGTTTTGTTTGCCGCAATAATGCCCTTTTAAAACAGCGAAATTTGTGAACAAAATAGTATTGCAATTTTGTTAGTTAATTATACCTTTGCATAAATTTATAATAATAATGAAAAACAAACTATTTCTCAGCCTCTTTTCAAACAGCCTCTTTCTCAGAAGCTGTTAGTATTGGGCTATTGAAATGTTTCATTTATACGTATTCATTCACATTAAGCCCATTCGCTAAGTATGGGCTTTTTTATTGTGAATATATCCATTTGCCCCTTGGATAAAACATATTAATAAACTCTCTGTGGGGTGTAGAGAGTCTTTTTTACTAAAGATGAAAGATAAAGTTTATATTTTCGATACCACCTTGCGCGATGGCGAACAAGTGCCAGGCTGCCAATTGACAACTTTAGAAAAAATTAAAGTGGCCAAAGAACTGGAGGCTTTGGGTGTAGATATCATCGAAGCCGGTTTCCCTATTTCAAGTCCGGGCGATTTTAATTCTGTTGTAGAAATATCTAAAGCTGTAAGCGAGCCTACCATCTGCGCTTTAACCAGAGCTGTGCAAGGCGATATAGATGCCGCAGCCCAAGCCCTACAATATGCCAAACATAAAAGAATACATACAGGAATAGGTTCGAGCGATATTCATATTAAACACAAATTTAACAGCACCAGAGAGCAAATTATAGAGCGAGCCATAGCCGCTACCAAATATGCCAAAAAATTGGTAGAAGACATAGAATTCTACTGCGAAGATGCCGGACGAGCCGACAATATTTTTCTTGCCCAAATGGTAGAAGCAGTGATAGCAGCCGGTGCTACTGTAGTGAATATACCCGATACCAATGGCTTCTGCTTGCCTGAGCAATATGGAGAAAAGATTAAGTTTTTATTTGATAATGTAAAAAATATAGACAAAGCCATTATTTCTGTACACTGCCACAACGATTTGGGCTTGGCCACAGCAAATTCTTTAATGGGCGTTCGCAATGGAGCAAGGCAAATAGAATGCACCATTAACGGGATAGGGGAGCGAGCCGGAAATACATCTCTTGAAGAGGTGGTGATGGCCATAAAACTTCATGGAAAGTCTATGGGAGTTTACACAGATATTAATAACAAAAAGATATTTCCTATCAGCAAAATGGTTTCCAGCTTGATGCGTATGCCTGTGCAGGCCAACAAAGCCATAGTGGGTAGAAATGCTTTTGCTCACTCATCTGGTATTCATCAAGATGGCGTATTGAAGAATAAACACAATTATGAGATTATAGACCCCAAAGATGTGGGTATTCAAAACAATGCTATCATTTTGACTGCTCGCAGTGGCAGAGCGGCATTGAAACATCATTTAGAAAGATTGGGCTTTGAGCTCACCAAAGAAAAGCTTGACGAAGTTTACACTCGTTATCTTGCCGTAGCAGATGTGAAAAAAGAGGTGAAAGACGAAGACTTATACGATTTGATGGGAGCCGATAAAAACGGTCAGGGCATACATCTAGAGCTTTTGCAAGTGGTGTGTGGCAACCCTATTGAGCCTATGGCAAGTGTGAAGCTAAAAGTAAATGGCAAAGAAGAAGAAGCCACCTCTAGCGGAAACGGTCCTGTAGATGCTGCATTCAAAGCCATTGACAAAATACTTAAGAAAAAAGTAAAAGTTGACGAATTTTTGATACAGTCTATTCACGGAGGCAGCAGCGACAGCTGTAAAGTAAATATGGAGATAAGCTATCAAAACAAGACCCATTATGGCTTTTCACAAAGTACCGATATCGTAGTGGCCTCAGCCAGAGCCTATATCGATGCTATTAACAAAGCGGTAAAAGCTTAGTAATTTTTACTTAATATTCTGATATACAATTAGTAAGGGGAAGCCGAAAACAGCTTCCCCTTTTTCATAAATAGCCTAAAATTTGTAATTTTAAAATGGTGTATAAACTGAAATATTGTTTATTTTTGCATTATGGCAATAAGGAATATAATAAAAATTGTTTTCTCATTAGTTTTATTAATTGGAACGGGATATATTGTTAAAGCTCAAACATACGACCCACCTCCTCCGCCACCACCACAATATAACCCACCAAATGTTTGTAAAATAGACAAATGTGATACACTCACAGCTTATGGACTCACTGTGCCAAACAATGTTATCGTATTTGATGGAAAATTAGACGAAAAAGAGTGGTTGTTGAATAACAGCCTAAATTATGTGTCTGTAAATGTGAATGTATTTGCATCAGGTGCCAATGTATCCCCTGCAAGTAGCATCACAAATTTTAATGTTAATAATAAAGTAAAATGGAGTGTTGTATGGGATAGTCAGAATTTATATGTCGGAGTAAAAGTTTATGACTCTAAACTAGTAAATAATTCATGGGGAGGGGGACGTATCTGCGGATATTACAATGATTTCAATTTACCTCCACTGTATGATGCTGTTGAGCTGTTTATAACACCGGAAGATATTTTGGCCGAAAATAATAGTTTTTTTTTCCATTGCATCAAGCCGGTAGATATTGAAGATTCTAATAACGATTTTTGGACTTTCAATTGCGATTATAATTCAGAGAATCCTATATCGGCAATTTCTGTCGTTACAGATTCCGGATATACTGTTGAATTTAAGCTCCCGATTGCAGAATTAAACCAAAAGATGTTTTCTGGAGGAGAGGGATTGTATAATGGAAAAAAACTCAGAATTGATATTGCTAACGATGATGCTGACCGCGCAGGGGAAGAAAGAGATTATCAAATAGTCTGGAATAACTATTGCGGGAATCAGAATTATATGACAAATCAATATAATGGACTTTTGCAATTATCGTCTCAATTGCCTGGTGAATCTCCTATAGAAGGGGCATTTATTTCCGGCCCTTCATATTTGTGTAATCCGGGTCCGGCTGTATATACACTTACAGCACCATCTGATAGATATTATTGGGGAAAACCCGCTTCTGCTTCATTCCCAGATAAACCTGTGATTGAAACAGAAGACGCTACTTATTTTTATTACAAAACCGGATATGTAGCTACTGTAGTTTTTGTAGAAAGAGGTGCATTTGAGGTTTCTGCAGCTCCACTTCAAGACTCAAACGTAGGTTGTGGCAATGATTTGCCTACTCCTCCTCCTTTCAGGGTTCAAATAGGTGCACCCATGCCCAGAATTGAAGGTCAGGGTTCTGTTTGTCCGGGACAAAAGAATATGCTATATTATTTAACGAATACTTTTTTGGGTGCAACATATACATGGCAAATACTAGGGGCTGATAAAATTGATTCTGTGAGCAATACAACACAAATTGTTGACTGGGCAGATGCTACATTTAATGTGCAAATGAGAGTTTTTGCAAAAGACCAAAACAACTGCTTGGGCGATACTGCTGTATTTTATATGAGATTGAACGATACATTGTATGTTAGAAAGCCTGAAGGCAATAAGTTGTTGTGTGCCAACCCATTGGAAAGCAATGTTTATTCAATTTCTGGCTTTGTTAATTCCGACTACAATTGGCTTGTCAATGGTGGGGATATTGTAGGAGATACAAATACTAATATTATTAATGTAAATTGGGTTCATCCTGATTTTGGAGATGTGCGAGTTTCTGTCCGTTCAAAAGAATTTCCCTCTTGTTTTGGTCAATCTGATTCATTAAAAGTCAGAATTATTTCTCAGCCTATTCCTCCTGAAATTATAAATATATATTCAGTTTCTACATATAAAGAAAATGATAAAGATATAGAGATTTCAATAAAATGGGAGAAATCTAATCAATTCACCGTTGATAGCCTTACGCTATATCGAAAAGAGAACGATGGTGAATTTCAAGTGATTGGAAAAATAAAACAATATGATTGGAAATTTTACGATAAAAATCTTAATACTTCCCAAAGCATATATTACTACTACCTCACCAATAGCCTCACTTGCAATTTTGATGTGTCTAGTGTAGTCCAAAATTCTACGCTTCTAAAAATATTAAAAGACGATGAGTCGGGAAAGATTTCTTTGTCTTGGAATCCCGTAACTATGTGGGCAAAAGGTATAAATAAATATCAAATATTTAAAAAAGTAGATAATAAAGATTGGGAATTAGCCCAAGAAACTACTAACACCACTGCCGAGTTTGTGAAAGAAGGGTTTAAACATCAATATAGGGTTTTGGCACTAAGCAATGAGTTTTTCTTGAGTAAGCCCGCAGAAATCTACACCAATATCGTTTATGCTGATTTCCTAAATACGGTAGAAATTTTGGGCAATGTACTTACACCCAACAACGATAACGTAAACGATGCCTTTGTAATTAAGAACATCACTTCCTATCCAGTAAGAAATCTGAAAATCTACAATCGCTGGGGTGGAGAAATATTACAAACTTCTAACTATAACAACGATTGGAACGCTAATAATCAACCCGATGGAATGTATTATTATCATTTAGAATATGGCATAGATTCGCCTTCTGAGACTAAAAAAGGCTGGATACAGGTAATTAGGTGATTTTAATGGCTCAAACTGTTTTTTGTTAAGTTTTTTTAATAACTTTGAAGGGTGTAACTATTGAAAACCTATAACAAAATCTATGCCTAAGCCTACTATTGAGATAAAAAAAGACTTCTCACTAAAGGAATTAAACTCTTTTAAAATAGACGTAAAATCTTCATATTTCTGTGAAATATTTTCTATAAATCAGCTTACAGAACTAAGTAGACACGATGTTTTTTTAAATACGCCCAATAAAATCATCCTAGGTGGTGGAAGTAACATTTTGTTTACAAATGACTATGACGGATTAGTCATAAAAAACTCAATAAAAGGCATAAGAAATTACAAACAAAAAGTTGATAATGTGTATCTGAGTGTGGGCGGGGGAGAAAATTGGCATGAGTTTGTTATGTATTGTGTTGAAAACGGACTTCATGGTGTTGAAAATCTAGCCCTCATACCCGGTACTGTTGGTGCAGCACCTATTCAAAATATCGGTGCTTATGGAGTAGAAATCCGTTCTTGTCTAGTGGCAGTAGAAGCTGTAAATCTACAAAATGGCGCACGCAGGCTACTAAATAAGTCTATTATGAAAATGGGCTACAGAGACAGCATTTTTAAAAATATTTACAAAGATAAATATATGATTGTGGCTGCACATTTCAGATTAAATGTAAAACCACACTTTAATCTTGAATATGCACCGCTGAAGGAAAAATTTGCAAACAAAAACATTGATGAAATCACAATAAAAGATGTTGCAAATGCTGTAGTAGAGATACGACAAAGTAAACTTCCTGACCCAAATGTGATAGGAAATGCAGGTAGTTTTTTTAAAAATCCTGTGATTGATAAATCTAAGGCCGATGTCCTCAAAGCTCAGTTTGCTGACATTCCGCTTTACCCTGTTGACACTATGACAGTAAAAGTGGCTGCTGGTTGGCTAATAGAAAAATGTGGATGGAAAGGCAAACGCCAAGGCGATGCCGGAGTACATGAAAAGCAAGCGTTGGTCTTGGTAAATCATGGAAACGCTACGGGTTCTGATTTGTTAAAGCTGGCAAAAGACATCCAAGTTTCTGTTAAAGAAAAATTTGATATAGAACTCACCCCCGAAGTAAATATACTTTAAGCATATGGCAACAAAAGCTTTTTATTTGTGTTTTCATGGCTATGAATCATAAAAAAGCGATTGTAATCGGTGCCGGCATTGCGGGCATGGGCGTAGCCTTACGTTTGAAAAAAGCAGGTTATGAAGTAAATGTATTTGAGCAATCTCTCACTTATGGCGGCAAAATAAGGCAGTTTGCATCTCAGGGTTTTAGGTTCGATACAGGGCCTTCTCTTTTTACATTGCCGGAACTAGTAGATGAACTTTTTTATTTATTTGATAAAAACCCACGAGATTATTATAAGTATTTATCACTAGAATCAATCACTCGATATTTTTACGAAAATGAGATTGCCCTAGATTCTTTTTCCAATCCTGAACGCTTTGCAGAAGAGGCAGAGCATAAGCTTGGTGTCGATAGAACTATTATTTTATCTTTTTTAAAGTCTCAGGAAAAAAGCTATAAACTTCTTGCTCCTATATTTCTTGAAAACCCAATTCATAAACCACTAAAACTTCTTAAAACAAAAAATATTCCTGCTCTTTTTCATGTGATGAATCCTCGCTTTTTGCAAAGCATGAATAGTGTGAATGAGAAAGTGTTCAAAAATTCAAAATTAACGAGGTTATTTAATAGATATGGAACTTACAATGGCTCTAATCCATATCAAATGCCTTCTCTATTCAATATTATTTCACATTTGGAGCATAATGTAGGTGCCTTTCTGCCAGAAAGAGGGATTAGGTCTATTGCCGATGCTTTATATAGTTTAGCAACAGAGCATGGGGTAAACTTTAATTTTAATTCGCTTGTGAAGAATATCGAGGTAGAAAACGGTACTGCCAAGGGAGTGTGGGTTAATGAAAAATTTCATAAGGCAGATGTAGTGGTCAGTAATATGGATGTTAACAGAAGCTTCGCTGAGATGCTTCCTAATATAAAACCACCCAAAATTTTTCTAGAAAACCAAAAGAGTACATCTGCACTTATTTTTCATTGGGGAATAGAGGGAGAGCACCCATCCCTTGATGTTCACAATATCCTATTTGCAAAAAACTATAAAGAAGAATTTCAATACTTGTTTGATAAAAAACTTTTGTACCACGACCCCACTATTTATATATACATTAGTTCAAAAGCAGTAGCAGGCGATGCACCTGCCGGAAAAGAAAATTGGTTTGTGATGATAAATACGCCTCACCTCACTCCTTCATTGGCTAATCCAAATACTGACGACTATTTGGAAATGAAGTCTGTTATTATTGAAAAAATAAAAAAATATACCGGAATTGACATTTCCGACAAAATTGTATTGGAAAACATCACTACCCCAATAGACCTCCAAAACACCACAGGCTCTTATTTGGGAAGTTTGTATGGAGCTAGTTCCAATAGTTTGCTTTCAGCATTTCTTCGTCACCCCAATTTTTCTAAAATCAAAAATTTGTATTTCTGCGGAGGCACAGTGCATCCCGGAGGCGGAATACCTCTTTGTTTGATGTCAGCAAAAATTACGGCACAACTTATAAACGAAGATATTCCTTAATCTAAATCTAACACAGCCTTTTCACCCCTTTTGAAATGCATGATGAGAATTTCAGATGCTGTGGATAGATTTTGTTCTTTAATAGAATTTACAATCGACAAATGTTCTTTGTATGTCAAGTCATAATCTTCTAAATAAGCTTTTGTTTTGCCAAGTTTTTGATGAAAAAGTGGAATGTGTGAGTTTTTATAGGCTCTTAACAAACGCGGATTGCCCGAAGCTTTCACCAACATTTCGTGAAACTTGATGTCGGCTTCGCAAGCCCCCATGATGTAGCCTTTCTCGACCAGACTTTTAAAATCTTCACATATTTGGTATAATTCATCAATTTGTTGTGCTGAAATGCGTCCTATGGCTAGTTTTAGAGCTGCCGATTCTAGGATTTCACGCAATTCCCTTATATTCTTTATATCTTCTACACTCATCTCAGCTATAAAATAGCCTCCTTTTTCACCGCTTTCTACCAAGCCTTCTCCCAAAAGACGTGTGAGCGATTCTCGAATGGCCATTCGGCTCACACTCAGCTTTTTAGCCCATTCGTCTTCTTTTAATCGTGCGTTAGGCTCTTGCTGACCGATGAGTATTCTACGCCTTATTTCTTGGTAGGCAGCCTCGCTTTGTGTTTCTTTTTTCATTTTATGTTTCTTTTCTTCTCGCTGAAAAGCAGAATATGTAGAGTTATTTATTAATGTTTTTCTCTGTGTTATAACTTTTTTCTCGCAAAGAGGCAGAGTTAGCAAAGATATTTATCAACTTTTTCTTTGTGTCACTTTGTGGTTCTTCGTGAAACTCCGTGTTATAGGTTTTTCTCGCGGAGACACAGAGAACGCAGAGGTTTTTACTTGTCACTTATCATCTATCACTTAATTCTCGCAGAGAAGCAGAGTACGCAGAGATTTTACTTTTTACATCTTCCTTTTTACTTTTTTGTATATAACTTATTTCACGCGGAGACACAGAGAACACAGAGTTTTTTTACTTGTCACTTATCATCTATCACTTAATTCTCGCAGAGAAGCATAGTACGCAGAGATTTTACTTTTTACTTCTTCCCTTTTAATTTTTTGTATATCACTTATTTCACGCTGAGACATAGAGAACTCAGAGGTTTTTACTTGTCAGTTGTCACTTATCACCTGTCACTTGGAATAATTTGTAAACAAAATTAATTGTTTTTTGTAAACAAAATATTTAGCTTTGTATTAACAAATATAGAAAAATGTTAGTAGCAGAAGAGAAAATATCAAGAAGTGAGGTCGTGTATGCCGCTTCTTCAAAATATATAGCCGGTGGTGTGGTATCGCTTAATCGGAAGGTGAAGCCCAATATTGTGTTTAAATCGGGCTTTGGAAGTAAAATCACAGACATTGACGGAAAGGAATATATTGACTATCATGCGGCTTTTGCCCCTCATTTTTTAGGTCACAATCACCCTGAAATTAACGAGGCAGTGATTGATACCATTAGAAATAATCATTCATTAATCGGTTCGGGTACATCTGAAATGGAAGCCGAATTGGCCAAACTGATGTGTGAATCGGTTTCTTCGCTGGAATTGATACAAGTTACCAATACGGGGAGCGAGGCTACGGCACATGCCATTCGCCTGAGCCGTGCTTACACGGGTAGGGAAGACATTATTTTGACATTGGGCGGATACAACGGCTGGCACAACGAAGTGGCTCGTGCCGTAATGCCTTCGCTGGAACAAGTGGGAGCATACGTGAGTCCGGGCGAATACCCTTTTGTAACCATGTCTGCCGGAATACCCGAAATGACAAAAAGGCGTGTACACATTGTGAATTTCAATGATTTGGCCTCTATTGAATATGTGATGAAGCGCTACCCAATAGCCTGTGTGCTCACCGAACCTGTGCTTCAAAATGTGGGCGTGGTATTGCCGGAGGAAGGCTATTTGCAGGGTGTATATGATTTATGTGAAAAATATGGGACTGTTTGCATTTTTGACGAGGTAAAAACAGGTTTTCGCACCGCTTTGGGTGGTTACCAAAGTATTTGTGGTGTGAAACCCCATTTGTCAGTGTTTGGCAAAGCCGTGGCCAATGGCTATCCTTTGGGAATCATAGGTGGCAAAAAAGAAATCATGCAGCAGTTTGATGACCCCAATCCACACAAAAAAGTGTTGATAGCGGGTACGTACAATGCCCATCCTGTAAACGCAGCCGCAGCCATAGCCACGCTTAAAATTTTAAAAAACAAAGCGGTTTATACCCAAATAGAAGAAAAAAGCCAAATGCTATATAAAGGCTTGGAGCAATTGCTGAATAAAAAAGGAGTTCCGCATGTGTTATCGCACAATGCATCGGCCTTTTGTGTATATTTCAGCGAAAAGAAGCCTAAAAATCTACACGATATTTTGCAAAATGTTGATTTTCAGTTTGATATGAAATGCCGCCTGAAATTAATTGAGAATGGCATTTACCATATTCCCATAGCCTGCAAACAAGGTTCTGTGAGCTACGCCCACACTGTGGCAGATGTGGAAAAAACGCTGGAAGTGACGGAGAAAGTTTTGAATGATTTATGATTTATTTGATTAACCAATATGATTATTTTTTTATTCTTTAAAAACTATTTTTGATGATGCCGAAATTCTCATTTAGATTTATTCATTTTCTATATTTCTTTTTACAACTTTTTACTATCATTTCTAAAGCCCAAATTAGAAGCGATGCAGAACTTTTTAAAATTATAAAATCAAAAGATAGCCTGCTTTTTGATATAGGCTTTAATAAATGCGATATATCTCAATTTGAAAAGCTGACGAGCGAAAAGTTTGAATTTTACCATGATAAAGGTGGTAAAATGCTATCTAAAAAAACATTTATAGAGAATACAAAAAACGGGCTGTGCAAATTTTCAAGTTACCAAGCAAGAAGAGAACTACTTCAGGGAACAATGGAGATATATCCTTTAAAAAATAAAGATACTTTATATGGAGTATTACAAACGGGAATACATCGCTTTTTTGAAAAAAATGAAGGCAAAGAAGAAGTTTTTGGAAGTATTGCAAAATTTACTCATATATGGGAACTAGAAAAAGGCGATTGGAAATTAACCAAAGTATTAAGTTATGACCATCAGACTAAAGATACACTAATAGGCGAACGTTCTATATTTGGTAATGATGTTGATATTGAAAAATGGTTACTATCAAACAAGATACCTGCTTTGGGTTTGGGTATCATAAAAGATGGTAAATTAAAACAAGTAAAAGTATTTGGCGAGCTAAGAAACGGAGTTTCAGCACCATATAATACCATCTTTAAAGTGGCATCTCTCACAAAGCCTATTTCTGCAATGGTTGCTCTAAAACTTGTAGATTTGGGCAAATGGGACTTAGATGAACCATTATACAAATATTGGATTGACCCCGATTTAAAACAGGATGAGCGATACAAAAAATTGACTACAAGATTAGTGCTTAGTCATCAGACAGGTTTTCCCAATTGGAGATACATGTCAGCATCAAATAAATTATTTTTTGAATTTGACCCGGGGGTAAAATACCAATATTCAGGGGAAGGCTTTGAATATTTAAGAAAAGCTTTGGAAAAGAAATTTCATAAGTCTTTAGACGAGTTGGCCGATAATTTGATTTTTACACCACTAAAAATGAGGGATACAAAGTTTTTTTGGGATAAATCAGTAGATGAATCTCGATTTGCGGTTGGTCATGACAAAGCGGGAAATGAATATCCTATTGAAAAATATTTTTCATCAAATGCAGCAGCCAATCTTTTAACTACAGTAGATGATTATGGGAATTTTTTAGTGTCAGTATTAAACGGAGCCGGACTTTCACCGAATGTTTATAAAGAACTTATAAAATATCAAGTAAAGAAAAAGGAAAACAGTTTTTTCGGTTTAGGATTTGAAATCTACGATTTAGGTAACGGTGAGTTTGCATTGTCGCATGGTGGTTCAGATGCGGGTGTTAATACCGTATTTTTTATTTTACCCAAAACGAAAGATGGACTTATCATTTTTACCAATGTAGACGATGGTTGGAAATCATACGAAAGACTATTGAATCATTATTTGGGTAAAAATGGCAGACGAATAGTTGAAATAGAAAATCAAAAATAGCTTCACTATGATGTTATATGATATCTAATTAGAATGTTTATGAAAATTACTGCAATAGAAATACTGGTTTGCCATGCACGAATGCGCAACTGGATTTTTGTAAAAGTTCTTACCGACCAGCCCGGACTGTGGGGGTGGGGAGAGGCTACTTTGGAATGGCACACCCGAAGTGTGGTGGGTGCTATTGAAGATATTTCTCAGCTTCTCATTGGCGAAGACCCTCGAAGAATAGAGCATTTGCACCAAATGATGTATCGCCAGCATTTTTGGCACGGAAATGGCATCGTAAGAGGTACCGCCATTAGCGGAATTGATTTGGCACTTTGGGATATTTTAGGGAAAATTCACCAAGTGCCTTGTCACCAGCTTTGGGGTGGAAGGGTGCGAGATTATATCAGAACGTATGCACACTTGGGCGGTGGCAAAATGGAAGATTTTTACGAAACACCTGTGTCAAACGCCAAGCGATTTGCCGAACTGGCCATAGAAGCTGTGGAAAACGGCTACACCGCTTTTAAAACCATGGCTGTGCCGGAAACTATGCCTTTGGAAGGCCTCACACCCATCAAAAATGCGGCTGCTTGTGTACAAGCCATGCGCGAAGCCGTGGGCGATGACATTGACATCATGGTAGATTGCCATGCACGTCCCAGTCCGCGGATGGGGATGATGTTTGCCAAAGCACTTGAGCCTTATGGACTCTATTTCTTTGAAGAACCCTGCTGGCCTGAAACCATTGAAGACATTGCTTTGATTCAGCGAGCCGTAAACACACCCATAGCCACAGGCGAACGCTTGGTGGGTGTTCATGCTTTTAGAGATTTACTCGAAAAACGGGCATGCAGTGTGCTACAGCCTGATATTACGCACTGTGGCGGGCTCACAGAAGCGCGAAAAATTGCGGCTTTGGCCGAGGCATATAGGGTTTCTATGGCACCGCACAATCCGCAAGGGCCTGTAAGTACGGCTGCTTCCATTGAGTTGGGCTTTGCCAGTCCCTCATACATCATTTGCGAAACCGTGAGCAACGATGTGCCTTGGCGGCAAGAGGTGGTAAAAGAAGGCTTTACGATAGAGAAAAAAGGAAGAATTGTAAAACCAAATCCGCTGCCAGGCTTGGGAATAGAAATAGACGAAAATGTGGTGAAAAAACACCCTTTTCAACAAGAGGTACTCCAGCGCACGTTTTACAAAGACGGAAGCGTAGGAGACTGGTAGGAAATTAAGAATTAAGAATTAAGAATTAATGTCATTAACTCAAGAGTCCTATTTCCTTTCTCTATAGGAAGACTTGGTCGGGATAACGAAAGTTATAGTACAGATACAGGCTATAAAAGAAGCTAGCTTAAGTTAATGACATTGAATTATGAACTATAAACTATCAACTATAAACTATCAACTACCAACTATGAACTATCAACTACCAACCAAACTCACTATTTTTTTTGCTTTTGGGCTGATGTTTTCATCGGCTCAAACTGTGAAGATTACTTCAAAAGACTCTATTTGCAGTCATAAAAAAATGCTTTCTCCCAATGGCAAACTTTTGGCTTGGTACAAACCTGAGGTAGATGGAGCGGCTTTTCCGCATGTCATGAAATTGGCTTCTGAATATATCAAAAGCGGCACACCCACCGATCCGGCTACGGGACTGAAGCTATTTTACATTTCCTGCTGCTTTCAAGGCCCTCACATGCGCAGCGAGGCCGACTACAAGGCAGGAAAAACATGGGAAGAATGGATGAACAATCCTGCTTGCGTGTTTGCCGGCATGGTGCAGAGTTTGGTGCTTGATTACCGAATCTATTCTGGCGATAGCAGCTATGTAGATGTAGTGAGGCAAATGATTGATTATCAGCTTGAAAACGGTACAACTCCGGCACATTTTGCTTGGGCCAATGTGCCCTTTGCCAGTGCTGATCCGGGCAGTAAAAAATATATAGGTGCTATCAAATGGGAAAATGAAGGAATGCGTGGCGATGGCAAAAACGGGGTAGAACCCGATAAAGTTGGCGAGTTGGGCTATGCCTATTTAAAATTTTATGAAGTGACAGAAGAAAGCCGATTTTTAAAAGCAGCTACAGATTGTGCCGATGCCCTGACCAAACATGCCAAAAAAGTAAATAGCGACAATTCGCCTTTCTCCAGTTTCAAGATAGAAAGCCCTTGGCCGTTTAGAGTAAATGCCGAAACAGGAAAAGTGATAGACAAATACACCTCTCATGTGGTAGACATCATTCGTTTGTACGATGAATTGTTAAGAATTAAGTCAAAAATAAACCTTTCGCCCGAAAAAGCGGCTTTATACAAAAAGACCAGAGACATGGCTGTGGAATGGCTTTATGGCAAAAACGGCCCAATGAAAACTTTTGTGTGGAATGCTTATTTTGAAGATATTCCCAACGACACTTTTATGACAAACCGAAATCAAGTTTCGCCTATGGAATGGGCTCGGTATTTATTGAAAAATCCTGACTTGGATAGAAATATAGATTATTCTGTTCCTGCCTTGCTTTATTATGTAAAAAGTGTTTTTGGTTTGGAAGGCGAACCCGCCATAAAAGAGCAAACATGGTGTTTTGAGCCCATGGGAAGCCACACCGCACGCTATGCTTCGGTTTGTGCATTGTGGTATGAACGCACGGGCGATTCAAAATTTAAAGAAGAGGCATTGAGGCATTTTAACTATGCTACATATATTACCGACAAAAATGGTGTGGTAAGGGTAGGGCCTACATGGCCGGGTTCTTGGTTTTCCGATGGATACAGCGACTATATCAAGCACTTTATGGATGGTTTGGCAGCCGTACCGGAGTGGTCGCCCGAAGGTGAAAATCATCTATTAAAGTCTACATCTGTGGTGCAGAAAATAAATTATAAACCCAATGAAATAAAGATAAAAACATTTGATAATGAAGGGCTTATGGTTTTCAGATTAAAATCAAAACCCAAACAAATCCTCGTTAATGGAGTGATATTAAAAACAGGGTTTGAGTGGAAACCGCTAAAAGTGGGTGGGGTGTTGAAATTAAGGCATTCTTACAACAATATCAATTTGGTTTTATAAAAAAAGGGGCTTGAAAGCCCCTTTTTTACTTTATTTTACTTCTTCGAATGGAACATCTGTCACTTCGGGTTCAGATTTACCATTGTTGTTTGGTTCATTTTCCGAAGCATTTCCTGCACCTTGAGCACCTGCTGCTCCTTGGTTCGATGCATTGTACATCTCAGAAGAAGCTGCTTGCCAAGCATTGTTCAAATCGTTCATCGCAACATCTATGGCAGCTATATCACGATTTCCGTGAGCCGTTCTCAATTTGCCAAGAGCATCTTCTATCGCAGATTTGTTTCCGGCCGAAAGCTTATCTCCATATTCCTTCAATTGCTTGTCGGTTTGGAATATTAGTGCATCAGCTTGGTTCACTTTTTCTACTTTTTCCTTCTCGGCTTTATCGGCAGCCTCGTTTGCACGAGCTTCATTTTTCATTTTTTCTATCTCCTCTTTGCTCAAGCCCGAAGAAGCCTCGATACGGATTTTTTGCTCTTTTCCTGTGCCTTTGTCTTTGGCAGAAACGTTGAGAATACCGTTGGCATCAATATCGAAAGTAACTTCGATTTGAGGCACACCACGAGGTGCAGGCGGAATGCCATCTAGGTTAAAGCGACCGATGGTACGGTTGTCTTTTGCCATTGGGCGTTCACCTTGAAGTACATGTAGTTCAACGGATGGCTGATTATCGGCCGCTGTAGAGAACACTTCCGACCTCTTGGTTGGTATAGTGGTGTTGGCGTCAATCAATTTGGTGAACACACCTCCCATTGTTTCTATGCCCAATGAAAGCGGAGTCACATCGAGCAACAACACATCTTTTACTTCACCTGTCAATACTGCACCTTGTATGGCCGCACCTACAGCCACTACTTCGTCAGGGTTTACGCCTTTTGAAGGTTTTTTGCCAAAGAATTTCTCTACTTCTTCTTGTATGCGTGGGATACGAGTAGAACCGCCTACCAATATCACTTCATTAATTTCAGAAGTGCTGTATCCTGCATTTTTCAAAGCACGTTTGCATGGTTCCATGCAACGGGTGATCAAATCATCGGCCAATTGTTCAAATTTGGCACGAGATAATTTTTTCACCAAGTGTTTTGGTATGCCGTTTACAGGCATAATGTACGGAAGATTTATCTCTGTTTCGTTTGAGCTCGAAAGTTCTATTTTGGCTTTCTCAGCAGCTTCTTTCAAGCGTTGAAGAGCCATTGGGTCTTTGCGAAGGTCTATTCCTTCTTCATTTAAAAACTCTTGAGCCAACCAATCTATAATTCTTTGATCAAAGTTATCTCCACCCAAGTGTACATCGCCATCGGTAGATTTTACTTCAAATACACCATCTCCCAATTCAAGAATTGAAATATCAAAAGTACCGCCTCCCAAGTCGAATACGGCAATTTTCATATCAGAATTTTTCTTATCCAACCCGTAAGCCAAAGCTGCGGCTGTAGGTTCGTTCAAGATTCTTTTTACATCAAGCCCGGCTATCAAACCTGCTTCTTTAGTAGCTTGACGCTCAGCATCATTGAAATAGGCAGGCACTGTGATAACAGCTTCGGTCACAGTAGTTCCCAAATAGTCTTCTGCTGTTTGCTTCATTTTTTGAAGTATCATGGCAGAGATCTCTTGTGGAGTATACTGTCTGTCGCCTATGCGCACACGTGGTGTGTTGTTGCTGCCTTGCTCCACTTTGTAAGGAACATTCACGGCTTCATTTTGACTGTCTGTAAACGCTTTACCCATGAAGCGTTTTATCGAAAAAATGGTATTTTGGGGATTGGTTATGGCCTGACGCTTGGCAGGGTCGCCTACTTTACGCTCGCCATTACCGTTATCCAAAAATGCCACAATAGAAGGCGTAGTTCTACGACCTTCGCTGTTTGGAATCACTACCGGCTCATTGCCTTCCATCACGGCAACGCAAGAGTTGGTTGTTCCTAAGTCGATACCAATAATTTTACCCATTGTAAATAAATATTAATTAAGCGATTGATAAATACATTTTTTTAACTCTTTTGCTTAATCAATAGCCGTGCCAAACATGAAAAAAAGCTTTTCGACCCTCTAAAGACTACAAAAATGACATTATGGCATAAAATAATTATTCACTTACCAAAATTCTAAAGTAAGCAATCGGTTCGTTGGATATATTGAAAAATATGAGTTGATATTCTCCGATAGGTAAAGAAGAAAAGTCTAACACAATTTGATTTCCATAAAATGTATTTAATTCAATTCCAATTTTATTTTTAATTATGGCACTGCTGTATTCAAATTGTGGTTTAATACAGTGTAAAGGAGATTTTTTGCTGATTGATAAATCGTAGTCTTCGGTTTGTTTGGCATTTGGATTGATATCTCTTAACCTTCTCCCCAAGCAAAACTCCGTCACCATGGTTTGGGTGTCAATTATAGTTGTAATTTTAGAATTGATAAATACAGCCACCCTATCTGACTCCTCAATACTGTTGCACCCATCATTTGAAATCGATTTCACTGAATAATCTGCATTTTCGAGCTTCTGACCATAAATAGGCTTTATTTCTCCTGCTACGGGGATATTATTTTTGTGCCACAGATAAGTGGTGCCGGGCAAAGTGTTTTCTACCATTAAGCCATTTCCTGTTTCTATAACTTTAGGCTTTGGGAAATTGGTATTGCATGTGGTGGTAGCATTAATATTCAAAGTTCCTGAAAAGCAAGTTTTTATGCAGCTTAAAAGACAAAAAATAAATAATAATAGATTTTTATAATTCATTTACTACTCTATTAACACTTTTAAGTGTTGATATTCGAAATTCTCAGTACTAATTTTTAATATATATAGGCCTTTTGGATATTGGCTTAAATCTAAAACGGAATGGTTTTGAAAAGAAAATAGTTTTTCGCCTTGCAAATTGTATATATCTATTTTGTCAATAATAGTGTTTTTATGGTTTACAATAAAAATATTTCCATTGCTTGGGTTGGGATGAATACTAAAGAGCTTGTTTGCATCGCTTTCTACGGTAGAAAGAGACTGTACACAATTTCCGAGTACGGTAGTGATTTCTACTATTTTAGCACTGATTTCTTCTGTATTTACTTTCACACATTTTTCATCTGAAAATACAGACGTACACTCATTATAAGCTCTCACTTTGTAAATGGCAGTAGATATATCCGAACTATGTATGGCATTGTTTTGTCCTACCTCTAAGTTTCCATTTTTATACCATTGGTAATAAATACTAGATATACTGTTGTTAACCCTAAGGTTATTGCCCGAACGCCCGATAATAGGTTTTTCTATGGTATTATCTCCTATACCTGTGCATGTTGTTGAAAATAGATTTAAAATTTGTACATCATCCAAGGCCACATTGTAGATTCTGAAGTCATCAAAAAGTGCATTCATTGGTTGGTTGTTGTAGTCGGTTCTATTTGCTTTATTTATGTAATTGTGGGTATAGATATTCTCACCTGAAACAGGTAGGCCATTGATTGTACCTAAAAATATCAAGCCGCCATCAAGGTAAATCTTAACAGTAGATTGTTTTAAAGTATATGCTATGTGTTGCCATTTTCCGGCAGTGATACTTTTCCCTGTTTGTAAGGCTTCTCCTATATGAGTGGTGTTTCCATTCATATATTCAAATGTAATTTCGCCATTATTAGCCCCTAAGCGCCCTCTTACAGACGGAGTAGCATCGGTAAGACTTAAATTCCATGGGCTTCCAAAGTCAAAAATACGGGCAAATTCTCCAAAAGAAGAAACATTTATCCATGTAGAAACAGTGAAATCGCCTCCCTTATAAATATTTGATGGTATTTTCATTGACGAAGACGAGCTTAATGACAATGCACTATTAAGCGAACTATTTCTGTCTGTACTAAAAGATGCGCCTGTTGTAGTACCATGATTATTGTTGCCACTCTCGTCATTGGCATTGCCATTGAAGGGGTAGTAGGCTATTAAAGTGTTATCTGTTTGTTTTTTAAAAACCCAAACAGCACCTTTATTATTGTTGTCAAATACTCCGGAACTGAAAATATACTCACTATTTTTTGAAATAGATACAATTGTACCTTGCAGAGACTGTCCTACACCCTCTGTACCCACTAATTTAGATCCATACTGTTCATAGTCTCCATTGTTATACTTAAAAACAGATGCTGAACCAATTAAATTGTTGTCTGAATTGCAACTAACTACAATTATCTCACCTGATTGATCAAATTGCAATGTTCTACCTACAAATGAGTCACTTGAGACATCATTTGGAGTCTTTTTGTTGCCTATTTGTGTATATGAACTTCCTGTAAAAGAATAAATCCAAATAGCACCTTTTGTAGAATTGTCTGATATTCCTCCTATTGCTAATTTTCTGCCATCTTCCGTAATGTCAACTCCATACCCTTGCATTACGCCTGTTGCAGTATTTAGAACATAACCTGTTCCTATTAACTTACTTCCATATTGAACATAATTTGTCCCATTGAAAGTATATACCCAAGTAGCACCCATTTTATTGTTATCCCAAAAGCCCCCAGCTACAATAGTTTTTCCATCTCCACTTACTGCTACTGAATTACCTTGTTGGGAGCCATAAATTACAGCTACTGCATCATTTGCTTTGATAAGATTTCCAAATTGAACATAATTTGTTCCATTAAATGTGTACACCCATATAGCACCTTCGTAATTATTATTTTTAGGGCCTCCAATAATCAGGGTTTTACCATCTTTGGAAAAATCTAAGCTTGTTCCGAAATATGCTTGACCTATAGTCCCTGAGCCCACTAATTTATTTCCCATTTGAGAGAAATTTTCACCATTAAAACTATAAATCCATACTGCTCCTTTGCCAGAATTATCATACCAGCCTCCAATTGCTAAGTATTTTTTATCAGGAGTAATAGCAACAGAACGTCCTTGTTTAGAGGTACCTACATAATTTGTACCAACTAATTTGCTGCCTGCTTGCGAAAAGTAGGTTCCATTAAAAGTATAAACCCATGTAGCTCCTACTCCAGAGTTATCTTCGATACCTCCTATGAATAGATGTTTATTATCATCTGAAATTGCAATAGAGTACCCTAATTGTGCATCTCCAATTGCATCACTAGCTACTAACTTAGAGCCAAGTTGGACATATTGACAAAATAGGCTAGTTAATATTGTAAGATATAATATGTTAAATATTATTATTGTTTTTTTCATAAAGTTATTTTATCCATTAGACAACTTTTTTGCCCCAAACGCTACAAGAAAGTTAAAATATTTTTGAATTTATTTCAACATCTCAACGAGTTCGTTGTAAGAAATAATTTTTACGCCCAATTTATTGGCTTTTTCTAACTTAGACGGCCCCATATTATCTCCTGCCACCAAAAAATCTAGTTTTCCCGATACGCCTGAAAGAAGCCGGCCTCCATTGGCTACTATTTTGTCTTGAATGGCTTCTCTGCTCATCTCTCCAAAAGTACCCGAAATAACAAAGCTTTTCCCCGCCAAACCATCACCTTCCTTTATCACTTCTTTTTCTTCTATTTGTAATTGGAGTCCCGCTTGGTGCAATTGATTTATTAACAGTAAGTTATCCTCATCTTGAAACCATAGAGACACACTTTCTGCTATCTTAATCCCTATTTCAGGTGCAGCGGTAAGCTCTTCTATCGAAGCATTTTTTATGTTTTCAATATTTTTAAAATGGGTAGCTAGTTTTTCTGCCACTGTATAGCCTACATATTTTATTCCCAAACCAAATAATACCCTTTCAAAAGGAGCTTTTTTCGAGCTTTCAATGCCTTGCAGCAGGTTTTCTACCGTTTTTTCTCTGAAACTGATTTTCTTTTCTTTTCCGGTTTCAGGGTCAGTTATGGTTTTCTCCAGCCCTAATAGTTTTTCAAAAGTAAGTGAATAGATGTCTGCCGGAGATTTTACCAATCCGTTGTCGAAAAGCATTTCTATTTTTCCTTCACCCATGCTGTCGATATTGAGGGCTTTTCTGTGAATGAAATGCTCTATTCTGCCTTTGATTTGGGGGGCGCAGCCCTTTTCGTTGCTGCAAAACCAAGCGGCTTCGTCTTGGTTTCGTTTTAGCGGAGTGCCGCAGGCAGGGCAATTAGTTATAAATACTACTTTTTTGCTAAATAGGTCTCGTTTAGAAGTATCTACTCCGGTGATTTTAGGAATAATTTCTCCCGCTTTCTCTACAAACACATAATCTCTCTCATGCAAATCGAGGCGTTCTATCTCGTCTGCGTTGTGAAGTGTAGCTCTTTTCACGGTAGTTCCGGCCAATGCCACGGGTTTGAGATTGGCTACGGGTGTCACCGCTCCGGTGCGGCCTACTTGAAATTCTACACTGAGTAGGGGAGTGCAGGCAGTTTCAGCTTTGTACTTAAATGCGATGGCCCAGCGTGGACTTTTGGCGGTCATTCCCAAGTTTTCTTGCTGCGCATAGCTATTGATTTTTACTACAATGCCATCGGTAGCAAGAGGCAAATCATAACGCTTTGTTTCCCAGTCTGTTATATATTTCCAAACTTCATCAATAGTTTTCACTTTTTGGTAAGTTGGCGATACATTGAATCCCCATTTCTCCAACAGTTTCATCGACTCCTCATGAGTAGCAAAAGGTAAATTTTCTCCCAATAGATAGTAAATATAGCAATCTAAGCCTCTACGAGCCACTTCGGCAGAGTTTTGAAGTTTTAGAGTACCTGAAGCCGTATTCCTAGGGTTAGCGTAGGTAGCAGCACCTATTTCCTCTTGTTCTTTGTTTAATTTCTCAAAGTTTTTTAACGGAAAAAATACCTCACCACGTACTTCAAACGATGCAGGAACATTATCTCCCGAAATTTTTAATGGTAGTGTTTTAATGGTTTTTGCATTGGCAGTGATGTCATCGCCTTGTGTGCCATCGCCACGGGTGAGTGCCTGAGTCAATATGCCATTTTCGTACCTGATGCTGATGGCAACTCCATCAAATTTTTGCTCACAAAAGTATTCTGAACTTTCGCCATCTATCCCTTTTTCTACCCTGACAGCCCACTCAAATAATTCGTCTTTGGAATAAGTATTTGACAGCGAAAGCATAGGGTAGCGGTGTGGAACTGTCTCAAATTCTTTGGTTACAGTACCACCTACTCGTTCTGTTGGCGAATTGATGTGTTTCAATTCAGGATTTGTGGCTTCCAAATCTTGCAATTCACGCAACATGCTGTCAAACTCAAAATCACTCACTTCCGACACTGAATCCATGTAGTATCGTTTGTTCAAATGCTCTAGCCTTTCAGTGAGAAAATCGATTCTTTCTTTCGGAGACACCTTCTAAGTAATTTTAAATTGAATATTAATAATGTTGAATTATGAGGCTATCCACGTATCGGGTTTTTTTCTCCATTCGTTCAAAGACAGCAATTCGCCATCGGTAAACAATCCTTTTTGCTTGCAGTATTCTATCAACACTTCGTAATCGGATAAAGTAATGAGTTTTACACCAGCTTTGGAGAAATTTTCGTCTGCCACAGCAAAACCATACGTAAATATAGCTGCCATTCCCAAAACCTCAGCTCCGGCTTCTTTCAGTGCTTCTGTGGCTTTGAGCGAACTGCCTCCTGTGGAAATCAAGTCTTCTATCACCACCACTTTCTGGCCTTTGTCCAATTTGCCTTCAATCAGGTTTTCCATCCCATGGTCTTTGGGTTTGGGCCTTACATATAAAAACGGCAAACCGAGAATATCAGCTACCAATGCACCTTGAGGTATACCGGCCGTGGCCACGCCAGCTATGGCTTCTGCATCTGGAAAGTTAGCTTTGATAACCTCAGCTAGAGCATTTTTAATAAAATTTCTTAATTCAGGAAACGATAATGTGAATCTATTGTCGCAGTAAATAGGCGAATTCCACCCCGAGCTCCATTTGAAAGGCTGCGAAGGACGAATTTTTATGGCACCTATTTCTAATAGCGATTGTGCAATATGCAAAGATGTTTCCTTTGGAATCATAGAATAAATATGCTTTTTGAGTTCGAAAAGTGTTACTAAGAAGTAAAATTAATGAATATTAAATTTGTGTTTTGCACTTTTTAAAATTCATTTTTTGCAAAAATGTACCTTTTTATTTAATAATGTAACCGAAGGTTTGTTTATGATATTATATTTTTGGTTCGTTTTTTGGATTATCGTCTAAATATCAGCAAATTAGAGACATTAGCTCACAATACGCCACCACCAAACCACTCTTAACACTTGAAACTCTTCATCAATAACAAAAGGGTAAAGCTAATTGCCCGCAATGAGAGCATCAGAAACAACGAATATGATGTGTTCATTTCTCCCTCTCAGCCCCTAGATTTGAATAAAATGGATGGGCATGTGTTGGTATCTAAGCCTACGGACGAAGAGCTGGATTCTTTTCTGAAATTGCTCGAATTGAAGCAATTGGAAAAGGTGAAAACCATTTCTTTCATTGTAGACGAGCCTTTAATAACCGAAAAGTACATTAAAAGTAGATTTAAAGTAATTAAAGCGGCTGGGGGAATAGTGCTTAAAAACGACAAGATACTGCTTATTCATAGACTTGGGGTTTGGGATTTGCCAAAAGGTAAGCTTGAAAATGGCGAGCCTGCCAGCGAGTGTGCGGTGAGAGAAGTGGAAGAAGAGTGCGGAGTGAAAGCCGAAATCGAAACAAAAATATGCTCTACTTGGCATTCATATACAGACAAAGAGAAACGAATATTGAAAAAAACTACTTGGTATCTCATGCGCTGCCTCTCCGACAAGGGGATGAAGCCACAAGTGGAAGAACAAATAGATGAAATTAAATGGGCTGACTTTAAACAAGCACGTATGTTGATTGGTGATAGCTATGAGTCAATCAAATACGTTCTTAAAAAATACAAAGAGATAGAAAAGTTTGTATAGTTTTTCTGAATACAGCAAGTTTCGGGTTTTCTATGGGCTACTAAAGCTATAATATTGCCAACAACTTTATTATCTTATGAAATCACCCAAAGCCGATGCATACCAAAAAATAGCTCAAGCCATTGAATATATAACTACCAGTCATCTTTCCCAGCCCAATTTGGATGAAATAGCAAATCATTTAGAAATGAGTTCCTTTCATTTTCAAAGGCTTTTTTCAGAATGGGCAGGCATTAGTCCTAAAAAATTTCTACAATTCATTAGTTTGGGTCATGCCAAACATTTATTGAAGAATAATAGTGTATCACTTTTTGACACAGCCTTTGAAGTGGGGCTTTCCGGTACAGGAAGGCTTCATGACTTATTTGTAAATATTGAAAAAATGACTCCCGGTGATTATAAAAATGGGGGAGAAAGTCTGCAAATTTCATATTCAATATCCGATACTTTGTTTGGGAAAGTGCTTATTGCTTCCACAGGAAAAGGCATTTGTTATTTGGCTTTCATTAGTTCGGAGGAAATTGCAATCGCTGACCTAAAAAAAGAATACCCCAAGGCACATCTTTTTATTCATGTAGATACTCACATAGAAAAAGTAAAACATTTTTTTGATAATAATCTTTCTTCTCTTGGCAAAATAAACCTTCATTTGAAAGGCACAGACTTTCAATTAAAAGTATGGGAAGCACTGTTGAAAATTCCTAAAGGCCAGGCAGAAACATACGGAAATATTGCCGAAAGGCTGGATTCTCCACAAGCATCAAGAGCTGTAGGCACAGCTGTTGGTAGCAATCCCATTGCCTACATTATTCCATGCCACAGAGTAATAAAATCTACAGGAATTACAGGTGAATACATGTGGGGAGCAACACGTAAAAAGGCTATTTTGGGATGGGAGAGTAGTTTTTGATTGTTAATTACTTGATTTTATATGTCCCATTGCTTTTATTGGTTGTTCTGATGAGGAAATGAAATTTATATTATCAAATTTTACAATTACTCCACTTCCTGTACTTGTTACGCTCACTTTTTGTCCTGCACCAGAAATGAATGAAATAATAGATTTTGTTTCGTCATAATTTGAGTAGTCATTTATCACAATACATATTTTTTCTGTTCCTAAAGCATTAGGACTTTCAGAAGTCACAAATTCACCATTACTGTAAGGCCTTTCGTTAAAATATACATTGCACTGTAAAAAGTTGTCTTTGGTACTCAATGGATGGTCTCCTGTTATTAACCAATAACCTTGTTCTAATCCCGATTTTACGTTTCTTAAAGTATAGCAACTACCTTTGTATGTAAGAGTATTTTCTTTAAAATCGTTAATAGTTATTCCGCAAGCGGTAGAAGGACCCGGAGTTACAATTGTAGAAGGGGGAATTGCATTATCGTTAGAAACGGGTTGTGGTTTTTCGTTGTCTACACATGAAGTGAATATTCCAACAAATGCTATAAATGCAACAATCGTTTTTGATACAATATTAGTTTTCACGGTCTATAGTAAATTTAATCAATTCTATTAACGAATTTTTATATACGGAATTGTCAAAGCCTTTCAATATTTCGAGTGCTTCGTCCAAATATTTGTACATAGCCTCTGTAGTATATTCAATTCCGCCTGAGTTTTTTACAAATTTAATAACTTCTTGAACCTTGGCAGGCTTCTCGCTTTCGTTTTTAACGATATTTACAATTCTTTTGCGCTCCAACCAATCGGCTTTGTTCAATGCGTAAATCAGTGGAAGTGTCATCTTTTTCTCTTTGATGTCTATCCCTAGTGGCTTACCTATCGATGCACTGCCGTAATCAAACAAGTCGTCTTTCATTTGGAACGCTATACCTACTTTTTCGCCCAATAAACGAAGTTTTTCTATGGTATCGGCATTTTCAGGAATTACCGAACTGGCCCCTACTGCACAGCATGATGCTATTAATGAAGCAGTTTTTTGTTTTATTATCTGGTAATAGTCTTCTTCTTTAATGTTGAGCATGCGGGCTTTTTCGATTTGTAGTAGTTCGCCCTCGCTCATTTCTCTCACCGCAGTCGATACGATTTTGAGCAAATCAAAATCATTGTTATCCACAGAAAGCAGCAGGCCTCTTGATAACAAATAATCTCCTACCAAAACTGCTATTTTATTTTTCCAAAGTGCGTTTATGGAAAAAAAACCTCTTCTATAGTTTGCTTCGTCTACAACATCATCGTGTACCAAAGTAGCTGTATGGAGTAATTCTATCAGCGCAGCACCTCTATATGTACGCTCGTTCACTTGCCCATTTCCACACAGCTTTGCTACTAAAAATACAAACATAGGACGCAGCTGCTTGCCTTTTCTTTTTACTATATATGTAGTGATTTTGTCTAAAAGAAATACATTGCTTTTCATGTAGTTACCGAATTTATCTTCGAACAACTGCATTTCGGCTGCTATGGGAGATTGTATTTCTTTTAATGTGATAGGCATTGTGTCGGTAAAGTTATACCAAAAACTTTTTATTGAAATGATTTAGTTTTCAAAAACTTCAATCATTTCAATTTTGAGTAAAAAATATTATTTCAGTTCGCTTGCTATCACATCAAATATCTTTTGTTTTAAGTCGTTCAAATCATTAACCGTAAGGCCTTTTGTTTCAATAGGTTTGTGGAAAATGACTTTACTTGGCAGTATTGATACATTAAGTTTATCGTTATCAGGCAATATCTTATAATTATTTGTGATACTTACAGGCACAATTGGTACTTGCATTTCTATGGCAATTTTAAATGCGCCATCTTTAAATTCTATCATTTGGGGCCTTTTGCCCACTTTTGGAATAGTACCCTCCGGAAATATCACAGGGCTAATGCCATTTTGAATTGCTGATTTACACTTTTCTATCACTTCTTTCCTGCTGTCGGAGCTTCTTCTATCTACTAAAATATGAATTCTTTTATACACGTAGCCAAACAGAGGCACTTTGCCCAACGAGCTTTTACCTAAAAAAGTGAGGTCTTTGTAAATGTTGATATATAAACTTGGGATGTCGGCATAAGAGGTGTGATTGGCACAAAACACATAAACTTGGTTTTTCTTGGGTTTAAACCGCCATTCGGGTTTTGCCCATATACCTGTAAAAATAAAAACGATATGCCCCCATATTCTATACAGCCAATGATTTACATTTCTGGCACTTTTGAAGTGTACAAAAAGAAACATCAATGGAAACAACAAAAGAAAAACACTAAAAAAAACAAATGCAGAGTATATGGCAAAAACCTTTTTCAATTTTTTTATAAGTATTTGATAATCAATAAAATAATAAGGGTTAAATCACAAATTAAATTCCTTTAAACAGCTCAAAGGTCTCCATGTATTCAGGCACAGTCACATTCCAACCAAATTGATTTTTTATGTTTTGGGCATAGGCGTTCATGCTTTCAGTTTCTCCGTGAACAGTGAATGTTTGCTTTGGGGCTGATTTAAAGTTTTTAAGCCACTTGAATAATTCATTTTTATCTGCATGGGCCGAAAGTCCGTCTACATGCACAATATTGCATTTCACTTCTATTTCTTCTCCAAATATTCGGGTAGTTTTGTCACCATCCAATATTTTCCTGCCTCTGGTTCCTTCTGATTGATAGCCTACAAACAGCACTGTATCATTTGGTCGTGGCAAGCGGTTGTACAGATGATGGAGAATACGCCCTCCGTTGCACATTCCGCTTGAGGAAATAATGATACAACGATTCTTTATATTGTTGATAGCAATGGATTCTTGCTGACTGCGACAGTACCTAACATTTTGAAAATCAAATATTTGTACCGCTTCATCATTCATTGTGTGAAACGTTTTGTTTCTTTTGTAAATTCCCGTAGCTGATATTCCCATAGGGCTGTCTACAAAAATAGGTACACTTGGAATTTTCCTTTCTTCTATTAATTGCTTGAAATAGTAAATGAGGGTTTGTGTGCGGCCTACAGCAAAAGCCGGTATCAATATGCAACCACCCTTTTCAAAAGCATTATTAACCGCCTCTGCTAATACCGATTTTGGGTTATCTACAGGGTTTTCTTTATTCCCGTAGGTAGATTCTACCAACAATATGTCAGCAGAACTTATTGCATGGGGGTTTCTTAAAATGGGTTTGTTGTATCGTCCTAAATCGCCCGAAAAAACAAGCTTCTTTTTTTGATTATCGCCTTCAATGTATACTTCCACTATAGCTGAACCCAAAATATGTCCTGCATCGTGAAACTCAATAGAGATCTTGGGTGAAACTTGAATTTTTTCCCTGTAAGGATAGCCTTGCAAAAAGCCCAATGTGTATCCCACGTCTTCGGTTGTATACAATGGTTGAGGCTTTTCATGCTTTGAATAGCCTTTTTTAAAGGCATACTCAGCTTCTTCTTCTTGCAACTTGGCAGAATCCATCAACATGATTTCCATCAGCTCTTTCGAGGCTTGAGTACAATACACCTTGCCTTTAAAGCCCTCTTTGAATAGCTTTGGAAGATAGCCTGTATGGTCAATGTGTGCATGCGATATCACACATGCGTTGATTGTCTTAGGATTTATGGGGAAATCTTCCCAGTTTTTTAATCGCAAATCTTTTAATCCTTGAAACAAGCCACAATCTATCAATAGCTTATAATTTGTGGTAGAATTATCTATTTCAAGTAGATATTTTGAGCCTGTAACCGATTTGGCACCTCCTAAAAATTTTAGTCGAACGTTCACTTTTGGGGTTTAAGTATTTTGTAGTGAATTAAAAATTAATTATTCAATAATCATAATATTTTCCCTGCTTTTGACTTTGATTTAATTATTCAGTGTTATAGTTATCCTTTATTACATCGATTTCTCCGATGCAGTTTTCAAAGGCAAAACATAATATGTGATTAACAGTAAATAAGAACAATTATTACTTATCATTGTTCACAAATGTGGTTTTAGCTTAAAAGTAATATGCAAAATCAAACACCCTCTATTTTTCGCTATGCAATATTTTTTTAAATATAAACTACTACTTTCTACTCTTTTACTTTTGTGTTTTTTATGTTTTACGCATGGATATTCACAAAAATATTCATTTGAACCAATAAAAATCAAAGGTTCCAGCCAGAAAAACAGGGTACATTGTTTGTTTAAAGATAGCAGAGGGCTACTTTGGGTAGGTACAGAAAATGGTATAGGCTACTATGTAGGTTCTGGTATTAGGTTTTTGGACAGGAAAAGCTTGATAAAGCCCAACCAAAAGATTAATTCAATGTACTTTCAAATATTGGAAACTCCCGACAAGCATATTTGGGCTGCCGGAATGGAAGGTATCCTTGAATATAATCCTGAAAATGATAAGGTATTAATACATCAAGATAGCACAGAAACAGAGTCCAACGCAAAAACATTTCTTACTCAAAGACTTATTTTACATGGCGAAGAACTTTGGTTTTTGTCACACATTTGGGGATTGGGGAAAATCAATATTTACAGCAAAAAAATCGATTTTTTTGATTTGGAAGATGATATTTCAGGTGCAAACACCACAGCTACAGTGTCCTTTATTAATATTTCGGATACTACTTTTCTTATTTCTTCACAAACCAAAGGGCTCTTTATATTCAATATACCAAGCAAAAAAGCCAAAAAGATTTTATTAAAAGACATATATCCCAATATGTCTGTCAGGTTAAGAGATGTATACAAAGACGCTAATGGAAAAATATGGGTAGGCTCAATGACGGATGGAATATATATTCTTGATGCTGATTTGAAAATGATCAAACACCTGAAATTCTTCCCTGAAAAAGAATTTCAACCACTTATTACTGGATTTTTCACCGATTATTTAGATAAAAATAAATTGTGGATATACACAAACAACGGAGCATATCAGACAGATATAAACACCTATACTTTTGTATCTAAAATAGAAAGTGAACAAAGCAGAAATAGTATCTCATCAAATAATATATATGATGTAAAACAATACGACCCTCTTTGCCTTTGGATTTCTACAGATAATGGGCTTTTTAAGCATAATTATCCTCAGTTTCCAATCAAAAAACTTAGAGAGTCGGAAAATCCAGACCTAAAAAACAAAACATTTTCTGTAATAAGTAAATACAAAAATGATAAGATACTCTTGGCAAATGAGTTAGAGATGATATGTTTCAATCCTTCTGACCAAACTTCATACAAAGTAGCCAATATATTTAAAAATAGTGTAGAAGAACTAATGTTCTCACTTGACTATGATCCTCAATATGGTATTTGGTTTTCTACAAACAAAGGTCTTTATCATGTCAATGAATCTAAAAAAACTATTGAAAAGGCAACTTTGGGTAATGGTCAAAATATTGAAATTTGGACCTTAAAAATAGTTTCCGGTAAAGTTTTGATGGGCACAGCTAAAAATGGTATGTGTGTATACGATATTAAACAACAGGAATTTAAAAGCTACTTGCCTGACAAAAAAGAAGAGATTCCATATTCCTCCAGTGTAGGGCCTGTATTGAAAATAGGGGATAGTATCATTGTAGGATTCACTCGGGGGGCTAAGTTTTTTGATTGCAAATTGAATAAGTACTACGATTTTGAATTGCCTTTAGACGAAACTACCATTCAGTTCTATCAATTCAATGTGATTGAAATTAAAATGGATGAGAATAAGTGTATTTGGTTTGCGTCAAATACAGGAATATTTTATTTGCCAAGGCCTTATAACAAAATTTTCAAATTGCCTCTACCGGCAGATGTTTCTGAGATAGGAAATATTATTGTAAAAAATCAAAAGATATGGTACTCTGCGGCTTCATCGTTCAATGTATTTGATTTAAAAGAAAATAAAAACTACAGTTTGCTGTCCGGAACCAATGCCAATACATTAATATATAATGGAGAAAAGGTTGAAAACGATGGCGGGTCTTGCTATCTTATTTCTGATAAAGGTATATTGCACATTGAGTTAAGTAAATTTAAAAAAGATGTTAATAGGGCTGGTATTCATTTGTCAAAAGTTGAGCTTTTTGACTCTGAAATAGTACCTATGAAAGGTGGAATAATCGAAAAGCCTATTTACAACCTTCCTAATATCAATTTGAGCCATAATGAAAATACTTTAAAATTCTACTTTGACTTGTTGGACTTTTACAATCCATTAGAAAACCAATTCCAGTACAGATTAATCGGATTTAACGATACTTGGATAGAAAATTATCATGAAAATTCAATCGTTTATACCAATCTGCCGCCAGGAAAATTTACTTTGGAGATTAAGGCTATGAATTCATTTCAAAGCCTTTCAGATAAAGTCTTAAGGATTAACATAAATATAAAACCCGCTTTTTGGCAAACAATATGGTTCAAAGCCATCATCGGGCTGGTCTTACTTATGATTGCATTGTCAGTTTTTTACGTACGCACAAAAAGCATCGTGAGGAGAAATAGACTATTGAAACAATTGGTTAATGAACGTACAAAAGAAATTGAAGTCCAAAACGAGGAAATAAAATCTATAAACGAGGAGCTAAAATCTACAAATGATTATTTGACCAAGCTTAACAAAGAGAAATCCGATTTGATTGGTATTGTTTCACACGATTTGAAAGCACCACTGAATCGTGCAGAAGCATTTGTTTCTATTCTGCTTCAAAGCAATTTACATTTAGACGATACCCAAAGTAAAATGTTTAATGGATTGAAAAAAGAAATAGCCAATGAAAAAGCCTTGATTTCAGATATATTAAATATGGAAGAAATGGAGTTGAATATTTCAAATACCATATTTAAGCCTCTGGACCTTAGTGAAATATTGAATGAGTGTGTGATGGGTTTTAAGAATATGGCTGTGGATAAAAATATTGTGTTAAATTATCATGCATTGAACAAAGAGTGTGTGATACATGCAGAAGAAACCCAGTTGAAGAGAATATTTGATAATCTTATTTCAAATTCTCTTAAATTTTCACCTCCTAATAAATCGGTAAATGTGAAACTTGAAGAAACCATCACGCATTTCATTGTGAAAATTCAAGACGAAGGTCCCGGTTTCAGCGATTATGATAAGGATAATGCTTTTAAAAAGTATTCCAAACTTTCTGCTAAACCCACAGGAGGTGAAAGTTCGACCGGCTTAGGGCTCGCTATTGTGAAGCTAATAGTAGAAAACATGAGAGCCAAAATTACCCTTGAAAGCGAAAAAGACAAGGGCGCAACTTTTTCTATTTTATTTTTGAAACCAAGTTCATAAAGCAAGAGGTGCAAATATTTTTAATCTACTCTCCGAGATTATCGCTTTACTAATAACAATAATTTGTTTACACAAATCAACTAACTGTAATAGGCAAAAATTATCACAGTTAGTTATTGTTAAAATTCAAGCTGTAAATACTTGAATTACAATAATATATAGACTAAATACTACAAATCAATCCATCCAAAACAATTATTCCAATCCAACCATCACAAAGCTGCCCCAATACACGGGATATTTGTATTTGTTTTTAATGATTTTCTTAGCATCTGTAAATGATGTTCTCAATTCGCCTGTCTCTAGCCATTTTTTGTAGAAAGTAATCATCAGCTCTTTGGTAATATCATCATTCACTTTAAATAATGTCATTACCATTGTTTTAGCGCCAGATACTAATATGGCTCTTTGGAGTCCAAACACACCTTCGCCTATTTGCACTTCACCTTTTCCAGTCTCACAAGCCGACAATACCACCAAGTCTGTATTATCTAGGTTCAAATCCATGGCTTCATAAGCCGTCAAAACACCATTTTCAGAGTTAATTTTCAATGAATTATTTGATTTGAGCACGTCTCCGGCTCCTTTCATCAACAATCCGGAGCGTAGCAAAGGATTTGACGCAAATTCAGATTCCGTACCCGACATATCGCCTTCGCTTGCACCGGCATCGGGGTTGAAATATCCGTGGGTGGCTATATGGAGAATTTTAGGGTTTCTGATTTGTTTGATACTGTCTTCCTCGGCCGCTTCCGATATGTATTTTGTAATTGTCCATCCTTTAGATTGAAACAATTTGTCAATCTCGTTTACCTCTATCTCTGTTCCGGGTAATTGCGATATAACATTTTGCGAAGCCGATGCATAAATATTGTTGTTAATTTTTGCTATGGCTCTGTCTTCTGCCTTGCCGCCTTGTTTTGTATTGGTTGCAGTAGAGTAGAATAGGGGATTGCCAAACAAAGTAACTTTAGATGCAGTAAGCGCTCCTTTCGATGCTTTTTCTTCTCTTTGGGTACTCAATATGTCCTTGCTGTTAGAAACGGGGATAATGGTGTTTTTGTCTATTACAAAACTACCGTCTTCGGCCTGCAACGATTCTAAGTTCAATTCATTATACACACCTTCTGATGAAAAATAAACCGTAGCATTATCAGGAATATTGGCTTTTATGGGTTTCCAAAACACGTCATAAGAATAGTCGTCACCGTCCAGCTTGTTTATCACTACGTTTTTATAGTATTTCAGGTACTTAGACTCCATTTTTTTGCTCTCAGGCATTTTCACTACTATAGGTGCTTTTTCTGTTTTGTTTGAAACGATAAGTGCAGCATACACCACAGAGTCGGTAAAATTTTTATCGAAATAGCGGAATCGAATCATTTCGACAGCATATTCATTGCTTTTCAGCTTAGATTTCAAATCTTTCCAGCCGGGATTTTTCTTTTCAAAATTTTTGGCAAACAACTCTGAACTTTCGCTCAATTCCTTTTCCAAGGCATTGATTTCTTTTTCTATTTTAGAAGGCTCTAGTCCGGCTTGTTGCTGTGCTTCTTTGCTCATAGAAAGTGCCGATATCAGCAATTGCTTTTTACCGGTCCACTCATTGTATTTTGCTATGAGTTTGTCGTCTTTACTGTTTAATATTCTTTGTTTTAGTTTTATGGACGAGCTCAGCAACAAAGCTTTGGTAGACATTACGTTGTCATACATTTGGCCTATTACTGAAGGATTTGAAGTGTATATCTTAAATGCCAATGAGTTGTAAAATTCAAAGTCGTCTTTGATTTGATTCCAAAACTTAGATTTCTCGCTGAAACTTAATGACGGGAAATATTTTTTTGTAAACTCCAAATAGTCTGTTGTCGATTCGGTAATCAATTTCTGTGAGCTGTTGTAATCTCCCATCATGTAGGCAACTCGGGCCAGTTTTGAAGTAGCTTTTACATAGCCGGGATGTTGGGTGCTGAAAAGTTTGGCATAGATATTTCTCGATTCATTGTATTTTTCACGTGCCAAATCGTATTTTTTCATTTGTACAAAAATATTTCCTTTCAAAAAAGCTATTTCAGCTGAATTTACATTGGTCTTGCCCAATTTTTCAAACCAAATGCTATTGGCTACATTGAGTGCTGAATCAGCTCTTTCATATTGTTTATTTTCTATGTACAGAAGAGCCAAATACTTCATTTGGTCGGCATAGGCTGGAGTTTTATCTCCCAAATTGAATTTAACGATAGATAAAGCCTGATTTAAGAGCTTTTCCGATTCAGCGGGCGAACCACCGTTGTAAAGCTTCACCTGAGCATATTGAGTAAGTGCAAAAGCTACATCTATGTGATTTTTACCTAATTGAGCCATAGAAATGTCAAGTACCTGTTTGGCAGTTTCTTCTGCTTTTTTGAAATCGCCCAATTCTTTGTATAAAGCTTCTAATAAACGCAAGCTTTCAGCATATTTCACTGAGTTTTCTGAAAATATTTTGGCATTGATAGCCATAGAGCGTCTTATATTTTTTTCTGCATCGGAATAGTTACCTATGATTAGATACAGATTTCCCATCGTATTAAGCGTAGGGGTGAGGTCTCTACTGTCTTTGCCCAATTTTGATTCTTTGAGTTGAAGCGTGGTTTGCAGCAGGTCTTCAGCTTCATTGTATCGGCCTTGTTTAATGTACAACTCTGCCAATTCGTCTGAAGACTTGGCTGTGGCAGTGGCGTTTTGCTTTTTGTTCTTTCTCGAAAGTTTTGAAGCTTTTGCCAAAGCTTCTTCGGCTTCTTCATAAAGTCCTAAAGTACTGTACAGCTTGGCCAGAGTAAGATAGGTAGCCGATTTATCGAGCGATGATTTGCTTCCGGAAGAATTTTTGAAGATATCTACCGCTTTTTTTATCAGTTCTTCGGCTTTAGCAAAATCACCTTTTTTCAACATCACCGCAGCCAATTTTTCTAAATCGCGCGCATAGTCGGTGTTTTCTGTGCCATAATAAGTGCTTATGTTTTTGGCAGCTTCTTCCAAATATTTTACTGCCAAATCATATTTTTCAGTCAATTCATAAAGAGTGGCCAATTGTTGTTGATAGGCTATATAATCTTTGTTTTGGGGTGCGAGCTGCAAAGCCACTATCGAATTGAAGCTTTTTTCATTTATTGATTTCGCAGCCGTGAAATTATTGGAATAATTGGTGTAGAAATCGGCCAAACGGAGCATTTCTCTGTGATATTCGGGCGAACTAGCTCCATAATAAAGCCTTTTTAGAGCCACTATTTTTTGTAAGCTATCCAATGCCACATCGTAGGCACTTCTACGGGTGGCTATTCTCACCTTCAAATCAAGCATTTCGTACCTGATAGGATGGTTTTCAAACAACTGTGCTTTGGTTGCATAGATGTTTTTCAGTCTTTTTTCGGCTTTATCGTATTTACTGTCGTAATACAGCTGCTCCACTTCCTGCAAGCGATAACGAACATAAGCCAAGCTGTTTTTTCCATAAGTATATCGTGCTTTTCGCTCAAATTTTATTCTCTGCTTTATGGATTCATGTTTTTTATTTCTTTGATAATAAAGTGTGATGAGTGCTTCTTGCACGTTTTGCCCAGTTTTTTCTAAAGGACGGAATTTGGTATATTTATTAGCCGATTCGTACTGTTTAGTGGCATTTTTTAAATTCCCTTTTTGGCGCTCCCTGTCTGCACTCAACACCAAATGGTCGCGATATTGAAAGTTTCTTTTGCCTATTTGCTTCTTGAACCAAATGTTGTTTGATGTAAGCGATGAGTCCAACTTTTTGTAATTGCCTTGAAGCATCAACACCGATGCTTTTGCGTTTAACAAGTTGGCATATTCTCTTTTTAGCTTTTTGGCCTGTTTTTTTGAATTGGTTCTATTTTCCGCTACAGCCTTTTTATCAGGTTGAATTTCACTAAAAATAGCGTACGCTTCATTGTAAAATCCTGACTTTAAGAATATTAGACCTTTTGTATTTTTGATTTCAGAAAGCAGTTTTTTATCTTCCGATTTGCTTTCGGTAAAAAACTTCAATGATTTTTCAATATTCTCATTTGCCTTTACAGTATTGTTTGCTTGCAAATACACCCTAGCCATAAATTCATGTATCCTAGAACAAGCCATAGCACTGTCTTTAGGTATTTTAGCCAACTCTGTAGAAGCCATATTCATCATGCTGTCCAGCTCATCGTAGCGATAAGTAGCTTCCGCTGCGGCTGCTAACCTCAAAATAGCATTAATTTTCTTCTCAGAGTTTGTGCCAAATGCTCCATTTTGGTAGTATTTTTTTGCTTGGCTGTATGCCGACTTGTAAGAGCCCCCTTGCAATTTTTTCTCTATTTTAAGGACGTTCTTATCTTGCTTCTGTGCAATGGCCATGGCTACAGCTACTACGAAGATTCCAAATGAAGAAATCAGTTTTTTGAATGAGTTCATAAAGTTTGGCCTAGGGTTAAATTCTTTAGATTAAAATTTTTGGCTCTAATATGCAAATAAGCTATAAAAATAGCTTATTAACAAGTATTAAACCCGTTGTGCATTATAAAATAAAGGTAAAAATTTATGATAAAAAGTTGTGCAATATGCTGATAATGAGTAAATTAAGGCTGATTCAAGGTCTTAAAATAATCTCAGTCATGCACAACTTTAAAGCCAATTTCGACAAAGTTTTCAATATTATCAAACCTTTAGTTTTAGACTGTATCAATATCCATGATAATTTCATTCATTCAAATAGAACGCCTAAACTATCTGATTTACAGTTAGTTACAATTAATTTAGTTAGTGAGTATATGTCAATGGGCTCAGAAAATCTCCTTTTCAAGAAACTTAAAGATGATAAAACGCATAATTTAGACCAACTCATTGAAAGAAGTGTTTACAATAAGCGTAGGCGCAAGCTTCTGCCATTTATAGAAATAGTCAGACATCGTTTAAGCGAAAAATTTACGCAATTTGAAAACTACTTTATAATTGATTCTATGCCATTAGAAATATGCAAAAATGCTCGCGCTCCAAGAATAAAAATCTGTAAAGAAGATTTTGACACCATGCCTGATTATGGCTATTGTGCTTCTCAAAAACAACATTATTTTGGGTATAAACTGCATGGTGTTTGTACCTCAGAGGGTGTTTTCACCGCAATAGATATTACCAAAGCTAGTGTACACGACATTCATGTTCTTCAGGATGTAAGAACGCAACTATCTGATTGTGTGCTCCTTGGAGATAAAGGGTATATTAGTTCGGAAATTCAATTAGACCTATTTCATTCACAAAATATACGCTTAGAAGTTCCAAAAAGAGAGAACCAAGAAGGTGCTAAGAATTATCCTTATGTTTTTAGAAAAACAAGAAAAAGAATAGAAACACAGCTTTCACAACTCTGCGACCAATTTACCATTAGAATAAACTTTGCTAAAACTTTTGAAGGGTTTAAAACTAGAATTCTATCAAAGATTACGGCAATGACTCTGATTCAATACATAAATAAGTTTGTAAATAACAACCCAATAAACTACTTAAAACATGCAATATGCTAAATGCACAACGGGTGTATTAAATCTCGTTCAGCACAAAAAAGTAAGTATTAGAATACTTTTGTTTTGCCAAATTAAGCTATTTCATCACGAACAAAAAAGGCCGTAAATTCTTTTGAAATTTACGGCCTTTGGTGACTCATAGTGCCAAATAAGTATTATTTGAATTCTTTTGTCAACTGCTCGATAAAGTATATAGGATAAAACAAATCGTCAAAATAGGCCTTCATCTTGTCTTGATTCATCATAGAATGAAACAGCGTGGGCTCAAATAAATCTTCATCATGAGAAACTCCAAAATAAACTTTGTTGTCGACAAAAGAAACTACAAATTCATTATGAATAGTTTGCTCAATTTCCAACATTGCATTTACTACATTGGTGGTGAGGGTTTTACGGATGTTTTCTTTACCACTGATTACATTTATGTAAAACAGAGAATCAAAAGTTTCATGGTTGATTACATAATCTTCCTCGGTTTCATCGGCAGGTATTCCTGTAGTTTTCAAAGTGACATTGCAGGGGAATTTACTTGGGAATTCTGCTACAAAAAATAGCCCTCTGAATTGGAATTTATTATCGGCCTTTTTGGCATCATCTTTGGAGCGAAATTCTGCTAAAAGTTCAGAAAATTGTACCTTTATTCCATTGATTGTACCTGTAACGTGGTCATCGCCATAGATAATTGTGTTTTTGTTGGTGAAAAAATGTGAAGCATCATACTCAGCATCATCTACTTTATTCAAATTATCATAATCCAGATTGGGAGATATGTATCTGATGATTTTACCAATAATTTTTTTCTTGAAATTGCGGTAAAATATCGTGTCTCCCAATAGTTTATTTATATAGATAGGCGGGCCTACCAGTAATATTATAACAGGTATGAGAAAATACTCATGCTTGGTTTCATAATAGAGTACAGAAAAAATAGGCACTAACAACAATGGCAACACCGCTGAGAGTACCAATTGTAAAACAATACTTTTTCTTTCTTTTTCGGTGTAAACAAGGGCATGAACTAAATCAGATTTGTAAAAGTGTTTGAACTCCTGTTCGCGAATCATGTTAGAATATGTTTAGGACTAAAAATTGTAGGTTTAAAGCTATGCAAACAAAGTTATGTTTTAATTTCTTAAATCAAAACGTATATCAATATATTTATGTATGGTTTTGATAAAATGTGTTCGTTGGATTGTATCTACGGTTAGAATCATTAAATTTATAGTTTTTAGAATAAGACTAAATGAAATGAATTATAATCAAATCTAGTTCGTAATAAAAACTATTTTTTCTTCAACTTATTCTTGAAAACTTTTTCAAACTTTTCCACCTTGGGTTTGATTACAAAATAGCAATAAGGCTGCTCTCCGTTTTGATTGTAGTAATCTTGATGGTAATTTTCTGCAATATAAAACTTTGAAAAAGGGCTAATTTCGGTCACAATGGGTTTGGAATAGGCACCCGAAGCATTCAATTCGGCCTTGTACTTTTCAGCCAACTTTTTTTGTTCTTCATTGTGGTAAAATACCACTGAGCGATATTGTGTGCCTACATCATTTCCTTGCCTATTAAGCGTAGTAGGGTCGTGGGTTTTCCAAAAAATTTCCAAAAGCTCATCAAAAGTGATTTTTTTGGGATCAAAATAGATTTGCAATACCTCTGCGTGGCCTGTTTCTCCGGTACAAACTTGTTTGTAAGTGGGATTGTCTATTTGTCCACCTGAATATCCGGACTCCACTTTTTCTACACCTTCCACATTCTGAAATATGGCTTCTGTGCACCAAAAACATCCATTCCCAAAAGTTGCTGTATCTAAATTGCTCATATTAACGTTATTAGCTTTAACCTTATTTTTTTTGTTTGAAGTTTGGGTTTTATCGTCTTTTTGCGCACATCCTACCGAAAAAAACGATAGTATCAATAAGACAGAAAGCAGAAAATTATTACTCATACAAATGCCAAATTGGCTTTTAAGTACCTTGAAACAATAATACAACAAGCCAAATTGACATAAGGTTTCTTTTGGCGTTTTTATTGTATAAATACAAAAATAGAATAAATACTACTACAGCAAAGTTTTTCAGAACTTATTCGCTGAATGCTTTGTATAATTAGTGAAAGTGTAAATGATTGTTTAACTCTTAACCCATACAGATATGAAAGCAATAGCGAATGAAATCTCGAATAAACTGGTTCAGGGTTTGGACTTGGGTAACACGATTTTGGGTGGTATGACAGAGGCGTATTTTAAACACACAGAATCTGACAGCGAGTACAAAATTGAGGTTAAAACTCCCGGACTATCAGCCGAAAATTATAGTATTGATATTAAAAACAATGTTTTATTTATTTATAGCTTAATGTCGTACGGAGAAAGCAGTTATGAAAAAACGCCCTATTTGATGAGGCACTTTACATTGCCATATTATATAGACCTAGAAGGGGTGGAAGCTGATTTTGAGGACGGCACGCTGAAAGTAACATTGCCCTACAATCACTTCAAAGACGGCTTCGAAAAGAAAGTAGAAATACACTGAAAAAGGGACAGATGTCCCTTTTTTTATGTTTACTAATGTTTGTATATAATTTATAATTATAATAGTATTGCATATATTTTTTACCACTAAAGAACCAAAACGCTTTGAAAACCGTTTTTAAAGCATATAAAATCAAATTACTATGGCAAAAATAATAAGAAATATTGCTTCTGTTTTTGGTAGTGTGGGTTGTGCGTTCGGTGGTGTTTACTATACATCCGATCCTATCTTTGACTCAATAGATAAGAAAGTGAATAGTGTATTTACTCGTCCATTTGGTTATAGTGAAGATAAGACAGGTATGCGTGAAGACAGAAGGAATCTGTCTTCAGACTTAAAAAGAGCTATCAAGAAAGCAAAAAAATCTACTTTTTAGCCAATGAGTAAAGCTACCCGTACCATTCACGCTGCACAACAAGGTAAACTCGTAAAACATGAAGAAACTTTCGAGGATAATCTGTTACCAAGTAGCGTAGAGATAAAAAACCTACAATCAATAAGACCCGATTTGGTAGATTTCGTGGTTGAAAGCGCTAGGAAAGAGCAAGATGTTAGACATAAGCTCAGGGAACAAGAAATGAGTGCTTACCAAAATAATAACAAAAGAGATTTTATCATCAACATCATCGGCTTGGTATTTGCATTTGTATTGATGGGTGGTTTTATGGGGCTCTCTTATGACCTTATCATAAAAGGACATACACTAATTGGTTCAATTTTCGCTGCCACAGATATAATTTTTGCTATAGGCATATTTATTAGAAAATCAAGCAAAGGCAAACATTAAAAACTTTTGATTTAATGTTTCTTTTTACTAGTACCGCTACTTTATATGAGGGAATAAAAAACAATTTGTTTATTGCTCATTATTAAAAATTATACTGTAGCAAATTCAAGCTCTCTGAAGCCAATAAAGCGATTAAGTTCTTCGGGTTTTTCTTCTTCAATACAAATTTCTATTACCTCTCTAATATTCTCCAGTGCCTCATCTATCGTTTTGCCATAAGAATGACAGCCTTTAAAGGTAGGACATGAAACAATATATAACCCATTGCCATCTTGCTCAATGACTATGGGTAAATGAATTGATTTATTCTTTTGCATAGTTACTTTTTACTTCAATGCATTCAATACACTGTCGTAATCAGGCTCTTGGGTGACTTCTGGTACCAGCTCAATAAACTTTATCGTATTGTCTTTGTCGAGCACAAACACGGCTCTGCTTGAAAGGCCTTTTAGTGGACCGTCCGTCATGTCTGAATTAAATTTGTTGCCAAACTCGTTGTAGCGGAAGTCTGAACCTGAAACCACGTTTTTGATGCCATCGGTTTCACAAAACCTTTTCATAGCGAAAGGCAAATCTTTCGACACTACCAAACCCACTACATCGCTCATAGAAGCTAGTTTTTCATTGAACTTGTGGGTTTCCGTGGCACAAACGCCTGTGTCTAAGCTTGGTACGGCTATGATAACTTTCTTTTTATCGCCCAATTCATAAAGGCTTTGTTCGGACAAATCGGTTTTGACAAATTTGAAATCAGGCGCTTTTGAGCCTACTTTAGGTAATTCACCTCTAAGATTTACTGTATTCCCTTTGAAATTTACGGTAGCCATTGTTTTGTGTTTATTTAAATGATGTGAGGCAATTATAAATAAAGTTTATGTTTAATCCTCAAAATTAAATTTTATTGATGCAAATTATTAATTATCAAACATAGCTTTTCAATCGTTTGCGATAAAAAATATTATTTTTTTGTTTTTTACTATAATTTTTTTGGGGTTAATTTGAAACATTACTACTTTACTAATCAACTTAAACTGTTTTTAAAGATTAATTTTAAAAGTAATTAATCCATGAAACGAACAATTTCATTCATGAAAAAATTTTTCTACACATTAATCATCGCAGTAGGCACAGTTTCTTGCAATCTGCTATTTTCTCAGCAAATAGACATCAAGCGCTACGAAGAACAAATCAAACAATTTGAAGCAGAAAATAAGAAAATAAAGCCGGCAAACGATATTGTGGTGCTTTATGGAAGCTCTTCTTTCGCTTTTTGGAAAAAATATGCGGAGCATTTGGCCCCTTACAATGTAGTAAATAGGGGTTTTGGCGGTTCTACGGCAGCCGAAGCTATTTATTATTTTGAAAGAGCGGTATTTCCATTGAAACCCAAAGTAATTTTTTGGTATGAAGGCGAAAACGACCTTTCAGCCGGATTTTCTATTGATTCCACTTTTTATAATTTATTGAAAATGAGGGATATAATAAAGAAAAAGCTCCCTAACACTAAATTCGTACCCCTTTCTGTCAAATACAGTCCAAGTAGAAAAAGTATAAGAGAAAAACAAAAACTTTACAATGGCATGGTGCGTGGCATAGCCAAGTCGGATAAAGGTATGAATTTTATAGATGTTGCTGCATTACAATTTAAACCCGATGGCAATATTGACCCTTTGATGTTTGAAGCAGATAGCTTACATGTGAGCGAAATCGCTTATGAAAAATGGGCTGTTAGGATGAAACAATACCTTGAAGTCGTATTTCCTAAACCATTGAAAGAGAACTGGGTAAGCATTTTTAATGGAAAAGATTTTGAAGGCTGGGAGCAAAAAGGAGGTACTGCCAAATACGAAGTGGTGGACGGTGTGGTGGTGGGTACTTCCACGCTGAACACGCCAAATAGTTTTATGTGCACAAAAAAGATTTATAAAGATTTTGTGCTGGAATTTGAAGTGAAAGTAGATACATTATTGAATTCAGGAGTGCAGTTCAGGAGTAACTCAAGACCAGAGTATAGAAACGGAGTGGTTCATGGCTACCAATGCGAGATAGACCCTTCTCTAAGGGCATTTAGTGCCGGTATTTATGATGAGCAACGCAGAGGTTGGCTTTATAAACCCGAAGGTGACCCTTATGCACAGCAAGCATTTAATAGGTTTGGTTGGAACAAATACAGAATAGAAGCCATAGGAAGTTCGATAAAGACATATTTGAATGGAAGACTGGTTTCTGACATTATAGATACGGTTGAGAAAGATGGTTTTATTGGATTGCAAGTTCACTCCATAGGTAATCCCGAACAAGACGGAACTAAGGTGATGTGGAAAAATATCAGAATTTGGGAAAGATAAAACAAATATATAGATGAGAAGCATAATTGTGTTTTCATTGTTTTTGAAATCGGTTTTAGTGCTTTCTCAGCCTGAAAAACTCATTCCTAAAATAGAAGGTGAAGGTTGGAAAATCACTGGAACGGCCAAACTCAAGTCTAAGCCGGGACGAGAGATAGATGTAGTAGACCATTCGTTCATCAAAAGAGCCGATGGCAAATGGATGGTGTGGGCTGCGGTGAGAAACGCCATTCCAGACCATCCGTTTTATGCCTGGGAAGCCACTTCACTCACTGATAAAAATTGGAAAGATTTAGGCATAGCAGCCACTGCCTCAGCTACTTATGGCGAAGATACCACCAAAGGGATTTATGCTCCGCATTTTGTGAAAATAGGCAATAAATACTATTGCTACTACACATCAGAAGGCCTGTTTGTGATGGAAAGCGAAGACGGAAAAAGCTTTAAACGATATAGGGACAAGAGGGGCAACTATGAGTTAGCAGAGAAGCTTGTAGGCAGAGATGTGATGATTTTTCAGGAAGAAGGAAAATACTACGCTTTTTCATGTATTTCAACTTTTGATAGAAAGGGCTGGCACCAAGGGCAGGTGATAGTGACTTTTGCCAAATACCAAACCGACCCACTCGATTGGCAATATCCGGAGTATAGCATCGTGAACCAAGGTGGGCAGGGGGGAAACGGACATGTGAGCTCGGAAAGCCCGTTTGTGGTGAAAATGAAAGGCTACTACTATTTATTCAGAGCATCGTCCATGACATTTAAAACCTATGTGTATCGTTCAGATAATCTTTTTGATTTTGGTACAAACACAGATGCAAAGCTCGTAGCTGTATTGCCCTTGAAAGCGCCTGAATTGATAGAAGAGAACGGACAATGGTTTATCTCTGACTTAGACGACTTTAGAGGTCTTAAATTATATAAATTAAAATGGGAAAAAGAATAATGGTGCGGTTGTGTTTGGTGGTTTTTGTAATGTTTTTTCTAAACGGTTCACTGTTTGTATATGGATTTTGCTTACAAAATACATATGCAAGAAAAAATTATACCAGCCTCAATGGGGAATGGCAATACATCATAGACCCTTACGAAACAGGTTTTTACAACTATAGACGGGAACAAAGATACCCCACTGACCCGGAGGCCTACTGGAATAGTGATGTAGCTAGAGATAAATCTCAACGCATAGAATTTGGCTACAGCACAAAAAATACCCTGAAAGTGCCTGGTGATTGGAATTCACAAAATCCCATATTTTTATACTATGAGGGCAGTATTTGGTATAGAAAAAGCTTTGATTATTCTAAAAAAGCAGAAAAAAACACCGTCTACCTTCATTTTGGTGCTGTAAACTACAGGGCCGATGTGTTTTTAAATGGAGTGATGCTTGGCACTCATTTGGGTGGATTTACATCTTTTGGCTATTATTTGCCCGATAGCTTGTTAAAAGCTAAAGATAATACACTCACAGTGAGGGTAGATAACAAACGCCTTGCAGACGAAATCCCCACAATTAACACCGATTGGTGGAATTATGGAGGCATCACCAGGGATGTGGCACTGATAGAATTGCCCAAAAATCATATCCAAGATTATAAATTATATACAGAAGGAAACGCCATAAAAGGTTTTGTGAAGCTAGCTGAAAATAAAGCTTCAAATCAAGTGGCTATTGAAATTCCTGAATTGTCAGCTCGCTTGTCTGTAAAAGCAAATTCAGATTCTTTAGTATTTAATATCCCTGTAAAAAAGCTCACCAAATGGTCGCCTGAGTTGCCCAAGCTTTATACTGTGAAAATAAGCGCGCAAACAGATACGCTTACTGATAAAATTGGGTTTAAAACCATTGAAACACAAGGTAAGAACCTGCTTTTGAATGGAAAACCTTTGTTTATGCGTGGGATATGTATACATGAAGAAATAGCAGAAGAAAGGCGGAGAGCTCACTCAAAAGCTGATGCTTTTAAACTTCTGAAAATGGCAAAAGATATGAATTGCAACATGGTGCGATTGGCACACTATCCGCATAATGAATGGATGCTGAAAGTGGCCGATTCGTTGGGCTTAATCGTGTGGTCTGAGATTCCGGTGTATTGGACTATTCAATTTGGTTCAAATACAGTTTATAATAAGGCTGAAACCCAACTCAAAGAAATGATTTCTAGAGATAAAAACAGGGTTTCGATAGCAATATGGTCGGTGGGGAATGAGACACCCAGAACGGAAGAAAGACTTACTTTTATGAAAAAACTGGCGCAAACTGCTAAAAAGCTAGATTCGACAAGATTGATATCTGCTGCCTGTGAGGTGCATTTTTTGCCTGAAAAGCCCAATACATTTATGATAGACGACCCGTTGGGGCAATATCTTGATGTTGTTTCAGTAAACGAGTATTTAGGGTGGTATTGGGGCATTCCTACTGATTGCCGAGACAAAAACTTTGAGATAAAATATGATAAACCGTTCTTTATCAGCGAAATGGGTGCAGAAGCCAAAGAGGGCTTTTATGGTGATACACTTACCCGATGGAGCGAAGACTACCAAGCTTGGTTTTACAAAGAGCAGCTAAAAATGCTTGACAAAATAGGCAAACAGTGGGTAGGGATCTCTCCCTGGCTGATGACTGATTTTTCATCACCCAAAAGAAACCACCCCGTTTTTCAAGCAGGCTGGAACAACAAAGGCCTTATTAGTTCTTCGGGAAAAAAGAAAAAAGCGTATGAGGAGTTGAAAAACTTTTATCATCAAAAATCAATTAAAAAATGATAATCTACAATTACTATACTTAAACTACAATAAAATGATAAGAAGAGAATTTATCAAAAACTCAACATTGGCAAGTGGAGCATTGGCATTGAGTTCGTTTGCGGGCTCGTCTTTACTATATGGTGCGCCAAACAATAAAATCCGTGTGGCGCTGGTAGGTACCAACAGCAGAGGACTGCACGTAGGTAAAATTTTTGCCAAAATGCCTGATACAGAGATTGTTTGCATATGTGATGTGGATAGCAATGTGGCAGCAAAAACTGTGAGTGAGATAGAAAAAATCACCGGAAAAAAGCCCAAAATAGAAAAAGATTTTCGAAAAGTAGCCGAAGATAAAACGATAGATGGTGTGATGATAGCTTCGCCCGACCATTGGCATGCGCCCATGGGTATAATGGCTGTGGCTAATGGCAAGCATGTATACATAGAAAAGCCTTGCAGCCACAACCCCAGAGAAGGCGAAATGCTGATAGAAGCTACCGAAAAGCATAAAAAAATAGTGCAAATGGGAAACCAAAGGCGCTCATTTCCGGGTGTAAACCAAATGATAAACGATGCCAAAGCCGGAATTATCGGCAGAATATATTTTGCAAAGGCATGGTACAGCAACAATAGAAAACCTACTGTTTTGAAAGAAGGTGTTGTACCCAGTACTTTAGATTGGGAGCTTTGGCAAGGTCCGGCACCTCGCAGGGCATTCAAAGACGGCTATGTGCACTACAACTGGCATTGGTTTTGGCACTGGGGCACAGGCGAAGCTTTAAATAATGGCACACACGAACTCGATGTAGCTCGTTGGGCGATGGGTTGCGATTTTCCAAATAAAGTGGTATCGGCAGGTGGTCGATACCAATGGAAAGACGACTGGGAAACACCTGATACACAGACGATTACTTTTGAGTTCCCAAACAACACCGCCATTGCTTGGGAAGGAAGAAGTTGTAATTCTTACAAATATTTTGAAAGTGGCAGGGGAGTGATACTCTACGGAGAAAAAGGGACAATCGTTTATCCCGGTGGCGATGCTTACAAAGTATATGATTATGATGAAAAACTCATCAAAGAGGTAAAAGAAGGCGCTGCGCTTGATTTAACCAATACCATTTCGGCTACGGCAGGTCTCGATGCGCTGCATGTTCAAAACTTTTTAGATTCAGTGAGAGGCAATGCCAAACAAACATCGCCTATAAATGAAGGTCATAAATCGGTGCTTTTGTGCCAATTGGGAAACATAGCCTATCGCACGGGAGAAACCCTGTATTGCGACACAGCCAATGGCAAACCCAAAAGCGCAGAAGCCATGAAACTATGGGCTAGAGAATACGAAAAAGGTTGGGAACCTAAATATTAGAACTAATTCCCTTTACTTTAATTATTCTGATATCACCAAAGCAAGTATAGTACTGCTTTGGTGATTTTTTATATAGACTTTTTTTACTTTTTCATTTATTTGACCCTAAGGCATCTACCATATTTAGAAATTTGTTCGATAAATTGTAATCTTGTTTATCGTTTTTGCAAGATGCTTCATGGGGAAAGTCTTTTTTGATAGTAAGCTTTATTTTTTGTTAATATTTTTATGGATAGGCTCAAATTCTTTGCTTTGGGCTGAAAAGAATAGCTTATTAATTGAAATCAACCAAGAGCTTAATAAAAAGGTAAAAAAAGAACTGACCCAAGACACCTCAGTTGCGCCTATTTTAAGCAGCAACTCTTTGGTTTTCAGTAGATTAAACGAAAAATACAGTTTCCCCGTTTTTGTGTTTAAAAACAAAGAATTAGTGTATTGGTGGGGCAATGAATCGATACCGGAAGAAGCCAATCTGCTCTTGGAGAAAAAAGAAATAAAATGTCTTAAAAACTCGACAGGAAAGATTTTACTTTTCAAAAACCCTGTAAAGTTGGGTAAACAGTCTTTCGTTTTTGTGCATGTATTTAAACTCAGCACCAAATATGACAATAAAAATCCCTTACTCAGCCAAGGGGTAAATGCTTCGCTTTTAGGAAAAAAAGTGGCTTCTGTTAGTTTTTCAAAAGCAGAAAACAATCTTTTTTGGGATAATCAATTTCTGTTTTCGGTTGAATTCAAATCATCTGATTCTAAGTTTATATTATATACTCTTTTATCAGTGTTACTTTTTACAGTATTGGCTTTGGGGGTATTTTATTTTATAAAATATTTAATCCACAAAAAGGGAGTTCTCGTCAGTTGGATGGTGTTATTGGCAATATCAGGTGTTTTATACGGTACTTTTTCTATATCCATTAAGTATTTTCCTGATTTTCTTATACTTCAATATATTGACGCTGAGTGGTTTAACTATTTTATTTTATCAATACTAATACCTGTGGTCATTTATCCGGTATTTAAATATGGATTCGGAAATCGTTTTTGGCAAAAAAATACTTTTTTACAACTAATAGCCGATGTATTTATGTGGTGGTTGGGCTATTTTTTTGCAGCGTTGTATTTTCTGGCCATAGAGCATTGGTTTAAAAATCCCTATTACAGTTTTAATATTTTTACTATCACTGAAAATACCCTCGAAAAACTAACTACTCTGTGGTTTGTAGTGTCCATTTCGGGCTGCTTTTTTATGATTTCGCATATTTTGTTTCGATATGTGCAAAAAAGATATGCCAGAAAAGAAATCAATGTTTGGCTTTCAGGTGTATGTATTGGTTCGTTGTTTTTGGCTGTATTTTATCTTTGGCAAGATGTGTTTTTGGCTTCTACTACCATAGTTATATTACTCCACGCCTTTGTAGTGGTGATTTTCAAATGGCCTTCTACGCTTTCAAGACCTCGATATTTATCTTATTTATATGTGTTTTTTACAATCATCATTTGCTGTTTTCTTTCTTCATTGGCGGTTTATCGAGCCGGAAAAGAAATATTATCAGAAAAAGCAGCCCATTGGTCGCAAAAGATAGACCGTGAGGCCGAAAGCATAGACTACGATGCCCTCAAAGCAGCCGGAGACAGCATAGCTACCGATGGGTTGATAGCAGAAAGCTTGGTAGGCAGCTTTATAGATTTAGATTTGGCAGAACAAAAAATATACAAATATCACATAGGAAATAAATTTGAAGAGTATGAATGCAATGTGTATTTATTTGACAGCGAAGGAAGTTGTATCAACAGGAGCATAAAAGGGAGCTATTTTTATTATTTGAGCACTTACAGCAAAAATAAATATCGCACTCGCTACAAAGGAATATTCAGGGTTTGGGGGCGTGTACCCAATTTTTACAGTTTTATACCCATTACTAGCAACGAAAACAAGGTAGGATATGTGGTTTTAGAGCTTAAAAGAAGACTAATTGTGCCAAACAGCATAGCTTCAGGGCTTTTTAAAATCGAAAATTATTCCGACAACAGACTCATTCACACCAAACCGGAATATGCTGTGTACAGAGGAGGAGTTCTGGTTTCAGAAAGTGGCAGCTTTGCCCACGAAAAGGCATTTGATAGAGCACAAAAGTCTGATTATAAGGCTTATAAAACGGGGAAATTTACATTTGGCTACTTTCAACAACTTTTTGATTTTGATTCGGGCAAGTCGATATTGGTGTCGATTAAAACATCGTGGCTAAAACTGGTTTATTCCAATTTTTCGATGCTTTTTGTGCTTCTCTCGATGGTTTTGGCTGTGTTTATATTGATAAATACATTCTATTATAAGCTAAAACAAGTAAGTACCACCTTTACCACTAAAATCCAGCTTTTTTTAAATGCTTCATTTTTCTTACCGCTTGTAGTAGTGAGTATTGCCACTTTTGGGATACTGAGCAATACCTATAAAACGGAGCTAGAAGATAGATACATTCAAAAAGCAGACTTTACGGCTCGAAACATCTCTTCGGTCTATTTCAGATTTCTATCTAAAAAAACAGATTTACAAAGCCTTACAGATGAGTTGGAAAAAGCTTCAGGCTATGTGCAGTCCGACATAGTGCTATACGATGCCAGAGGAAAAATGATAGCCAACTCGCAGCCCATGCTTTTTGAACAAAAGTTGCTTCCGAGCCAAATCAATCCCGTAGCTTATGAACGATTGGCCGAGCATAGCGAGCCCATTGTGACCATAGACGAATCGATAGTAAAATTCAGATATAAAAATGTATACATCCCTATTAAATCGCTCGATACTGGTGAATTGATGGGTATTGTGTCTATCCCGTTTTTCGAATCCGATTTTGCTTACAGCGAAAAAATCATGGACTCTATTACACTGATTCTCAATATATTTACCTTTATTTTTATACTCTTTTTGATAGTGGCATATTTTTTCTCATCAAGATTGACAAAGCCTTTGAGTTTGCTTACCGAGAAGATAAAATATACTTCATTGGAAAGAAACAACGAGCCTTTGCCATATACCGCCAATGATGAGATTGGCTTGCTAGTGAAAGAATACAATCAAATGCTTTATAAACTTGAAAGCAATAAAAAAGCATTGGCTGCTACAGAAAAAGAGTCGGCATGGCGCGAAATGGCCAAGCAGGTGGCACATGAAATCAAAAATCCGCTTACTCCTATGAAACTGGCTTTGCAAAATATGCAACGGCTTTTGAAAAGCGAGCGAGATGACAAAGAACAAATAGCCCTGAAAACAGCCGATGTGTTGCTAGAACAAGTAGATAACCTTAACGATATAGCCACTTCTTTTTCTGCTTTTGCACAAATGCCCGTGCCCGTTAAAGAAAAATTTGACCTCAAAGCACTCACACAGCGAATAGTGACCCTGTTTCAGAACGAAGAAAGTGCCTTTCATATTTCATTTTTTCATTCGGGAGACAATTTCAATATACATGGAGATGAAAAACTGATGGGTAGAATCATTATCAATATCATAAGAAATGCCATAGAGTCGGTAGAAAGAGATGAAAATGTATCAATAACAGTAAGGTTAGTGTCTGATTATCAAACTGTTACTTTATCTATAGCCGACAATGGCAGCGGAATAGCCGATGAGTGGAGAGAAAAAGTGTTTTTGCCTAATTTTAGTACCAAGTCTTCGGGTTCCGGCATAGGTTTGGCAGTAGCAAAACGCGGTGTGGAGCAAATGGGTGGCAAAATTTGGTTTGAAACGGTGTTAAACCAAGGAACTACCTTTAATATACAATTTCAAACGAATGAAGCTTAACGCAAAAAATTAATTGTCTACCTCCGCCAATTTATCTTTGGCCCAAGCCTCCACCTTTTTGTAGTCTGAATGAATAATGTAATCGTAGTTGGGCTTTTGGAGAATAAAAATGCCACTTAATATGATTTTTCCAATGGTAGAGTCTATGCAAAAACCAATGCAAACTATTTTTTTCTTTATTTCATCAATATTGTTTTTCATAAATCGACTCATCATGTACCTACCTGTTGAGTCAATGTATGTAAGTCCTGTACCTATGTACACTACAGCGAATTTTTCTTTAAATCGCTGTAGTGTATCCAGTTGATAATCAATAAGTTGTTGGATTTGTTTTTCGCTTGGGTCGTTACCAACAAAAGTAATTTTTATAATAGGAAACTCCGATTCATCTGTTTTGAAAAATTCGTTTTCTATCATAAGCTACCATTTTTAGCCCAAATTACACTTCCGATTAAAAAAACTGTACATATACTCCCAATTCTTTGGCTTTTTTCTCCAAGTCACTTTTTGTAGAGATGGGTACAGCACTCAAATAGTATATTTTGGGGTCTTGGTCAAAATCTACCAACACATAGCCGTCTTTTTTCAAATATTTGCCTATGCTGGTCAGTGTAGAGTCTGTTGAAGCATATTCTATCAATTCATCGCCAAGTGTGGTCACCTCCACATGGTTTTGTGTCACCAATATGCGAAGCTGATGAATAAGCTCTTCGAGTGAAATGGTATTGTCAAAAAATACGGCCAATTTATAGTCTAACAGGCATTTTAAAAAAATATCGTTGAAAAAAGCAGGACTTTGTTTGGCAAGTTCTAGTTTGGCAGAGAGTGTATCTACCGATTTTGAATCTAGTTTAGGAGCAATAGACTTTATAAACGTTTTCATGCAAATTTTTATCTTAAATATTGTGATGGCAAAAGAGGCAAACGAAATGCAAAAACTCAATACCGATTGCAATTTTACATTTTTTCGCTTATTTCATATACTAATATTGAAAAAATACAACAGAATAATTTGTATTTAGCAGTGCAAAATTTCAAATGATTGGAATTTTTCAATAGTATATTTTGTATTGAATGTATTATAATTTTTGAATCCAAATTATATTCCAAATTTTAAACTAATGCCTAAAATAGCTATATTTGGGCTTTATTTCAGCAAATAATATATGCAGGTAAATCCGAACATCGACCCTAAAGCCCAAAGAGATATCTTGGAGCTTGATGAAAAAATCAAAAAATTTCGTGCAGGAGAAATAGCCGATGAGCGTTTTCGTGCGTTTCGTTTGGCTCGTGGCGTGTATGGCCAACGCCAGCCCGGAGTGCAAATGATTCGTATCAAATTGCCTTACGGTAAGGTGACTGCCGACCAATTATTGAAAATTTCCGATGTTTCCGACAAATATTCCACAGGACATTTGCACTTGACTACCCGTCAGGACATTCAGATACATTATGTAAAACTGGAAGACACGCCCAGCGTGTGGAATGAACTGGAAGAAGCTGCCATCACGTTGAGAGAAGCTTGTGGAAACACGGTGAGAAATATAACGGCATCCATAACGGCAGGAGTAGACAAAGATGAGCCTTTTGACGTAACACCTTACACCCATGCTTTTTTTGAATATTTCTTGAGAAATCCTATTTGTCAAGAAATGGGCAGAAAATTCAAAGTATCGTTTTCGAGCACCGAAAAAGATACTGCTTTGAGTTTTATTCACGATTTGGGCTTTATTCCCAAAGTGAAAGATGGCAAATTGGGCTTTAAAGTAATGATTGGTGGCGGATTGGGCGCACAGCCGTTTTTGGCACAAGTAGCACACGAGTTTTTACCTGTGGAGCAATTGATTCCTTTTTCTGAGGGTGTCATTCGTGTATTCGATCGCTATGGCGAGCGCACACGCAGACACAAAGCCCGCATGAAATACTTAATTTCTGAAATCGGACTCGAAGAATTTTTGAAACTGGTGGAAGAGGAGCGTTTGGCACTGAAATCAAAAATATATCCGATAGATGTAAACAAGCTGCCCAAAGGCGATGGTTTTTCTGTGAAGCAACTGCCTGTGGTAGAGCCTGTTGATAAAGTAAAATTTGAAGAATGGAAAAAATCTAATGTATTTGAACAAAAGCAAAAAGGAGCTTTTGGCGTTAATATCAGAATCTTATTGGGTAATTTCTCTACTGAAATAGCTCGCAAATTTGCTGCTATTGTGAAAGAAACGGCTGCCGATGATATAAGAATAGCTATCAACCAAGGCTTGATGATTAAGTTCATACCGGAATCGGGCTTGGCTTATGTATTTAATAAATTAAATGAAATAGGCTTTGCAGAACCCGGTTTCGACAGCACAGCCGACATCACTACTTGTCCCGGTACAGACACTTGTAATTTGGGAATCGCTTCCAGCTATGGCATCACCAAAGTATTGGAAGAAATGATGAAAAATGAGTTTCACGACTTGATTTACAACAACGATATAAAAATAAAAATCAGTGGTTGTATGAACTCTTGCGGTCAACACGGAATGGCCAACATAGGTTTGCACGGAAGCTCTATCAAAAGTGGAGAACTGGTGATGCCAGCCATGCAGTTGCTACTTGGAGGTGGAGTGTTGGGCGATGGCGCTGGTACCGTGGGTGAAAAAGTAATTAAACTGCCTACCAAACGCATGCCCGATGCTTTCAGAACGCTTTTTAACGACTACGACACCAATGCCCAAGAAGGGGAATATTACAATGCTTATTACCTTCGTCAAGGCAAAAACTATTTCTACCAACTGCTAAAACCATTGGCAGAGGTGAAAAATCCTACCCAAGAAATGTTTATCGATTGGGGACACGAGGAATTGTTTACCACAGAAGTAGGGGTAGGCGAGTGTGCCGGAGTGATGATAGACTTGGTGCATACTTTGCTTATAGAAACAGAAGAAAAACTGGGCAGAGCCAAAGAAACATTGCAAGCAAAGCTGTTTGCAGACAGCATCTACCATAGCTACAACGTGATGATAAGCACCGCCAAAGCACTTTTGACAAGCAAAGAAATACCCACCAATACCCAACATGGTATCATAGGCGATTTTGACAGAAACTTTGTAGAAACAGGTGAGTTTTCGTTCGTTCCATCCTTTAAAGAAATAGCTCTTTCTATCAATAAAAATGAACCTACAGAGGCTTTTGCTAATGCGTTTTTCATTAAAGCATCAGATTTTCTTGCTGCGGCTT
>ERZ1066116.96-NODE-96-length-54279-cov-24.930400_pt1 | contig 54279 bp, 51 predicted proteins | sample MGYA00382763_ERZ1066116 | MGnify/ENA primary metagenome ERZ1066116 (study PRJEB33369, sample SAMEA5778346) | biofilm metagenome | biome: Industrial cooling water; feature: Water cooling tower basin; material: Biofilm | place: United Arab Emirates | collected...
TTAATGCGTTTAGCCTGACCCTACCCCTTTCCTAGAGAATTTGCGATCTACTGAGCCTAACTGGTTGGGTCAAGAACCCAGCTAACTTTAGATTCATTGATATGGGTTTGTGGCGGCTAATCCGCGATCGCTGGCCTGGATGGGGCGGGCGATCGCGCATTTACCTTGGCCCTACCCCTGAGTGGCCAAAACGTGCTGAATCCGACGCTCTAGCTGATCAAGATCCAGGCCACCTTCATCCCGGCTGATCCGGCGAACGGTCGAATTGACCTTACCCAAATCTTGGATTAAGTCTGTCAAGATCTCTTGTTGCTGGCGAGCCTGAATCACCTCGCGCGGCTCTTGAACTAAATCTCGCACGATTGTATCTTCTGTCCGCGAAGCCACAATGGGGTCTTGCTGGCCTTCGAGATACACAAAGGTGCGTCGTCCTGGCCCGCGCTCTTCTTCTACGGGCACCAGTGATGTGACCTGGTCAGACCGCACATATTTCCCAAACCCCAGGTGAACCAAGACCGATGATTGAATTTTCATGCTGCCTGTTCTTTTGCTCACGTTCATCTTCTAGGGTAACGAGGGCACAAACCAGATGGGGGCTAAGGCAGGAGCGGGTTTTACCCTATTTAAGGTCGTGATTTACGCGGTGGTTTGTCTGCCAGGTGGCGATCGCGTCTAGGCAGGCGATCGCGCTGTCATTGTGTTGCACTGACTGGCCTGGGGCTGGGTGGCTGGTTGTGCCAATTAAGGGGGCATCAATGACTATCAACTATTTGTGTACCAACTATTTGTTATTTGTTTGGAGTGGATGTAGTCAAATGACAGAGGAATCAAAGCGGGCACCGGGAATCGAACCCGGATCAATAGCTTGGAAGGCTATGGTTTTACCACTAAACTATGCCCGCGCTGGGTTGGCGCTTCAGCTTTTAAGGTTAGCATACTTGCTGGGGGGTTTCATCTGTTTAGGTGGAATTGGAGTGGATGGGCGGTGCTGCGCTGGGTTGGTCGATCGCAGGAGGGAGCCGGGGACGCAAGAACCAAAGGGCTTGGCTCTTGCGCGGGTCGGTGGTTTGTGCGGTGCTGGGTTTATGCTTTGAAGGCTGATTTGCCAGCAAACCGGGCGGCGCTGCCAAGGCTCCGTTCAATCCGCAGGAGTTGGTTAAATTTGGCGACTCGTTCCCCCCGACAACCGGAGCCAGTTTTGATTTGGCCAGCAGCCGTTGCGACGGCCAGATCGGCGATCGTGGTGTCTTCTGATTCGCCGGAGCGATGGGACACCATGTAGGTGTAATTGTGTTTCTGGGCGAGTTCGATGGTGTCCAGGGTTTCGGTGAGGGTGCCGATCTGGTTGACCTTGATCAGGATGGAGTTGCCCAAGCCCGCTTTGATGCCCTCGGCCAAAATTTTGGCGTTGGTGCAGAACAGATCGTCGCCGACGAGTTGCACGGTGCTGCCGATGGATTGGGTGAGCATTTTCCAGCCTTCTGCGTCGTTTTCGGCCATGCCATCTTCGAGGGAGACGATGGGATATTGCCGTGCCCAGGATGTCCAGAGTTCCACCATTTGTTCGGGGGTTTTGGTTTCTTTGGTAGATTTGAAAAAGAGGTATTTGCCGTCTTCCCACATTTCGCTGCTGGCGGGGTCGAGGCAAATGGAAATGTCTTCGCCCGGTGTATATCCAGCTTTGGCGATCGCCTCCAAAATAAACTCGATCGCCTCATCGTTCGACTTGAGATCCGGCGCAAACCCGCCCTCATCCCCCACGGCGGTACTCAACCCTTTGCTGTGCAAAATCGACTTCAGCGCATGGAAGGTTTCCATCCCCATCCGAATGGCCTCGGCAAAAGAGGGCGCATTGTGGGGGGCAATCATGAATTCCTGAAAATCCACCGTGTTGTCCGCGTGTTTGCCGCCATTAATGACGTTCATGCAGGGCACGGGTAACAAGGCCGCATTGACCCCGCCCAAATACCGATAGAGCGGCATTCCCAGGGCACTGGCTGCCGCCTTCGCCACCGCCAAAGAAATCGCCAGAATCGCATTGGCCCCGATCGCCGCTTTGTTGGGCGTACCATCAATTTCAATCATGGCCAGGTCGATCGCCCGTTGATCCATTGCGTCCATGCCGATCAACTCTGGCACCAGCTTGGTGTTGGCATTTTCCACCGCTTGCAAAACGCCCTTGCCGCCGTACCGTTGCTTATCGCCATCCCGCAGTTCCACGGCTTCTTTCTCCCCCGTAGAGGCTCCGGATGGGACGATCGCCGACGCTTCAGTCCCGTCGGTCAACAAGACAACGGCTTCTACCGTCGGATTTCCGCGCGAGTCCAAAACCTCATAGGCCCGAATATCCTCAATTTCGTTTACATACATCACGGATAAAACCTCCAATCCTTGGGTTAGCACTGTGGGCATGGGTGTTGCCAAAGAGCCAAAGAGATACTAACCCATACCGAAGCTTCCGAGCGTACCACAGGCCACACACCAGCTTAAAGAACTTGGAAGATTCCGTCGGCCCTGGCGCGATCGCCCCGGCACCACCCGTCGCCATGTATGATCAAAAGCTGGAGTCAATCCTGCGGCTCCCTGTTTCTTTTTGAATCCCGAATCTCGGAACCATGAACCTGACGCGCGTTTGGAAAAAAGGTCTCTTGTTTGCCCTGTTGGGCTTTGTCCTCAGTTGGCTGGTGAGTTGTGGCAGCGCCCCCAGTTCCAACTCTGGCCCTACCACCGCCAACGGCAAACAAGAAGTCGAATTTTGGACAATGCAACTGCAACCCGAATTTACCGACTATTTCAACCAACTCATCGCCAAGTTCGAGCAGGAAAACCCAACCTTAACCGTGCGCTGGGTGGATGTGCCCTGGGCCGATATGGAACGCAAAATTCTCACCGCCGTCTCGGCCAAAACTGCCCCAGACGTAGTGAACTTGAACCCTGGTTTTGCCTCCCAATTAGCCGAACGCAACGCCTGGATGGTGCTGGATGACAAGGTGACTCCCGAACAGCGCCAAGCCTATCTGCCAAATATCTGGAAAGCCAGCACCCTCAACGACAAAACCTTCGGTCTGCCCTGGTATTTGACCACGCGCATTGCTATTCATAACGCCGATCTCTTTAAGCAAGCAGGGATTAGCCAGCCGCCCGCTACCTATGCGGAACTGGCCACCGCTGCCAAGCAGATTAAGGAAAAAACCGGGAAGTATGCCTATTTTGCCACGGTGGTGCCGGAAGATTCGGCGGAGGTGTTGGAGTCGTTTGTGCAAATGGGGGTGGAACTGGTGGATGGGTCGGGTAAAGCCGCGTTCAATACGCCCAAGGGCAAAGCGGCTTTTCAGTATTGGGTTGATTTGTATAAGCAGGGATTGTTGCCCAAAGAGGTGTTGACGGAAGGCCATCGGCACGCGATCGATCTGTATCAACGGGGAGATACGGCGGTGCTGGCTTCTGGGGCGGAATTTTTGAACAATATTGCGACCAATGCGCCATCGATCGCCAAAGCGTCGGCCACTTCGGCCCAAATTACGGGCGAAACTGGCAAAGTGAATGTGGCCGTGATGAATGTGGTGATTCCCAAAGATACTGATGTGCCCGATGCGGCGTTGAAGTTTGCGTTGTATGTCACAAATGACAGCAATCAACTTACTTTTGCCAAAGCGGCGAATGTGTTGCCATCGACAGTCAATGCTTTGAAAGATCCCTATTTCACCACCTTGCCAGCCAATGCAACGCCGGTGGAGCAGGCGCGATCGATCAGCGCGAAGCAAATGGAAAAAGCGGAGGTTTTGGTGCCCGCTATGAAAAACGTGAAACAGTTGCAAAAGGCAATTTACAGTAATCTGCAAGCGGCCATGTTAGATCAAAAATCTGTGGATCAGGCGATCGCCGATGCTGCTAACGAATGGAACAGTGCCTCTTAAACCCATCTATTTATCGATTGAATAGAGGGCGATCGCTAGGGAGATTATTGGCTCCTACTGGATTCAGTTCATTCGTAGTTTTGAACACGTCTGAAAAGCGATAACAAGCACGCCCCTGATCCATTGATCAGGGGCGTGTTTTTGTTAGTTCTGAATAAATTTTTGGCTGTAGCTACGCAGATTTGGAACTGTGATGAATAAAGCGGCTGCAAGGCCAAATTTCCGTTGACTGCGTTGAAGCTCTACGCTCTGTTGACGTAACAAGGACTCTTAGTAAACTCGACGGGCAATGAAAGCATAGTACAGCCACAGCGCCAAAATCGCACCTACTACAGCGATCGCCACGCCACCAAAGCTAAGTCCGACCGCTGAGAGCGAAAGCGATCCGGTTGTCAACAGGGTGTAAAGAGTGCCACCGAGAAAGGCTCCAACAATACCCAAAACCATTGTGCCTAAAATATTGCTGTCTTGATAACCAGGGTAAATTGCTTTAGCAATGGCTCCAGCTAACAGACCTAAAACGATCCAAGCTAAAATTCCCATGACAGTAATCTCCTTTTTTATTAATAGTTGAGTAGATACAAGTTATTTGCCTTGAAGCTTTTGTGTTTCAGCTCTTGGCTTACTATTTCAATATACAAAGCGACCTGGACAAATCGCTCTCTCTAGAGATGTAAAACGTTTCTACGGCATAGCAGGATGATTAAATCGAAAGAGGTATCTCTGTTCCATGCAGATATAAGTAAAGGCGGAGAGATAGCCAGGTATGGGGGGGCGGCAATCTCGCAACTCAAATAAATTTTCCTTTTTGGGCCTTACTTAAAAGTATGAATTTCAATGAATAAATGATTTGAAGTTTTGTAGGGTTGGAACGTAAGTGGTCAATCAGTGAGTTGAATTATTTGCCGGTTTGTTTGAACTAGCTTAGGTATGAATCGAAAAAATAATGACTTGTCCAGAGCTTGTCTCGGTGCATTTTTGGGATTGAAACTCGGCGGGGTGGCGATCGCGCCAGGTCGCTCAATTCTCGTAAACTGCGATCGCGTGTAGAGGTACCTCGGTGCAGTTATCACGTTAATAACAAATTCAAAGCAGTATCCAATTGGATTGGACGCTCCAAAATGCAAACATAGTTCAAGTCGATGGTGAAAGGTTCTGATTCCCTTTACTCCCATCGCTTTCCGTATAGTTTACATAGAATGAAATCAATCCTATGGCTTTGCTTTGGCTTGTAGATCGATGAGTTTAGCTTTGGTTTTTCCGTTTAGTTATTAATCTCTAAATCTGATGATTAGACGATCTAATATGTGTAATTTTTTATACGTCGTTAAATTGTCTAATTTGACTATTTGTGTAATTGTTTAATTATCTTCTTCTGTCAAAGCTTAGAATCTGAATTGAGTCTGAGCACTTTCAGTTGATGAATTATGTGTGAGGTTGTTGTGGACAAAATGTTGCTAAAATTTTCTTATCTGTTACCAAGTTTTTTCCTGGGTTTAATGGGTTGTACAGTGACTTCTCTGGGGGCGATCGCGCAAACTCCTTTACCGTTGCCAGATGTGCCAGCCGCTTCTCCAGACGCGCGGTTAGAGGTGATTCCGGCTGCCAACCCAACTGGAATGACACAAGTCACGTCGGTTTCCCAGCTATCGGATGTGAAGCCGACAGATTGGGCTTTTCAAGCGTTGCAATCTTTGGTGGAGCGTTACGGTTGCATTGTTGGTTATCCCAATAAGACGTATCGAGGCAATCGCGCCATCACACGGTATGAATTTGCTGCTGGCCTCAACGCTTGTTTAGATAAAATTCAAGAACTCATTGCAGCGGCCACTGCCGACTTTGTTCGCAAGGAAGACCTGGAAGTTGTCAAGCGATTGCAGGAAGAATTTGCGGCGGAGTTGGTTGCGTTAAGAGGGCGCGTGGATGCGCTGGAGGTTCGCACTGCTACGGTAGAGAAACAACAATTTTCAGTAACGACGCGGCTGAGTGGGGAAGCGATTTTTAGTCTTGCCAGTGCCTATGGTGCATATCCCGGCGGCAATGCAGCTTTTGTTAACAATACCAATGTAAATGTTCTGCAAGTCCCCAATCCGACGGCCTTGTTGACACCGCCGAGAGGGGGGCGTGATGCCGAGGTTGTGTTTAATAACCGGGTGCGGCTCAATTTGCAGACCAGTTTTTCGGGTAAAGATCTGCTGATTACCGGGTTGCAAGCCTACAATTTTGGTGCGAGTTCCCTGGTGAGTGGCCTGGGCAGCGGCGGTAGTTTAGCCAGTACCTTGGGGTATGGGGATGTGCTGTTTGGCAGTTCTAGCAATGCACGGTTGGCTTTTGAACCGCAGTTTCCGACTGTGAATCCCCAAGATTTGAGCGATCGCGGTGGTAACGCCGTGCAACTCTACAAACTGTTGTATATCTTTCCGGTTGCCAACAAATTCACGATGTTTGCGGGCACCAATGCAGAAGTTAACGATGCTTTTCCTTCAATTTTGCCTTGGGCTAACGAGGGGCAGGGCGCAATTTCACGATTTGGGCAATTGCCAGCTTCTCACCGGGTTTCGGGGGGCACGTCCCAAACTGGGTTGGCTTCGGCAGCGGGGTTTATCTGGAACTTGGCTCAAGGGGTTGATCTACGCGCATTGTACGGGAGTGTGAACGCTGCGATTCCCAATAATGAGGGCTTGTTGGGAACCCCGTTGGGCGCTGGTGTGTTCAATGGGAGCTATGTGGTTGCTACGCAATTGACGCTTTCTCCGGCGAAAAGTGTAGACATTGGGCTGAATTATGCTCACAGTTATCACCAGATCAACCTGCTCGGCACCGGTTTATCCTCGGCAGATATTGGGGCGATTTTGTTTGCGCCGAATGCGGCTGAACTGGCACGGGCGGGGGGCGTACCGCTGTTTGCGATCGCGGATCAAGGCATCAAACTCAACACGTTTGGAGCCTCGGTTGCCTTTCACCTGAGTCCCAAGGTCAGTTTGGCTGGCTCTGCGACCTATATTCGTAGCGATTTGGCGCGGGTTGATGCGTCAACAGATTTCTTGAGTTGGATCGTGGGTCTGCAAGTCAAAGATGTGTTGACGAAAGGCGGTTCGGTGGGCTTGCTCTTCGGCAGTCCATTAAACCGAATTAACACCGGGGGCCGCGCGGTCGATCCCGAAACCGCCACTCCTTACCAGTTAGAAGGGTTCGCCAACTTGAGAATTACCGATAACATCAGCATCACACCGGGCTTGACGGTCATCTTTAATCCAGAGGGATTTAGCGAGAACCGCACGGTTTATATGCCTGTAATTCGGACGACTTTTACGTTTTAATTGCCTGGTTTTGGCGATCGCACTTGCTCTGGTTCTCTATTAAATGCGTGGACTTGGGCAAGTGCCTTGTGGGATGTTGGCGGCTTGCGGCGGCGGTTCGGCCCAAAAAGATCTCCGTGGTAGCCCGCATATTTCTTTCAAGGGATAGAGGTGCGGATTTAGGCTAGGTCTTATGCTGGGTCAGCACACTGCCGCTCTGCATACCAGATCTGGCCTTACCCAAGGTGAACCAAGCAGCCATGACTCGCGACCCTAACGATCTAAATAACATCGAAAAACGTCAAGAATTACAACAGGAGAAAGAAGCGTTTCAATTGCACCAAGAAGAACGCCGATTGAGAACTGCTCAACGGTTATCGACCTTCGCCTGGGTGCGAAATAGTATTTTGTTGCTGCTCGGAGCACTGGAAATCCTATTGGCGATTCGTTTCTTTTTGCGAGTGACGGGAGCCAATACCAGTAATTCTTTTGCTCAATTTATTTATAGTCTTTCGGAAGGTTTTGTCGCCCCGTTTTCGACTTTGTTTGTGAGTCCAGTTAAGGGGGATGGGGCTTATATTTTCGATGTCAATATCTTGATTGCAATGGTGGTGTATGCGCTGTTAGGGTGGTTGGTGTTGGCCGTCGTCAACTATTTGCAGGGGCGACAACCTTAGGGGTTGCCTGCGGGGTGAGTTGGTCAAAGTAACTGCGGCAAAATTGGGCTTTTGGGCTGTGGCTGTTGATGCCAACCGGATCGAGCCGTTTGCGCTTACCGCCTTGAGTGTTCTGCGGCGTTGGTTGCTGGCGTTGCCGATGGGCTGGAGGGGAGGGCGCGATCGCGGTTGTTTGGCTCCTCAGGAGGCGTGGCTCCCAAGACTGGCGGCGCGATGAGATGCAGCAAAATGCTGCTGCCCAGCATAAACAGGGCATCGTAAACAAATTCTCGGCGGGTGTAGCGGCGAGCCATTGGGAGCCTCCTTGCACTGCATCTCAAATCAACATACTACGCCATTGTTTTCTAGTTGCGGGGGGCGATCGCGGCCGGAAGTCGCGATTAGAGCGTTTGTGAAGCTCATGAGGCGCATGGATAAACGCAAAGTCCTTGATTTCACGAGATCGACGGAGCCTCCCCAAGCAAGAAAATGCTGTATGGGGATTTGAACCTTGCAGGACGGGGGCGATCGCGGCACAATAGGAGGAGAATTGCTTCAAAGTTCGTTACAGTCTTTTGATCGAATGCTGAGCCAGCACCCTCCAACCACTGCCGCGTCTGATGTCCAGGGTACGCCCCAACCCGCTCCGATTCGCCTGCCCGTGATGCCAGTGGCAGTGGATTATGACTTGGTGATTGTCGGCGGCGGATTAGTGGGCCTGACCTTAGCCTGTGCGTTTCAGGGGGCGGGGTTGCGGGTGGCGCTAATCGAGGCGAAAGCAGCCTCAGCGGCGGTGGCGCGGGGCCAAGCGTATCACATTAATTTGATGTCGAGTCGGATTTTTGCGGGTTTGGGTGTTTGGGAGGCGATGCGGCCCGGTGTGAACCCCATTGACGAAATTCACCTATCGGACGCGACGGCAGACCAGCCTGTGCGGTTTATGCCCCAGGATTTACGCACGCCGGAATTGGGTTACGTGGCAGAGCATCGGGTGTTGCTGGAGGCATTGCAAGCCCAGGTTAGCCAGTGTGCCAATGTGACTTATCTGTGTCCGGTGGAAGTGGTGCAGACGCAGTTTGCTGAGGATGGCGTAACCCTTTTGCTCCGGCAGGATGGGCAGGAGTGGCAGGTGCGATCGCGGTTGGTGGTGGCGGCGGATGGGGCGCGATCGCCCATTCGGCATCAGCAAGGCATCCGTACCTATGGTTGGCAATATTGGCAAGCCTGTGTTGTTGCTTTTGTCCAACCCGAAAAGCCCCACCAAAATGTTGCCTACGAGCGCTTTCAGCCCGATGGCCCCTTTGCGATTTTGCCATTGCCGGGGAACCTCTGCCGGATTGTGTGGACAGCGCCAAAGGCGGAGGCAGAGGCCATATTGGCTCTGGATGATGCGGCCTTTTTAGCCAAATTGAAACAACGATTTGGTGAGCATATGGGGGATCTGTCCTTGGTTGGGCCGCGCTATTTGTTTCCGGTGCAGCTTATGCAGAGTGCTTGCTATACGCGATCGCGGTTGGCGTTGATTGGTGATGCGGCTCATTGTTGTCATCCGGTGGGCGGGCAGGGCGTGAATTTGGGCATTCGGGATACTGCGGCCTTGGCCCAGGTGTTGCTCCAGGCCCATCAACAGGGATTGGATATTGGTAGTGAAGCGGTGTTGCGGCGCTATGCGCGGTGGCGATCGCCCGAAAATCTAGTCATTTTGGCGTTTACCGATACCCTGAATCGCCTATTCTCCAATACCATCCGCCCGGTGATGCTGTTGCGCCATCAAGGGTTGTGGGCCTTACGTCACCTGCCTTTGGTGAAAGTGCTGGCCTTGCGGTTGATGACGGGCTTGCTGGGGCGATCGCCCGACCTGGCCAAACGCTAGCTCCCCCAGATGCCCCACCCATGCCGCCCGTGCCTGCCAAACCCTGCGGTGTAACCTGTTGCCTGTGCTGGGGTTGCAGTTTAATAGGTTAGCGCCCTGTCGTTTGTGTAAGGCGGTTCCATGCGGACAATTGCCGAAATCAATGAAAAAATCCGTGCCCAGTCTGCTGTTGTGTGGACGGTGGAAGAGACCAAAGCCCGTGTGGCGGAAATGGGCATCACTCAGGCCGCAAAAACCGTAGATGTGATCACCACCGGCACCTTTGAGCCGATGGAATCTTCCGGTGCCATTATCAACCTTGGCCATACCGATCCCCCCATCAAAATTCGGCAATGCTGGCTGGATGGGGTGCCAACCTACTCAGGCTTTGGCGCGGTGGATTTGTATTTGGGGGCCACCCAGGTGAGCGAGGCGGCGGATGGCGAAGAGGTGCGAGAGCGGGGCGGGGGCCATGTCATTGCAGACTTGGTGGCGGGAAAAGCGGTGCATTTGCGGGCGATCGGCCAAGTGACCGATTGTTATCCCCGTGCCTCCTTTGAAACCACCATTACCAAAGAGACGATTAACCAGTTTTACCTGTTCAATCCGCGCAATCTCTACCAAAACTTTATTGTTGGAGTGAATGGGGGCGATCGCCTGCTGCATACCTATCTTGGCCCTTTGCAACCGCGCCTGGGCAATGCGGTTTACTCCAATCCAGGGGCGCTGTCGCCCTTGCTCAACGATCCCGACTTGCAGTTGGTGGGCATTGGCAGCCGCATTTTCCTTGGTGGGGGCATTGGCTATGTTGCCTGGGAGGGCACCCAACACTTCCCCTTACAAAAACGGTTGCCCAACCGCACGCCCATTGGCCCTGCTGCCACCCTGGCCTTGATCGGGGATGCCAAGCAGATGGATGCCCGTTGGGTGCGGGGCTGTTATTTCAAAAGTTATGGCTCGTCGTTGATGTTGGGGGTTGGGGTGCCCCTGCCGGTGGTGTCGGAATCGGTGGTGGCTCATTGCGCGGTGCAGGATGCGGATTTGGTGGCTCCCATTGTCGATTTCTCGATTCCCCGCCGGGTGCGGCCCACCTTTGGGCTGGTGAGTTATGCCCAGCTTAAATCGGGACGGGTGGCGATCGATGGCAAAGCCGTGCGGGTGGCTCCGTTGGCGAGTTTGTATTTGTCCCGTGCTGTGGCCTCGGAGCTAAAGCAGTGGATTGCTGCCGGACGCTTTGAGCTAACGGAGGCGGTGGCCCCCATTGCCCCCGATCGCGCCTTTCTTCCGCAGAATGTTTGGGCGGCCCAACTGGAGATGGATTGACCGTCTTCCTCCCAACCCCAGATTGCCAGGATTAAGATCAAAATCGTAAAGCGCCGCCCCTCAGTGCAAAATAACTCCCACAGAAACACGATGGATATTATTGACATTCTCAAAGCTGACTATGCCCGGTTTCCTAACGAGCAAACCTACGCCATTTATGCCGACGATGTCTATTTCAAAGATCCCATGAATGAATTTCGTGGGCGCGATCGCTACCGCCAAATGATTAGTTTTATTCAAACCTGGTTTCGGCATTGCCAGATGGAGGTGCACCAGATTCAGCAAGACGGTGACATCATCCGCACCGATTGGACACTTCGTTGGAACACGCCTCTGCCCTGGCAACCCCGGATCGCGATTCCCGGTTGGAGCGAACTCACGGTGAATGATCAGGGCTTAATCACAGCTCATATCGACTACTGGCATTGCTCAAAATTGGATGTCGTGAAGCAACACTTTCAGTTTTCCTAGTCAGTCATATTCGACTAAATTCGGCTGCTACCAACCATCGATTTCGGTTTCATCCCACACTTCTAAACCAAGTTCTTTCATCTCCACCAACGCATCTTGAATCTGAGTCTGATTACCGTTTAATTCCAGCGTAAACCAGCCATCGCCTTTTGCATTTGCTCCTAAAATTGCTGCTTTAATATTGACTGTCAGTTGGTGCTGCGAAATTAAGCGAGAGATGATTGGTTCTTGATGCAGTTGGGCTGGAATTCGGAGGCGGATTAGTACCGTAGTTGCTCGGTCTTGATTTAGTAACATTGTGATTCTCCTTAGGATGATTGAGTTGATCAAGTCTGATAATGAATGCACTCAAATACAAGGTTTAATTGTACTCTTGCTATGAGTCTGCCATGAGTCTAGGGTGCAAGCTGCCGGCGCATTTCATCAAACAACGCGCCATTGTCGAAGAATTTCTTTTGCACTGCTGCCCACCCCCCGTAATCGGCCACCGTTCCCAAGTTGGGCACAGGTTGATATTGCTCGGTTAGGGCTTTGTCGGGTAGGGGCGCACTCAGCACGGGGCGAAATCCAACTTTGGCAAACTCAGTCTGGGCTTCTGGCGTAAATAAGTATTGTGCAAAGGCTTCTGCGACTTCCCGCACACCGTGTTGGTCTACATTTTTATCAACGATGGCGATCGGGTTATCAATGGAAATATTGACGGCGGGAATCGTATGACTGGCGGATTCTCCTTTTTGGGCAGCGAGCAAGACCTCGTTCTCATAATTCACCATGGCATCTCCTTGTTTCTGCTTCAGGAAGACATCGGCGGCTTCGCGGGCATCACGGGTCAGGATGGGGACGTTTTTGTACGCCTCGGTGACAAACTGGGTCGCAGCGGCATCATCTCCTCCGGTTTTGGCGGCGGCGTTCCACAAGGCCAAAAAGTTCCAGCGGGCCACGCCGGAGGTTTTGGGGTCGGCGGTGATCCATTTCACGTCGTTTCGGGTCAAGTCTTCAAAGGATTTGATGTTTTTGGGATTGCCTTCACGGGTGACGAGGGCGGCGACGGATTTGGAGGCGATGCTGTTGTTGGGCAGTTCTTGTTCCCAACCGGGTGCGATGAGTTGGGCGGTGACTAATTTTTCTGTATCCAAAGCCAATGCGAGATGCACGATATCAGCTTCCAGGCCATCGATGACGGCGCGAGTTTGGGAACCGGAGCCGCCGTAGCTTTGGCGAAATACTACGGTTTGACCGTGTTCTTGTTTCCACTTGGCGACGAATTTTGGAATGATGGCATCGTGGGCTTGTTTGGTGACGGCAAAGGAAATCAGATACAACTCGACTTCTTTGGGTTTGCCTTCGGGGGTTAGGCCCCGATCGCCGGAACAGGCTGCGATCGCTAAGCTCAAACTCATTCCCATTAACAGCAGACATAGAAACCGCCGCAGGGGCGATCGCCACCCGCTTCCTTGGGCGAGTGTTTTCAGTTGTTGCCATCCCCGTTGCTGCCGTTTCACCTGCACGCTCCCAAAACCCGGTAACTCGATCGAGATTACAGCATTACCTTGTCAAACCATCCTACGCAGGGGCGATCGCAAAGTCAAGATGTTAATTACGGTTTATCAGTCGGAGAACAGTAGATTTTTGGATTAGTAAGAATCCTGCCGCTTCTACCCTGAGCCATTGGTGCGCCCTAGAAACCAAGTGGTAGAGTGTGTAAAGTAAAAGAATGTAAATACGATTCTCAGGAAGGGTTCCTTCATCCATGCGTGTAATTCTCATGACCGGCAAAGGAGGCGTTGGCAAAACTTCCGTTGCCGCTGCCACAGGTCTCCGTTGCGCTGAATTAGGCTATCGCACACTCGTCCTGAGTACCGATCCGGCCCATTCCCTTGCCGATAGTTTTGATCTAGAAATGGGGCACGAACCTCGGCTCGTCCGTCCCAATCTGTGGGGCGCGGAGCTGGATGCGTTGATGGAACTGGAAGGTAACTGGGGCGCGGTCAAACGCTACATTACCCAGGTGTTGCAGGCGCGGGGCCTCGAAGGTGTGCAGGCGGAAGAGTTGGCGATTTTGCCGGGGATGGATGAAATCTTTGGCCTGGTGCGGATGAAACGCCACTACGACGAAGGGGAGTTCGATGTGTTGATCATCGACTCGGCTCCGACGGGTACTGCGTTGCGTTTGCTCAGTTTGCCGGAAGTGGGCGGGTGGTATATGCGCCGCTTCTACAAGCCGTTGCAAGGAATTTCTGTGGCGCTGCGGCCTTTGGTGGAGCCGCTGTTCCGCCCGATCGCCGGGTTCTCCTTGCCGGATAAAGAGGTCATGGATGCGCCTTATGAGTTTTATGAGCAAATCGAAGCCCTGGAAAAAGTGCTGACCGATCCCACGCAGACCTCGGTGCGACTGGTCATGAACCCGGAAAAAATGGTGATTAAAGAATCGCTCCGTGCCCATGCTTACCTGAGTTTGTATAACGTGGGGACGGATTTGGTGGTGGCGAATCGGATTATTCCGGAGAGTGTCAGCGATCCCTTTTTCCAACGCTGGAAGGAGCAACAACAGCAATATCGGCAGGAGATTCACCAGAACTTTAGCCCCTTGCCCATCAAAGAAGTGCCGTTATATTCCGAAGAAATGTGCGGTTTGGCGGCCCTCGATCGCCTGAAGGATACCCTGTTTCCCGCTGGGGAAGATCCGGCCCAGGTCTATTACAAAGAGACGACGTTGCGGGTGATTCAAGAGCAGCAACAATACAGCCTGGAGTTGTATTTGCCCGGAGTGGAGAAGCACCAGATCGAACTCAGTAAAACCGGGGACGAGCTGAATGTGCGGATTGGCAATCACCGCCGCAATTTGGTATTGCCTCAAGCGTTAGCGGCGCTGCAACCCTCTGGGGCCAAGATGGAGGCTGATTACCTGAAAATCCGCTTTGCCTGAGTGCTCGTGCGGTGGGTGGGGGGCGATCGCTCAAGATGAGGCCACTTCTAACTGAAATGCGGCGCGGAAGGTGGCCTGGTCGGGAAAGACATCAAACATGCGATCGAGGGCCGAAATATCAAATAAAAAGCGGGCCTGCTTTTGGAGGCTGCAAAGATAGAGTCGGCCCCCGGCCATCCGCAATTTAGAGTGCATGGAAACCAATGTCCCCAAGCCGAAACTATCGATCATGGAGACATTTTGGAGATCAATCAAAATAAATTTCGTGTCTTCCGTTTGGCGATAGGTGTTGAATTGGTGCAGGAGTTGTTTGGCCACATTGGCGGACAAAATGCCTTCTGGCTGCAACACCCGGAAAGCGGGAGGGTTCATCATGGGTTTACTTCGGTAAATTTCCACCACAACAGTTATGGCGCGATCGCGGCGGAGACCAATGGCTTGGCGATCGCGGGGGGTTTAGACAATTCCACAGGCGGTTGTCGTTCTGTCCCCATTTTCCTTTGACTCGACTCACCGAGTCGCCGATGCCCTGATGCGGTCATTCACGTAGACACCCGCTTGCCCCTGGGGTTTGAGCGGCCTTGCGATGACACTGCACTGTTAGTATGCCCATCTCCAGATTGAATGCCACAAGGGTCGGCGATCGCCAATATGGATTTTTCCAGGCTGTTGGGTCTAACTGGGTTCGGGAGGCGTGGCCCGGACAGCTTTGGCGGGGGCGGGGAGATAGGCCAACCCCCCCAGCTTCAACCCCCAGATCACGACGGTCAACCAATGGAGCAAGGCGATCGTCCACAGCGAACCCGTCACCCGATAAACCACGGTGCAGGTTAGCCCTAACAAGCCGCTCAAGAGCAGGAACATCGGTTGGGTGGTAGGGCTAGCGGGCGATCGCGAGACAAACTTGGCCCAGAGGGGATAATGGGCTACGGACAAACTCAGACTCACCAGCGCAAACAGCCACCAGTAGGGTTCCAGGGGGCCAGTGCGACCGGGTTCTGGAATTAGCAAGACGCGAAATAGCAATTCTTGGGCGAGGACAGGGAGAAACAGCCACCGCAAAGCTCGTCGCAGTTGCCGGGGCCAGGGCGCAGGCCAGGGTTGCCAGTGCAGAAAACCGGTGCGGAACCCGATCGTCATGGCGATCGCCCCAAAGATGGCTCCGGCCAATCCGGTGAACGTCCATCCCGGCAAGGCAGGCACCCGCAGCGATCCCAGAATTTGCGTCAGAATGACTGAAAAAATCGGGATATTGGTGAAGGGCAACGTCCAGGCTCCCAAGGCCAGGGTGGGGGCGATGGGGTAAATCGTGGGGTCAAAGCCGCCCAACTGGTTCGATCGCAAAAACCAGAGACTCGCCTTGTTTTTTAGGTACAAAATCGCGATTTCATCTTGTCCTTGCCGGGGCAACGCCGTGCGCCAGGTCAGCAGACCCGTCAAACTATTGCGCAGGGTCAACTGGCTCAGGCTGACAAATTGGGATTGCGTCCCCAGCACCACATCCGCATTGTTATCCCAATCCCACCGGACAACCCCCAGGGGCGTTAACTGGTCATAGAGATCGCGAGTCAGCCGGACTAACCGCCGAAACCGCTGGGTCTCTGGGGCTGTGGGATGCGCCCGCATCCAGGCCACCGCCGCTGGTGTTTGTTCGACCCGCCCTTGCAGGCGACGCAGCGTGTTATAGAGGGCCTGGTTAGAATCTTGCACACAGGAGGTGGCCGCACTAATGAGCGCACTGCCTGTGCCATCGCCAATGCGGTATCGCGCTGCAACCAAACTCAGCTCGGCCAGGAGTTCCCGGAGGGGCGAAAAGGTGATGTCGCCAAATTGGTAGTCCTCGGTGAGTGGCTCGAACCGGACGAGGATATCCGAGGTGGGATGGGTGCCCATTTTGCCCCGCTGCAAGTTGCCCATGTAATTGGCCCAAGTGCTGACACCGGACATAATGCCGGGGCCGTTGTTGGCGTAGACTTGCACGTAGGTCACGTCAAATTGGGGTTCCTGGGTGAATTCGTCGCGCACGACTTCTGCCAAGCCGTAGGCAAAGTGTCCCGTGTAAGTCCCAAGGGGGCCGTTTTCTCCTAATTTGCCTTCCCCGCCCCGCGACCCAAACAGGTGCAGCACGAGGGCACGGGTGCCGATCGCGTTGGGTTGGGTGAGGCCCGTTTGCCAGGGGGCGATCGCCAGGTCGGGCTGTTTGGCTTGGGCCTCGGCCAAAACGGATTGCACGGTGCCCTTGCGCTGGTCTGTCGTGGCCCAGTTGTCGTAGCGAATATAATTCAAGGCTTTGGCTTGGCCCAATACCACTTCTGTGGGTTTAAGTTGAAACAGAGATCGCGGCTTCAAGGCTTGGACGGTAAACGTTCCCTGTTGGTCTGGGGCACCGTAGACATACCAGCCCGCCGTCCCCGCTGGGGATTTTTCCAAGTCGCGGGGGGTGGAATTAAACACGCCATTGCGATCGGGGGGTTGCTGGGGCACTCGCAGCACCGTTGTTGGCCCATCAAAGGTTTGGGTGGCGGGGTTGTAATGCTGGACGCGGAAAAATTCGCTGGCACAGGGCAATTCTCCAGGGCATTGGGATGGCAAGGCATAGCCCGGTGGGGGGGCGATCGCCTCTAGCAACTTGACCAGGGCTACATAGCGCCCAGTGGTCATCACGGGTTCCTGGCGGATGCGGAGGGTTGGGGTAGTGGTGCCCGGAATGGGGGGAGCCGCGATCGCGTTCCCTTCAATTTGCACTTCCCCAGCCAAGCCCACCGTCACATCATCCTGGGGCCGAAACCCCGCCAGGGATTGCAACGGGCCAACCTGCTGCCGCCCATTGAGCCGGGTGGGATGTATCCGGCCTGCGTCAATACTTTTTTGCACATCAGGAGGAAATTGCACATCCCGTGTTGCCGTTTGCACGTAGGTTTGGGTGTTGGGATTTTGGCTCCAACCCAGGCGCACAATTTTGCCCACCAGGGATTGATAGGGGGCGGGGGCATGAGCAATCTCAATCCAGGCCCAATCCGTTTCCTGGGTCGATCGCTGCCATTGTTGGTATTGAGCGGGTTGCGGGAGAATGAGCCGACCTAACCATTGGGCTGTCGGGCGATAAAGGTCGGGGGGCGGGGTTTGGGTTAGGGGGTAAAAGCTGAGTTGGTTGAACGGGGCGGGGGTTGGCGCGGGTGCTGGCGCGGGAGTTTGGGCCGGGGCGATCGCGATGGGCCACAACGGCAACCCCAAGGCCAAGAGCAACCCCAACCCAACCCAGAGTCGCAATTGGTGCGATCGCCGGAGCCACGGAAAACGAAGGGAAAACGCAAATCGCCAGGGACGCATAGGGCAAGGTCTGTTTGAAAGGGCTAAATCGCGAAGAGGAGCACGCTGGATGTCGGATCGGCGCGGTGCAGACTAAGGTGGCAGCGCAGGAAAATGGCATTAAGTCCGGCGGTTCAGCAATTGTTCCTGCTCGGCCTCGATCGCTTTTTTGTATACACTCACAAAATGGGCCAAAATCACATCGCCGTTATAGTCCACAAAGCCCCAGGCTTGGCCGGGATGGGCAAAAATCAATTGTCCGGTTTGGGTGGGGGGCGCGGTGGGAATGCCATCGGCCACGTTCACCACTCGGTAGGCATTCGGGATCAGCCGACTGTGGGCTTCGGCAAATTCCACATTGCCAACGCGGGGACAGGCATAACTATACAGGCGCAGGTGGGGGCGGAGGGCGGGTAGCCGGAGGGCGAGATCCATTGCGGCCAGGGTTGCCAGCGAAGCCCCTAAGCTGTGGCCTGTGATGTATAGCGGGCGAGTGTGATCCAGGGTTTGGATGGTGGTTAGCACTTGTTGGGCGATCGCGCCGTAGAGAGTCGCAAAGCCCCGATGCACTTTCCCGACAAATTGAAACGGCAGTAGATCAGAATGGCTAATTTGTTGGGCTAAAACGTTTTGAATCCATTCGTTGGTTTGCTGGGTGCCCCGAAACACGAGAATATTATGGTCGGGCGATCGCAGCACAAAGCCCCAATACACCGGATTCAGCCACTTCACTGTCACCACTTGCCCCCCAATATTTTTGACAATGCTTTCGATTTGATCCAGGTTTTCCCGCAGGGCATCGGGTTGCAATAAGGCTGGATCGGCGGCATTGGGAGCTAGCTCTAATTTGCGGGTGGTCGTCGCTTCCTCTGGGCCGATGAGGGTGGCGACTTGCTCGTATTGGCTCAGGCTGGGGTCAAAGCTGGGGAGGCGGGCGATCGCCCCGTCATACTTTTCCACGATGGTTCCGGTGAGATATTGCTCGGTGCCCAGGCGTGCACACCGAATCAACCGTTTTGACAGGGCGCGATCGTAGGGGAGGGTCGGCGGCACCAACCGGAGTTGGTTTTTAATGGCCTGCACGGCTTCCGAACTCACCGTATCGCCGCTGAAGGCTTGTTCCAGATAGCGATCGACATAGGCCGGAGACTGACGGGCCAGAGTGGCTAACTGCGCTTGATCCAGCGTCCACTCCCGTTGCTTGGCATAGTGATATAGGCCCGTGTTGGTGGCGATCGCCCCAAACAACCCCAACAACAGTTGCCGCCGCTCGCGACTGCCCCCGCCCCCGGCCTGCTGAGCGAACCATCCTTTTGGTTGCTGCATCTGGCTGGTATCACGGGGTTCTGTGGCTTTGCCGCTGGCGTAATACTGGTTGGTGGCTTGGCCTGCAATCCAGGTGAAGGTACTAAAGGCGGCGGCGAGGGCAAAGGCTTTGCACACGGGGAAGTAAATTGCGCCGACGATCATAAGCCCCCAGGCCAGGGCCGCCATGATCAACGCGCCGACCCCACCAGCCAAATTGCCTGCGATCGCCAAAATGTCATGTCCTTTGGGATAGCCCCACGTTGCCCCCACATCCCGCATCATTTTGACGCTGAGCACCCCAACCACCACCAAAGACGCACTGAACCAACCGGGAAACGGGTTCAGCCCCAAAATGGCAGCAATCAGGGCATGTTCAAAAATTAAGGCCCGCATTGTGCGGTTTGGGGATTGCCACCACGAATTTGGTTTTACGTTTTCCTCAACGGCGGCAATTTTTTCGTCCATCGACATCGGTACCCTGCGGCCAGCAATACAAAGGGTCTGCTCCGTCACCATACCCTGAGCTGAACGGGAAGCAATTTGCCTTAACGAAAATCTAAACTTGATCGGTTGGGGCTGGGTTTTCTACCCTCCATTGCGATGCCAATAGGCCGCGATCGCCCTAGGATTAAGGTGTTTGCCCTTGAACGCACTCTGAAATTATGGAACGCATTGGCTTTATTGGTTTGGGCTTGATGGGAAAACCGATGGCCCGGAATTTACTCAAGGCGGGGTATCCGCTTCTGGTGTACAACCGCAGTCGGGCACCGATGGAGGAGTTGGCGGCTGAAGGGGCAGGCTTGGCCGAGTCGCCTGCCGCGATCGCCCAAGGCTCAGATGTGGTCATTACGTGCTTGCCAGATTCGCCGGAGGTGGAAGCGGTGGTGTTGGGCGAGGATGGCGTGGTGGCTGGGGCGCGATCGGGCCTGTTGTTTATTGATCACTCGACCATTGCCCCGGCCACAGCCCGCAAGCTTCATCTCGCGTTGCAACACAAGGAAATTGAAGCGTTGGATGCGCCGGTTTCTGGCGGTGACATTGGCGCGCAACAGGGGACGCTGTCGATTATGGTGGGTGGCTCCGAAGCGGCGTTTCAGCGGGCACTCCCAATGTTGCAAGTCATGGGCCAAAACATTGTACATATTGGGGCGGCAGGGGCCGGACAAGTGGCAAAAGCCTGCAATCAAGTCGTGGTGGCGTTGACGGTGCAAGCGGTGGCGGAAGCGTTGACGTTGGCGCAAAAGTCGGGGGTTGATCCGGCTAAGGTGCGATCGGCGTTGCTCGGTGGGTTTGCCCAAAGTCGCGTGCTGGATGTGCATGGGCAGCGAATGTTGGAGGGGCGCTTTGACCCTGGCTTTAAGCTCCACCTGCATCGCAAAGATATGGGCATTGTGTTGCAAACGGCGCGGGAGGTGCAGTTGCCGTTGTTGGGGGCGGCCCAAGTCACGGAATTGATGAATGCTTTACTGGCGCAAGGGCTGGGCGATTTGGATAATGCGGCGATGATTACGCTCTATCGGCAGTTGGGGGGGCTGGTTGACGCGGCGGGAGGCTCGGATAAGTAACCCTCCACCCACAAGTCGGGGCCGCTGGGTTGCCATTGGACGCGATCGAGGTGGTAGGCTGCGGTCATTTGGGTTAAGCCCAAATCGCCGATGGGGGTTGGGGCTGCGACTCCACCGATGATCTTGGGAGCAATGAAAACCCAGAGTTTTTGCACGGCTCCGGTGGCGATCGCCTGGGCTGCTAAATTGCCGCCACACTCCCACAGTACGCTCAACAGCCCGCGATCGTACAGATGGGCCATGACGGCAGCAGGGGTTGAGGCTTCCAGTTCGATCACTTCTACTCCCCGGTGGCGGAGTTGGGTCTGCACTGCGGGTTGGGTGCCCACTGGGGTGAATACGAGGGTCGGCGCGATCGCCGTATCCCACACCTGGGCTTCCATTGGCAACTCCAGCGATCGGCTCATGATCACCCGCAGTGGTGTCACATCGGCTCGGCGACTGGTGAGGAGGGGGTTATCCCGGCGTACCGTATTTCCGCCAACAATGACGGCATCGCACGCGGCCCGCAGGTCATGCACCCGCGATCGGGATTCTGGCCCGGATACCCACGCACTATGGCCCGTCGTTGTGGCAATCTTGCCATCCAGGGTCATGGCATACTTCAAAATCCCAAACGGTCGGTGGTGCAAGATGCGATGCCCAAAGGCTTCATTCAACCGCTGGCACGCCGCTTCCTCTACCCCCACGCTGACTTCAATGCCTGCGGCCCGCAGTTTGGCGATGCCCCGGCCAGCCACCTGGGGGTTGGGGTCAACCATGCCCACCACCACTCGTTGCACCCCCGCCGCAATCACTGCATCGGCACAGGGAGGAGTCCGACCGTAATGGCTACAGGGTTCTAAGTTGACGTACAACGTGGCACCACGAGCGCGATCGCCCGCTTGCCGCAAGGCGAAAACCTCTGCATGGGGTTCGCCAGCCTTGGGATGGAACCCTTCACCGACAATTTCGCCCGATTGCACCACAACGGAACCCACCAGCGGGTTGGGAGCAGTTTTGCCCAGTGCTTGCGTTGCCAGGGTAAGACAACGCTGCATCATCACGCGATCATCGTCAGACTGGGGCATAGCAATATTGCTGGGTAAACGGAAACGGACAAGGCAAGAATCCTAAACTCGCGGTACGGTTGGCTAGGTAAAATCGCGATCGCGCGATCGGCTAAACACCTGCTTTTAACCGCCTGAATGAAGTCCGACATAACAAAAAACCAGGAGATTAAAAAACCTCCTGGAGCAATCCTAACAGACTGACGAAAAACTCAAGTACGACTAGGGTTCGACTGGAATAGAATCATGCCCATCAAACCTTCATGCATGTTGAAGTTTCTCGCCAGCCAGTTGACTCAACTTACTTGATAGAAACCTTTGCACCAGCTTCTTCAAGCTGCTTCTTGGCATCTTCAGCCGCATCTTTTGCAACGGCTTCTTTGACTGGCTTGGGCGCAGCTTCAACCAAATCTTTTGCTTCCTTCAGACCTAGACCAGTTAAAGTCCGAACGATCTTCAGAACGGCAATCTTCTTGTCTGCCGGAACTTCTTCCAACACGACATCAAACTCGGTTTTCTCTTCTTCGGGTTCAGCCGCTGCCGCTGCACCGGGAGCCGCCATCATCATCATGCCACCAGCGGGAGCCGCTGCACTGACCCCAAAGGTGTCTTCGATCGCTTTAACCAGTTCCGATGCCTCTAGCAGAGACATCGTTTTTAACTTCTCAATGATTTCATCAGTAACCGCAGACATGGTCTAACTCCGTGTATTTGTAAGGTTGAAATTTAGTGAATTGATGCAGCTAGGCTTAGGCTGCTTCGTTGTCTTTGTCGATTTTTGCTTGAATCGCACGCGCAACAGAAGTAGGAATTTGGTTGATTCCGACAGCCAGTTTGGTTGCCACACCGTTGATAGCACCAGCAATCTGAGCGATCAGTTGTTCCTTCGATGGCAGATCAGCGATCGCCTTGATCTCCTGCTCCGACAACGCCCGCCCTTCCATGACACCGCCCCGAAGCTCGGTTTTTTTGGATGCCTTTTGGAAGTCTTGGTAAGCCTTGAGGCCACCGCCCAGATCGTCTTTCAGTAGTAGAAAAGCATTGGAACCTTTGAGAAATTGTTCCATCGGTTGCCAATTTTCGTCATCGGCGATCGCCACGCCCATCAACGTATTTTTGGCCACTTTGCATACACTGCCCGACTCCGCCAACTGTTGCCGCAGCTTTGTAATTTCTGCCACTGACAATCCTTGGAAATCGATGACAACTGCTAATTGGGTTTCGCTCAAGAGTTCCTTGAGTTCAGTCACCAACTCTTTCTTGCCTTCTAACGTTCTCCCCATTCGTAATCACCTCCTAGTTTTTGGGTTTGATAGAACGAAACTTAACTGGTGTCTCCCCCAGCAAAAAGCCCCAGCAACCAGGCTGAGGCTCACCAAACAGGCCGTTGCAGACGTAATAGCTTGAACTGCAAACCCGTTGAATGAAACCTCAGCAGGATGATTAAGCTTTCGCCCCTGCCATCTCTGGCTTCTTAATTAAGTTGTGGGGATTGGATCTTGAGCAGTGCTCCTTGTCGAGACCAGTGAAATAACTGTGAGCGTTGTAACCGTCAAACCTACGCTAGTTTGAGATCCCGCAGGGCGCTAATGTCAACTTCAATCGAAGGCCCCATTGTGGCCGCGACGTAGATGCTGCGCCAGTAACGCCCTTTGGCTCCAGAGGGGCGATTCCGGTCAATGGTTTCTTGCAGCGCCTTCAAGTTGACTAACAAATCCTCAGTGGGAAACGCAGCCTTACCAAACATAACATGGACAATCCCAGTTCGGTCGGCCCGGAATTCTAATTTCCCGGCTTTAAATTCGGCGATCGCCTGCGCCAAATCAAACGTTACAGTGCCCCCCTTCGGCGACGGCATCAAACCCCGTGGCCCCAACATCTTACCGAGCTTGGCCACCTGCGGCATCATATCGGGCGTAGCAATCAACAGGTCGAAATCCATCATGCCCTTTTGGATTTCTGTGATCAACTCTTCCGATCCAGCAATGTCCGCCCCGGAATTGGTGGCTTCGGTAACTTTCTCACCCCGGGCAATCACCGCCACCCGCACCGTTTGACCTGTTCCTTTGGGCAAGGCAACGGTCGTCCGCAACTGTTGATCCGTATACTTGGGGTCAATCCCTAGCCGGATATGGGCTTCCGCCGATTCGGGGAATTTGGCCGTTGCTGTTTCCTTCAGCAGTTGCAACGCAGCTAACGGCTCGTAGGGATGGGCTTCTACCTTCCCTTGTAATTCTTTTAAACGTTTAGAAATTTTTGGCATTAGTTGATTCTCCTGGGGTCGTAGCGAGGTCATACCTCTGCCCCGAATATGTGGACTTAATCTTTAACCAACACACCCATGTTACGGGCGGTTCCTTCAATAATTCGCATTGCGGCCTCAACATCATTAGCGTTGAGGTCAGGCATTTTAGTGGTTGCAATTTCCCGGAGTTGATCGCGGGTAATCGAACCGACCTTATCCCGATTAGGTTGGCCGGAACCTCGCTCGACCCCAGCTGCTTTGCGGATTAAGACCGATGCGGGCGGCGTTTTTAAGATAAAGGTGAAACTCCGATCTTCATAGACCGAAATTTCCACCGGAATAATCATGCCAACCTGATCTGAGGTTTTGGCATTATATTCCTTACAAAACATCATAATATTCACCCCGTGCTGACCCAAGGCAGGGCCAACAGGGGGAGCTGGGTTGGCTTTACCCGCAGGCAAGGCCAACTTGATCATTGCAACAACCTTTTTTGCCATTGGTTAACTCTGCTTTTGAACCTGATTAAACTCCAGTTCGACCGGGGTATCGCGACCAAAAATTGAAAGGAGCGCTTTGAGTTTGCTCCGCTCTGGGCTAACTTCAATGACCTCACCTTCAAAGTCTTTGAATGGCCCGGACAGAACCAGGATTTTGTCTCCAGATGCCATGTCGATCTTGACAACTGGTTCTTGCTCACGAGTCTCTTTGAAGATCCGTTCGACCTCGCTGGGACTCAGCGGCATGGGCTTGACGTGCCCCCGCCCCCGACCAGGACGGCGCTGTTCCGCACCCACAAAGTTGATGACGTTGGGGGTGTTTTTCACGATTAACCAGGCTTCGTCATCCATTTCCCACTGTTGACGCTGTTCGCTCCAAACACGGGTGACTCGCACGAGGACGTAACCTGGAAAAACTTTTTCTTCGGTGGTTTGGCGTGATCCATCTTTCCGCACTTTGACTGCTGGGGTTTGCGGAATTTCGACTTGCAGGATTTTGTCGGCCACGTCTAAGGTTTGGATGCGCTGCTCCAGGTTGGCCTTGACGCGCTTTTCGCACCCGGAGGCCACTTGAATGGCGTACCAGCGGGGGGAGACAGTGGTGGAAACTGCGGTTTCCGTTTCGCCTTGCCCATCGAAGGACATTTCGTTTTGGAATTCATCTGATGAATAGGTCATCCGAACACCTGCTTGGCTGCCCACGAAAAGAAATTATCGACCAGGTAAATTAGGGTGGTGGAGAGGGTGACCATCAGGACGACAGCCAGGGATTCGCTGATCAATTGCTGCCGACTGGGCCAAACAACTTTATCGAGTTCTTCTTTTGTTTCTTTGATAAAGGTATTGACCTGAAAGCCTGGTTCAGCTTTTTGGATATCAACCGCGTTCTTTTTTGCTGTATCTTTTGGGGCCACGTCGCTTTCAGCTCCTTTCAAGCTTCTGTCTTTGCAAGGGTGGGTTGGCGATCGCTCACAGGTCGGCTGTACCCACTTAAATTCAGCACAAAACAACTGCACAGAATTCGCGCTTTCCTAGCATAACACTTGGGGCGGGTTGCCGAGTCAGGATTTGGCAAAAAAACTGGTGGCAAGAGTTGTGCGATCGCGGGGTTTTTCGGCTAGGGTGAGGGGCAGTGCGGCAAAGCGGGGCAGGTATGAATCCGACGGATCTGGCGTTTATGGCGGCGGTAGAGCAGGCGCGGTTGGTGCGGTGTGGCGAACTCACGCCTTTGGACTTGGTGCAGGTTTATCTTGATCGCATTCAGCAGTTGGATGGGCGGCTTGGGAGTTATGTGGTGGTGGCGGCGGAACGGGCGATCGCCGAGGCCAAAGCGAAGACAGAGCAATTGCAAACGACCCCTGTTGAGGAATTGCCACCCTTGTTTGGGGTGCCGATTTCAATCAAGGATTTGAACCCGGTGGCGGGGTTGCCTTGTGCCTATGGGGTGCGCTGGAGCAAGGGCCGGATGGCGACCACTGATGATGGGATTGTCCAACGGATTAAGGCGGCAGGCTGTGTGATTTTGGGGAAAACGGCGACCTCGGAGGCGGGGATTTTGCCATATACGGAACCGGATGGCTTTCCGCCGGCGCGGAATCCCTGGAATTTGGCCTATACGCCGGGGGGTTCCAGTGGGGGGGCGGCGGCGGCGTTGGCGGCGGGGTTGTGTGCGATCGCTCAGGGGTCGGATGGGGGCGGTTCGGTGCGGGGGCCAGCTTTTTGTTGTGGGTTGGTGGGGCTTAAGCCGTCGCGGGGGCGGATTAGCTATGCGCCGCTGGGGGAGCGTCTGGGTGGCATTGCCACGAATGGGCCAATTGGTCGCACTGTGGAGGATGCGGCAGCTTTGCTGGATGTGATGGCGGGCTATGAGATTGGCGATCCCTATTGGTTGGCGGCCCCTGATCCATCGTTTCAGGCGGTGGCGCGACGGGGGGAACCGGGCAAATTACGCATTGGGTTTACGACGACGATCGCGCCAGTTGGGGAGGCGCAGGGAGCCTGTCGCACGGCGGTTTTAGAAACAGCCCAGCGGTTAGAACATCTGGGGCATACGGTGTTCCCCGTGGATTTGATGGATTTTACGGAGTTGATTGAGCCGTTTACGGTTGTGTTTCAGTCGATTTTGAACGAGGCGGGGATTCCGGAGATTTTTCTGGGCAAGATGAACCGCTGGTTTGCGCTCCGGGCCAGGTTTTGCTCCTGTGGGGAATATTTGCGATCGCTGTCTAGGTTGCAGGTGATTGCCCGTCAACTGGTGCAGCAGTTTCAAACGCTGGATGTGTTGCTGTTGCCGACGTACATGCACGGCCCGATTCGGCTCAAGGAGTGGGCGCGGTATCGTCCGGCGAAGACGCTGGAGAAAATTATTGATTGGATTGCCCCCTGTCCGCCGTTTAATGCGAGTGGTCAACCGGCGATCGCCCTGCCCACGGGATTGGACGATCAGGGGTTGCCGATGGGGGTGCAATTGGTGGGGCAACCCGCTGGGGAAGCAACGGTGATCGCCTTGGCCGCGCAGTTAGAACGGGCGCACCCGTGGACTCAGCGACCGGATTTTGCGACTCAGCTTTGAGCGGGGGGGGCTTGGGGTTTCAGTCGCCAGCCGGGTTTGATCACCTGGCGCGATCGCGCAATGACCAGGCTATCGCTGGGCACATCTTCGGTGACGGTGGAGCCAGCGGCGATGGTCACGTCTGGGCCAATGGTCAATGGTGCGACCAAGACGCTGTTTGATCCGGTTTTGGTGCGATCGCCAATGGTGGTGCGATGTTTGTTCACGCCGTCGTAATTGGCGGTGATGGTGCCTGCGCCGATGTTGACTCGATCGCCCGCCGTGGTATCGCCCAGGTACGATAAATGGGCAATGTTGGTGCGATCGCCAATTTTGGTATTTTTCAACTCCACAAAATTGCCAATCCGGCAGCCTGCGCCCGTTTCCACATGGCCCCGCAAATGGGCATACGGCCCTATCCGGGTCTTCTCCGCGACCCAGCTTTCACTCACAACGGAATAGACGACCGTAGCCCCTGGCCCAATTTGGCTGTTTTCGATCAAACTGCCGGGGCCAATGCGACTGCCCGCCGCGATCGCCGTTTGCCCCCGGAGATGGGTCTGGGGTTCGATTACCACATCCGGCCCCAGGTGTACCGTGTCATCAATGGTGATGCTGGCTGGATCAATCAGGGTGACTCCCTGGCGCATCCAATCATCTTTGATGCGCGTTTGCAAAATAGTATAAGCATCGGCCAATTGTTTGCGATCGTTAATGCCCAAAATTTCCTGGTAATCTTCCGCATCAACTACCATCACTGGCGACAAATAATTCACCGCATCAGTTAAATAATATTCCTGCTGATCATTATTCGTTGTGAGCTTGGGTAAGACTGTGGCCAAATCGCGCCAACGAAAACAATAAACTCCCGCATTAATCCGGCGATTTTGTTTTTGGGCGGGGGAACAATCCCGATGTTCCACAATTTGTTCAAGCTGATTTTGGCTATTACAAAACACCCGTCCATAGCCTGTGGGGTCGGGCAATTGTGCGGTCAAAATACTGGCTGGACTGTGGCTCTCGCGGTGGATCTGGAGCAACCGTTGCAGGGTTTCGGGCCGGAGCAGTGGCACATCACCATTCAAAATCAGCACATCGCCGTCAAAGTCTGCCAGGTGGGGCATTAACTGTTGGGCGGCGTGCCCTGTGCCCAATTGCTCGGTTTGTTCAACAAATTCTAATCCTGGCCCCGCGATCGCCGTTGCCGTTTGGCCCAAGGCGGTTCTAACTAATTCCTGCCCATAACCCACAATCACCAGACGGCGCACAGGCTCCAGCGGCTCTACGCCCTTTAATACCCATTCCACCAGCGATCGCCCACCTAATTGATGCAGCACTTTGGGCAAATCCGACTTCATCCGTGTACCCCGACCTGCCGCCAAGATTGCTACTGCTACCATGCCCGTTCAGTTCGCTAAATTCCGTCTATAAGCTTATCAGGCAATGGGGGTGCCCGTGGGGAGGCTGGCCGTTGCTGTGGCACCTTGGCCTTGGCTCAACTCAGCACCATTCGGCGCGATCGCTCCCACGGGCCGACGGGCAGGGATGCAGGGGCAATGGATAGAGGAACTTGGCAGCGGGCTTGGAGATTGATTTTGGGTCTTTAATTGGTCTTGCAACTGAATCCTTGGGCTGAGGTGGCAGAATGCTGAATTTGCCCAGAGCAGTGCAATCAATTTAATCCCCTCAACCATTAACTTTGGTGCTGATTTTTCCTGGCGGCGATCGCGTTTTTGGCTTAAAGTTGAGTGATTTTTGGCTGTGTTCTGATACTGGCAGAAGTGGCAAACTATAGGCTGAACATTATGTTTCTCTTTGCGGTATTGCCGGTTTTATGGGCGGTCTAATTGGGTTTTGTCGGCGGCGATCAAGCGGCCTTTTGTGTTGCTGAATTTTGCATTTACTCAGATTCTGCGGTGGATTCTCCTCTGAAACGCCTAAACTGGACACAGCAGAGAAGCGGTTGATGATGGTTATGCCTGAACGTGCAGGAAAAGTTTATCTCGTCGGCTCTGGGCCTGGAGACGTTGCCTACCTGACCCTGCAAGCGCAAGCGGTGTTATCGCAGGCCGAGGTGGTGGTTTACGATGCGCTCGTGGATGGGGCGTTGTTGACCCTGGTGCCGGATGGGTGCCTGAAGTTGGATGTGGGCAAACGGGGCGGCCAACCCAGCACGCCACAAGCGGAAATTAATCAGATTTTGGTGGAGTATTGCCAGCAAGGGTATTTGGTGGTGCGGTTGAAAAATGGCGATCCGTTTATTTATGGGCGATCGCAATCGGAAATTGGAGCCTTGAGACGGGCCAATTGTGACTTTGAGGTGGTGCCGGGGTTGTCCTCGTCGTTGTTGGCTCCGCTGATGGCGGGGATTCCCCTCACTGATCCGCGCCTCAGCAACGGGTTTACGGTGATGACGGGCCACGATCCAGACAGCTTAAACTGGGTGTCTTTGGCAAAGTTGGAGACACTGGTTTTTTTGATGGGGGCACGCACCTTGCCGGAGATTGTGCGCCGCTTGCGTGGACATGGCCGATCGCCCGATACACCCATCGCTGTGATTCGCTATGCCGGGGGCGATCGCCAGCAGGTTTGGGAGGGGACTCTGGCTGACATTCTGGAACTGACGGCTAACCAATCCCTCTCTCCCTGTGTGATTGTGATTGGCGAAGTGGTGAAACTCCGGGCCTACATTGGCGAACAGGGCACCAAACGGCAGGTAGTGGCCCAAACCGACCCAACTGCTGCTCCAGAACCCCGGCAGTCTCGCCGGCAAAATGTTCCCATGACGGCCCCCGGCTTGACTGCGGCCGGAGCCGAAAGCGAACCGCGATCGCCCCGCCGGATGCGCCGCCCCGCTGCGGTCGAAGCCCCAGGTTTGGGGGGCGATCGCCCGCCTGGAACTCGGCGCAGAGGTCAACCAGAATCGCCTCGTGGTGCAGAGGTTGAGGCGATCGCCGCTGTCGAGTCAGTGACCGCAGCCACACCAGCCCTATCCAAACCATCAGGGCCATTGAGCCAGAAAACAGTATTGGTGACACGGGCCGCCAGCCAAGCCAGCCAGTTTACAGCCTTACTGGAAGAGCAGGGCGCGACGGTCATTGAAATGCCGACCTTGGAGATTGGCCCCCCGTCAAGTTGGCGGGATTTGGATCGGGCAATTTCTCATCTCGAAGATTTTGATTGGTTGGTGCTGACTTCGGCGAATGGGGTGGAGTATTTCTTCGATCGCCTGGAAGCTGTCACCGGGGAACGGGCCTTTTCTACCAATATCAAAGTGGCAGTGGTGGGTGAAAAAACCGCTAAGACCTTGCGGCGGCTGGGCATTCCGGCGGATTTTATCCCCCCCGATTTTGTGGCCGATGCGCTGGTGGCGACCTTCCCCGAACCCTTGAGCGGGTTGCGGATTTTGTTCCCACGGGTGGAAAGTGGGGGCCGCGAGGTTTTGGTCAAGGAATTCAGCAACCAGGGGGCCAAAGTGAAGGAAGTCCCGGCTTACGAGTCCTATTGTCCAACGGCGATCGCGCCGCCCATTTTGGTGGCCTTGCAAGCCAAAGCGATCGATGTGGTCACATTTGCCAGTTCCAAAACGGTGCGAAATTTCTGTCAACTGCTGCAAACCGCTGATTCCAATTGGTCAAGCTGGCTGGAAAATGCTTGTATTGCGTCCATTGGCCCCCAAACCAGCCAGACCTGTCAAAGTTTGCTGGGGCGGGTGGATGTGGAAGCGCCAGTTTATACCCTGGATGGGCTGACCCAGGCGATCGCGGAGTGGGCCACTCGTCCGGCCCCAGCCGAGCCAGAACCCAGCCCGGAAGCCGCAACTGAGGCGACCTCGCCCGCCGAGCCGACCGCAGAATCTAGCCCAGAACCCAGCCCGGAACCTAGCCCAGCAGCGGGCTTGGGCGATGGCGACTTGTCCCCACTGGATGATGCCGTGGACACCGCTGCGATCGCCAGTGACGCGCCAGAACAGCCCGCCCTCTCAGAACTGGAATTCTTGGCCTCAGCCGAGCCGACGACTGAAATGAGCGCCCCTCTGGATAGTGAGGCGATCGCGCCAGCACCGCCCCCAGAATCTGCCGCCCCCCCAGAAGAACCTACTCCCGCCGAAGGAGCAGAAGAAGGATCAGAGCCAGAGCCAACGCCCCCTGGCCCCGCTGACGATGCGCCCCCAGCCCCCAGCCTCTCCGCACCGGAGGCATCTGAGCCAGCGCCGCCTGAACCCGTGCAACCAGAGGCAACGCCCCCTGAACCCCTACCCTCTGAGCCAGCGCCCCCTGAACCCGCGCAACCAGAGCCAGGGTTAGAAACCGTCATTGAAATGGAAATTGTGCCCCCTGATCCGGATCAGGAAGAGGCCGCATGGAACAGCCCACCCCCACCGGAACCCAACGCAACGGTGCCACCGCCATCGGCTCGCTTCGCCCCGGTCATTGATTTGGAGATTGTTTCCGCCGAGACGACGGCCCGGACTCCGAAAGCGCAGGGTAAAGGGGGCGATCGCGCAAACCGCTCCGTCTCTGAACTGGTGGCGACCCCCCTTGACAGTGCAGGGATTCCCGATCCTTGGGCCACCGAGGCAGAAGCGGCCCCTGCGCCCCCCCAACGCCGTCGCCCCAATTCAGAGCCACCGACCAAGGCGGCTGAAGTAGACCTTGCTCCCCCGGAAGACCCCTGGTACAACCCGGTGAATGGCGACCCGGAGGATGACTCAGACAGCAATTGGTGAGCGTTTGTTGGCACCGAGCCGGGTTGGCCCTGATCTGGGTTGGCGCGGATAAATGATGACTTGATGACTTGGGCCGCTAGAGGCGCGGGTGTTCATCGCCTGTCTTCAGTCTGGGCTGGGCGATCGCGCCCTTCCTTGGGGACAAAAACCGCTGAATTGTTGGTCTGGGCAACTAGGCTAAGCGACCGGGATTTGCTAGGGTTTTAGACAGTTTTGTTAAAGGATGGATTGGCATGGGGGCACTAAAAGGGCGGGATCTGTTGAGCATGGCTGATTTGACCGCCGATGAACTCTACGGGTTGTTGCAATTAGCCGCAGAGCTAAAAGCTGGCAAAATCCATCTTAGATGCCAAAAAATTCTAGGGCTGCTGTTCTACAAAGCCTCGACCCGTACCCGCGTGAGTTTTACTGCCGCCATGTATCGCCTTGGTGGGCAAGTGCTGGATCTGAATCCCAACGTGACCCAAGTCAGCCGGGGCGAACCCTTGATCGATACGGCGCGGGTGCTCGATCGCTACCTGGATATTCTGGCTATCCGCACCTTTGACCAAAAAGATCTGGAGTTATTTGCCAATTACACCGACATCCCCATCATCAACGCCCTGAGCGACTTAGAGCATCCCTGCCAAGTGTTGGCCGATTTGCAAACGATTCAAGAATCCTTCAACACGCTGACGGATGTCACGCTGACCTATGTGGGCGACGGCAGCAACAACATGGCCCATTCGTTATTGCTCGGTGGGGCATTGGCCGGCATGAACGTTCGGATTGCGGCCCCAGCAGATTACCAACCGTCTAAGGAAATTGTCCAAAAAGCCAAGGAATTAGCGGGCGATCGCGCCACCATGACCCTCACCACCGATCCCATCGCCGGGGTGCAGGGTGCCCAGGTGATTTACACCGATGTGTGGGCCAGCATGGGCCAAGAAGGCCAAGCCGAATCCCGGATTCCCGTGTTTCAACCCTACCAGGTCAACGAAGAACTGATGGCCCATGCCGACAAAGACGCGATCGTGTTGCACTGCCTCCCGGCTCACCGGGGCGAAGAAATTTCCGACGGGGTCATTGAAGGTCCCCAGTCCAGAGTGTGGGACGAGGCGGAAAACCGGATGCACGCGCAACAAGCCTTGATCGCTAGCTTACTGGGTGTAGATTAGGGGGCGACTGTCGTCAGGCCAGTTAGGCCGCGATCGCTCACCTTGCTGCTCGGCTTTACCAACATTCATACAAGAATCTTAAGAAGGGCTAGACAAGGCTAACTACAAATGATACAAGTGTATTTGAGTACACTTGTCGTTTGGCGTAGACCGTTATGGAAGTCCTGACTGAAGCTCAACAGGAGCTGTACGATTGGCTGGTTGAGTACATCCAAAGCAATCAATACCCGCCTTCCATTCGCCAAATGATGCACGCAATGGGGCTGAAGTCGCCTGCGCCCGTTCAGAGTCGCCTGGAACATCTGCGCTCTAAGGGTTACATCGAATGGACAGAAGGCAAGGCCCGAACCATCCGGCTAACCCAAGAAGTGAAGCGGGGTGTGCCCATCCGAGGCACGATCGCTGCCGGTAGCTTGGTTGATGTGTTTCCCGAAGCAGACGTGGAATATCTCGATCTCGCCAGTGTATTGCTGAAACCGACCTATTTTGCCCTGACGGTGCGGGGCGATAGCATGATCGATGCCATGATTGACAGTGGGGATGTTGTGATCCTGAAGCCCGTTGCCGACCCCAAAACTTTGAAAAATGGCACCATTGTCGCGGCAAGGGTAGAAAATCAAACGACGCTCAAGTATTTTCATCGCAAGGGCAGCAAAGTTACCCTGCGCCCTGCAAACAAGAAATACGATCCCATCGAAGTGCCTGCCTCTCAGGTGGATGTGCAAGGTCAATTGGTGCATGTGTGGCGGGATTACAACTAAATCGTTCTGTTGGTCAAGCGCGATCGCCCTGCTACCAAGCGCACTGAATCTGGGTTTATGTTCCGTTGGAGTGGCAAACGCAAAAAGCGTGGGGTGTTGTGGCTGTGTCCTGGTTGTCTTGCGGTGGCGCGATCGCCCAAACAAGACCGTAGCAAGACTATGGCATGATGTTCTGCATACAAATTGTGCCGCTGTCTCGTTAAGAGTCTGAGAGAATGAAAGCCAGCCAACACCTGTCCCGTTTTTTTCAGAATCGCAAACTTCCGGCTTTGTTATTCCTGGGGTTTTCGTCTGGGTTGCCGTTGTTGTTAACCAGTCGCACCCTCCAAGCCTGGATGACGGAAGCGAAAGTTGATCTAAGTGTGATTGGCTGGTTTAGCTTGGTGGGCCTGCCCTATACCCTCAAATTTTTGTGGTCGCCGTTGTTGGACAAAATTGTGCCCCCTCTGGGCCGACGGCGGGGCTGGCTGCTCCTAACGCAGCTTGGGTTGGTGTTCGCGATCGCCCTCATGGCTTTGCAACAGCCCCAAGCCGCCCTCCAATTGGTTGCCGTGAATGCAATGGCGATCGCCCTCCTGAGCGCCACCCAAGACATTGCCGGAGACGCTTACCGTACCGACATTTTGCAACCCAACGAACTAAGTGCCGGAGCTTCCACCTGGGTTTTGGGCTATCGTTTTGCAGTGCTAGTATCGGGTTCCCTTGCCCTGATTTTGGCTGACTATCTGCCCTGGCAAGGGGTTTACCTGCTCATGGCGACCCTCATGGTAGTAGGAGTCACGACGACCTTCTGGGCACCCAATCCCCCCCGCCGAGAGCACCCCCCAGAATCGCTGTTAAATGCTGTTTATCTTCCATTCAAAGAGTTTTTTCAGCGCCTTGGCTTTAGTTCGGCCCTCGTCATTCTGCTGTTCATCCTGCTCTACAAAGTGGGGGATGGGCTGGTGAGCAATATGGCAACACCGTTTTTGCTAGAGCGTGGCTACAGCAAAACTGAGATTGGAGCTATTCAAGGTACTTTTGGGTTTTTGGCCACCACCTTGGGGGTTGTGGGTGGCGGTGTGTTGGCTACTCGCCTGGGATTATATCGATCGCTATGGGTCTTTGGGGCTATGCAAGCCCTCAGTAATTTAGGCTACTTTCTGTTAACGCAGTTGCCCGTAAACAGCTTGTGGTTGCTAGCAGCCATAAATGTGGAAAATTTCTGCGCGGGTTTGGTTACTGCCGCCTTTGTGGCCTATCTCATGAGCCTCTGCAACCACGATTTTACCGCGACTCAATATGCGCTCCTGTCTAGCTTGATGGCCACGGGCGGCATTGTGCTGGCGGCCCCAGCGGGGCAAGTTGCCCAGGCCACGGGTTGGGGCGGCTTTTTCCTGCTGACTCTGGTGGCTTCGGTGCCCGGTTTGTTGCTGTTGCCGGTGGTGGCTCCCTGGCATGGCCCGGTTGCAGGGGCAAGAAATCCCGCCGAGGATGATACAGATGCAGTTGGGTAAGGTAGGATGACATTAAAGAAGTTCACAATTCTTGAACAAAATCTCAGATTTGTGTAACGGGATTAAGCCCATCTTTAATACTTTAGATTTGCTGCTATGGCTATCTTTCGACAATATGTTGCCCCGTTATTAATTGTGCTTGTGTTTTTGGTGGCGTTGGTGGCCGTCAGTTCTCGCATCTTTTTGGCTGATGATATGGCTGCCCCTGCTCCGCTGGAAGAGCCAAGCTCAGAGCAGGCATTGATCACTCCCGCAGACAAAGTTTCTAGCTTGCCGCCTTCTCTGTCGGCCTTGGTGCGCGGCATTACGGACGAGACGGCCCTTTGAAACTTTGGCTAGGATTGAGCAAAAATGTTGGCTACGGTGGGAACTGGGGCCGGGGGTATCTGGGCGCTTTGGCGTTGGGCTTGAGGGATGCCTGAGTTCCCTCATCTCGATTTGCCGGCAAACTATCGGTTGGCTGTGGGTTCTCCGCTAGACCGCGCTCTGTTGCTCAAGTTTATGCAACGCACCTATGCCGAGTTGCAGTCAACGAACAGTTTTGAGCATTTAGCCATCACCGTCGATCAGTATTTGGGCCGAGCGACTCCTCTCTGGTGGGTGGAGTGGGTTGTTGCTCAGCCCGCAGCGCCATCTTATCTACTGGTTGGCGGGCGGCAGCCATTTCAGAAAGTGGGCTGTGTGTGGTTGGGGACAGGAATTGATCAACTCACGGGCGATCGCCACACCCATGTGTTTTTGCTATATGTTGATCCGGCCCATCGGCGGCAGGGCTTGGGGACAGCCCTGATGCAACAGGCCGAAGATTGGGCCAGAGCCAGGGGCGATCGCCGAATTAGCCTACAGGTGTTTCAAGGGAACCAGGCAGCGGTGCAACTTTACACGCAACGGGGCTACCAACCGCAGGCCATTTTGATGAGCAAAACCCTGCCGCTGGATGCTGCCAACCCTCTAGATAACCATCCTCAACAAAACTCCACCTAATCCTGGGGCGGGGTCGCCGTTGTGAGCTGCTGCATCCCCGATCGCAGTGCCCCTTCCAAGCCTTGGGTCAGGGCTATCAGCGTTGCCTTCTTGTCTGATTGCTCATAGTCGGCCAAAAACAACGGCGGCAAAATCTGGATCGTGACTTTGGCCCGAAAGGTCGCCGTGGGTTCATAATGAATCGCGATCGGCACCACGGGAATCGATTCACCCGTCCTGGTTTCGGCTTGTTGCACCAGATGCGCCAAACCCGTTTTCAGCGATCGCAGTGGTTGATCCCGCACAATCCCCCCCTCTGGGAACAGCATCAACTTTTGGCGCGATCGTAGCAACTCCACCGCATACCGCAAACTCGACACCTGAGGCCGCGCCAAATCCACCGGAAACGCCCCTAACCGCCGAATCACCCATCCCTGCACCCCGCTAAACTGATTTGCATTCGTCATAAACCACAGCGGTTCCACACTTAACACCGCCAATACCACCGGGTCCCACCGACTGAAATGTTTGGGCGCAAGAATCACCGGGCCATTGATCGGCAAATGCTCAAACCCATAAATGATAATTCGACGGAAGTATAGACTCAGTAGCAGCCGATGCCAGGGGAGTAACACCCCATAGAGCCACGGTTGAACCGAAGCCTGGGCACGGGAAGAAGCAGCCATCATCATGCCTAAATGTCATCAATATCATCACTCCCATCCACCATAGCCCCCAAATCCACCGAAGGTTGCGGGGTTTCAGTTCTCACGGATTAGCCAAACTTGAATTGGCCACACCAAGCTGAAACCATCGCCCCCTATCGGTTAGAGACGGAAGCATCCGGCGCGGTTGCCGACGATCGCACAGTCCCATCCAGGGTTTGCACCGTCAAGACCTGCGGCGGCGTTGAATCTGGCGGATAGAGCAACTCCACTTCCACCTCCCGGCGATCGTCCCCCGGCAAATTCAATGTCAACAGCGGTTCTCCCCGTTGGCCCCGTTGCTGCGTCACATGCACATACCGAATTTGCTCTGTGCCCCGATCATCCTTATAGCGAATCCGCACTGGCCCCCGGAAAAACACCCGATCCTCCGGTGGATCATAAAACAACAGCCCTCCCTTATTGCGGTCATCCTTCAGCGGAGTCTGAATCGCCAACGTCACTGTTTGCATCTGTTTCGTCGGATTGTGCAGCGGCAGCCGTAATCGGTAAAGCACCCCATAATTACCATGCGCTTGATACGCCGTATCGGGATACCGCTTGACCAACCGCGCACTCTGAATTTGCCCTGTCCCTAACGTGCCGTTATAGAGCGTACTTAGCCCATAGGAAAAGGCCCGTCCCCGCTTGGGAATGGTGAGCAAGCTGCTTTTAGTGTTGTCGGTCAACTTTGCTTCCCACTGTGAACCAACAGCCACACCCGCTACCCGCCCATAAAAGACTCTAGGCACTCTTGCATTAATCGGTGTTGGTGGCGTATCTCGTGGGCCAGCCAAATCGCTTGTTACCAGAAATGACTGCCACTCCTCCAGGGTTGGAGTTCGCTCTCGCCCATCCGGAGTCAGTGGGGCAAACATCGCCAAGCTTGCGGCATACACCGCGCCACTACTGCGTAGCCGAATCAACGTTGAGCGACCATTTGACCCTGGGGCACCCACCACCGGAATTGGCAGATTGAGCAACATCGCATTTTGCCCCGGCTGTATAGTCATTTCCCGTGGCAACCAACCCTGGCGACGGCCCCGCAACAGGTCATTCATCACCCGGCTTCCTGGCCCTGCGTAGACTGTTCCTCTTGGGTCATCCACGTAAGACGGTAGTTGAATGAACAACGCATCCGGGCGCGTTGAGTAACTGGCCCCTTGCAACACTTCGACCTGCACGGGTTTTGAGGTGGGGTTGTTGAGCAAAATCCCATGAAACAGGGTGCGGGGGGTGCCCGATTGAAAGCGGGAAATGTGGTGAGAGAACACATCAAACCGCCCTTCAAAGGCAAAATTCAAATGGGCGCTGGGAAATCGCTTGCCGTTGGGGGGGAAAGTGGATATTAAAACGCCTTCTGTTTGAACAATCTCAGGGCTGTTGCTGTTCAACACGGGGACAGAATCTAGCTGACCTGGTAAGGGGCGCACTTCCTGGGCTTGGAACACCTCCTGGATTTGCAGCGTATCTGGGGCTGGCAAGGTTTCCTTGGGAATGGTTAGTTCCTGGGCCGCAATGGGTGCGGCTGGTAGAGTTTGGGCCACAGTGGCGAAGGACAACAGCGGCAGCAGGAGCCAGTTGAAGTGAACTGTTGATAACAGCAACAAACGAGGCGGAGTAGTCGCAATCGGCTGAACCGACCGTCTCAAATCAAAACGAGTCATGATGAGTGTTCAGATTCAGGCTGAAGAGCATTCAACAAGTTAGACAAACTAGATTAAACAAAAACGGGTCACGCGATCGCAGCGCGATCGTGGTCATCCCTGGATAAACACCTTGGGCTGCTCAAAATTATTTGAAAATTTATGTAAAAAATGTACTACTTGATGTAGAGGGAATTTGCATAGCATCCGGTTCGTACGGTTGGCTTGCAGCCTGTGGTGGGATGACAAGCCCGAAACTAAAGTTGTACAAAACTGTCTATTAGGTGTGAAGAGGAGCGGAGTTGTGAGCATAGGGCAAACCGATAGGGAGCAGGTTGCGATAGAGCGAAGGTGGAACGAACCGCGATCGCCAGGTTGGTCGCTTTGAACCCATTGCACCTGGCAAACCACTCAGTGAATAGCTTACTCTTTATCAAACGCAACATTGTAACTAAAATTCAGTCAAAGGTCACAATCGCCATGCGTCAAATTTCTCATGGACTTCATCTACCTAACGTTAATCTAGCCGTGGAACAGGCTTGGCGGCGATTGGCCCCAGCCGAAATTCCTGGCCAACAATCGTTTCTGGGCTATTGGGCGATCGCGGCGAGTGCGATCGTCCTGGTTAGTATGCCCCAAGTTGCCCAGGCCCAAACACGCCCCGCAGATTCTATGCCCGCCGCGACCCGCAACTTCTGCGAAGGCAAAACCCGCGATGGGCTACCCGACGGGAAAGTTCGCTGCCAGTTTCCCAGTGGCAACCGCTACGAAGGCGAAATGAAAAACGGCATTCGGCAGGGCCAAGGCGTGTTTGTTTTTGCGGATGGGACTCGCTGTGAGGGCACCTTTCGTGACGATGTGCTCAACGGCAGAGCGACCTGCAAATTTGCCAGCGGCAACCAATACACAGGGGAATTCCGCGACGGCGAGCGAGCTGGCCAAGGCACCTTTGTGTTTGCCAATGGCACCCGCTGTCAGGGCACGTTCCAAGCCGACGCACTGAATGGCCCCGGCGTGTGCACCTATCCCAGCGGCAACCGCTACGAGGGGAATTTTAGGAATAACCAGAAGCAAGGCAGAGGCAAACTCCAATTGGCCAACGGTACCCGTTGTGAAGGCACCTTTAACAATGACTGGCTGGAGGGGGCAGCGGTTTGTATGTATCCCAGTGGCACAAAGTATCAAGGGGAATTTCGGGCGGGCAAACAGGTGGGTAAAGGCGTTTACATTACTTCAACCGGAGCGCAGGTAGAAGGCGAATGGCGCAATGGCAAATTCGTGGAGACGACAACAAAACGCAATACAACTGAAATCAAAATTCCTCTGCGCTAGCAAGAGGCAAAACCGCTGATGGTCGGCCCCTTGCGGATTAAGCTGACTTCATGAAAGCCGGATTACTGGCTCAGGATTTGGTTGCATTTCTTTGCGAAAAACGGCTGAAATATGTCTCTTTGTAAGAATCGCTGTAATCCAACTTGGCTCATCCTTTAGACTAATGCTCACGCTTTTAGAGCTATTTGGACTGAGTTGAGTGAGCTATGTGTAATTTTTCCTGGCACGACTATCTGGTTATCGTTTCGGTCTTTGCCGCGATCGCTGGCATTACACTCATCGTGACCGAACCCGACGTGGCCAAAGACCAGATTGAAGCGGCAGATCGGATGTTGATGTTGATGACGTTTGTGTACTGGCTGGTGTATTGCGCGGCGGTCTTGGTGAAGCCGTTGATTTTGCCCGAATGGGAGGTGGCGCTGCTCAGTGTCAAGCTAACGGGTGTTATTGCGTATTTGCTAACGGCGAGTTGTGTCTTGAGTTTGCCGTTGAATCGGGTGTCTGGCAGTCAGATTGAAGAGTGAGCGATCGCTGGCCCAAACTCGTGCTCGTGCTCTGTGTGATGGGGGCAAAACTGCGATCAGCCTGATTGATTGGTGATTTTAGGTTTTGCCGCCAGGGCCGGGTACCTTGGGCGGGTGCCGCAGGTTTCCTGGCAGTACGGCTGATGATGCCCCCGTTGTGCGTTATTTGCTGAGGGCCAGGGCGATCGCGGCTTCCAGGTCGGGCCGGGGCAGGGTGGTGATCACAAACACCTCTTGGACAGTTTTGCCATGACGGGCGATGAGCTTGAAGCCGCCGCGAATGGGGACAGATACCTTGAGTTTGAGGGCGGGGCTATGCGATCGCACGCGCCCAATCACTGCTGGCGTAATGGTTTGAATATCGGGATGGGCCGCTAACTTTTCGAGGCGGCGAATAAGACCGGGGATATGGGTGGAATGGGTGAGGACTAGGCGGCCTGTAGGAGGATTGGGCATGGTCTTAGGCTGCTTCCAGGGGGGCCATTGTTAACCCTTCGCAGCCTAACTGCATGTGGTACAGTTCGGCTTGTTCTTGGGGGCCAACCCAGACCACGGCCTGTCCTTCGTTATGGATTTGATGGGCCAGTTCCCAGGCGCGATCGCTGCTGGTGTCGGGAATATACTTGACTAAGCAGTGCACGACATGTTCAAAGGTGTTGAAATCGTCGTTGAGCACAATGACTTTGAAGTTGGGATAGGGCTTGCGGATGGTCTGATTTGATTGAGTGGGCGCGGCGGTGGGCGCGGCGGCAACTTTGGGGTGCAGGGTGGGAGAACTCAGCGTCGGCATGATCAAAACAAAAGTCAAAGAGTAAAGCGTTTACATTCGTTCAGACGATTCAGCTTTTGATCCTATCGTGCCTGTTCCGAAGAAGCCAGCGTGGGAGTGCTCAAGATTTGGCTAGTTGCGGGCGGGCGGCGGGGAGGTTTACGGAGTTCCTGGGGCGATCGCTGGGTTAACGTCTGGGGAAAATCAACGGGATTCTTGGGGCGGGCCTGTGGGAACGGGGGGTAGATACAATTTTATTTTGAACGAGAAAAATGAAGGGCGATCGCGGCAACCAAGCTGCTGAGCAGCAAACTAGGAGTTAACCAGTCGCCCCAGCGGACATAAAGGGTTTGGGTTTGGCGGCGGTAAATGGTGGCGGCGTGGCGTTCCGCGATGAGGGGGCGCGATCGCCAGAGGATGTGGCCGTGGGGATCGATGAAACTGGAATAGCCGGTATTGGTTGCCCGTGCGGCCCAGCGATCGGTTTCGATCGCCCGGAGTAAATCCTGGGCCTGGTGTTGGGCCATGAGCACTTCGCTGTAGGGATCGAGATTAGAGGCAGTAAGGATCAGTTCGCCGCCAGCGCGGGCTTGATTGCGAAACAGGGCGGGGAAGGCGGATTCGTAGCAAATACTGGCGATCGCCCGTCCCACGGGGGTATCAAACTGCTGATGCATTGAGCCAGGAACCATATTGGCTTCGACGGGGGAGAGTCGCCGAATGAGTTGGCCCAATACTTCTTGGAAGGGAATATATTCCCCTAGCGGCACCAATTTTACTTTGTTGTAGCGCCCGACGACTTCGCCATTCCCCGCGATCGCGAGCAAGCTTTGGGTAATTTGGCGATCGGTTTTCACAAATGTCCCCAACCAAATTGGCACCCCTTGCGCGAGGACAGCTTGCCGGACGGGATTGGTGGCCGGGTTCCAAAAGAGAGGCAGCGCCCCTTCTGGAGTCAAGACGGCATCGACCCCCTGCTGGGCCAAGCGTTCGTACCCGCCCACATACTCTTGCACGGCCCGCCGGATGCCATTGGTGAATAGTTTCTCGCGGGTGGGAATGTTGCCCTGGATGATCCCCAGGTTCAAAGCTGCTTCCGGGCGATCGCCCAGGGGTTGAGCATACAGCCCAAACCCCACAAGATGGGCCATAAGCAAGAGACCGATGGCGATCGCCCCCAGGCGTTTACTCCGCGCGATCGCTTGCCGCTGAAGCGCGTGCCAGCCCTCGGCCCACAGTCCATTTATCCCCACAATCACCGCTGTCACCAGCAACGGCCCCGATAAGCGGCCCAAATGCAAAATCACTACATTGCCAGGACTCTGGGTAAACGATAAGGCCGTCCAACTGAGGGGCGTAAGGTTCAGCCAGGTTTCTACGGCACACCACCCTGCCACCCCCAGCAGCAGCCGGAACCAGGTTGGGCGATCACCCTGCCGCGCCAACACCCAGGCCCAGCCCATCAGGGGCACCGTCCCCCACAGGGTAATGAATAGCCAACAAAAGAGCGTAATCCCCACACTGGCCAGCCAAGGCACGCCTAACCACGTCAGCGGGTGCAACCCCGTGATCCACCATAGGGTGCAGCCGTGATAGCCCAAGCCCCAAGCCCCGGCAAAGGCGGTAGGCTGGGTGAGCCAGCGGGCCAAGCGCCGCGCCAGAGTTGCAAGCCGACTGGAGGGCGATCGCCCTGGCTGGAGCGCAACTGGTTTGGGATTGATCACAAGCGCCCAGAGCGGAGCCAAGGCCACCCACGCCAGCCCCCACCAGTTCAACGGAGCCGCCGCCCAAGACATGACAACGCCACTGAGGAATGCCAGGGCCAAGGGCCGATAGGGGTGAAGAAATTTGAGTGGCAACAAGGGAAACCCCGCAGTATTGGTCATAGCGACTAGATCGATTCCCTGGGGTTGGGTTGGGGGGCCTCGGTGGCAGTTGCGCGAAGTTCGGCAAAGCGGAAGCAGCTTTGGGTATGGTCGTTAACCAGGCCGATCGCCTGCATGAAAGCATAGCAAATAGTTGATCCCACAAATTTGAAGCCCCGGCGTTTTAGGTCGCGGCTGAGGGCATCGGAGGTTGGGGTGCGGGTGGGGATCTCGCTCAGGCTTTGCCAATGGTTGTGTTGGGGTTGCCCGCCGACGAAGGGCCAGAGATAATGGTCAAAGCTCCCAAACTCCTGTTGTACGGCCAGTAGGGCTTGGGCATTGGCGATCGCCGCGAGAATCTTCAGCCGATGGCGAATAATGCCGGGATCGTGCAGCAGGGCGGTGATTTTGTGCTCGTCGTATTGGGCAATTCGTTCCGCGTCAAATTGGTCAAACACCTGTTGATAGTGTGCTCGCTTTTTCAACACCGTTTCCCAACTCAGTCCGGCCTGTGCTCCTTCCAGAATTAAAAACTCCAATAAGGTGCGATCGTCATGCGCCGGAACGCCCCACTCGCGATCGTGATAAGCAATACTTAGCGGTGTTTTCGCCCATTCGCACCGATGGCTAGTCGCTGTCATCAACCGCTGTGCCTAAATGGAATAGTAGAACGGAAAAGCACGGGCCTCGCGCGGTCGCACAAATACCCGTTGCTGGGGTTGTAACTGAAGTTCGTCAAACCGTTCACGGCTGAGGTGGGCGGTGACGACCTGGCCATCGTCCAGAGTGATCTCAGCCTGAATTTCCCAACCTAAATGAATGATCCGGCTGACCCGCGCTGAGACGGATGCTTCACCAGGTGCGGTTTCAATTAAGACATCTTGGGGCCGCAAAAAGACTTCTGGGTGGGGCGAATCAAAGCCGTTACCCTGAAAAATCCGGGAGGTACTGGGTAGCACATTGACTGGGCCAATGAAGCTCATAACAAAGGCGGAGGCGGGATGGTCGTAGATTTCGGCGGGAGTGCCCACTTGTTCCACTTTGCCTTTGTTCATCACCACGATCCTGTCTGCGACTTCCATTGCTTCTTCTTGGTCGTGGGTTACAAAAACGGTTGTGACGTGGACTTCATCGTGTAAGCGCCGTAACCAGGCCCGGAGGTCTTTCCGAACTTTGGCATCCAACGCGCCGAAGGGTTCGTCTAAAAGTAAGACTTTGGGTTCTACGGCTAGGGCGCGGGCCAGGGCGACCCGTTGCCGCTGTCCCCCGGACAATTGGGAGGGATAGCGATCGCCCAACCCACTCAACTGGACTAAATGCAGCAATTCCTCAACCCGCGTTTTCACTTTGGCCGGGGGCATTTTGCGAATTTCCAGGGAAAAGGCAATGTTTTTCCGCACGGTCATGTGTTTGAACAGGGCGTAATGCTGAAATACAAAACCGATATTTCGGTCTTGCACACTGCGATAGGTTGCGTCTTCTCCGGTTAACCAAATCCGGCCCGAATCTGGCATTTCTAGCCCAGAGATGAGGCGCAGTAGGGTTGATTTGCCAGAACCCGATGGCCCTAATAAGGCCACAAGGGAGCCGCTTTCAATTTCTAGGCTGACTTGGCTTACAGCCTCAAAACTGCCAAAACGCTTGCATACATCTTCAACAATGATGCCCACAGTAAAACCCTCTCTCGGTGCAAGAAATACAGCAAAGGTTGCCAACTCCGATCGCGCCACTAACGGGCATCCCTGTCGGCAGCCAAGACAGGAACAAACCGGGCGGAGCTGTGAATCACCCTGGATTTAATCTACGGTTTTTTGGTCGATTTTTTGTAGCTTATCTCATAATCTTCAAATCAGCGGTGCTAAATTCGCAAGTCCAAGGGAAAAATTGCGATCGCAACAATTCACAGTTGGGCTGCTCGGAGACGGGGAACTTAGTCTAGAATAGGAAGGTTGTGGAGAAAATAGACCAATCCGGCTATGGCAGTTCCTAAGAAGAAAACCTCGAAAGCAAAGCGCGATCAGCGACGGGCGACCTGGGTACGCAAGGCAGATCTGCAAGCGCAACGGGCGCTTTCTATTGGTAAGTCGATTTTGACAGGGCGGGCAGAAGGGTTTGTATATCCGCAGGATGACGAAGACGAGGCAGAAGAGTAAGAGCTGGGTTTGGGTGTTTGGGTGCCAGATGGCATGGGCGATCGCGATCGTGCTCATTTGCCGTAGCTTGACGGTGGGTTAGGATGCCTGCTGTAAAGTCAGCGACATGGGTATCAAGACTATCTCTGCATTTTCACCAAGGCAAAGCAGATTATTATGGCTGGCAAGTTTTTCCAGAAACCAGGCCCAGAATTGCGCGATCGCGTCCCCCCAGGGCAACACCTCGCGACCGGGTTCCCAGTCCTTACCTATGGCGAAACCCCTCAGATTGACCAGCAAACCTGGCAACTCAAAATCTGGGGTTTGGCCGCGTCCCAAACCTTTACCTGGGCAGACCTGATGGCAATGCCCCAAACCGAGTTCACTGCCGATTTTCATTGCGTCACTACTTGGTCAAAGCTAGATGTGCAGTGGGTTGGGGTGAAGGTCACGGATCTGATGCGTCATGTCCAATTGCAGCCAAACGCTAAACACCTCCTTCAGCACTGCTATGGTGGTTACACAACCAATCTCTCACTCGCAGACTTTTTGCGAGAAGAAAATTTCTTTGCCCATACGTTATCTGGTGCCCCTCTGCCAGCGGAACACGGTGGCCCGCTTCGGCTTGTAGTCCCCCATTTGTATGCCTGGAAAAGTGGCAAGTGGCTGAATGGTCTGGAGTTTACGGCTCAGATGGAGTTAGGCTTTTGGGAACAGAATGGCTACCACCATCGCGGTGAACCTTGGGCCGAGGAACGCTATAGCGACTTGGGCTATTAATGGTGCGGGCCGCTGGTCGGCCAACCCTGCGTTTGCTCAGCCTGCTCAGGCTAAACTGACTGCTGAGGCTTGGATGCTTTGCTAATGCTCGATAGTGAGCGATCGCTGACACAACGACTCATGTTTCCAGCCCCTTCCCTTGCACCCGGCGAGATTCAACACCTGTCACCCACGGCCTTAGCTTACTTGGGGGACGCAGTTTACGAGTTATATATTCGTCAAACCTACTTATTGCCAGCCAAGCGTATTCAAACTTACCATCAGCATGTTGTTGGTCAGGTGCGGGCCGAAACCCAGGCTCAATATCTTGCCCTGTTATTGCCCCATCTGACTGACACTGAAATGGATTGGGTCAGACGGGGCCGCAATGCCACGGGTGGCCGCCCCAAACGATTGGCTGCCGACATTTACCAGCAAGCCACCAGTCTGGAAACGTTGGTTGGCTATTTGTATCTCACCAACCCGTCGCGCCTAATGGAGTTGTTCCAACATTTAACTACTGTTGCCCCAGATTTTCGCGCTAGCGATCGCCCGCCCCTTGCTTGACCCTGAGCGCGATCGCGTTAGCCTGCGTTTAGACCATTGATCCCAGGTTCCTGGCTCAAGTTGTTTGATTCCCTGCTCCCATCGTGCTGAGTCATTTCCAGCCTTAGCCGTTCACCTCACTGCCCTTTTCTCATCTTAATATCATCATGGCCAACCAAAAGCCCAAACTCTCTGCTTCCAATGCTTCCCGCCGTAAACCCTCGGTACAGCCGAAGCTTAAAGCAAAAGACAGTGCGCGGAAATCCCCCAAGCGCTATTCTGCGGAGCGTTCTACCTCAGGACGGCCCGACCGTTCCAGTACCGGACGCTCTACGCCACAACCCGCGATCGCCCAAACGCGGGAAGCTAAACCCAAAAAAGTGATTCCATCCCCGCCGCCTTCTGTCTCCGAACCATCCCCGGCTCAAACTGACCACACCGAGTTAATCTACGGTCGGCATCCGGTGTTAGCCGCCTTGGAAGCCCAACAGACCCTCAATCGCATTTGGATTACCGCACGCCTGCGATACGATCCCCGCTTTCATACCTTATTGACCGAAGCCAAGGCAAATGGCACTGTTATTGATGAAGTTGAGCCTCGGCGACTAGAGCAAATTGCCCCCGGCACCAACCATCAAGGAATTGTCGCCCAAATCGCACCCTACGAATACACGGACTTGGGGCAGTTGATTGAAGATGCCAAAATCATGGCCGAACAACCCCTCATCTTAGTGGCCGATGGCATCACCGATCCCCATAACCTGGGTGCCATTATTCGCACGGCTGAAGCAATGGGCGCTCAGGGGCTGGTTATTCCTCAACGGCGTGCTGTTGGGGTGACGGCAACCGTGGCCAAGGTGGCGGCTGGTGCATTAGCCAACTTTGCGATCGCCCGCGTGGTCAATCTCACTCGGGCTTTAGAAGAACTAAAAGCGGCAGGTTTTTGGATCTATGGTTTGGCCGCAGAAGGCAGCGAACCCATTCAAAATGTTGCGTTTACAGGGGCGATCGCCCTGGTCATCGGTGCAGAAGGCGAAGGCTTAAGCTTACTGGTACAAAAATCCTGTGATCATCTGGTTTCCATTCCGCTAGCGGGGCAAACGCCTAGCCTCAACGCCTCAGTTGCCACGGGAATGGCCGTCTACGAAATTTTCCGCCAGCGTCGTTCTAAAACCTTGCATCTAGAGAAAGTTACCCCAGCATGGTTGAAAAAGGGCGAGGTAGCAGAGTATAACAAATCATGAAGTGACTATGATGCCTGGTTTGATTCAGGTGGCAACACTCTCTTGGTTGGAAATAAAATCGCAGGTATAAGATGCACAAATCCTTTGCAAATTTTATGAACTTTCTGGGGTTCGCCTGGTGGGTCGAGATCAGGACAGACAGCCCCAAATGTACTTATTACTTCGGCCCTTTTTCCTCTGAGGATGAGGCTGCTGAGGCTAAGCCGGGGTATGTCGAAGATCTACAGGGCGAGGGCGCGCAAGGGATTCAGGTCTGTATCAAACGGTGTAAACCGGAAATCCTGACCATTACCGACGAGGATGAGTTGGGGGAGATGGGCGGTAAAGTTACACGTTCTCTGGTTAGCCCAATCTCTTAACTTTGCCGCAATTCCATTTGATTGGGTCTCTATCTCAGGTTAGTGGTTGAATCGCTGAAACCAGAAGCCACTGGCCTGAGACGTTTAAACGCCCGCTAACCCGAATCCGTTGAGCGTTGCTGAGCTGGGTCAATTGCTGATCAATGTCGGGATAAAGAGTAACTAGAATAATTTCGTCGATTCCGCTGGGGAGGGGGCCATTTAGCTTGAGGGTATAGGTTTGGGGCGCAGGACAGTAAAAGTGGCCCTCTAGGGCGTGGAGATCGGATTTGGTTTGGCCCTTGGGCGATCGCGGTTCTCCGGGCGCAACCGTCAAAGCTGGCTGGAGCGGGGCATTACCAGTGATGGGCAGACTTTCTGGCTGTTTGAGATAATAGGTTTGCCAAAAGCGCCATTCCGGATGGTCGGGTTCTACATTGAACAACGGCACCACCGCCGCCGGAGCTGTTGGCTCTTCAATCAATGCTTGCTGGAGCGATCGCACCGCCAACTGCCGGGGTTGACACTGCTGTTCGATACACAATGCGGCTGCCATTCCCGCTGCTTGGCCAATCCCCAATACCACAGGTTGCAAGCGCGTTGCCCCATTGGCCATATGGGTGACAGAAATGTTTTTTTCGCAGACCAAAAAGCCATCCACTGTTTTTGGAATCAAAGCGCGGTACGGGATCGTGAAGGGGGTTCCAGTCCAGCGCCCACCCCAGCGGAGGGATTTTGGCGCGAGTTGAATATCGCCGCTGGGGTAGTGATGATCGTTGGCATAGTTGCCGATCGCGATCGCATCACACTCATTCTCGGCGTAGACGCAGCCATCCATCGTGACAGTTAGCGGGAGGGGGGCGATCGCGCCTTTGGGCAAGGGCAACAAATCCTGTTCCCGCACGGTGGTTAAGCCCTCTAGCCGCCGACTTTCCCGGTAGTAAGGCTGTAGGGCAAAGGCTCCGCCGCCAATGCCTTTGGGGTCAGCCGGAAAGGTATCTGTTGCAAGGCCATAGCGATGCCCCAGTTGCAGTTGGATCTGGCGGGCAAAGCTTTGGGAATGCCAACGGGCTTCTTGCCAAAATTGCTGTTGTTCGGTGGGGGAACTGATCAGGCGCTCCACGCCTTCGCCGTAGTCGTTGCCGTGGGTTGGCCAGTTGATCATGAAGCGATCGCCCGGTAAACGCCCATAGTTCAAAAAATGCTCGCCGCCGTGGTGCGCCCAGGCTCCAGCAAAGCGCTCAGGAGCGTATCCCGGTGGTACAACAATTTCAGGGGCGGTGGCGGTTGGCCCAAAGTCTTGTAGCACAACAACCCAGGTTGGCGCTTGGACAGGATAGGTTTGGGTTAATTCATTGGGGCCGACGGGGGCACTAGGTTCGCTAAATTCAGATTGCAATTCCCACCCCCACCGATGGGGAATGTTACCGAGGGCCAGGAGATCGCCGAGTTCGGTGCCGTCAATAGTGATGGTGGCGTGGATGGTGTAGTCGTCAAATTCTACGCCTAAGATGCGATCGCCCTGGCGCAACACGGTACGGGGGGTTTGGCCGACAATCCACTGTAAATTGGGCAACTCGGCGACCCAATCGGCAAAGATGGCCGCCCCAGTTTTGGGTTCATAGGTGAAAAAGCTGACCCACCCATGATCTAAACCACCGGGTTGGCGTTGTTGGAGTTCGCGCAGGAAGGCTCCCCACAGTCCGGTTTGAAAGGCTGCGAGTTCGTTGCCATCGGGGGCAGTCACTCCGGCACTGGTGAGCATTCCTCCTAGCCACGGCCCTTCGCTGATGAGGGTGGTTTTGGCTCCTCGACGGGCGGCTTGGATAGCGGCTGCGGTGCCGCCAGTGCCGCCGCCAACAATTAGTATTTCGGTGTGCAAGGTTTGCATGGGGGTGTCCTGGGTGGGCGATCGCGCGGGGTCTGATGAGAGTTGGGAATGGGTGGCCTGCGGTTGATGCGGTTTGGTGGAATGGTTGGGAGGCTGAGTTTTGTGCCGGGGGACTTCCCCCCGTTCCCCCGCTGTGTGGGGGCCTAACTCCCCCACGCCCCCCGAAGGTTAGGTGATCTGTGGGTTGTGTAGGGGGTGGTGGGTGAAGGTTGGGTGAAGGTTATCGGGGTTGGGTTGGCGGGTGGGCGATCGCCTGCTTGGGCTGGGGTTAGGGGGTGGGTGGTGGTGGCAGTGTTGGTTTGGCTTGCGGTTTTTGGGGTGGGGGGGCGGGTTGGTCTTGCCATTCTGGGAGGGGGCGCTGTACTGCGTTCTCAAAGTCGAGGGAGACTAGATGGATGGTGGCTGCTTTGTCGGCTTTGTCGGCGGGATCGATTTGGGCGTACATCGCGGAGCGGTTAAAGTCGGGGGTGCCCAATACAAGGCGATGCTTTTTCTGATCCTGTAAAATCACGTCGATGGTGGCAACGGGTTTATCCAGACCATATTCCGCCAATTGATTGATGGGCGCAGTGAAGGATTTTTGGCTGTTGCTCGTCGTGACTAAATTCAACAAGAACGCAACGGAAGCATCGTTGGCCAGGGTCTTTTTTGGGGTCTGCATCTGCCAAACTTGTGGCCCCTGACTGGGGCTAGGGGCTGGTGCAGGATTTTGGCTGGGATCTGGTTTGGGACTCAACTGTGCACTGGCTTTGGTTACAGCCGCCGTTTCTGATTTGGCGTTGTCCTGAGAGTTGCGCTGGTTTGCCTTGCCCTTCGCCTTGACTTGGTTGGCAGGAACTTTGACAAAAACTAACGTTTGCTCGTCGGTTTTGAGGGTAAAGGCTTGAATATCACCTTCCTTAAACTCAAATAACGGCTGACTTTTAGCCTGAGTCGCCTCCTGTGCTGACTGCTTTTGCCAATCTTGAAGGTAGACCACGCCGCCCAGGCCGATCGCGATCGCCACCAAAATCAAAGGCATCCGCTGTAGTTTCATAAATTCACTCATCCATCACCAGTAATCACATCATCCGTCTCTAGGCGCAGGTGAATATTATGGCCGTTCCAGGTTTTTCACCGTTAGGATTTGTGGTGGCGTGGAGTCCGGCGGATACAGCAAATCAACAGTGACCAAACGGCGATCGCCTGGGGGCATTGTCATTGTAATCAACGGTTCCCCCTGTTGCCCCCGTTGTTGCACCAAATGCACATACCGGGTGCGGGGAATACCCTCATCATCGGAATAACGCACCCGCACCGTTCCCCGGAAAAAGACCTGTTTCGCTGGTGGGGTCAAAAACCGCAACTGCCCATCCTTGGGTTTATCCTCTTTGATGGGTGTCTCCAATAGAATCGCGATCGGCTGCGTTTCGTCACTCCGATTCCACAACGGCAACGTCAAATTGTACTCAATCGCATAATTCCCGTGCGCCTGATACGCCGTATCAGGATACCGCGCCACCATCTTCGCCGTCTGCACCTGACCCGTGCCCAGCGTCCCCCCAATCAGCGTACTGATCCCATAGGAAAAGGCTTTCCCCACCCTCGGCGTAATCAAATACCACGTCGTCGGGTCATCCGGTACCAGCCCCGACGGCTCAACAATACGCGCCGTCCACCGTGATCCCTCAGCCACCCCTGCCACCCGGCCATAAATAATCTGCCCCGACTTCTGATCCGGTGGAGTCGGTACTTTATCCCGTGGCCCCGCCAACTGCCCCCTCTGTAACAATTCCTGCCATTCCGCCACCGTCGGCTCCCGTTCCGCCCCAGTTCCATCCGTCGGCGCAAACCGCGCCAAACTCGCCATATAAATTGGGCCACTACTCCGCGCGCGAATCAACGTCGATCGCCCATTGATCGGCGGTTCCAAAGTCTTCACCGGAATCGGCAAATTCAGCAACATCCGACTAGCCTGCGGCGGAATCACAATCTGCGCCGGAAACCCCTCCTGCCGCCGCCCCCGCAACACATCACTCATCGCCCGACTCCCCGGCCCCGCATACACCGTCCCCAGCGGATTATCCACATAGGTTGGCAACGCCACAAACGGCGCATCGGGCTGGCTCAAATAACTCGCAGCCGTCAACACATCTACTGTCACTGGCTGCCGTCCCGGATTGTGCATCACCACCCCTAAATACAGCGATCGCAAATCCTCTGGTGTTTTAGCCTTTGCAATGTGATGGGCAAACACATCAAACCGCCCATTTAACGCCCGGTTCAAATGGGCCACCGGACTTGCCTTCCCCATCGGCGGAAAGGTAGATAGCAAAATCCCCTCCTCCTGCACCAACTCCGGGCTATTGCTGTTAAACACAGGCACCCCATCCAACCCCCCCGGCAATACCCGCACCACCTGCGGCACCTTCAACTCCGTCGGGCTGGGCGCTGGCACCGGAGCCGCTTGCGCCAACGTCAACATAGGCAAAAGAGACAGCATAACCCTCAACCACCCTGGGCAAATCAACAAGTCTCTATAGTGCCACCAATTGCCCCAACCGTGTCACTGCGATCGCCCAAAAATTAAGCCTTAACTGCTAACAAAAGCTTTGAATCAACAAGAAATTTATCAAAAGTAAAAACGTTAAAAAGCAAGCGAATAATCAAATAAAAATATAAACTATCAAAATCAAATAATGCCCTGAGTCCTCTCTTCACACCAAACTTTAGTCATCATCACCATGATTATTGCAAAGCAAATATAACCCAATACAACACAGTAACATCCTTGCCGTGAGGATACAGATCGGCCGCGCATCCGTTAAAGAAGTCATTTAATGGCATAGGCCGATCAGGAAATTTCATCTCTCACTAAAACTTTAACGGTAAAAAAGCTTGCAAATGAAAGAGCTGCAAAAATTGCTTTAAATGGGCGATCGCTATCTCAAAATCTCACAGACTTCAGGCATCTTCAAAAAGAGTCGGTTAACTGTCCTTAAACTCAAATTAACTATCAAAGAACAGCCAGAAAACAGCAAACATAGTCAAGCCTATCCCTAACCCATACTGCAACCTTAGCCAATGGTTTCAATCCAGATCATTTAAGCCTTTTAGTGCCCTATGCGACTTACCTCCCTAAGCCAGCCTAACCGCTTCTCCTAAAACAAAATTATATTTCCGCCACCTTGATTCCGTGCTTTCCAACCCATGCTTACCGCAGCGCCAACCGATAGGGCTAATACTCGTCAAATCACCTATGTGATTAGGAATGCCAACTTGATAAGATAAATTAGTACAAAACCATTCCTTCGAGAGAGAACTTAGTTATGGTTCAGTTTTCTGAACAAACCAACGCAACCCTTGCTATCCCCAGCCTTGAGGAAGAACTCAAAAACCAAAGCCCCCAAAAGATACTAGAGCGAGCGCTTAGTCTTTTCGACAACATTGCGATTTCGTTCAGCGGAGCTGAGGATGTTGTACTGATCGACATGGCCCATAAAATCAAAAAAGACATTCAAGTTTTTAGCCTTGATACAGGTCGATTACATGCTGAGACCTACCAATTCATCGAAAAAGTTCGCACGCACTATGGCATCCAAATTGAAATCATGTATTCAGACGCAGCTCAAGTAGAAACCCTAGTAAAGGCAAAAGGATTGTTTAGCTTTTACGAAGACGGGCACAAAGAGTGCTGCGGAATTCGCAAAGTTGATCCATTGCGCCGCAAATTAACGACTCTAGATGCTTGGATCACAGGCCAACGTCAAGATCAAAACCCAGCTACCCGTGGTGCTGTACCCGTTGTTCAAGTGGATGCCGCTTTCTCCAACAGCGATCGCCAACTTATCAAGTTCAATCCCCTCTCCTCCTGGACTTCCGCCGATGTCTGGATGTACATCCGTACCTACGACGTTCCTTTCAATCCTCTCCACGAGCGCGGGTTTGTGAGCATTGGCTGTGAACCGTGCACCCGCCCCGTTCTACCCAACCAACATGAGCGCGAAGGTCGCTGGTGGTGGGAAGACGCAGGCAAAAAAGAATGTGGTTTGCACGCAATCAACGAGTCCCCGGCCTCAGCCTCATAAACCCCATACTGAAAGCCAATTTACTTCAGTTCACACTCTACCCTTACTCCCAACCTCCAAAAGCGTCCACCTTGGTCTTACCAGTCCAAGTAGTAACTTTGGATGGTTGGGAACTCTCCGTAGCACACGATTTTTGCAAAAATGCTCCACCAGTCTTGCCAAGCTGCACCGCAAAATTGTCCACCCCTCAACCCCCCAAGCATTTTTATGGCAAAGGATTGCTCATTTGTCCCAGTTTGTCAGAACTTGCTACACCCAAGCCGGCGTGGTAGTTCAGAGTCTGTCTCTCCAGACTTCCAGACCAGGTTTAATCATCGCGTCGGGTAGCGACGAATTTTTTTTAGTTTTAGGGGTTGACAATCATTGTGAGGGTGCGTATCTTGGT
>ERZ1066116.97-NODE-97-length-54063-cov-12.928825_pt1 | contig 54063 bp, 38 predicted proteins | sample MGYA00382763_ERZ1066116 | MGnify/ENA primary metagenome ERZ1066116 (study PRJEB33369, sample SAMEA5778346) | biofilm metagenome | biome: Industrial cooling water; feature: Water cooling tower basin; material: Biofilm | place: United Arab Emirates | collected...
ACGAGATGGTGGAGCTCATCAAAGGTAAGCTATTCAAGATGTCGCCTGCACCTAGAAGCAAACACCAAGCCATTGCAGGGAATATATTTGGGGAGTTGTACGGAATTTTAAAACGAAACAAATGCAAGGTGTTTGAAGCACCCTTTGATGTATACCTCAAAGGACTGGAATCTGAGAAAGACACTGTGGTACAGCCCGACATTTGCATCATTTGCGACCCTGCAAAAATCCACGACAGGGGCTGCGTGGGCGCACCTGATATGATTGTAGAAATCGTCTCTCCTTCTACTCTCAAAAAGGATATTGATTACAAATATCATCTTTATGAAGAAAATGGGGTAAGAGAATACTGGATCGTGAGCCCCGAGTACAAACAAGTGTCGGTATATCTGCTAAATGAAAAGAACGAGTACGAACTTCGTGAAAATTATCTTGAAGAGAGCCACGAGGAAATTCCTATTTTCACCCTAAATGATGTGACGATTAAAACAGAAGATGTTTTTTATATCTAAATAGCCTAAAAAAGCCTTTCCAAGTTTAAACTTAGAAAGGCTTTATGATTATCAGATTATTCCACTGTGATTATTGACCTTATTGTTTACTTTTTTTGAATCGGCTGTTTTCTACTTTGCTTTCTTTCATCTTTTTCTCTTTTTGGGATATGTCTTTATCTATCACAATAAATTCAACCCTGCGATTTTTGGCTCTACCTGGCTCCGTATCGTTTTCGGCAACAGGCTTAGTTTCGCCCATTCCTTTGGTTTCCAATCGCAAACGGTTCACACCTCTTGAAATCAGATAGTTTTTAACAGACTCAGCCCTTTGTTCCGATAGTTTTTGATTGTAAGCTTCTGAGCCTATGTTGTCTGTATGTCCTACTATTTGAATACGAGTGTCTTTTTGCTGTATCAAAATATCAGCCATTTTGTTGAGTTCATTATAAGAGTCTTCTCTTATCAAGCTTTTTTTATACTCAAACTGAACATTTTCTAAACTCAACACTTTGCCAGAGTCAAGAAAAGATTTGAAAACAAAGTCTTTGGTTAATTCCAGTCCTGTAGCAGTATCGGTGAGTGCTATGGTTTCGTTGATTTTAAAATGCGCAAAAGATTCGGCTATCAACTTATAGCTTTTCCCAAATTCCATTGAAAGTACATATTTTCCAGTATTAGGGTTGGAAGCACAGTAAGCCACGGATTCATCTTTTTCATTTTTTACTGTCACAGTTCCTCGCAAGGGCAATTGGGTTTCGGCTTCGTATAGTTTTCCCGACATCAATACCCTAGGCGTTTGGCGAAGCATTTTGGGTAAATCTACCCTGAAAATATCCATGTGATGAAGGTCGGAGTTGAACGAAGCAGAGTTAAAATAAGCATGGTCACCTTCGCTGGCTATCACAAATCCTTTGTCATCGGCTTTGGTGTTAATAAAAGGCCCTAAGTTTTTTGGTTTGCTCCACTTTGTCCACGAGTCGTCAAGTCTTTCTGATACATAAATATCGTGCCCACCATATCCTGTTAAGCCTTTTGAACTGTAATAGAGCGTTTTTCCATCATTGGCCAAATAAGGATAATCTTCTGAAAATGTGGTATTGATATCTGCGCCTAAATTTATTGGGTCTGACCATTTTCTGGTAACTTTATTGTACAATGAAACATATATATCTAAATCGCCAAAGCTTTTTTCATCTTGAAGTGCCATTAACAATACATCGCTGTTGATTCCCATAAAGAAATTGGCGTGTTCATTAATGTTTTTGTAATTGGGTATATCAAGTGCTTTTGGCATGCTCCATTTTCCGTCTTCTGTTTTTGTTGAAATAGACACACCTTCACCTGCGTCTGTACCATCATCATTGTATTTGTTTCCGATAATGAGCATGTTTCCATCGGGACTGATAGATGCTACAAAATTATGCCCTCTGTTGTTTAGTGGCAAACCTATATTTTTTGCTTCCGACCATTGACCAACTGAGTCTTTCTCCGAAAACCAAATGTCTTGGTCGGGTTGGTCTTTGCATTCTTTCACAAAATATAGTGTTTTACCGTCAGGGGCTATTTTTGGGGCAAATTCATAGCAATCCTCGCTATTAATATTTTCACCTATCACTTCTTTGGTGTGGTGGTGTGTGGTGTCTTCTATTAAATCGGGAGCTATTTCGTAAAGTTTAGATGAATTATATAGCCCTATGCCCTTGATGATGTTCCACTCATTTATTTTTGTATGATTGATTACGATTTTTACTCCATACACAGTAGTAGAAGGAATAAAAGTGGCAAACGACTTGAATTTGGGTTTAGAAGCAGGTTTGTCTAGCTTGTAGACTAGTTTTTCTTTATTGTCTTTAAGAACCACATAAATGGCCTCAATGCTTCCGATATTGAAAATCCCACCTATAATAATTTGATTGGCAATTGTAGGCTTTTGAAAAGCTACGGTAAAAATGTTCTTTTTATTAGTGACAGCATAATTTAGTATGTATCCCTCAGAATAAGGGTCGTGATTGGCATCGCTCACATCGCCAGGATATACTGTGGGAGGGCCTAAAACCAGTTCTGCAAAATTGTTTTCAAATTGAAATTTATCGGTATATTCTAACAATTTATTAGCCCAAGTTACCTTTTGACCTGCCACATAGAGCGATGACAATGAAAGAAGTAATATAAAGAATGCTTTGAAGGTGTTTCGTAGGTTTGGTATCATTATATTTGAATTATGGTTAAAGAATCAAATAATCCGATTCAAAAATACAAAGTAAGATTAGAAAAACAAATTTATAAAATCAAGTCAGAGTAAATGAACTTAAAAATTGATTTTTTTGGTTGTGACGAGACATATAAAAAAGACGTAATTGTATTTTGCAGTGATTTTGAATCGAAGAAAAATAGATTTGTATTTAAAACTTCGGGGTCTACCGGTGTGCCCCAAAATATTGAAGTTGAATATAATCAATTAATAAGTTCGGCAAAGGCCACTATTGATACCTTAGCGATTAAAAGTGGAAAAACCGCACTCGTTTGTCTCAATACAGGCTTCACAGCCGGAAAAATGATGCTTGTGAGGTGTATGGTAGCAGATATGCATGCGTTGGTAGTTCCTGCCTCTGCATTTCCTTTTGATGAAATTAAAAATCTCTTTTCGGGAAATATTCATTTTGCGGCATTTGTACCCTATCAAATTAAGATGATGATTAGCCGAAACGATTTTTTAGATATAATGATATTAAAAAACATTGAAACTATCATTATAGGTGGCGAACCCTTGGATAGCGAAACAGAAAAATTGTTATTTGACATTAACCCCAATTGTTATGTTACTTTCGGTATGACGGAAACTCTGTCGCATTTTGCCTTAAGAAAGATAGGCTCTAAGCCAAATCATTACCACTTATTGAACAATACCGAAATAGGAGTAGATGAACGTAATTGCCTAAAAGTGCGAAACGAGACCTCGCTCAACCAATGGGTTCAGTCAAACGATATCGTAAACTTGACAGAAAATGAAAAGGGAGTGGTTGATGGTTTTGAGTGGATAGGGAGAATAGACAATGTAATCAATAGTGCAGGTGTAAAAATCAATATAGAACAAATGGAAATGGCTTTGCTTCCTATATTGAATGAAGTGGGTGTGAAAGAATATTTTGTGTATAAACAACCTGACTCTTTATTTGGAGAGACGGCCGTTCTTTATATAAAAAAACAACCTTTACACATTTATTCAGAAGCTGAGATACTAGATGTTATTTCTAAAAAAGCCGATAATAAGTATTATAAGCCCAAAAAGGTATTTTTTTTAGATGAGTTTGTTTATACTTCTACTAATAAGATAAATAGGGGGCTAACAGCAAGTGTATACTAATTTCAATTATTGCATTTATTACAGTTTTTTTACTTATAATGAACGTAGAATATCCGCTTCATTATTAAGGAATGCAATCTAAGTTCTTTATAAGACAATATTATTTATAATGCCCCCTAAGAGAGTATACATAAAGTGTATCATTATTTACTAGGTAAATGTATCTGTGTTCACTTGTTATTCTTCGAGACCATTTTGGTGCTAGATTGTATTTTAAGGCTTTGGGTTTACCAACTCCACTGTAGGGATTTTCAATAATGGCTTTAGTAAGTTGTATGATTTTTTTTAGAATGGCTTTATTCCTTGTTTTTACCCAATAATCTAAATCTTTTTCGGCTTCAGGTAAATATATTATTTGTATAAGCGTTCTAGTTCCTCAATAGATATTTTTTTGCCTTTACCTTTTTTTAAATCTTCATCGCCTTGCTGTATTTTTTTTACAAAAGCGGCATTATACGGACTATCAACTTCTTTAGCCATTTCAAATTTTATTTTAAGGGCTTTCATAAACCCTTTGATAGCATCAATTTGATAAGAACTATCAGTATATGCTATAATGTTGATGGCTTCCATAACTTTACTACTTATCTATTAGTAAATTTTTGTTAAAAATAATCGTTTTTTTGTTAAAATGAATATTGTATGCAAGACTTTAAGATAGTTATTGATGAACATAATGCCTTTAAATTTATATTTGAGCTTTAATCTATTAAAAACTCCTATTCACACCCACCACATACCTCACTGCGGCATTTTCTGTGCCCGCAGGACTGGCATTAAGCAATAGAGGTATATCGAAGCGTAGGGTAAAAGGTTTGATGTTTAAGGCATCAATTTTCAGCGTCATGGCGGTGCCTACCCCGCTCGACATGCGCAGTTTGCCAAAATCCTGTCTATTATCCGTGTTGTAATAGCTCAATAAGCCCATGTCGTGGAAAAGATAGGTGTCGAAATGAACGTTTCGTGTGAACCTTGTGGGTTTCAAAGGAATAAATTTATCAAAATCGAGTTCCATCGAAAGCGAAGCCCCAGATTTGCCCACGTGATTAAAATATTGCACCCCGTCCTCATCCACTGGAGCTAAGTATCCGGCATAGCCTCTTACATTGAGTCCTCCTCCCATTTGAAAATGGTTTACATTGGAGCCATATCCCAGCCACTCTTGTGGCACAAATCCTGCCGCACGGGTCAGCTTGTTGCCATACATTTCCTCGGGAGAAGCCCCGGCTAGGTAAAGAGCAGATTCAAACGGTGTATTTCCAAAACCCGCACGTGCAAACAGGCGGCTATGCCATTCAAATTTGGAGATATTGATGTGGCTAATGTGTGTAAATTGAATAAAAGAGTAGTTGAACTCATTGGAAATGCCCGGCACGCGAGCTTCTAGTGTAAATTCTCCCGTTCCTTTGGTTTTTATGGGGTAATAGCGGCTCACACCTGCCTGCATGTAGGAGTTTATTTTTCCCACACTCCAATACTGCGGATACAATAAATACAGCGTATCGCTTGGCAAATCTCTGTACATGAGTCCGTGGTAAGCAAAAAATTTGGTATACCGTGGGTTTTTCAGGTCTTGAAAACGAAAAATTTTTTCAAAGCCCATCTGCATCTTGAATAATCCTGCATTGTATTGAATGTCAGATACATAGTAGAGCTGTCGCCACCACTTGCTGAGGTTCACTTTGTTTGAAAGCTGGACGGCCACCTTTCTGTGGCTATTTTCTGCGGCATCAGGTATGTTGGTTTGAGGCCAGCCAGTATTGCCCCAAATGGTTAAATCCTGCCAATAGTTTTGGTTGAAATACTCCCGTTTGCTTCCTGCTCCCAGCTGCAAACCATCGTACTGGTTCCACCAGATGGCAGGTTTAAAGTATATTTTCAGTTTCTCCCACGAAGGCGGATTGATGACATTGTGCTTGATGTCCACATCATAAAAATTGGTAAACGAGTTGTTGGTCAAGTCTTTGTCTGCCAAGGTGTGGCTAGGATCTATTTCCAGTTCCTTTATCCCACCCGGAATGGTGACCGTGGCGGTGTATTTCTGATTAAGCAAATCCCAACCATACCATTTGGGTAAAATGGTAGCACTCGTAGGCTTTTTGTACCAAGTGTTGGGAATGTGGTAGTCAAATTTTTGTCCATACCAGTTTGAAATGGTGAAATCTATGGGCATTTGCATTCTTCCCAAGCGTTGCAAGCCTATCCGGTAAATATGTTTGCGGAGCGTGTCGTTTTTGGTGGTGTCTTTGATGGGAATTTTCTGTATACGAGTGAGTTTATAGTCAATATGCTTGGTCGTTTCCATCCATTGGTCAAAAAACCAAGTGAGGTCTGTTTGAACATACTCCGTGATGGCATCTCTGAAATCTTCGGGGTAGGGATGCGCACCTGTCCATTTTTTCACGTAGTGCTGCATAGCACCTAAGAATACAGAATCGCCCAACACATATTTCAGGTTGTAGAGCATCACGCCCGTTTTGTGGTAAACTAGTCTGTAGCCGCCCGATTGGCGTATGCCACTATTAAATCCGTGAGAATGCGTGTTTAACGGTTCATCGTAGCCGCTCCACACATCGGTGAGGTAGGGCGTATAGAGCCTGTCGTAGCGGCTCACGCTGCTATCGGCATATTTTTGGAGAAATTTATAGGGTGCAGGACGAGCTTTTTTCTTTCCGGTGGTTTTGTCCATACTCCAAATGGTGAGAAATTGGGTGAAACCCTCGTCAAGGCTGGCCCTGTAGGTTTCGTTTGAACCCAGCATTCCGTAAAACCACATGTGTCCCACCTCGTGCGCCAATAGATATTGATGTTGAGGATATGTACCTCCATCAAGTGTGAGCATGGGATATTCCATGCCATCATCGGCATCGGCCACGATGATTTTGGGCCAAATATACGTACCAAAATCTTTGCTGTAGGTTTCCATTACCTTGGCGGTAAACTCGGCCGATTCTTGCCATTTGCTCGCGTGAGGCTCTTGGGCAAGCGATATTACTTTTATGCCGTTCCAAATGATTTCCTCTCTCCTGTACAAAGGGTCGGCTGTGAAAGCAAAGTTGTGTACGTTGTTGGCATAAAATTTCCATGTTTTGGTCTTGCCTTCCTCTTTGGGTATCACGCCCGTGGCAGTGCTGTTGAATGGCTTATTTTTAAAATTGTTAAGGTCAATTTTTTGTTTCAAATCTTCGGGAAGCACCTCAGCTTCGTTGGTGAGTACGCCCGTGGCCTCCACGATATATTCTTGGGGAAAGGTGAGCGCCACATCATAGCTGCCGAAGTTGGCATAAAACTCTTTGTCCAAGTGCTGGTCGGTGTGCCAGGTGAAATGTTTGTCGTACACGCACACGATGGGATACCAATGCACGCCATCGAAGTGTTTGGTGGCTTGGGTCAGTAATGTTTTATTGCGCCTGCGCATGGAACCTGTGTCCCAATAGGTTTTAAAATTGCAGGTTACTTCCACTGTTTCGCCCGGCTGTATGGGTTTGTCTAGGAGCAATTTTAATATCGTATTGTCAAGTTCCGTTTTCACCGGTGCTCCATTCACAGCCCAGTTTTCGGTGGTGGTGCCCAGTTTTTGTTTTTCGTGTTTCCCAAACTTAGGCTCTAGCTTATTCCCTCGCCACAGTTCGTGGTAGTAAGACTCGGGCTGAAAAGCGTTTTCATACAAGTGAAAATACATTTCTTTCAATTCGCGGGGCGAATTGTTGGTATAGCTGAGTTTATAATATTCCCCGTTCACGATGTCGTTTTTGTCGTCTATGCTCACCCTCATGGTGTAGCTAGCGTCTTGCTGCCAATAGTCTTTGGGTAGCAGTTTGTTGTTTTTCCAGTAATACTGATTATCAGGCGATTGGTAGGGTAAGAGGTAGGTGTTGCTTTGGGCAAAGCTATGCTTTGAAAACAAAGTGAATATCAGTATGGCAATTTTAAAATAATGAGGTCTAAAAGAGGCATTCATATTTTTCTGCAATTGATTGGCTTGCAAAATACTCATAAAAAATAATAGAGTAGATGTTGAATTTTTTGCCTTTATTGATGTTCTTCATCAACAAACTGATTATCAATGGATTATGTGCGTCCTTCTTTGGTGTTTTTCACCGCACACAGAAATACAAGAAATATCTCATAATGCTGATTTTATAGTAATAATAGAAAAATATCCATACTTTTTCACAGTAACGACATTGGAATGGAAGCACTTATTAAAAACGAATAAGTTAGATAATTTACTATATTTATAAGTCAAAAATAAGCTGCTTGTTGGTCAAAAGAAGACCAACAAGGGTGAAACGGGAAAAAACATACAATATCATATTTCCCAAAAAACTTTTATGTCTCACCCAAACTACTTCTTCACCTTACTACCCATCACAAATTCCAGCACACCGCCATTTAGAATATCTGTATGCGAAATGGTGTATTTATCGTAAGGCTTTCCGTTGAGTTTCATGCTTTGGATATAGATATTGTTGTCAGAAATATTGGTGGCAATGATGGTAAATTTCTTGCCGTTTTCGAGGTTTATTTCTGCTTTCGGATGCAAGGGTGAGCCTATGTCATACACTCCCGAAGCCGGATTTACAGGGTAAAAACCCATAGAACTCAATATATACCAAGCCGACATTTGTCCACAGTCTTCATTGCCAGAAAGCCCGTCAAAATCATTACGATATTGGGTTGTGAGTATCTGCCTGATGAGTTTTTGGGTTTTCCAAGGCTGATTCACATAGTTGTACAAATAAGCAATGTGATGGCTGGGCTCGTTTCCGTGGGCATATTGGCCTATCAGTCCGCTCACATCAGGAGAATGTGACACAGGAATATTTTTTTCATTAAAAGTAGAGTCTAGTTTTATAATAAACTTCTCTTTTCCACCCATAAGCGTCACCAAACCCCGCACATCGTGCTGTACACTCCAAGTGTATTGCCACGAATTGCCTTCAGTGATGTCTCTGTTCGACTCGGGAACAAATTTCGGGTCAAATCCTGCTTTCCACACGCCTTTATCGTCTTTGGGACACATCAGCCCCAGTTTTGAATTGAATAGATTTTTATAAAATCCAGCCCTGCGCATGTATTCATTGTACTCAGCTTCTGTGCCATATTTTTTGGCCATTTGAGCTACGCACCAATCGTTAAAAGCAGATTCCAGCGTTTTTGACACGCTTTCGCCTTCCAAATTCCAAGCATAATAGCCTCGTTCAGCATATTTGGTAAAATTCCAAGGCGAAATAGGGTGGTCTTTGGTGGTGCTTACTTTCATGGCTTCGTAGGCTTTTTTGCAGTCAAATCCGCCTATGCCTTTCAAACAAGCATCTGTAAGTACCGGAATGGCGTGGTTGGCTATCATGCAGTGGTTTTCTGCTCCCCAATGTGTCCAAATAGGCAAATAACCGTTTTGCTCGTAATGCTCTATCATGCTGTTAGCAATATCGCCCACTTGTGAAGGCAAGAGAATGGTAAACAGCGGATTCAAGCCTCTGTAGGTGTCCCAAAGTGAAAAAGTGGAGTAGAATTTACCCGTTTTTGAGGTGTGAATGTTGTAATCAGGCCCGGTGTAGCGTCCGTCCGGGTCGGCTACTTGGTTGGGAGCTATCATGGTGTGGTAGAGTGCCGTGTAAAAAATCTCTTTTTGTTTGTCTGTGCCTTCAATTTTTATTTTGGAGAGATGTTTATTCCATTGCGTTTTGGCGTTTTGTACTGTTTTTTCAAAGTCCCAGTGCGAGATTTCTTCCTGATTTTTGCGTGCATTGGGCAAATCTACCATAGAAATAGAGGTTTTTATCTTAATTTTTTCGTTAGCAGCTGTGGCAAACTCTACATACATTCTTGCGTTGTTTCCACGCATCAGCGATTCGTTTACTCGGTTATACACCTGTTTATTATCCCAGCTTTTGCTCGACATCACGTATTTTTTGAATGGCTTGGAAAATTTCATCACAAAAAATACTTTTCTTAAAGAAGCCCATCCGCCTGATATTACTTTGTAGCCCGATATGGTCGAGTCGTTTTCTACATTGAGCTGTACCTCCGTGTTGTAGCCCCAATAAATTTTATGATTGAGGTCTATCACTATTTTAGAAGCCTCGTTTTGAGGGAAAGTATATTGATGAAAGCCCACCCGTTGCGAAGCCGTGAGTTCTGCTGTTACTTTAGAGCTATCGAGAAATACTTTGTAGTAGCCGACTTCAGATTTTTCATTTTTGTGCGAAAATTTTGATTTGAAATCAGGCCAAACGGTTTTAAAAGGGTTTTCGCCAATGAAAGGCATCACCAAAATATCTCCCAAATCGGAAACTCCCGTACCGCTCATGTGTGTATGGCTAAAACCTACTATCACAGAATCGCTCACATGGTAGCCAGAGCACCAGTCCCACTGAGATTCTTCTGATTTTTGATTGTCAGGACTCAATTGAACCATGCCGAATGGCAAAGTAGCTCCGGGAAAAACATGCCCATGTCCACCTGTGCCAATCATGGGGTTTACATACTTGGTAAAATCTTCTTGGGCGAACCCAAGACTCAATAATCCACCAAAGCAGAGGGTAGAAATAGTTTTTTTCATTGTTTGTAATGTGTTCAGCTTGTATAGGCGTATTTTTATGTATTCTTCACTACTTTACATATCCTTTTTTGCCCGTAAGTAGTAGTAAAGGTGAGGACATATACGCCAGATTTTAATTGTGATACATCGATTTTGTTGCCTTTTGATGAAGTATAGTAGATAGAGCGTACCAAAACCCCTTCTAAAGTATGGATTTCTATCTTTTTTATTTCTTCGGGGGTTAAAATCTCAAAGAAAATTTCATTCTCGACTGGGTTGGGGAAAACTTTTATGTCTGTAGTTGTCAAAAACGTTTCTAGTTCAGTAGTTGAAAGGGAGTAGTTCATTTTTTTAAATAAAGTGTCGGAGGCTTGTAGCCAAATGGGCTTTTTTATTTCATCTATCCACCATTGTTTGATGGTGTCGTTGGCTTCCACTCTGGAGTCGCCCCAGCCTTGGTTTTTCCAAATGGGTTGAGCGTTCCAGTTTACGTTAATATATGCTACGCATTTTATCACATCACTATTATCATATATATGCTTAAAAAAGGGGGCAAACCAACCATCCCAATGTTGTTTGGCTTTTCCTTGGCTCAATGTTCTTTTGGGAGTAGATTCGGCAATCATTACCGGTTTTTTATGGCTCCGTGCCAAGTTTAATATGCCATCACCTTTATTATCAAAATGTGAGTAGCCCATCCAATCTACATAATCATCGCCCGGATACCATTTCAGTAAATATGTACTATCATAGCGTCCGGAGGATTGCCACACAAACACGCAATTTTCTACCGATTTATTTCTAAATCTATCCACTATTCGTTTAAACGACAGCTTGTATTTGTCAGGATTATAGCTGTTCCACTCCCCGTCAAATTCATAGCCTATTCGCAAAAAAACGGGTTTATTTGTGGTTTTTATCCAATTGGCCAAACTGTCTATTCTTTTATCGTGGTGTCCGGCATTGATGCTATCAAGTTGGTTTACTATATAGAGCCCTATGGCAAGAGACGAATTTTTGTAAATGGGATTTTTTACAATACAACCACCACATGAATTTCCCGAACCCCAATTATCTATTTCATTTATTCCGTTTAGTTTGGGAATACTAGTGTAAAAAGTGATTCCGGCAGCCACTATTCCCACATTTTCATAATATCCATCATTATCAGGAGCATCAAAGCCACCAATGGCGCCCATGTCTTGGCCTAAAAACAATAAAATGTTGTTTTGCGCTATGAATTTGGGGCTTGCTTGGCCTCTATCAGAAAATACTATTAACAAAATGATGTATATAAGTATATATCTCATTTCCATAACTTAGTTATTTGTGGCAAAATGTTTGCAAAATGATTTATAACAGATTTTTAAACAATTTTATGCGGCTTTAATGGGTATCAAAGTGTGTTAGATTCGTATTTTTTATTTGCTAACAATTTGTAAATCAGCATGCTGTAGGTTTATCAAAAGGTAATTTTTCTAAGTGATAATTTTTTATAGAAACTTTTATCCTATACTAAGGCTGATATCTCATCATTTTCATTGTTTTTCAAAAGTTTTGATTTACAAGTAGTTGTCTGTTGATGATAGTTGTTTATACGTTTCTTTACTATTTTAAGTATCTCATTTTCAGTATATTATGTTGGTTTCTTGTGGTTTTTCATTTCACATACTTAACCACTTAAGTAATTCCTCTGCATCATTATCTCCCTTTTCGCCAAACCAATAAATTAAATTTGGTATTCAATCAATAATGAATTGAATTATTTTACGATGAAAAGGATTTTCAAAATTTCGCTTACTACTACTGCTTTGGCAGCTATTATTTCAGCATTTACAGCTTCGGCACAAATCTCAAGAAGAGTCTATCTCATGGGCAATAGTGTGACCGATGGAATTAACTATTCAGGTTTTAGAAACGTTGTTTTTGGAAAAGGGAACAACATTACTTTGGGCAGACACATGATTCCGGGAACTCCTATGGAATTTATGTACAAAAACCCAACCAGTGGCATTTTTGAACAACCTTACGGTGGTTTCCAACAAGCTTTTGCTAATTATGCGTGGGACTGTGTTTCACTTCAACCTTATGACAGAGGCATAGAAGGCACAGATGGCGATAAAAATATGAGCTTAAACTTTATGGCTTTGGCTCGCCAAAACAATCCTGATGTACAGGTGTATATCTTCTCTCGTTACCCGAGTAATCCATTGAGTACAGGTGCACCCAACACAGAAGTACACACAGCAGATTTTTGGAACTCTCTTTGGCTCAATACATATACGGGCAATTTTAAGCGTGAGGAATCAAGAGAATATTTTGTGAACTTGGTAAATGCCATTCGTGCGGCAGACAATAGTGCTGGTAAACCCGTTTTAATGATTCCTGTGGGCGATGTGTTTTATGAAATGAACAAAATCATGGCTGCCGGAAAAATTCAAGGATTTAACAGTATTTGGGGCATATATGCCGATGGAATACATGCTACTTCTCACATGAGTTATCTCATAGCTTCTACCTTTTATGCCACTATGTACAAAGACGACCCTCGTGGCTTGCCTGTTCCCTCAGACTTTGGCAATATTGGAAACGACTTTAGAGACAGTCTTCAAAACGTGATTTACAGGGTAATACTCAACAATACGCTTTCAGGTGTGACACAAGCAGACTTAGTACCTACTACAGGCGTAACTATTACAAATAAAAATATAAGTCTGTCGCTTTTGCAAACAGCGCAGCTTAATTACACTATTCAGCCCGCCAACGCTTCAAACAAAAGCGTGAATTGGGTTTCTGAAAATACTTCTGTGGTATCTGTAGATAAAAAAGGGAAAATTTTGGCAACAGGAAATGGCATTACCAGAGTAAAGGCTGTAACCCTCAATGGTGGGTTTGAAGATTTTGCCAATATCACGGTTGCCGGAGTGTTTAATTCTACTTCTGTTACAGGCGTATTGGCCGGATGGGATGTAAACGGGCTGGGCGGTGTGCGTACCATTACAGCTACTACATTTTTAAATGGCGTATCTACAGTGAATCCTAGTTTGAAGGCCATAGTAGCAGATGGCTTGTATGCCAATAACTTTTCGGGAAGTTGGAGCGGTTCTGATCAAACTACCAGCAACTTCACATCAGCAATTGGCGGTGATGAGTATTTTTCATTCAATGTAGCTCCAAGAGATGGCAGACTTATATCAGTAAAGTCAATTAAGATTAATACAATCAGCCAAAACAGAACTCGTGTGTTTGGTTTGTTTTCAAATGTAAAAGGTTTTACGGAGTCGCAAGTCATCACCACTTTTACGGGCAGTCAGTCAAATATTCCCATTACAGGCCATAGCAATATGCCAAACGGAGTGGAATTCAGAGTGTACTTGTATACTCCCGATTCTCCTAATCAATATGAAGCTGCAGGTATTGGTAACGAAGCAGGGGCAGATTTTGAAATCAGAGGCGACCTCATTACGCCTGTAGACAATGAAAAACCCGGTACTCCCACAGGAATTAATGTTTCTCAACTTCGTGACGACCGCTTTTTCCTCTCTTGGAACGAAAGTACAGATAATATGGTAGTGTGGGGCTACAATGTGTATTTGAATGGAAATAAATTAAATGCTGAATTATTGAAAGAGACTACTCTCCAAGTAAACGGGCTCACTTCGGGGCAAATTTGCAATATATCTGTCACAGCCGTAGATTTTGTAGGCAATGAATCTAATCCGGGCACTATTTCTATTGTAACAAATCGCAGACCAACCGCTGTTTTGAATATGGGGCCATATTCGGGCTACGCTCCGCTTTTGGTGACTTTCAATGGACTAAGCTCTACTGACCCTGATACTGAGAGTGGTGATGTAGTGCTTGGTTTTGACTGGGATTTTGGCGACAATTCGCCTCAAGCAAACGCCAATTCTGTAAGCCATGTTTACAGCGTTCCAGGTGTTTTCACATTGAGTTTCCGGGTGGTAGATACTCGAGATTTGAGAAGTGAATACGTTTATGCTACCATCACCGTGGCAGAAGCACCTGATATGGCTAATCCAACTCCACCTTCAGATATCTGGGCTTCGGAAGCCGGAAATAATTTTCTGAAATTAAAATGGTATAAAGGGACAGATGACAAAATAGTAGCCGGATACAATTTATTTATGAGCGGTGAAAAAATAAATACTACTTTAATTGCAGACACCAGTTTTATGGTTTCAGGACTTGAGGAATCTACCGAATACCTGTTTGAAATACAAACACAAGACGGGCAAGGAAACACATCGGAAAATATGATGAAAATATTGAAAACGAATACAAGTCCTGTGGCCGCTATTGATTTTATAAAGCCAAATAATATTTCGTTACCCTTTGTTCTCACTATCTCTGCCCTAAATTCTTATGATTTAGACACAGAAGATACAATTTCAACCTACAACTGGTCTGTAAATGGAAAGGCATTAACGCTAAGTAGCAAAGTAATAGAACTAGAGATTACTTCAATGGACGTATACGCTTTTTCGCTCTATTTGACAGACTCTAAGAATCAAAATGGCGCAACAGTAAGCCAAAAATTTAGCACAAGCTTGTTGTCGGTAAACGTAGGTGATGATGAGAAGGAAGGCATTGTGGCGTATCCTAATCCGTTGTCAGACAATATCTTATACTTTACGACACCTTGCCACATCGCTATTCACAACCAAATGGGGCAAGTTGTGTTTCGCTCCACGGAAAAGGCCAGTGGATTTGATTTAAGAGGCTTAAACAATGGGCTTTATTTGTTGGATATTGACAATAAAAAAACGGTGAAGCTCATTGTTAACCGATAAACCTGTCTGTAATTTAATAAGCTTGTATTCATAAAATAGTATGAGTACAAGCTTATTTTTTATATCATTTGAAAAATAGGATTTCTCTCCTAGGCCTTCTTTTTAGCAAAGAAACGCCCTTTTTTAGGCGCATCGGGTGTGGCTTCTGCCAATGCCAAGCACTCTTCTAGGGTAAGCTCTTGGGGCTTTTTATCTTTAGGAATTTTTACATTCTTTTTACCCACTACTATGTAGGGGCCAAATCGGCCGTTTAGCACCTTCACATCTGTGTTTTCCGCAAATTCTTTGATGGTTTTCTCGCTGTCGTTTTTGCGTTTTTCTTGTATCAGTTCTATAGCCCTTTGTTCAGTGATTTCGTAAGGGTCGTCTGTTTTTGCTAAAGAATAAAATTTCTTATCGTGAAGTATGTAAGGGCCAAATTTCCCCACATTTACTACCATTTCACTGTTTTCAAATTCCCCAACAGGTCTGGGAAGCTTAAATAAATCCAAAGCTTCGTCAATAGAAAGGGTTTCCAGAAGCTGTCCTTTTTTTAGTTTGGCATATTTCGGTTTTTCTTCTCCTTCTTCGCTTTCGCCAATTTGTACGTAAGGGCCAAATTTGCCCAATTTGGCGTACACATTTTTATTCGTTTTTGGGTCAGTTCCAAGCAATCGAGCTGTACTAATTTCTTTTCTGGAGATGTTTTCAGATGTTTCTACTGTTTTATGGAAGTCGTCATAAAAATGGCCCAACATCTGCACCCAATCCATTTTTCCATCCGCTATGTCGTCAAATTCTTTTTCTACTTTGGCCGTAAAGTGAAAATCGATGACCTCTTTAAAATTTTGTACCAAAAAATCGTTCACAACCATTGCCAAATCGGTAGGGAAGAGCTTGGCTTTTTCTGCGCCAAAGATTTCGGTTTTCACTTGGCGCTCGATTTGTTTCTTTTTGAGTGTAAGGGTCACATATTCCCGTTCTTTTCCGTCTCTGTTTTCCTTCACCACATAATTTCTTTTTTGCACTGTGGTGATGGTAGGGGCGTAAGTAGAAGGTCGGCCTATGCCCATTTCTTCCAGCTTTTTTACCAAACTGGCTTCAGTATACCTGGGTGCCGGACGGTTAAAACGCTGCGTAGCTCCCATTTCAAGCAAAGGCAATACCTGTCCGATATTCAATGGCGGCAACATGCTGCTGCCTTTTTCATCATCCTCATCATCATCGCTCGACTCGATGTACACCTTTAAAAAACCATCAAATTTTATTACCTCACCACTTGCCTGTAGTTTTCTTTTGTCGGTACTTATATTTATTGTCACAATGGTTCGCTCCAAATCTGCAGGCGACATTTGTGAGGCTATGGCTCTTTTCCATATCAATTCATAAAGGCGTTTTTCATCGTTATCACCTTCTACACTGTTTACTCCGAAGTTGGTTGGTCTTATGGCCTCGTGGGCTTCTTGTGCACCTTCGTTTTTGGTTTTGTACCTAAATGGTCGAGAGTATTTGTCTCCAAACTCAGAAGTAATCACCTGTTTGGCTTGTCCTATGGCATCTTCCGAGAGGTTTACCGAGTCGGTACGCATATAGGTAATTTTACCCGATTCGTAAAGTCGCTGTGCCACCATCATGGTCTTCGATACAGAGAAATACAGCTTTCTACTGGCTTCTTGTTGAAGGGTAGAAGTGGTAAAAGGTGCAGCAGGATATTTGTTTACTTGCTTTTTCTCTAGGTTTTCTATTGAAAAATCCGCACCGATACATTGTTCTAAAAATGCCTTGGCTTCGGCTTCTGTTTCAAATTTTTCGGGCAATTCGGCCACCAATTTTTTACCGTTGCCCACATCGAAGTGTGCCTTGATGGCAAACGAATATTTTGATTTGAAAGACTCTATTTCTCGCTCTCGCTCTACAATGAGTCGCACCGCTACCGATTGAACTCTTCCGGCCGAAAGGCCTGTTTTGATTTTTTTCCACAATACAGGAGAAAGCTCGTAGCCCACCAATCTATCCAGTACCCTGCGTGCCTGTTGGGCGTTTACCAAGTCTATGTTTATCTCTCTGGGGTTTTCTATCGCACTTAATATGGCTTTTTTTGTAATCTCCCTAAAAACGATTCTTCTCGTTTTTTTGTCGTTCAAGTCCAAGCTTTCTTTTAAGTGCCAAGAAATGGCTTCACCCTCGCGGTCATCATCGGATGCCAGCCACACTGTATCGGCCTCTTCTGCAAGTTTTTTAAGCGATTTAATGGTCTCTGTCTTGTCACTCGACACTTCATACGTAGGTCTGAATTTGTTCGCTACATCTATCCCTAGACCCTTTTCCGGCAGGTCTCTCACGTGGCCATAGCTCGATTTTACCACAAAATCTTTTCCCAAATATCCTTCTATAGTTTTTGCCTTTGCAGGTGACTCTACGATTACTAAATTTTTCATCAGCTTTTATGAATTAACCTTCCGATTTAACGAACAAACATACTGGTTTTGTTTGCATTAATATGGCTTACACAAAACAATACAGAACACTATCGGTTGTAAACCTCAACAATATTCTTACTGTCATTTATAAATAATATATGATTAATGTGTAATTTTAGTGAGCAATATTTATGCAAATCTTGTCAATAAAAAAGAATACAACCAAATTTGTTTTAAAATTTAAGCTTTAAAATCAGCTTCATACATAAGTTTATTCTTTTGAAAGTAACCCATATCTATGTCTAAAACACTTATACTCGTACGACATGCCAAGTCGGATTGGTCGATTCCGGGACAAAAAGACTTTGACAGGTCTTTGAATGAACGAGGCCACAGAGATGCTCCTCGAATGGCCCAATTGCTCTTGGAAAAGCAAATACTTATTGATGCAGTGATCACAAGCACAGCCACGCGAGCAAAACTCACCGCTGAGTATTTCAATGAACAATTATTTAAAGGCCAAAAGGAACTCATCGAGAATGAAAACTTATACGAAGCATCGGCACGGGTGTGGATGAACGAGGTTTGCGCTTTGAGCAACGGCCTCAACACCGTATTGATGGTGGGGCATAATCCGGGTATCAGCTATTTTGCCGAATACCTTACAAAAAGTGAGCTGGGAGAAATCCCAACATGTGCTATAGTGGGCATAAGCTTTGAAATTGAGAGCTGGAGCGAAGTTTCGGGCGCCACGGGCAAGCTGTTATTTTATGATTACCCTAAGAATAATCCTATTGCTACTTAGGTATATGATGTTTTTGCATAAGTATTTTTAATATTGAATATTTTTATTACCTTTGAAGAATTCACTTTAAAAACAGAAGGGTAAAAACGATGGAATCGAATACTAATAGACCTAAAACCGACAAAGAAAATCTCAGCAAAAGAGTTCTTGAAAAACTAAAAAATGAATATGAAAGTATAGTGGGCGAACCCGATTTTGTGGCTGTCCCCATGTTTAGAATAGAATATCCTGAATATGCTGTGAGAAAATTCAAGTAAGTGATATTTTTGCCCATCAAATATAAGTATGGGCAAAAATAAACTTAAAAGATTTGCAGCCAACGAAACTGCACAAAACGTAATACAAGAAGGAAAAGAACTATTTACATCGATTAAGGGCAACTGGAGAAACTTTTATTTTAAAAACCCCAACCCGATAGTGTGCGAAATAGGTTGTGGAAACGGAGAGTACACCACTGGCTTGTCTGAAGCCTTTCCCGATAAAAACTTTATAGGAATAGACATTAAAGGAGCCAGAATATTCAAAGGCAGCCAATATGCTTTTGAGAAAAATCTTAGAAACGCTGCTTTTTTGCGCAACAGAGTAGAGTTTATTGAAAACAACTTCGCGGAAAACGAAGTAGACGAAATCTGGATTACGTTTCCCGACCCTCAATTAAAAGATAATAGAGAGAAGCATCGCCTCACTCATCCTCGCTTTTTAGCCATTTACAAGAAGTTTTTGAAGCCATCGGGCATTGTTCATCTAAAAACAGACAGCAGAGAGCTCATGGACTACACCATGGGCGTGATTGAAGAAAACAAACTGCCCTTGATCGCTCATACTTTTGATTTGTATAGTGAAACGACACTTTTACAGGAACAAATGGGCATACAAACCAAGTATGAAAAAATGTTTTTGGCCAAAGGCAAGCCGATAAATTATGTTAAGTTCAGGCTGGGTTAGGGCATGAGTAAAAACCTTGATGTATGCCCTTTAAAGATTTTATATTCAACATTTTTGCCTAAATTTAAAATAGGCAAAATAACCTGTTGCTCAATAAATTAATAAAACCTGATTTACATTGTTGAAGGCGTTATTTCTACTGGTTTTTTACTCAATAGCTTTTTGGGGATACAGCCAAGAAAATCTGGCTTTAAATTCAGCTGACGAGGTAGCTTATGTGTATATTTTTAGGCAAACAGGCTTTGTGGGCAGTCTTAGTAGCTACAAAATATTGGATGAAAAGAAAACCTTGTGCCGATTGGCAAACAATAAATATTCTGTTCATGAGCTCAAATCTGGAGTGCATCTTATATCTGTCAAACAGTTTTACAAAAAGTCAAGAAAAATGGTAAAACCGGTGATGATTGACGCTAAACCGGGAAAGAACTATTATCTAAAAGTGGTTATGGAAGACGATAATGTACGGTTTAAGAGCTATATTTATTGTGTTGAAATTCAAGAACGAGAAGCCAATAGTTTAATAGAGAAGCTTAACGAAGAACAGAAATGCCGAAAATCTATTGTTTCTGACCCCAAACTGACTTTTTTATCTGATTTTTCCTTGAACTTTTTGTATTTCATGGGCAAAACAGCGATAACCCATTGATGTAGACTTTCATTTCGAATAGCCAAAATATACTAAAATAAAGGAATATATAATAAATCACATTTTATTAAAAAATATGGCAGAAAACTCCGATTCAGAAATTTATAGCTCAAGAGTACTAAATGCTTCGATAGATACTGTATATGAGTCATTTGCAAATCCTCTACATTTACAAAGGTGGTGGGGACCCGAGGGATTCACAAATACCATTCATGAGTTTGATTTACGACCAGATGGAAAGTGGATTTTAACAATGCATGGTCCTGAAAAAGGCAATTATGAAAATTCATCCATATTTAGTACCGTTATTCCATATAGATTGATTGCTTGGACAAGAATTTCTCAGCCCATATTTGATATGGAGGTAGAATTTGAGGCAATTAGTAGTTCAAAGACAAAAATATCCTTCAGGATGATTTTTAGTTCGGTGGAGGAGTGTGAAAAAATTAAAAAGTTTGCGCTTCCCAAGAACGAAGAAAATTTTGACAGGCTGGAAAGAATGCTGCTTAATGTACTAACGTAACATAATATATCTTTTGACAACGATAGTATGCAAAAAATAATACATATCTAATCCCAAAATCTAACTTCAAACGACTTATAATTATTTCTATAAGTTCAATAACACAAAAAAAGGCTACTTTTCAGGTAGCCTTTTTACTGTTATTTGAGTAGATTTTATATTTCTTCGCCTACAAACTGTGCAGCAGCAAAGTCTCTGTTCATGCGGGCTATGTTTGCCACAGAGATTCCTTTGGGGCATTCGGCTTCGCAAGCATAGGTGTTTGTGCAGTTTCCAAAGCCTTCTTTGTCCATTTGGGCTACCATGGCTTTCACACGCTTAGAACGCTCGGCTTGGCCTTGAGGCAATAGAGCATACTGAGAAACTTTGGCAGAAACAAATAGCATGGCCGAAGCATTTTTGCAAGCTGCTACGCAAGCACCGCAGCCGATACAAGTAGCGGCCATAAAGGCTTCATCGGCATTTTGTTTTGGAATGGGTATGGCGTTGGCATCAGGTGCAGAACCTGTGTTTACCGAGATGTAGCCACCTGCATGTTGTATTCTGTCAAAAGCGGTTCTATCTGTCACCAAATCTTTCAATACAGGAAAAGCGGCTGCTCTCCAAGGCTCAATGGTAATGGTATCGCCATCTTTGAATGAACGCATGTGCAGCTGGCATGTGGTGATGCCTCTCACTGGGCCGTGAGGACGACCATTTATTACCATAGAACATGTTCCGCAAATGCCTTCGCGACAGTCGTGGTCAAATGCCACAGGCTCTTGACCTGTTTTAATGAGCTGTTCGTTAAGAACATCCATCATTTCAAGAAAAGACATATCTTCAATAATGTTATCTATGTGATAAGTATCGAAGTGTCCTTTGTCGTTTTTATTTTTTTGTCTCCACACTTTGAGTGTGAGTTTCATTGTTTTTTCGCTCATGTTTTTCTAATTATTAATTCATAATTATAAATTATTATCTAATTATTTGTAGCTGCGTTGGCTTGGTTTTACAAATTCGTAGTTCAAGTCCTCTTTATTTAAGATTTGATTTCCACTTTCTCCGTTCCATTCCCATGCGGCCACATACATATAATTGGCATCATCTCTCAGTGCTTCACCATCTTCAGTTTGGTATTCTTCACGGAAGTGACCACCACAAGACTCGTTTCTGTTGAGCGCATCTATCATCATCAGTTCGCCCAGCTCTAGGAAATCGGCCACTCTTCCTGCTCTTTCAAGCGTTTGGTTCAGCTCTTCTCCTGAACCTGGAATATTTACATCTTTCCAAAACTCTTCACGAAGGGCACGTATTTTTTGAATACCTTCTTTTAGGCCTTGTTCGTTGCGAGCCATACCGCAGTGGTTCCACATGATGAGACCCAATTGGCGTTGAAACTCGTGAACTGTGGTTTTACCCTTGATAGACAAAAGCTTATTGATACTGTCTTTGACAGCTTTTTCCGCTTCATCAAACTCAGGGGTGTTAGTAGGTATGGCTTTTCTGTCAATTCCGGCCAAGTAGTCGCCCACAGTGTACGGAATCACAAAATAACCATCTGCCAAGCCTTGCATCAAAGCACTTGCTCCCAAGCGGTTAGCTCCGTGGTCTGAGAAGTTGGCCTCTCCACAAGCGTATAATCCCGGAACAGAAGTCATTAAATTGTAATCCACCCAAAGTCCACCCATCGTGTAGTGAACGGCAGGATAAATTCTCATTGGCACTTCGTACGGATTTTCGCCTGTGATTTGCTTATACATGTCAAACAGGTTACCATATTTTTCTTCCACCACTTTTTTGCCCATAGCAGTAATGTCTTCTGCTGAGGCTGTAGCTCCTATTCCTTTTTTGTTAGCTTCTATTTTTCCATAACGCTGGATGGCATCGGCATAGTCGAGATACACAGCCATTTTTGAAGCACCCACACCAAAACCTGCATCGCAACGCTCTTTGGCAGCACGAGAGGCTATGTCTCTTGGCACTAAGTTTCCAAAAGCAGGATACCTTCTTTCTAAATAATAATCTCTTTCATCTTCGGGTATATCGTTGGCAGCACGGGTATCGCCTGCTTTTTTAGGCACCCATATACGTCCGTCATTACGAAGCGACTCCGACATTAAAGTGAGTTTTGACTGATGGTCGCCCGAAACAGGAATACAAGTAGGGTGAATTTGTGTGAAACACGGATTGCCAAAGAAAGCACCTTTTTTGTGGGCTCTCCAAATGGCAGTGGCGTTTGAACCGCGGGCATAAGTGGTAAGGTAAAACACATTGCCATATCCTCCTGTGCAGAGCAACACTGCGTGGCCGGAATGACGTTCAATCTCACCTGTCACCATGTCGCGAACTATGACACCGCGCGCATGGCCATCAATTTTTACAATATCTAAAACTTCGTGACGAGAATATGATGTGATGCTGCCTGCATTTATCATCTTGTTCATGGCACTGTAAGCACCGAGCAACAATTGCTGACCTGTTTGTCCGGCTGCGTAAAAAGTACGAGAAACCTGAGTTCCACCAAAAGAACGAGTATCTAACAGTCCGCCATATTCACGAGCAAAAGGAACACCTTGAGCCACACATTGGTCTATGATATTTACCGATACTTCTGCCAAACGATGTACGTTTGCTTCACGTGCACGGTAGTCACCTCCTTTTATAGTGTCGTAGAAAAGGCGATAAACGCTATCTCCGTCATTTTTATAGTTCTTTGCAGCATTGATTCCTCCTTGGGCCGCTATCGAGTGTGCTCTGCGGGGAGAATCTTGAAAACAGAATGTTTTTACATTGTAGCCTAGTTCAGCAAGCGAAGCGGCTGCTGATGCACCTGCCAAGCCTGTACCCACTACAATAATATCATATTTTCTCTTGTTGGCCGGATTCACCAGTTTGAGATTGAACTTGTGGTTTTTCCACTTATCAGCCAATTGCCCGGCCGGAATTTTTGAATTCAAAGTTGCCATATATATGAGGGATGCTGTAATCGGTTATTGAATAAATTTAAAATAGATTGCCAAAGGCATTAACGCAAATAATAATGGGAACACCACCGCAAACACCACACCTGTAGTTTTGATAATGGGTGTATATTTTTTGTGATTCCAGCCCATTGTTTGAAAGCCGGATTGGAATCCGTGGAGCAAATGGTAACCGAGCGAGAACTGTGCCAATACATATATGGCTACAATAATAGGGTTTTCGAATACTTCTAACATTTCTTCAAAAAGTGTTTCTTCACCGCTGGTGATGTGGTCGGTAAAGCGGCTCACTACCCAAAAGTGCTTTAAGTGGATAATTAAGAATATGAGCAACAAAATACCTAAGATGGCCATAGAGCGTGAATACCATTTGCTATTGGCATTGCCATCGTAAGCAGCATAGCCCACAGGGCGTGCCTTTCTATTTTGAGCTTGCAAAAGCAAACTTTGTACAATGTGAGCCAAAAGACCTATAAATAACACAATCTCCATGGTGCGAATAATAGGATTGGTGCCCATAAATTCTGCGCCCAAATTAAAAGTTTCTCCGCCATCGTTGAGAAAAATAAGGGAGTTGATGATGCAGTGCACCACCAAAAACGAACATAGGAAAAGGCCGGTAATTCCTACTACGAATTTTTTGCCTATTGAACTTGTAAAAGCTGACGATATCCAAGACATATGATGAAATTTTAACCTGTTTTTTATCTATTAGTTAAACTTTCCAAAATTATATCCCACAATTCGATAATACAATTTAGAAAACTATTTTAAATGAATCTAAATTGAATATTTTCTGATTATGAATACACCCATACAATACACTGTAAAATAAAATGGTTTTTAATTTTGTGTATATTTTTAATAATTATGTTTTACAAACATTATGTTTTTAAAGCATAATTATTAACTTTGTGGGGTAAAGTGAGAAAAAGATATGGAAGGTTTTTTAGACAGAATAGAAGAAAGAAGCGTTTTAGAAAGATTTTTTAGTGCGGAAAAGGCAGGTTTTGGTATACTTTACGGCAGAAGACGCATAGGAAAATCTTCATTACTCCGGCATGTGTTGGGAAAAGAAGGTGTTTATTTTCTGGCCGACATGAGCGATAAAAGCTTGCAAATAAAAAATTTTGCAGAAGCTATAGCCCGCGTAGTTCCGGATTTTGACAAGGCAAGCTACCCTACATGGTATTCTTTATTTGCAGCATTGGAAAATTCGGTGAGTACGAGAATAAACATAGCCATAGATGAATTTCCGTACATGGTGAATGCTGCACCCGAATTGCCGAGCGAATTACAAAAAATCATAGACTTGGGTCGCAAGAGCAAGTATAATTTGGTGATATGCGGTTCATCGCAACAAATGATGCGAGAGCTTTTCTTGGGCATTACTTCGCCCCTCTATGGCAGGGCCGATGTGGTGATGAATGTGAGCGCACTAAAAATACATTGGCTCAAAGCGTATCTCAATTGTAGTGCTACAGATGCTGTAAAAGAATATGCCGTGTGGGGTGGTGTGCCTCGCTATTGGGAAATACGCAAAAGCCATAAATCGCATATTGAAGCCATAAAAATGGCTATTTTGGATAAAAATGGTGTTTTGCTCGAAGAGCCCATGCGATTATTCCTTGACGACATGCGCAGTGCCGTACAAGCCTATTCCATTGTGAATTTGGTGGGCAATGGCAAGCACCGCTTGAGCGAAATAGCCAATATGCTTGAAAAGCCGGCCACACACTTTTCTCGTCCATTGGCAAACTTGGTAGAAATGGGCTACTTGAAGCGTGAAATTCCCTTTGGCGACACCGAAGCCAACTCTAAAAAAGGCATGTATTGGATAGCCGACCCGTTTCTGAATTTCTACATGAAACTCGTAGCTTCCAACAAGTCTATCATCGCGTTGGGCTTGTGGGATGTGCTCAAAACCAAACTTGACACCGAATTGCCTCATTTGTATGGCAAAGTGTGGGAAGATTTGGCCCGCTATGCCGTTCCTTATTTAAAGCTAGGTGAAATAGACTGGAACAAAGCCTATCGCTACTGGGGTAAAACCAATGTAGAGGTAGATTTGGTAGCTGAATCTATAGACAAAACTTCGATTTTGGTAGGGGAGGTGAAGTGGAGCAACAGCGAAATAGATATAAAATATGTGACCAAGCAACTTGATGAAAATGCAGCTTTTATCGCTTCTCTTTTTCCTAGCAAAAAAATAGTAAAGGCTATTTTTGTTCCCGACAGAAGTATGTGTATTAATAAAAATGATACGTTACTTGTTGATTGTGAGGAGGTTGTATCTATTTTAAAATAAATTATGCTTTACAAACATTATGTTTGTAAAGCATAATTTATTTTATTCATTTTCGTTTCCCGTTTCATGCTATTACTGATGATTATACATTATACACTGCAATGATTTTTTACAATTAAGGATAATTCATTAAATTAAAAGTCGATTTTAACCTAAAAACCTAAACCCATCATTGAAAGAATTATCGCGCAGGCTTATAAAGCTCTATGTACTGGCACTTAGTTTGGTGGCTATTTTTTCAATCATAAGCCAAGTATTAATCCAAGTGTCTATCACCGACCAACAAAGTGATTCGAGGGTAGTGAACATAGCCGGAAGGCAGCGTATGCTCAGCCAGAGACTGTGTAAAACGGCTATTTTGCTCACTAACCCGGAGATATACATGCCCGATGCAGAAATGTATGTAGAAGACATAGGCGAAATATTAAAACTTTGGCACAAATGCCACAATGGCTTAAAAGACGGCAGATTGGAGTTGGAAACAAACATTCCAGTAAAAAATAGTTTTATATTGGATACAATGTGGCAAAACATAGACCCGTATTTTCAAAATATTTATAAAAGTGCCGTTGTGATAAAAGAAGAAGTAGAAAGCCCTACTTTGGAAAAAAAGAAGAGAATGACTGCGGCACTAAAACAAATGCTGAGCAATGAACGCATTTTTTTGAAAATGATGGATAAAATAGTGTTTCGCTACGATGCAGAAGCCAAAGAAAGGATAGAAAGGCTGAAACGCGTAGAACTTATTTTGTTTGGGATCACATTGTTCATTTTGTTTTTAGAAGGAATTTTTATTTTCAGACCTACTTATAAACACATCAACAGCACTGTGGAAAATTTGATGAAAAGTGAAGATGAGTTAAAAGTGCTTAATCGACAACTGATGGAGACCAATGCAGAGTTGAATGTGGCAAAAATTGAATTGTTAAAAGCTACAGAAGAAAAATACAGGCTCAAAAATCAAGAAGATAAAAACCGCTCGGCATTAATTATTCAAGGACAAGAAGAAGAACGTAAGCGCATGGCGCTGGAGCTGCACGATGGGATAGGGCAAATGTTGACAGGGCTTAAACTAATCTCTGAAAAGTTGAACGAAAATGTGTTTGCCTCGGAAAAAGACAGGCGTACCTTCAATGATTTGAAACAACTGTTGCACGATACAATAGCGGAAACACGGGTGATTTCTTTCAACCTTATGCCTACAGTGCTCAATGATTTTGGGGTAGATGCAGCATTGAGATTACTGATAGACCAAACTCAAAAAAATACACAAATCAAGTTTTTTTATGATTCGAATTGTGGTGACGGGCGGTATAATAAAAATATAGAAATAGCCATATACCGAATATGCCAAGAAGCGATAAATAATGCGGTGAAACACGCTACTGCCACCGAAGTGAATGTGCATTTGTTTAGAAAGGAACAATACCTTCAACTTTTTGTTTCAGACAATGGTAAAGGCTTTGATGCAAAAAAGTTGAAAACTAAAACCCCTAAAAATGGACTAACCAACATGCAATCGAGGGCAGAGTTGCTCAATGGGCAGTTTAAAATTTCATCTATAAAAGATAAAGGAACGAAGATTTTGGCGAAAATACCCTTGATTTATACCTAACATTCTGAAAAAATAGCAATAATATCACTTTGATGCCTTTGTTTTGATGTTTAACGTTATTTTTGTTAGTTATTTATAAATAATTACTAATTCCGATAAAGTGGGTTAGTATTTGAAAATACCAAACCAAACACTATTTATATTACTTAAATGAAAAAAATTAAAATTCTTATCGCTGACGACCACCAAGTAGTGAGACGAGGGATATTTACTTTATTGGAAGATGAAAATGATATTGAAATAGTGGGGGAGGCATCGGATGGGTTGGAAGCCATAGACAAAACCAAGTCTTTGAGGCCGGACATTGTTCTTTTGGATATTTCTATGCCAAAACTCACGGGTATAGAAGTGGCCGAGATTATCAGTCAAAACCATCAGCCGGTTCGTTCTTTGATTTTTTCTATGCACAACAATGAGGAGTACATCATGAAATCGGTAGAAAGCGGTGCATACGGCTATATATTAAAAGACACCACGAAAGACGAAATGTTGACAGCACTGCGCACAGTAGCCGATGGGAAAAAATATTTTGCCAATCCGGTATCGAATATATTGGTAGACAACCTGATGAGCCGCCCCAAACGAACTAAATTGGGCAAAGGTAAAGACGAATATAACATATCAAACAAAGAAAAAGTGGTGTTGAAGCACATTGTAAACGGCCTCAATAGCCGCGAAATCGCTGAAAAATTGGGTTTGAGTGTGCGAACGGTTGATAATCATAGGGCACACATTATGAAAAAAACAGGAGTGAAAAACTCTATTGAGTTGGTGAAATTGGCAATGAGAGAATCTTTGGTATAGTATTTTAACATTTTTTACCTTATGATTGTGTAGAAAAGCAAAGCCTTTATCACTATTGTATAAATCAAGAACTCGAAAATGGAAAATAAAAATGACCCGGCCGTGATCAATGCGTGGTGCATGTACGATTGGGCTGTGTCGGTTTACAACTTAGTCATTACCTCTGCCATATTTCCAATATATTTTGCCAAAGTTGCTGTAAACAGCTCAGGAGGCGATATAATTAATTTTTTAGGTTTTAATGTCAAAAACTCTGTCCTCTATTCATATTCGCTTTCTTTCACTTTTTTGTTAATAGCCTTTGTGAGTCCTGTGCTCACAGCCATAGCCGATTACAGCGGCCACAAGAAAATATTTATGCGTTTTTTCTGCACCATAGGTAGCTTGGCTTGTTCTCTTTTGTATTTTTTTGAAACAGATACCACCACTTTTGCCGTGTTCATGTTTATGTTGGCGGGCATAGGCTACAGTGGAAGCTTTGTGTTTTACAACTCTTATTTGCCCGAAATAGCCACAGAAGACCGTTTTGACAGCATCAGTGCCAAAGGCTATTCTATGGGCTACATAGGCAGTGTGCTGTTGCTTATTCTTAATTTGGCCATGATAATGAAGCCTGAATTTTTTGGAGGAATATCTACATCGCTTGCCACCCGATTGTCGTTTCTTAGTGTGGGTTTGTGGTGGTTTGGATTTGCACAATATACTTTTATTCGCTTACCCAAAGACCAAATTATTCACCCTACAAAAGAAAAAGGTTGGGTACTGAACGGTTTCAAAAAACTGGGAGAGGTGTATCGTGAAATCAAAGAAATGCCCAATGTGAGGCAGTATTTATTGGCTTTTTTCTTTTACAATATGGCTGTACAAACGGTGATGTTGATAGCCACAGTATTTGCAGAAAAAGAGCTGCATTTGCCTACGGCTGCTTTGATTGGAACCGTTTTGATTCTTCAATTGATAGCCATAGCCGGAGCCTATCTCTTTGCCCGAATGTCTATGAGGTTTGGAAATATTATGTCGTTAAGCATTATGGTAGGGATATGGATTTTGATATGCTTTGGAGCATATATGGTGCGCGATGGGTACGATTTCTATCTTTTAGCTACTGTGGTGGGCTTGGTCATGGGCGGAATCCAATCGCTTTCAAGAGCCACCTATGCAAAGTTGATACCAAGAAATTCGACCGAAAATGCTTCGTTTTTTAGTTTTTATGAAGCCGTAAATTCCATATCCATCGTATGCGGCACTTTTGCTTATGGCTTAATAGAGTCATTTACAGGAAGTCCGCGAAACAGCATCATCGCTTTGGGCTTGTTTTTTGTTGTAGGGCTACTGTTTTTGTTAAAAGTAGTGGTGCCCAAAGCTGACGATGATGATTTCGTGGATATTGACAGATTGAAAAAAGTGAAAATAAAATCGCAAGAATAATAAACTTCTAGTACCCTTGCTTTCTAGCCTCTGCATCTACCAAATACACATTTTTTTGAATTAATAAGGCATTTTTGGGCAGAGGCAAGCCCGGGGTGAACTCGCTTTCGGTCTCTGTACTTTCGCCCAAATTGGCCTTGATTTTATGAAATTCATAGTTTCCATCTTCCAAGGGTAGGGCATAATACACATAATATAGTTCTCCCTCTTGCAAAAGCCCTGCTTTGGACACCACAGGTTTAGTGCCCGATGTGGGCTTGCCTGTGATTTTAACTTTTAGCAACATTTCAGGCAACACAGTAGAGCCTTGCGGGATTTTGAGCGATACGTGTACAGGAATGGCCCTGGTTTCAGGGTCAATAGATTCTAATATTTTTTCTACTTTTCCCAAAATATTTGGCGTAGCCAAGTTGATAAAATCTATATCTACGATTTGACCCACATGCACTTGGTCTACATCGTTTTCATACACATCGATGTTGGCATGAATTTTAGATAAATCTATGATTTCGGCCAGTGGCATGGTGGTTTCTACAGTAGAGCCAATGCTTGCCGTGATTTTGAACACAGAACCGTTGATGGGCGACTGAATGTAAAGTTTATTTACAATATCGGCAGTTTTGTGCTTTACCAATCGACTCATGTCTATGCCAAGTAATTTTAGTTTTTCTTTGATGGCTTCCACAGTGTTTTTCGCTTTGAAATATTCACTTTCTTTTCTTTGAAACTCTGCCAATGCACCTACATTGCTTTTTCTCAACTCTTTTTGACGCTCGTATTCTGTCTCCAGAAATTCTACTTCGTTCATGGCCGCCAAATAGTCTTGTTGCAATTGAATGAGCTCCATACTGGTGATTTCAATGATGGGCTGTCCGGCCTTTACTCTATCGCCTTCTTTCACCAATATTCGTTCTACTTTTCCCTTGATATTGGAGGTCAAAAAGGCTTTGCTGTTGGGCAAAAGGTCTATTTTCCCGGTAGCAAACACAATGGGCATCACGGCTTTGTTTTTAATAGGTGCTAAACCAATATCCATAGCCGCTACTTGATCTTTTGTAAGTGTCAGAAACTGTTTTTCTGCTGTCATTTCTTGAATTTTTTCTTGGCAAGAAAGAATTAACAAGCTGATTGTGAGATATATAATTATGTTTTTCATCTTCGATTGAACCATTAAGAAATTAAGATTATTAAGAATAAATTTTATGTTATTGAATAAACCGAACTGTCAAAGAATCTCAGTTTTTGATTTTTTTATTTTGGTAAATAGCACATATAATATTGGTAAAATGATTATAACCGAACCGTCCATTACCAAACCGCCTATTACCACCGTAGCCAAGGGTTTTTGTACTTCTGCACCCGCTCCGTGTGAAATGGCCATAGGGAAAAAGCCCAATGCTGCCACAGCTGTAGTCATAATCACGGCTCTGAATTTGTCCTTCACCCCTTGAATTACTATTCTATTTAGATTGGTGTAGCCTTGCGATTGCAAGAGTTTAAAGTGGCTCACAAGCATGATGCCATTGAGTACCGACACGCCAAACAAAGCTATAAAGCCTACTCCTGCTGAAATACTAAAGTTAATGCCTCTTAAATAAAGCGCGAAAATGCCTCCGATAGACGACAACGGCATGGCTGTAGAGATAAGCAAACAATCTTTAAAGTTGCCAAAAGTGGCAAAAAGAAGTGCGAAAATGATAGCTAGCGATATAGGCACCACGATTGACAGCCTTTCTTTGGCTTTTCTCAGGTTTTCAAAAGCTCCGCCATATTCCAATTTGTAGCCGTAAGGCAATATCAACTGAGCTTTGATTTTTGCATCTGCCTCTGTTACAAGCGATTCTATGTCTCGACCTCGAACATTTGCACCTATTTGAAGCACCCTTTGCTTGTGATAATGCCTGATTTCCGTAGGGCCAATGTCGGTGGTGATGGTGGCCAATTCTTTCACAGGAACTAAGTTTCCTTTGTGGTCTTTTATCAACAAGTTTCTGATGACATCGGCTCTGTTTCGCTCATCTGCCGAAAGGCGAATTACCAAATCGTATCTGCGGTCTTCTTCATAGACCAATCCGGCTGTTTTTCCGGCAAATGCCGATTGGATGACATCATTCACTTGCCCAACGGTAATTCCATATAGGGCAAGATTTTTTCTGTCGTATTCAATTTTGATTTGAGGCAAACCGCCTATCATCTGCATTTGAATGTCTTTTGCGCCATTGATGCCGCGCAATATTTGCATGAGCTGCTGCCCCAAGGCCGTCATTTTATCCAAATCAGAACCATATATTTTAAATGCCAAATCAGTTTTTGAACCACTTAATAATTCATTAAATCGGTTTTCTATGGGCTGCTGAATAGAAATGGTGAGGCCGGGAAATTGTGCATAAATTTTCGCTAAATGTTCGTTCAACTCTTCCTTGGTATGAGCCCTTTTCCAGTTTTCTCGTGGTTTGGGCGAGAGTATCATATCCATAGCCTCCAAAGGCATAGGGTCGGTAGGGATTTCCGAAGTGCCTATTTTGGCCACAATGTGGTCTATTTCATCGGGCAAGCTGTCTAAAATAGCTCTTTCTAGTCTTTGCGATACTTCTATGGTTTGCGACAGCGATGAACCTACAGGCAAACGTGTCTCGATGGCTATGTCTCCTTCATCGAGGCGGGGAATGAACTCGCCACCGAGTTTGGTGAATGTGAATGCTGCCGAGGCCAGTAGTAATGTAATGGCTCCCAATACCCAATATTTCTTGCGAAGTGCTTTGTAGAGCAATGGTTCGTATTTGCCATGCAAAAAACGAATGATTTTTTCTGAAAAGCTGTGTTCATTGTGCGCTGTGTTCATAAGCAACGAACACATGACAGGCACATAAGTAAGCGATAATAAAATAGCACCTAAGATGGCAAAACTCACTGTTTTGGCCATAGGAGAAAACATTTTTCCCTCTATTCCTGTGAGCGTAAGTAGCGGGAAATACACTATTAATATTATCAAACAGCCAAAAACTACCGATTTCTTGCTTTCAGAGGCGGCATTAATTACAGCCTCTTGCCTTTCTTCGTAGGTGAGTTTGCGCTTTTTGTGGTGAATGCCTATGCCTACAAAAAGTGCTACACTTTCTATAATGATAACTGAACCGTCTACAATCAGCCCAAAATCGAGTGCGCCAAGGCTCATCAAATTGCCCACCACACCAAACTGCTGCATCAATCCAAAGGCAAAAAGCATACAAAGTGGAATGAGCGATGCGGCTATCAAACTTGCAACCCAATCACCTAAAAACAATGCCAAAACGCCAATAACAATGATGGCTCCCTCTGTGAGGTTGGTAATTACGGTCTTAATGGTGCGTGAAACAAATTTCTCTCTGTCAATAAATGGTTCTATGATTAAGCCATCGGGCAGATCTTTTTGAATAATGGCCATTTTTTCTTTGATATTGCCCACTACTCTCGATGCGTTTTCGCCTTTTTGCATCATTATTACGCCTCCGACTACTTCACCTTTGCCATCGAGGGTAAGTGCACCGTAGCGAATGCTACCACCTATGGCTATGTCGGCCACATCTTTCACCAACACCGGAACATCGTTATTGATTTTGATTACAATGTTTTCCACATCGTCTATGTCTTTTGCTAAGCCTATTCCTCTGATAATGAAGGCTCTATTGTTCCTTTCTATATAAGCACCCCCCGTATTTTGGTTACCTTCGGCTATGGCTTTGTAGAGTTCGTCTATGGTTACGTTGGCCGCTTTGAGTCTATCGGGTTTTATCAAGGCTTGGTATTCTTTTTTGAATCCGCCAAAACTGCTCACTTCGGCTACGCCTTGTGTGCCAAGGAGTTGTTTGCGCACTACCCAATCTTGAATGGTACGAAGTTCCAGCGAAGAAAAAGAAGTATCGGCTTGGTTTAACGGACGAATGATATATTGATAAATTTCTCCCAAACCCGTGGTGACCGGAGCCATAAATGGCGTGCCAAAGCCTTTCGGTAGTTCTTGTTCCACCAATTTGAGCCGCTCAAACACTTGGCTTCGTGCCCAATAGAGGTCGGTTTCGTCATTAAAAATGATGGTAACGGAAGAAAGTCCATATTTTGAAATAGATCGAATCTCTTGCAGCCCCGGGATGTTGGACATGGCCAACTCTATGGGCACAGTAAGGAACTTTTCTATCTCTATGGGCCCTAAATTGGGCGAATTGGTAATGATTTGTACCTGATTGTTGGTGATGTCGGGCACAGCATCAATGGGGAGTTTCGATAGGGAATATAGCCCCCAAACAACCAGTGCACCCACCATAGCCAATATAGCCAATGGCTTTCGCACACTGAATGCGATAAGATTGTCAATCACGATTTTGAGATTTTGAATGTTGAATTATGAATTTTGAATGGCCACAGGAAGTGGTCAAGTAAAATTTTAAGCTATAAAAAATTTTAGCCTAAAAATGTCATAAATTCATTCTTTGGGGGTGGAGAAGCTTTTTCAGCAAAAAGTTGATAAATATCTGTAGTATCAAGTGGACAAAACACAGCAGATTTCACCACTGCGGTAATGTGTGACAAAGCATTACTAAGGTCTTGTTTTACAGATAAATTATATTTTTTAACCAAATTATCGCTATCAGGGTCGTCTGTCTCAGGCACGGCATTGTCTATGTCAAAGCACTTTTCCATCACAAACTCATAGAAAGTTTCTACTTCATTGATACTTAAATCTTCTTCCAACTCTATATCATCATCCAAGTTTTGGAGTAAATCAGGCGGGTCTATGCTCATGTTGAAAACCAACACGGCCATAATAATAGAAAAAATCGACACCCAACTTTTCTTCCTGATGTAATTCATTTCACAATGTTAAACCATAATAAGCTACAAATCAAGCAGATGTATGTTTATTGAAATATACCTTCTTTTATTTGAAAATGTCATATTATTATCAAAATTAATCTTGAGCTTATTCTATCATAAATTTATGAATTTTGTGTGCTCTAAGTGATTAAGGGAGATGAATCTCAATTCCGGTTTTAGCGATTTCCTCAATAAATGGATTGTCATCTTGCGTTTCTCCTGCCGGAAATGTGTGAAGTTGAAGGGGATGAAATTTAGAGATAAGATGTACAAAAGGTTCAAAATCAATAAAGTTTACACCGCAAAATTTTTCATCCCATAGTGCCAAATCCACATCAGAGTTGTTGTGTGGATGCCCTTTGGCATAAGAACCAAACAAAATAGCTTTTTGGGGCGAATATCCTAAATCTTTTAGTTCGATTAAAAAATTATCAATTAAGCTAAAGAGCTTTCTTCTAGTAAGCATTGTCTTAATTCTTTAACTCTTTCAATTTGCAGCATAGTGTATGTATCCGTAGCTTTTTTGTAAAGCGATCTTTTATAGTCAGGGTATTTAGCCGAAATATTCCAGTCATTAACTATCGCAAGAAAATCAATTTGTTCGATTTCCAAATCCAACTCTGTGTTAGAATAAATATTTTTAAGGTCGTGTATAAAAGGTGGAGTATTTGATACATTGTCTTTCACCCATATTGCTTTTAGAAGTTTTTCCAAACTTAAACGTAAAAAGAACAAGCAATACACATTCTTCTTTCCATTGAAATTATAAATAGCGGTTTCAAAATCTTCTTCTGCATTTTTGAGCCAAAAATGGATATGTTGCTCTTTTGTCATCATCATACAGAACTGGAAGTATTAATCTTGGGTCAAATTTACTAAATCTTGAATGTACATTTGCATACGATCTACTATTTTTCCTAGCCACAATATTCCAAAATCATCTTTTCTTCCTATCTTCCACTAACCTAAACTTGAGTATGTATCATGGCTTACAAAGCTACCGTGGGTAGCCACACGTTTGTGTTCGATAGTTTAAAAGAACTTATGGCCAAAGCCACCCCCGAACGCTCGGGCGATGTGTTGGCAGGAGTGGCAGCAAAGTCGTATACCGAAAGGGTGGCTGCTCAATGGGCTTTGGCTGATGTCCCTCTTAAAACATTTTTAAACGAGGCCATTGTGCCTTACGAAACGGATGAAGTCACGAGGCTCGTCATTGACAACCACAAAAAAAATGCTTTTGAACCCATTGCTCACCTCTCGGTGGGCGATTTTAGAAATTGGCTTTTGTCTGATGACACCACAACAGATACACTTACCCAAGTAGCCAAGGGAATCACCCCTGAAATGGCTGCTGCCGTAAGTAAAATCATGCGTAACCAAGATTTGATACTGGTGGCTTCGAAATGCAGCGTAGTCACTCGTTTTAGAAATACCATTGGTCTACCAGGACGCTTTTCTGTGCGCTTGCAGCCCAATCACCCCACAGACGACTACAAAGGCATAGCCGCTTCTATTCTCGATGGGTTGCTCTATGGCGTGGGCGATGCAGTGATTGGCATCAACCCCGTGAAAGACGATATTGAGACCGCAACAAAGCTTCTGGAACTCATTGATAATCTGAGGGTTAAATTCGATATACCTACCCAAAGTTGTGTGCTTACCCACATCACCAACACCATAGAAATGGCCAATAAAGGTGTGCCTTTAGACTTGGTATTTCAATCTATTGGCGGGACAGAGGCCACAAACAAGAGTTTTGGTGTGAATTTAAACATACTCCAAGAAGGTTACGAAGCCGGACTTTCGCTCAATCGTGGCACGTTGGGGCAAAATCTCATGTATTTTGAAACAGGGCAGGGTTCTTCGCTTTCGGCCAATGCGCATAATGGGGTGGACCAACAAACTTTAGAGGCCAGGGCTTATGCGGTGGCTGCACATTTTAATCCTTTGTTGGTTAATTCTGTCGTGGGTTTCATTGGCCCGGAATATCTCTACAATGGCAAACAAATAGCCAGAGCAGGACTGGAAGACCATTTTTGTGGAAAATTGTTGGGGCTACCTATGGGTGTAGATGTGTGCTATACCAACCATGCCGAGGCCGACCAAGACGATATGGACAATTTACTCACTTTATTGGCTGCCGCAGGCTGTACCTACATCATGGGAGTGCCCGGAGCAGACGACATCATGCTGCATTATCAAAGCACCTCTTACCACGATGCGTTGTATGTGCGCAAACTCCTTGGGCTTCATCCTGCCCCGGAATTTGAGCAATGGTTGATAAAAATGGGTATTTTTGGTGCTAACAAAGCTCTTTCTTCTTCTCTAAACACACCTTTAATTGAAAATTTCGTGTTATGAGCCAATTCATCGTTCCGTCATCTTCGGCCATTGAGGCTTTAAAATTGCATACCAATGCCCGCATTGGGCTAGGCAGGGCAGGAATTTCACAGCCTACGCAACATTTGCTCCGCTTCAATGCCGACCATGCTTTGGCAAAAGATGCCATATATTCCGAATTTTCGAGCCGTAAGCTGGTAGAGCAACTCAAAGAGCTTTCTATGCCATCAATAGAAATTTGTTCTATGGCCAAAGACAGGCAGGAATACCTTCAACGCCCCGATCTAGGCAGAAAATTAAGCATTGAAAGCAGAGAAAAGCTCTCCGAAACGCTTTTTCCAAAAACCGACATTGGTATCACTGTGGCCGATGGACTTTCTGCCCGTGCAGTCAATGAAAATTTTATCCCTTTTTTATTGCATTTTATTGAACATATAAAAAAAGAAAAATGGTCGTTTGCGCCTGTATTCATCGCTTCACAAGCAAGAGTAGCACTGGGTGATGAGATTGGGGAAATAAGCCACAGCACATTTTCAATCATTTGCATAGGTGAGCGCCCGGGCTTGAGTTCACACAACAGCATGGGAATATATGTTACCATGAATCCACATCAAGGACTTACAGATGAATCAAGAAACTGCATTTCAAATATTCGTCCCAATGGCCTCACACCACAAAATGCAGCCCAAGAACTGTATCAATTGCTTAAAACCATAAAAGAAAAAGGATATTCAGGAGTGAGGAAAGAGAGATGAAATATATGTGATAAAATATGAACGATGAGATGTTTTTTAGGGATTTGAAAAGTTTTTATCTGTGCATTTGAGAAGCTACACATTTTAAAAAAATGAAACTTCTTCTCTCAGACCTAAAGCAGACGGATACCATCGCTCGAAGCGATGGTATCCGTGTCTCCTAGAGTAACAAAGACAGGCTTTTGAATAAAAATTGCTCAACACCCTCTCTTTTTGGTTTGCGATAGAGTGAAATTTACTACTAAGCGAGTAATGATTGCTCTCTGCCTAATAATTTTCACTGAAAGCCGAGTGTTTTTTACTCGAGCTTGAATGTTTTTCATTCATTGACGAGCATTTTTCACTCGACCGTGAGTGTTTTTCACTCGAACCTGAGTAAATTTCACTCACTAATGAGTGTATTTTACTTACGCTTAAGTGATACGGATTCCATCGCTCAAAGCAATGGAATCCGTAGAGAAAAAATCATTTGACTAAAGGACAAATGTTTTCTCGAATGTGAAGCCCGAAACCTGATACCTCTAACCAATTCCTCTTTAATTAAAAAAATATTATAGTTTTGCCCCACAATATTATATCACCCAAAAAGTATGCTTCAAGTAGCTGTCATCAGAGAAAATAGAGAAAAAACCATAGCCGGATTGCTTAAAAAAAACTACAAAACGGCCGAAGCCGATGTAGCTTCCATCATTCAAGCCGATGACCACAAACGCAAACTGCAAGTGGAGTTGGAAAACGTGTTGGCTGAGTCAAACCGCTATGCCAAAGAGATAGGCGAACTGATGAAAAACGGCAAAAAAGCCGAAGCAGAAGACAAGAAAGCGCTCACGGCCAGTCTAAAAGCCAAAGGCAAGGAATTGGAAACAGAAATGGCTGCGGCAGAAGATGCACTTTTTCAACTATTGGTAAAGCTGCCCAATTTGCCACACGACAGTGTTCCCAAAGGCATTACTCCCGAAGAAAATGAAGTGGTGTACGAGCAAGGCACTGCTCCACAGCTTCCCGACACTGCTTTAGCCCATTGGGACATTATAAAGAAATATGATATAGTAGATTTTGAGCTTGGAAATAAAATTACGGGAGCAGGCTTTCCTGTTTATAAAGGCAAAGGGGCTAGGTTGCAAAGAGGCTTGATAAATTTCTTTTTGGATGAAGCATCAAAAGCGGGTTATGTAGAAATTCAGCCACCTATACTAATTAATAAAGATTCAGGTTTTGGCACAGGACAATTGCCCGATAAAGATGGTCAAATGTATTTTGCTACAGAAGATGAACTCTATCTGATTCCCACGGCAGAAGTGCCTATCACCAATATTTACCGCGATGTGATAGTGAAAAAGGAAGAATTGCCAATAAAAAATGCGGGATACACTCCTTGTTTCCGTAGAGAAGCGGGTTCTTGGGGTGCGCATGTCCGTGGCTTAAACCGCTTGCATCAGTTTGACAAAGTAGAAATCGTGCAAATAAGCGAACCTGCTACTTCGTACCAAAGGCTTGACGAAATGGTGGAGCATGTGAAAATGCTACTTACAAAACTTGAACTTCCTTTCAGAATTTTAAGACTTTGTGGTGGTGACATGAGTTTCAGCTCGGCCCTTACCTACGATTTTGAAGTATATTCGGCTGCTCAAAAACGCTGGTTGGAAGTAAGCTCTGTGAGCAATTTCGAGACATTTCAAGCCAATCGCTTGAAGTGCAGATTTAAGGCCGATGATGGTAAAAATCAATTGGTTCATACACTCAACGGCAGTGCTATGGCTTTGCCCAGAATAGTAGCTGCATTGCTTGAAAATAATCAATCCGATGCCGGAATCAACATTCCTAAAGCCATACAGCCCTACGTAGGTTTCGACTCAATCAAATAATATGGCCGAAATAGAAAAAACGTTGAAGATTATCATATCGGGTGGTGGCACGGGTGGACACATATTCCCAGCCATAGCGATAGCAAACGAAATTAAAAACATTCGTCCCGATGCAGAAATACTTTTTGTAGGCGCATTGGGTCGTATGGAAATGGAAAAAGTGCCACAAAACGGCTACAAAATCATCGGACTGCCTGTGGCTGGTTTTCAACGTAGTTTTTCGCTCGACAGCATCAAAAAAAACTTGCTTTTCCCTTTCAAACTGGTGCAAAGTTTGCTCAGAGCCAATAAAATTATTAAAGAGTTTAATCCAAATGTAGTAATAGGAACGGGAGGCTATGCCAGTGGCCCTGTGTTGAAAGCCGCCCAAAAAGCAGGAATTCCCACACTGATACAGGAGCAAAACAGCTATGCAGGAGTAACAAATAAACTTTTAGCAAAAAAAGCTGCCAAAATATGCGTTGCCTATGAAGGAATGGAAAAGTATTTTCCTGCCGAAAAGCTCCTCTACACAGGCAACCCTGTGAGAAAAGACATTCAAGATGCAGAATTGTTGAAACTGCCCGGCTGCACACATTTTAAACTGTACCCCGAGGTAAAAACCATCTTGGTAATAGGTGGCAGTTTGGGTGCACACACCATAAACAAAGCCATTGAAAACGGGCTTCAAAAACTAGCCGATGCAGGTTTGCAACTGATATGGCAAACGGGAAAAAACTATACCGTAACTTCACCTGCTGCTCAAAACAAATTATTCAGAATACAGCCATTTATTTATGAAATGCACTGGGCCTACGGCTGTGCAGATGTGGTAATTTCCAGGGCAGGAGCACTTTCTATCAGCGAACTTTGTTTGGTGGGCAAGCCTGCAATCCTAGTGCCTTCGCCCAATGTAGCCGAAGACCACCAAACCAAAAATGCAATGGCTTTGGGCAAAAAAGATGCAGCCATCGTGGTGGCAGATTCCGATGCAGAGTCAAAATTAGTAGATACAGTGCTCGCACTTGTAAATGATAGCGAAAAAATAGCGGCTTTCAGAGCAAATATCAAGGCTCTAGGCAAACCACAAGCCGCCAAAACCATAGCAGAAGAAGTGATGAAGTTGGTTGTAGTTTAATGTATATTTAAGTTTTTACTTGTCATTTATCACTTGAAATCATGCTTGCTGAAATAAATTTAGAGGGACTTGAGTTTTTTGCTTATCACGGAGTATATAGCGAAGAGCGAAAAATTGGTAATAAATATGGGATAGATATTGCTATCGAAGCCAATATCAGCGATTCGGGCATCACCGATGACCTTTCTAAAACCATTGACTATGAAGCAGTCTATCAAATTGTAAAAAAAGAAGTAGAAAACCCCACCAAACTCCTTGAAACGATAGCACTCAGGATTGTAGATAAAATTTTAGTACATTTTCCTGAAGTATCAAAAGCTAGGGTAAGTGTGGCTAAGTTCAACCCTCCTGTAGGTGGTATTTGCCAAAAGGCAAGAGTATCTTTACAAAAAAATCGAGGTGAATAAAAATTTTGTATTTTTGAACCTTCATACGCTAAAAATTGTAATAAATGTGATTAATAAATAATATAGAAAAATGGCAACTGAAACACATAAAGCAATCGAGATAACAGATGCTAACTTTGAGCAGCTGGTAGCACAAGGCAAACCCATGTTGGTAGATTTTTGGGCCGAATGGTGTGGACCTTGTAAAATGATAGGTCCTGCGGTAGAAGAATTGGCAGGCGACTACGAAGGAAAAGCCATCGTAGGCAAAGTTAATGTTGACTTTAATCCGAATACGGCAGCTAAGTTTGGCATTCGTTCTATCCCTACATTATTGTATTTCAAAGATGGACAGGTGGTAGATAAGCAAGTAGGTGCAGTCGCAAAAACTGCTTTGGCCAAAAAGTTAGACGCAGTATTGAACTAAAATATACATATTTCCTTTTGTTAGCAAAGAAAGCTGTCGTCAAGACAGCTTTCTTTGTTTTAGGCACTGAATAACTGCAAGAATCTTTCAGGAATTTTGGTCTCAAAGTCCATGTCACGCTCCAGTGCAGGGTGGTAAAAAGATAGTTTCCACGCATGCAGACCCAAACGGTGGATAGGATTAAGTGTAGAACCGTATTTTTTATCACCTATCACAGGATGCCCAATGTCTTGCATGTGTACCCTGATTTGGTTTTTCCTGCCTGTTTCCAAAGCCACTTCCAACAAAGAATAATAACGGTTATGCTCTAGCGTGCGATAATGAGTAATGGCCTTTTGACCCAAAGCCGGATTTTGAGAAGAAAAAACTTTAAAATGATCGTTTTCATGCAAATATGATGTGATGGTATTTTCTTTTTGCTCTACTTCACCTTCCACCACAGCCACATAATTACGCACCGACACTGCTTCATCCCAGTTTTCCTGAAGCCACTTTTTCACTTTTTCAGATTTGGCAAAAAGCAAGAGTCCTGATGTATCTCTGTCCAAGCGATGGACAATAAAGATTTTATTGGATGGATTTTTCGCTTTTAAATATTCATACAATTGCTTGTAGGCAGTGATTTCATGCTCATTTCCGGTAGAAATAGTAAGTAATCCGGCTTCTTTTTCTACCACCAAAATATACTCGTCTTCAAAAACGATGCGCAATCCTTTGAAATTTGTACTTACATATACTTTATTCCAATGAATAGCAACTTCATCGCCCGGGCGCAGTCCAAAATCGTGTTTCATGCCAAATTTCCCGTTCACGGCCACTTGTTCATAGCTCAACAAAGATTTTATGGCTGTACGGCTTTTGTCTTTAAGTTTTTCTATTAAAAATGACATTAGTACCCCTGCTTCTGTGGCAGTAAAAGTGGTTTTTCGTTCTTTCTGTATCCTTGGCTCAAAATTTCCCTCACTTTTTTCTTCTCTTTTACGGGGTTTGTATTTCATTTCTATAATGTGTATTGCTTTAACAACAACAAAGCTATCATTATTATTATTCTTTTGAAAAATGTATTGAACATAGGCTGGTTCTTGTTTTTCAATATTGAAATGGGGTTCTTGGGATTACACAGCTATTTTGTATGTTTGTAAGGAAAAGTTTTTTAGATGAGTAAAGCAAGTTTGCCAAAAGGTGTGCGTGATTTTGGGCCTCAAGTAATGGCTCGCAGAGAATATATTTTAGACACCATTAAAAAAGTATATAAAAAGTTTGGTTTTGCGCCTATAGAAACGCCTGCGATGGAAAATCTATCGGTACTTACCGGAAAATATGGTGATGAAGGCGACCAGTTAATATTTAAAATTCTAAACTCAGGCGATTTTTTATCGGAAGTAAGAGAAAAAAATATAGATGTACTTTCCGCAGAGCCAAAGAAAATATTGCCGTTCGTTTCTGAAAAAGCCCTGCGCTACGACCTCACTGTGCCTTTTGCACGCTTTGTGGTGATGAACAGAAACGACATTACTTTTCCTTTCAAACGCTATCAAATTCAGCCCGTGTGGCGAGCAGACAGACCGCAAAAAGGCCGCTACAGAGAGTTTTACCAGTGCGATGCCGATGTGGTGGGTACCGATTCGCTCATTTGTGAAGCAGAAATCGTGTTGATGATTAAAGAAGTACTCATCGGCTTAGGCCTTAGTCAGTTTGCCATTAAAATAAACAATAGAAAAATATTAACCGGAATAGCCGAAACGGTAGGAGCTACGGGTAGAGAAAGTGAAATATGTGTGGCAATAGACAAGTTGGACAAAATAGGAGAAGAGGGTGTTGTGAAAGAGTTGTTGGAGCGAGGCATTTCTCAACCGTCTGTTGATAAACTCATGCCAATTTTGAAGATTTCGGGCAGCAACGAGCAGATTTTATCAAAACTGGAAGCAGAAATATCTGGCTCGGAAGCAGGCAAAACAGGTATAGCAGAGATAAAAGAAGTCTTGAAGTTGATTGCTGCTTTTGGCACACAAGTACCTGAACTGCAAATAGATATATCGCTGGCTCGCGGACTTAGTTACTACACGGGTGCTATTTTTGAAGTCAAAGCTTTGGGTGTACAAATTGGCAGCATTAGTGGCGGGGGGCGATACGACAACCTCACCGGTTTGTTTGGACTCGAAGGTGTGTCGGGAGTGGGCATTTCCTTTGGTGTAGACAGAATTTACGATGTGCTGAACGAACTCAATCTTTTCCCTGAAAGTGCTGCAGCAGGTGTAAAAGCCATGATTACCAACTTTGACGAAAATGCCCAAAGTGCAGGACTGGCTTTACTTAGTGAGTTGAGAAAACAAGGCATAAGTGCAGAGATTTATCCCAAAGCCGATAAACTGAAAAAGCAATTTGGCTATGCCGATAGTAAAAAAATACCCTATGTGGTGATTTTGGGCGATGAAGAAATAGCCAACAAAGTGTTTGCATTGAAAAATATGCTTTCGGGAGAACAAAAAAAGCTTAATTTGCAACTGTTAATCAAGGAATTGAATGAGGCTTAACCTAGTTTTATTGTTTTGTTGCTTTTCGCTGTTTTCTTTTGGACAAAGCACCATTTTTGGGATTAATCAATCGAGAGGAGTAGTGCCGTTTACATACACAATTAGTGTTACCTCGGCTGCGCTTTCAGTTGGAAATGGACAATATGGAGTAAGAACGGATAAAAATTATTCCAATGGAGCACCTTTGATAACTATTATAGGTTTTTTAAATTCAATCACTGGACTTTCTGATTCATATACTATTTCATCTGTAGGGCTTTATAATCATACAGTCAATGTTGGTGCTGGAATTGATGTTGGAACATTTACCATTGAAGTTTTGGACACCATTACTCCCCAAATAAGCATTCGCAATTGTATAGGCAGAAATGCAGAACTCACGCTCATCAATCCTATTTACGATGAATATAATATAAATTGGGGAGATGGAATTATTACAACTGTGGGAAACAATTCCAAAACAAATAGAACAATCAGCCATACCTATACCACCAACGGAGATAAAACGATTTTCGTTGAAGGTATTTATAACCTTACGGCTACCAGCCCTTTCAGTAAAACTGTAACCCGTACAATAAGGGTGTTTAATAGCATAGCTACTGCTATTTTTACGAAAGTAGAAGTCAAAGATATGAATGGCAATACTGAATTGACTGTTTCAACAGACAGTTCGTTTTCTCATTTGTTGTTTGCCAAATACGGCATTGGCTTTTATCAAACTACAACATCACCACCCCTCATAGCGACCCAAGGAGTAAGGACTCCTGTTACATTAAGTATCGGCTACCCGTCTCAACCTACTTGCTATAAATTTACTAGTTATGATAAGTGCAATAACTCTTTAGACTCTAGAGAAATTTGCACCACGCCTATCTCTGCTACTGCCACGGAAAATGGCAATTTGGTAAAGTATGGTCCAAATGATATGTGGCCTTATCTTATGAATTTAAGTGTAGGAGGTGCTTTAATCCAAAGTGATGCTGTCCCTCCTGCTAATCCTGCTGAAAGGATATATAATGATACTAATGTAATTTGCCGCATACAATATACTTACAGAGCAGAAGCATATAATACTATTGATTCTGATACCAACAAGCATTGGAGATCTATCTCCGCTCCTGTCACAGTTCAAGCCATCAGAAGGTCACCTTTGGCATCGAGTCCGGTTTCCGGCTTTTATGCCACCTATGCCAACGATGCCGTGCGCTTGTATTGGGACAATCTTTCTATCCCCGGAACCAACTACAATATTTATGGTGAACCCGACTATAATACCAATCGTCTTATATTTATCACTTCGCTTACTACCAATCAGTTTATTATCAATAGACCACAATACAAATGCTATAAAATTCAGATAAACGACCTTTGTGGCGTAAGCAATCCTGTCACTGCTTGTCCGCCTTATTTGTATGGAGAGGCTTTGACTTTAGAAGTTAATTGGGTTAGATGGGTTCGACCTTATTTTTCAGATACTACCCAAATAAAGAGCTATGTTGTGGAGCTATATGCCCAAGGTCAAGGAAACAATATTCCTTATGATATCTCTCCTGTGTATGAAGCTTCATCAAACCCTATTTATCAACATGAAGATCAAATTGAAGAAACAAATTCCCAAGTTATTGTTTATAGAGTAGTTACTACACTAGCCGATGGCACTGTGCTGTATTCGGCTTTTTATCCCATCAAACAGTCGGTGAGGCTGTTTATGCCTACTGCTTTTACGCCCAATGGAGATGGAGTTAATGATATTTATTTTCCAAAAGGACTTTTTTGGGACGAATATGAACTCACCATTTACAACCGCTGGGGACAAACTGTGTTCACTACCACCGACAAAAACAAAGGCTGGGGTGGGGGAGAGTTCAATCCCGATATTTACCACTATGTAGCACGTGTTCGCGACCAGTTCGGTGAAGAAATTGTGAAAAAAGGCACTTTGCAGTTAATCAGATAAGAAAGGATTTATGATTGTTGATTTATGACTTTTGATTTTTTAATGCTTATAAATTATTGTCAGTCGTAATTCGTCAATCGTTAATCAAAAATCATCACTCAAAAATCAAAAATAAATCATGTATTTACTAGGTTTTGACATTGGAAGTTCGTCTGTGAAAGCATCTCTAATCGATGCAGAGACAGGCGAAGCCATCGCTTCGGGCTCATCGCCCAAAACAGAAATGAAAATAGAAGCTCCACAGCCGGGCTGGGCCGAGCAGTCGCCCCTCGATTGGTGGGAGCATCTTAAAAATGCTTTGAACGAAATCAAAACCAAATCAAAAGCCGACTTGAAAGTGGTAAAAGCCATTGGAATTTCGTACCAAATGCACGGCCTAGTGTGTGTAGACAAAAATTTAGAAGTGCTTCGCCCTTCCATCATTTGGTGCGACAGCAGGGCTGTGGAAATCGGCAAAAAAGCCTTAGAAAACATAGGCGAGAAAAAAGCCTTGAAACATTTGCTCAATTCTCCCGGCAATTTCACGGCATCGAAGCTTAAATGGGTAAAGAACAATCAAAAAGATATTTATTCTAAAATATACAAGTTCATGCTTCCGGGCGATTATATAGCCATGAAGCTAAGTGGAGTACCTCAAACCACGGTTTCAGGACTTTCGGAAGGCATTTTTTGGGATTTTAAAGAAGATAAAATAGCAGATTTGGTGCTAGATGAATATGGCATAGATAAATCGCTCATTCCTTCGGTAGTAGACACTTTTTCTACACAAGCGGAAGTGAGCGAAAGTGCCGCCAAAGAATTGGGCTTGAAAGCAGGTACTAAAATAAGCTATCGTGCTGGCGACCAGCCCAACAATGCATTCTCACTCAACGTGTTGGAAGAAGGCGAAGTGGCAGCCACAGCAGGAACTTCGGGGGTGGTATATGGCATTACCGAAGAAGCAGCTTATGATAAAAAATCGAGAGTAAACAGTTTTGTTCACGTAAATCATACAGATAAAGACCCGCGCTATGGTGTGTTGCTCTGTATAAACGGTACCGGCATATTAAATAGTTGGTTGAAAAACACGCTATTTCAAGGCAAGCTCGATTATGTAAAGATGAATGAATTGGCATCGTCAGTAGCTCCCGGAGCCGATGGATTGAGCATTTATCCCTTTGGAAATGGAGCAGAGCGTGTGTTGGAAAACGATGAACCGGGCGCTACCATGCGAGGGATTAATTTCAATCGCCACGGAGTAGGACATGTGTCTCGTGCTGCCCAAGAAGGAATAACTTTCGGTTTGGCCTATGGCATGGAAGTGATGAACCACATGGGCATTAAAACCAAAACTGTGAGGGCAGGAGAGGCCAATATGTTTCTAAGTCCTATTTTCGGAGAAGCATTTTGCAACACCACGGGGGCTGTGGTAGAGCTTTATAATACCGATGGTGCACAAGGTGCCGCCCGAGGTGCAGGCGTGGGAGCAGGTATTTATAAAAACTTCAAAGAAGCTTTCAATAATTTTAAAAAACTGGCAGTGATAGAGCCCGACAACGAGAAATCTAAAATCTACACAGAGCTTTACGAAAACTGGAAAGAAAACCTATAATCGGGATACAGTATAGCCCCAAATTTTTACACTATTTTGGGGCTATACTGTATTTAATTTAAAATATAAATGAATAATAACCTCTTTGTCCCTCAGCTGTAATGCCTTCTATAATCACACGTCCCGATATTTTTTCAAGCATGGCTGCCAACTCTTGAGGCTTGGAAATGGGTTTTTTGTTGACAGCCAACACAATGAATCCTTCCCCTATGCCCATGCGAGAAATCAACCCCCGTTGGGTAATTTTGCCAATACGCACACCATTTTCTAATCCCAAACGTGCACGCTCCACTTTAGGAACTGTTTCTAAATTGGCACCTAGAAGCTCTGAAAAATACAGTTCTTTTTTCAATATTTCGGTGGTTCCATCTATATTGGTCAGCGTTAGCGAACCTTCTATTATTTTCTCATCACGCTTAAACTTCACTCTTACTTTATCTCCCGGACGGTAGTAGCTCAGTTCTTCGTCAAACGATGATTTTGATTCGATCTTATCATCATTTATCTCAAGAATAATGTCGCCTTTTTTCATTCCTACTTTTTCTGCTGCACCATCTTGAAGTATCTTGGTTATTACCACACCTGTTATCTCATTCAAACCCGATTTTTTGGCAGTTTCTGCATCTACTTCGGCTACATCTGCGCCAAAAAATGTTTTTTGTACTTCTCCGTATTTAATAATGTCATCGGCTACTTTTCTAGCTATGTCTATAGGCACAGCAAAGCCATAACCTGCATATTGCCCTGTTTGTGACAATATGGCTGTATTTATGCCTATCAATTCTCCCTTTAGGTTTACCAAAGCACCTCCCGAATTTCCGGGATTGATGGCCGCATCTGTTTGTATAAACGACTCTATCGGGAAACGGTCTTTCAAAATACCTATATTCCTTCCTTTGGCGCTCACTATTCCTGCTGTTACAGTAGATTCTAAGTTAAAAGGATTGCCCACCGCAAGCACCCAGTCGCCCACAGCCAGTTTTTTTGAACTTCCTATTTTGAAGGCAGGCAGGTTTTCAGTTTCTATTTTCAATATTGCCAAATCGGTAGACGGGTCTGTGCCAATCAGTTTGGCTTTGTAGCTGCGTTTGTTATGAATTACTTCTATTTGGTCGGCTTTGGAAATTACGTGATTATTGGTGATGATGTAGCCATCGGTGCTATAAATGATGCCCGAACCTGAACTTACCACCACCTGAGTTTGAGGTTGTCCATAAAAAAACAAATCAAACCAGTCGTAAGCTACTTGTTGGGCTGTAGCAGTTTTTATATATACAACAGAGGGCGTAGACGCTGCCGATGCTGCTACAAAATTGGCTTCTTCAGAAAGGTTGACTCCCGAATAGTTTACAAACCTACCATCTGATACAGCATGGTTCTCATAAATGACACTTTCGGTATGCTTTTCTCTGTTTAACTTATTAAAGATATAAGAACCTGTAAATCCGGCCAATAGTGACAAGAAGATTAAAAATACATTTTTCATTGAATTAGTATTGCTCCTTACCCCTAAAGAGCAAATTTAAGCGTTAATATTCAAGGGGTATCCCCGATGGATTCGGGTGAATATTTTATCTTTTCTCAATAATACACCAGGCAATAAAGACTTTCTTCATTGCTTAAAGAGTCATAAAACGTGTTTTACAAACCTAGTGCCAAACGATTAAATGAGAAATATTATTGTAAAAATGTCAGACTTATGAAATGCAAACCCAAGATATATCTGTAAAGCTTTATTAAAAAGAGAAGATTATGAACATATTCATTCTGAATTAAGCTTCTTTTTATCCGTTATTTCCTTATATCTATAACTGCGATATTGTACTATTTTTAGAATTATAGATTTTTTATAATAGGTCATAATGCGTATTGACTTATATCATTTCAATATTTAAAGTATATAAATATACCTATTTGTCGAAAGCTATAAGTTTTCAATATTTTGTAAATCGCAGATATACACCATTTTATAATTATTCACATATTTTATTGTAAAAAAATAATATGTTTTCTTTTGAAATAAGAAACTTGGGTATAAATTGGTGTATTGATTCGCTTTAGCAACACAAGTAAAATTGTAAAAAACTACTGCGTCCTGTGAAACAAACACTACAATTATTAACTGATTTAAAACCACAATTCTTACTATCGAATACAAAACTACTTCAACTCACACACTTAAATCAGTACACTTAATACCTAGAGAACCGATATTTGGCTTCTTTATTTAAGTTATTAGGTATCAAAAAGCGTTGGCTCACTTTACAGCCAACGCTTTTTCTATTATATGTAATAGGTATTCTCTGTGGATTTTTGTTTTTTCATCACCTAGGGGCAAGGAAGCTCTTAGCATTTTCTCAGTTCTTTTTAATTGCTTAAATACACTGGCTTTAGCTATGTAATCGTATGGCGATTGTTCATTTTTTATTACCAACGATAATCTTTGTGTGTAATCTACTTGCAGGTTTTGCCTGAAAGAATTTACTGAGCCGGAAGCATCGGCTTTAAATATAGCATCTGTTAGGTCAGTCAAAAATTGATTTACTCCATACTTATTCCCATAAAGCTCTGTATCGGTGAGCCTTTTCAATAAATTGGGGTGAAGCCAATGATCGAGCACTTGGCGTTGAACCGACAACACTGATTCATGTATTTTGGGGTCTTCGTTGATGTTATAAAAATTAAAGCCTCGTCTTTGGTATTGAAGGTAATTATATAGCCCATTGTCGATTTTAAAAGCATCGGGTGCAAAAAACTGCTTTTCTACTACAGAAAAGGCTCGTTTTTGCTCATTTAGTGGCACAGGAACGAAGGGTTTTGCAGTGGTTTTTTGTCCTGCTACAGAGCGGTCTACATATACACCGCCTACATATCTGGATATAACAGCAGCGGCATTTGATTTTTCAATAAGCAATACCTGATAAGCTGTGCGCAGCTCCTGGTATGATTTTCCGGGAACCACATATTTTTTTATCATGTCAGCAGAAACCTTTTCTACTAACTTTACTCTATCGCTCATGTAGGCTATAGCATCGCCTGAAAGGTCGTTTATCATCACCCTAGGGTCTAGATGCATTCCCGGGCTGCGCATGTCATCGGCATCGTTGCCAAAGGCCAATGCAGCTTCTGTAGAGCGCGAAAGTATTTTTTGCAATCCTTTTTCTTCTTGAGCAGAATCAGCAAATTGTCTGTAGCCATACTCTATGGCCCAGTCGTCATACGGGCCGGGCTTAATGGTGAAAAAATCACCTTGCTTGGTTTTATCAATGGCTATATTTGCCGCAGGATAGTCCATAACCGAAGCCGTAAGTCCAGTTTTTCTTGTCAAAAGCTGATTGTGTATTTCCGAGGGTTTGTATAGTTGGCTTGCTTTCATATTGTGATTCAAGCCCAAAGTATGCCCTAACTCATGCAGAATGAGGTAAAACATAGCTTGTTTCATAAAAGTGTCTTTCATGGCCTCGTTGCTTCCAAAGTGTTTCAATGCCATGTTGCCAAACATTTGTTGGTGGTGTAGGTGGTGTGCCAAACCACAAAAATTATCTTTGTGAAGTGTGTGAAATAGTTGCTCTGGAGAGTTTTCTATGCCATTTTGCTCAAAAAAGCGTTCTATTTTCATTCTATTGGTCACAAACACATATTCAAGCATGATATCTGCACCCAAAATTTGTCCGGTGCGCGGATTTACGAAGCTTGGACCATAACCACCAAATATAGGCGAGGGCGAAGAGGTCCAGCGCATCACATTGTATCTAATGTCTCCGGCATCCCAACGGGCAGTGTCGGGCTGAACTTTTACTGTTACGGCATTTTTAAACCCTGCTTTTTCAAAAGCTGAGTTCCATGCCAAGGTAGCTTGCTTTATTATTTCTATGTATTCTTTTGGCGTTGTGTTTTCTATCCACCATTCTATGGGTTGTTTGGGCTCTGAAATTTCAGCCAAAGAATCTTTTTTTTCCAAGTGCCAACGATGAATAAAATCGTGATATGGGGCTGCATCTGCGCTTGTCATGTCATTTTGTTGGGTGATGAAATAGCCCACCCTTTGGTCGTCAAAACGCGGTTTATAGGTATTGTTAGGCATTTCTATGAGTGTGTGTTGCAGCACAATACTCACATTTCGTTCATCAGTCACCTCCGCACCACCGCCAACCGATGGATACGGATTTTCAAATACATATTCGGTCACCACATCGGTGTTGTTGGGGTAATTTCTAATTTTAAGTATTTTCGATTTTTCTTTACTGAGCCCGCCAAGTGAAAAAATTGCATCTGCCGGAATGCCTCTGGGCGTAGGAGGCTTTATTCTGTGTAAAAATTCCGTAAGAAAAATATCATCTGCATTAATTAAATATTCCCCCTTTTCGTTGTCTGTATCCATAATTTTCTTTGAAAACAACACCGAGTGGCTGATGTTGGCTTCTGCTGCTTTGCTTATGGCATTATTTTTATCGAAATAAAAGTGGTTGTTAAGTGCTATGAACTCTATTTTATTGTAATATTTCTTTATGGTAAATATTTTATTGTCTCTAAACATGCCTTTGATTGTCCCTGCACTGGTAAATCCGTTTTCAGAATAGCTGAAATAGATATATTCTTTGTCTATTTGGTCTTTTTTAATCACCATCAAAAGCCCTCCGTTAGTAGAGTCTTGGTAAATTTTAAATAGCCCCGGATGCTTTTTATAAGTTTTTAACGAATCATCAAATGGTTTTTTCTTTTTGGGAGCAGGTTTTGCTCCTGTGCTGTCGGCTTTGGCGTTTTCTTCCTTCTTTTTTGGTTTTTCCTTGGCTGCATATCCATTAATCGATAGCATCAGAAAGCCTAGCATGAGGCTTAGGGTAATATTTTTCAAAATGTGTATGTTCATTTATCTTTAAATTAATATCTTTAAAACGCCAATATAACGGAGTTTCATTCTAAAATATATCATCATAAGTGCAAAAAATTGTTAGGTTTATAAAAAGGCTCTTTCTCAACGACTATGTATACTGCTCCATATTTGTAGGTATACTACTGTGGCTCATCACCATTATCCCCATAAATAAAGAACTCACCGACCCCTTTGCAGAAGCTTTGAGCGATTTTGAAATCACAGATTTGGCTTTTACAAAACTCAAAACCAAAGACGAGGCCGACACCAACATAGTGATTGTAAACACTGGAAGAATGGGCAATGCCGAACTGGCCGCAATGATTAACCAATTGAATGTAAATAACCCTGCTGTGATTGGTATCAACGAGATTTTATATCAATCTGGCGATGGTTTTGCTGATAGTTTACTCATCGATGCGCTCAAAAACACAAAAGAGCTCGTGTTTGCTGCTCGACTTGAAAATTATAATGATTCTACTAAACAGTTTGAAAGCATTGTCCACTCCGATAGTATATTTATCAATTTTCCTCACGACACAAACTCTATCAGATACGCAGAGATAGGTTTTGAAAATATGTTTACCCACGACAGAGATTTCAAAACCACCCGACACTTTTATCCAAAAGCCAATTTTCAAGGTTCTGAAATCAAGTTTTTTGCCACAGAGTTGGTCGAAATCATTTCTCCCGAAAAAGTGCAAAAGTTTATGGAGAGAGCTACCGAATACGAAGTGATAAACTATAAAGGAAACTATGAAAAATTTACTACCCTAGATGCAGAACAAGTATTAAACGGAGAATTTGACCCGGCTTCCATTAAAGGGAAAATCATCATCATGGGATACTTGGGTGAAAGCCTTCAAGATGAAAAATTTTGGGATGATTATAAATACTACACACCTTTAAATAAAAACTACGTAGGAAAAACATTTCCCGATATGTTTGAAACCGTGATTTATGCCAATATAGCTTCCCAAATTCTTAATGATACTCATATAAATGTGGTGAGTTTAAAAACCGATTTAATTCTCAATTTGGCACTGTGTTTTTTTAATGTGGTATTATTTTCTGTATTATATCATGCTGCTGCTGTGTGGTGGGATGTATTCAGCTTGATTATCACCGTGATAGAAACGCTTATCATATTGCTCACAACCATTTATTTGTTTGGAGAATACAATATTGACATCAACTTAAATCCTGCCATGGTTTTCCTATTGGTTTTGGGCCAGTTTTTAGAGTTGTATTATGGATTGTTTAAAATAGCCATTCAAAAACTCTTTGTCAAATACATGATAGTAAACGAGGCAACAAAGCGCGAACGCTTGGAAAAATCATTGAAAGGCACCACAAAGAACATTTTGAATGACCTGAGAAGTATTGATGTGTCAACCAAAAACATCGATACCGATCTACCTCAATAAATATATATAAACAAATATGGCCATCAAAAGCCATTGCTTGAATACATGAAGTTTATCACTAAAATTATCAATGCCGACATCATAGTGTGTACGGCCTTTGTTTTTTCGCTCATTTGGGCACTTTCTCAAATAGAGATTAATCTCGATTTTGTAGACCCCATCGGTAAGGCCTTGGAGTCGTTTCAAGTAACAGACTTGGTGTACACTGCCTTGAGAGACGAGCCAAAGCCCGATACAAACATCACAATGGTAAACATAGGGAACTTGGATAGGGGAGGTATAGCT